>Ga0194128_10001708_pt1 | contig 37799 bp, 47 predicted proteins | sample TA2KigCa65mmetaG_FD_148650 | JGI IMG/M metagenome (GOLD analysis project Ga0194128, IMG submission 148650) | Freshwater microbial communities from Lake Tanganyika, Tanzania - TA2015037 Kigoma Deep Cast 65m | ecosystem: Environmental > Aquatic > Freshwater > Lake | place: Tanzania: Lake...
CAATTAGATTTAATTGTCTTATACCAAAACCTTTATCAGCCATTTTGATTTTTTAGGTATTTATGATTGTGTAAAAGATATACCAGAAATATTGACACCACTTATAGAAGGTAGAGTATTGTTTGCATAAGGATTGTGTAAAACTCTTTTTGGAGCACCCCTCAAGTTGCCATTACCACGTATATTGTAAACTTCACTTGAATTTGCTGGACTATCATAAGTTGAATTATAAGTTTGTGTCCAATATCCTGTATCATTCACTCCAGGATATGGATCTGATAATGCAATTTCTCTACCTCCGTGTCTAGATAACCATTCTTTAACATCTCTTTGAGTTGCTTTTCTATTTATCTGTAAATGTAAACCAATCAAAGCACAAGCATTAGGACAAGCAGAACTTGTTCCATTAAACCAAGTATCGTAAAAACTTGTATTATCTTGTCGCTGATAATCTTCATAACTACCAGCATAACCAGCAGCCATTGTCATCTCTGCGGGTGCCCATACATCTATCATTGGACCATTAGCAGAATAACACACTTTACGAATAGCATATGCTGTGGCACCTTGTTTTGCACTTGGAGGTTCTACACCACAATCCAAAGCGCCAACCCGAATACTTCCACTTGAAGGAGTATCAGTTCCAGAATGACCTTTCTGAACTCCCTGAACTCTGCAAATATATGTTCCGTCCAGTGCATAATAGTTATTATAATCTATATCAGTGCTGTCAGAAAGTTTTTGATTACTATTACTAGCAGCGGTCACAATAATACATCCAGCGGCAATTGCGTTTTCTGCACCCAAATTTGAGGTAGAACTTGGATATAGATATTGTCCATTTGTTGTAGTGTATGCATAGTAATTTGTTCCCCCACTTTGATATATAATTCTTGTATTATTTCTACAAGCACCAGCATTTGCAGGGATGGTTGCGGAATCCCCTGAACCAGTATAAGTTAAATTAGAACCTCTGTAGGTGTGTGAGTATGTAGTGCTACTTGTATTTCCTGTGCTATAAAAAGTTCCATATGAATTGTTCACCAAAGTTGGATCTGGATTACCAGGTTGCATTATTTTTTTGGCCTTATGGAATATGGTACATATATCAAGTGCCGTTCCAGAACTAATATACCCATCACCAAAACTAATCCTTATAGCCCAGAGATTACATTCAAATGCTAATCCAAAAGACTTTCCACCAATCTGAGATGCACAGGCAGTGCCATGGCCATCAGTCATTTGGTTGCTATTCGAGTTAGATGTTTTAGATAATGCATGACCAATTGTATATAATGAATTGATGGAACTAATTGTCCCTAAAGATTGAAAAGACGCCGATCTTTTAGATGAATCTGTCCACCACTCACGAGCAGCAGTTGACGCAATCCCAACTCCAAAATTAACACCATCAATTATTTTTGTATAGGTTAGATTATTTGTTGTAAAATACGTTGGATCAACTTTATATGGACCATCAAGAATTAAATCTTTGACTCTACGGGTTCCATCATCTGCAATGAACTCGGGATGAACAGCACCAATACCATCATCAACAATTATAGCATCAACACCTCTACCTGTTAGTGAATATGGAACATCAGTATTCTCAAGTGTTGTGGTTGTAATACCAGTGCCTTGATAGGGTAAACTTGATTGATTTCCATTAACAAATGTGATATTCCAATTTGATCGTATTCCATTTGTGTGAGATGTTGTTTCAGTATCAAGTGCTGCCGTGAGTGCTGGTTTATTAAATGCAACACTTTTTTTAAATCTATTTGTTAATTTTGATTCTGGTATTGGATATTTGTCTGGATTTAATATTACACTCTCTACCTTTGGATGAGTTCTCAAAACCTCCGCTTCTTGACGACTCATTAGATAAACAGAACTTCTTAAAGAATATTCTCTAATATTAGAACAAGTAATACTTCTATTTGGTACACCATCAATCTCATTTTCTTCAATAATGTAAGTATGAATTTCCTCCCAATCAGAAGAATCATTAACAATAACCATATACTCATCAATTGGTTCTGGAATATATTCAAAGATTGGAGTATCTTCTGTTAATCTTACTTCTATTACTTCAATAGGATCCATATTATAGCATCGTCTCTCTTGTAAATCTATAAGTCGTTAGACCACTGATTCCTGTTTCTGGTGTTACTTGCAATTTACATACACCAGAGGAGATTGTTGCCCCGACCGAAACAATCAAATTTGGATCTGACATAACACCATATTCTTGTGAGTATGCGGTTGTTCCATTTTGCATCACAAGAACTTTTTGTGCCTGCATATTGGAAGAATGAATAAAGTGTAATGTGTATTCTGTGGTCTTAAAATCAGTTGTAGAAATTGTAAAAGTATCAATGTCTGTTGCTATTCCAGCAGAGGCATTAAATGTTCCAAGTCCGGTCTTTACACCATATCTTTCAACTTGTAATTTTGTTTGTGGATTTGTGGTTCCGATGCCAACATTAGAGAGTGTATGAATACCAGCAGCAGTGTTTACAAATTGTGTCGCTCCACCAGATGAGGTTACTGTTACTACACCAGCAGATACATTAGATACCGATAATCCAGATCCAAAATCAATGGAACCAGCTGCTCCAACTAATGCACCATCATCTCTGATAATAATTCCTGCTCCAGATGCAATAATTCCAGTTATTCCAGATCCATCACCAACAAAAGATGTCGCCGTAACAACACCAGAAGCATTGAGACTTGTTGCCGCAATGGTTCCTACATTGATGTTAGGAGTTCCAGAAAGACCCGTTGCATTACCAGTGACATTACCAGTCAGAGCACCAACAAAAGATGTGGCAGTTACAACACCAGTGAAAGTTCCATCACCAGTCACAGTGAGTTTTGATGTTGGATTTGTGGTTCCTATGCCGACATTAGAAAGTGTATGAATACCAGCAGAATTGGTTACAAACTGAGAAGATTGTCCACTAGCAGTTCCAGAAACTGTTATTGTTACTCCTGCTCCTGATGCAGCTGCTGTAATTGCTGTTCCAACAAAATTGATCGAAGTAACTCCTTGTGGATTGCCAATTAGTATGCCGTCGTCTTGGATTGTTAAACCAGTGATTCCTGTTGCACCAATACCAAGACCTTGAACTGCATATGCAAGAATATCAACATTCTCTCCACCAAAACATGCTTCATTTAATGTAATTGAAACTCCATCTGTTGCAACAAATTCTGATGGGGTTAACTTAACACCGTTGATAAAAATATCAACAAGTCCTACCGAATATGCTGTGTTAAAAATAGTTTGACCAGCAGTTGCAATAATTGATGTGGATGTTCTTCCCACTGGAAAATTTTCCCACGCAACACCAGTCCCTGTTGATTTTAAATATTGCCCACTTAAACCTGTAAAACTTGTTGCACCAACAGCAACAGATCCAGATATTGCTAATGAAGTGAGTGAAGCAATACCTGTGGCAACAAGGTTTGTTACTCCAATACCACCATTAACATGTAGAGTATGCCTTACATTGGTAGTACCAATACCAATTGTATTCGTGATGTCATTGGCAAAAATAAGGTCTGTTCCTACTTCAAGACCGTTCTTTATTATGAAATTCTTATTGATTGCCATGGGGTTTCACTCTCCACCCTTTTTACTTATTTATAAATACAAGAAAAGTATTTTTTCAGGTAAATATGGCAGCAGAAGTATTAAGTGGAACTGGTAATGTTTCATATACCAATAACACTGGTCAAAATGTTAGAATTGTGATTAATTATTTGCAGGCTCCTGGTGGTGGAGGGGCTTTTGATACCATGTCATGGGGAAATGGTGGAAGTGTTGCGATTCCTCAGGGAGTTAGAATTGGAAGAAATCTTGCTTTTGCTAACTTCACATTCGCCGGTCAAAGTCAATTTACTCCTGCAGTAACTAGTAACAACGGTTCATATGTATCCATACAGGGATCAGGTGTGGATTTTGGAGTTCCAACAGAATTGATGTTAGCAGCTGGACAGACCTTTTCAGTAACTACGTCAAACTCATCATTCCCATCTGGTGCATATAATATCGTAGTCATCCCAGAAGCAGGATAATCAAATAGGCATACTAAATCCACGAGTTGTGAATGGGAATGGTGTAGCCGCTGAACTGTTAAAGTTAATGCGGTTATTTACATCATCATATGTAACAGTAATTCCTGTTTGAATACCGGAAGTAATTGCAGCACCAATCGCATCCTGGGCTCTCTCAGCAGTGAAGTATAGATTGGTAGAACCCTCTGGGAGACCATCAGTATTTGTATATGCAAGAGCAACTAATGCTTGTGGGGAAATCCAATTTAGAATTCCACTGCCAGTTGTATAGAGAATGCTGCTAGCAGCACCAACGACTGGTGGTAGAGTTAGATTTACATTTGCATTGAGAGTTGTTGCTTGTAGACCAACATAATAATCTCTGCTATTATTATAGACTCTTAATTCACCAGTAACAGCGGCATTACCTACAACATCAAGTGCTCCGATCGCAGTCGTTGTTCCGATACCAACATTACCATTAGCATCTACAATAACTGGTGTTTGGTCGTTGTTAGTTGACTTAATGCGAAGTGCCTCAGTGGTTGAGGATACAATTTCAAGTCTTGCAGAAGGTGTTGAACTATTGATACCAATAGAGTTTCCTGCAATAAGACTTGTACCATTAAAAAGTAGTGCAGAACTTCCACCAAGGAATCCCCCAGCATTATATTGTAGTGAGTTCGCAGGGAGACCAGGAGGATTTCCTGCGGAACCAGATGCATCAAAAGTGATACTTGCAATTCCTGCATTTTGGAAAGCAGTAATTGTTATTCCATAACCAATAAAGTTAATTTCAGTAGCGATACCAGCAAATACTTTGCTGAGTCCAAGACCAGTTGAAACTCCAACTTGAAGCGGGCTTGCCTGGAATGTAAATGTAGAAATTCCGGTTGTAGTGTCAAATGCACTTGTAAGAGTTGCACCAACACCTGCAACAAAATTAATTGCCGTAGAGAATCCTAGATAAGATCCGTTAGAAGATACGCCAACACCCTTTTCCCCAGGATCTCCAATATAACCAAACTGTTCCCAACGATTATTATTGGTATATACCCATCCAATAAAGTCTTCACTGACAGGAACTCCATTATAATGAACATCGCCAGGATTTCCTGCAAGAACAGGTGTTGCAATACCAACGGTATACTTTCTTGAAACAGTTGTATCACCTTGTAAGTAGAGTGATGTTGCTTCAATACCTTTTGTTGAGTTAGAAGTAATTTTATTATTGAAAATAACTGGACCATCAAATTGGCTGATTATATTAGAATCAGGGCCACCTTCAACTCTTATTGATCTACCGATCTTAGATTCGGATGTAGTTTGAACATCAAATCCAACAGTTTCGCCAGGAGTTACATCTTCTCCTGTTACGGTAGGAATAGGAATATCGAATACTTCTTCTCTTCCTGTTGATGGGCTGACTTTCTTATTACCAATATAGAAATCACCCTTATCATTCATAGCAGTGAATGCAACAATACCACCTTCACTCTTAGTTGCCTGAGCAAGAATTTCTTCTTGTGGTGTTAGGTTTCTATCATGTCTATCCGGTAGTGCTGTTGAATAGTTTCCAGGACCAAAACCAAGATATTCAAAGGTATGTGCAGACGCACGAATTAATGAATTTCTACGAAGTTCAATTGGACGTGGAGTAATTCTCTTAATAACAGCACCAGAATTATGAGTCGTTGTTTTTGTTCCAAGAACACTACGGAAAACTGTAATTGGATTTCCAAAAACTGTGGACCTAACTCTTATAATTTCGTTATCAACTAGGAGATAATCTCCAATATTAAAATCAAAATTAGTGATATTTGTAATGGAGATAGTTGTATCAAGAACTCCAATAGCAGATGATAGAGTTGTGGTGATACCCGCATATTCTGCAACTAAGCGACCAGAAGTATCCTCAGTTGTAGGAACAATATTTCCGCCACTTGAAGAATATTTTGGTGGATGAGTAAAGATTGTTCCTAATGTAGAGCGAGAAGTTGTGCTAGTTCCTGGGTTAATCGTAAATGATGTTGTAGTTCCAACTGCTTTAATTACAAAGTGATTGTTAAAGAATGAATCATTTGCACCACTAAGACTAATCTTATTGTCAATCTGCAATCCATGAGTTTGAACTGTCGCAACCGTAGCAATTCCTGTTACATGATTATAGATGATAGAATGAACATTTAAAGTTCTGCCAAGAAGAATTGCATTTGAATTTGAAGTAATAACAGATCCGATTCCAGAAGTGTAAGCTGGTGCGATCGTCGCAGCAGAAGAAACAACAATTTGTCTTGGATCTCTTACTTCTGCGATTCTATAAAGAGTATTATATTCAGTATAACCATCTCTTGTGATTCCATCAACACTTAAAGTGTCTTCAACATTATTATAGATGTTGCTGACTGTGAAAAGTGCGGGTGTGTTTGATGTCGTAGTTGCAACACCAACGACTGTAAGAGTATTTCCTACACCATATGCACTGCCACCATCAATAATCTTTACAGAGATTATAGTTCCACCAGAAACTGTAACTCTTGCAGTAGCATGAGATCCTGTTGTAGATCCTGCAAATCCAACAAGATTTACATTATAGTAACTACCATTAATATAATTTGTACCTGCATTAGTGATAGTGAGACCAGTGATTCTATTAAATCCATGATCAACTCTTGTACTTAAAGTGTGAGAAGTTCCAACTGTGTTGGATACAATATTTGTTAGACCAACACCTACACCAATATCAACTAGACTTTTGTGTAAAGTCTCTTTTGTAATTGATTTTTGTGGATCATTGACAACAACTTGTCCAACAATATCGGGCAGTGCTATGGATACAGATGCTTGTGGATCTGATATTGGATTATCTCTGTTTGCTTGTGGATAGAGATTCTGAACTGGTTGTGAAAACTTTTCTACATTAAATGGCGCTGCGCCTGGTGTATTTGATGAATTTAAAACTGTTAAGTAATAGATGCCATCTTGCTTAGCTGGAACAAATCTTTGAATCTCATCAACTTTGTAAATATAATATGTTCCGGAAGTTTTCTTCTTTCTGAAATATGGAAGACTTGGAGTTCTGGTTGCAGTATCATTTGCAAAAGTTCCTGGATTTGCTGCAAGTGCGAAACTAAAATTCTTCGCGCTGCTTATTCCAGAAACTGTAAAGATTCCGTTGTAAGCAGAGTTTGCAATACCTGTTGTATTATTGGTGCTCTTTACATTTAAAATTTCTACCTGAGATCCAACTAGTAAATCGTGTGGGATTTCAGTTGTAACATTTGCAGCTCCACCACTCCAACTTGCACCTGCAATAAATCTTGGATTTCTCAACTGGTTTGAGTTGGAAAACGATGTAAATGTCGGATTATAAAGAGCATTTGTTTCTAATGTAGATGCAATAGAAACATTAGATTCTTGAATTACATATCCCTCAGTTGGTGGTTTTGCTGTTTCCTCTGAATCAGATGGGATTACATAACGTAAACGATAGATCGTGTCATTTAGATTTCTTGTATCTGGTTTACGCTTGATATAAGTTCTTGGAGTAGCTACACCAAGACCAGAAAGACCAAGACCAGTTATTGTGCTGTAAAGAGTATTTTCAGTTGATGCTAATGCAACATTTACATACCATTGATTATGAGATACGTCATATTGTACTGGGTGTCCTAGGTCTCCTGCTTTTTTATCACTGACTCTACTTACAACAGTTAAAGCAGATCCTTTATTGTTAATGTTAACAGGATTATCAATTAATGCATCTGTTAGAGTTTGTGCAATCTTGATCTGATTTAATCCTACACCAGATGTAATTGCATAATAAACGAAATTATTTCCGATACCATCAGGAAGGTTTCCAGTTTCACTGATAACACGAATTGATTCGCCATTAATGAAACTGTGATTTGATGTTAAAGTGAGAACATTACTTGCAATACTGTTGATACCAACAGCACTTCTTCCAACAGTTGATCTCTTTTCAGAAGTGAATTGAGTATGAGGCATGACAATTCTTGCCAAATACTCTGTTGATACTCCACTCTGAGTAAGTAAGATATTCAGTTTATCATTTTCTCTTGCACCAATTCTATATCCATCAATAACAGAATCTGGTGCGATTGATGAATTAGTTTGGCCATAGAGATATAGTTTGGTTGTAGATCCCACACCAACAGTTCTACCTACATCAATAGAGTAATACTCAATGCTGATTTCAGAAGACTCATTCTCTTTTGGAGAAACAATGTGAGTGATATAACCTATATCATCTCTTCGGAAAGAACTCTCCTTAAATCCAGATGCTTTTAGAGCAACACTACCAAAGTTTGAGTTTGAGTTGTTGATTGATTGGTCGCCACCATTTTCTGAAAGGAACTGGTTTGCATAACCAATTGCGAATACAGATACTACTTGAAGATACGCATCATTTGAAGCTTTAATATGATAGTTTGAATATGATGGTTTAAATCTGGAAGAAGACTCTGATTGAATATTTTGATTTTCCGCAGCAGTTCTATCCTCATACGTGCCAGTAATATGATCGTATCTGACAAAAGCATTGGGATCTTTTTGTAGACCAATTCCAGTGTATTGAGCCACAACCATACTCTTAAATCCAGATGCTTTATCACCATCTGCATGTAGTCCACACATTCCATAAACAGAACGTAGGGAACAGTTGAAGATGTAGGGTGATGCTGATGTTACCGTATCAACAGAAATACTAATTGTTGCACCTGCAAGTGTTGGTAGTGCATTTATAGGAGCATTCTGAACTTTATATCGAATATTAGTTGAATCTAGTTTTTCAGAAACGACAAATTGACCATCATATCCAAATGCTCCAACACCATCAATTTTGAATGGAGTATCTACATCAAATTCAGTTGCTGGTTGTGCAAGAGTAACGGTAATTGTTGTTGAGGAGATTACGCCATCACCTGCTTTAATGCTGGTGATTCCAACTTCTGTACCGCGAGATCCAACGATACGAAATTCATCAATTTTTGTTTGAATATCAAGTGCATCTGATGGATAGTCTGGTTGAACTTCACGAGCAGAGGAAGCACCATATGCAAGACCTACCTTTACATAGTAAAGGTCTAGGTCGGTTTTATCTGTTGAGAATGTATTGAAGTCGTCATTAATAACGACATGATTCACACCATCTGCATACTCAAATACTGTAAGTTTGTGGTGTGAAAAATTAGGAACAAAAATATTGGTTGTATAATCTTTGTAGCAGATATCATTTGGATCTGCATCAAATATTGAGAACTGCCAGAGATAGCATCCACCAGTTACACGGAAAATTGCAGATCTCTCAATGTTATTATTTTCTGGATCTGGAACATATTTTGGTCTGATTTTTGTTTTTCTAAGATCAAGACCGACAATTGAAGTTCCTCTTGGAAGGATAACTCCACCATGAACACTGTTGAGTTTGTATAGTGCGTTATTATTAGTTGTTAAATCGTAATTAGTCGTAGCATCCCATTCTGGAAAGTCATTGGATGTTAGACCATTTCGGAGTCTAAAATTGTTTGCCCCATCAGGAATCCATCCTGGGCGGTTGTCAACGATGTGGTCTCCCGGATAAAGTAGAATAGTTGTCCTACCGAATCTATCGTTATCTAGTCCACCCTGATATGAGAATCTTGCTGCTTCAATTAGAGCTCTTTGGATAGTCTTAAAAGGTCTGGTAAGACTATTACCTTGATTATCAACACTATCAGTGGAGTCGATACTATTGGGATCAACGTAAAGAATAGTACCGCGAACTGATTTCAGAAAATTATCTAATCTGGAGAGACCCATCTTATTAATACTTATAGTTTCCGTTATGGATTATTTATCATACAACAAAACCCTCCGAAGAGAGTTCTGAAGCACACGGAAGGGTCTGGTTTAAGTATCACCTCTATTATTATACCACTTTTCTTCTTTCCATGTCAAGCGTTTTTGTAACTCTTTATCAAAAACCAAGAGGTATCTATGCTTTCTTGAACGTTCTTTCCATTCTCCTTCGAAACCTTTTACTTGCCCACGAGAGTGTTTAGTTCCGTCTGAATAATAGAAATCTTTTTTTCTATCCGTGAGACCGTAATACTTAAAGTTGCAAGCGCGATAAATTGTACCAGAATGGTGATCTGAATCAGCATAAGAAAGGATTGCTTTAACTTCAGTATCTCTCCGAAATTGTCTAATCGTTTTTGACACAAACCAAGAAGTGATGTTATATTCGCATGACTGCGTACTAGGTTCGATACAAAGTCTTGAGAGTTCAAAGAGTCCTTGTTGTTCGTGTCTTTCAAGTTCAAATGCTCCTTTCGCAATTTCAGGTACAGGTAATCCAGTAAAAATGCAGACTCCTTGAAGTCCACCAATATTCAAAGGAGAGAACTCATTCTTCTTAAAGAGTCCATAGTTCCAACCTGATTTGAAACCCTTAGAAATATCTTTAAGATAATGATATTGAAGTAAAAGTTCTTCTGCTTGTTTTTTTGTTACTTTATCAATATAGAAGTCAGACTTCATTCAAGTTGCTTACATTCCATCATATATTCTACCGTATTTGCTACATCATTCATAGCATCACGAAGAAATGGTTGTTGCCCAGATTCTTGTTTGAGAATGGGATGTGCATCATCAGTAAGAACCCAACGCCACTGCTTCATATCCTTGCAATACCAAAGATTAATTTTCATGTTTGAAATATTCCAGTCGTATCCAGTTGAGAAGTGCGTTGAATTCTGCTCGCTTTTCTTCGCTGAAGTCTTGTCCTTTGCTGAAGAGATAAAAGTCAAGGGATTCAATAACGTTTTCACGATCTTGTTGGGAAATTAATGACATTTTGGAGTTTATAGAACTCAGAGCCCCCAGACGGAATTGAACCGTCCTCTCCGCTTTACAAGAGCGGTACATCGCCACTTAATGCTTTAGAGGCAAATTAATCAACAGGCAACATTTCTGGATTTTCCAGTTCAAGTTCAAACATCAAAGGATGGCACTCTTCATCAATCAAATAGAAAGATGTTCGGTATAAATCCTCTGGTTCATATCTTCTTTCGTTGTTTGCTAGATGAATGATTTCCAAATCTTGCATTGCACAATCTGGAAGTTCATCAAAAGTAAAAGGAACGTTGTTTATGAAATACATTAAGACAATCATCTTGCCTTCATTGTACCAAACATATGCAGTATCGATACGGTACTTCATATGACATTTCCCACTTTTGATTATTTAGAGGGAGTACCGCATACCCGTGGTCGGATTCGAACCGACACTGGGAGGATTTTAAGTCCTCTGTCTCTGCCGTTGGACTACACGGGCATAAAAAACTCAGGGAAGACTGAGTTGATCGTTTGATTCTACCACATAAGTGGGTAGATGTAACCGACAGTATTCATTAAACGTAATCTTCATCTCTTTGTTAGTAAGACCACAGTTTACTGCTGCGGTTGGAACATTCCACTTTGCAGTGAAAAGCATTTCCATTGATTGTCTAGTTTCAGGTCTCATAGAGGACTTGCATAAGAAAGAGTATCTTCATCAACAACAGAACGAACATAAGTTAGAACGTTCATAAACTCTTCGACAGTATCACAGATGACTTCTTTACTATCACCTTCATTAGAATACAGATACACGGTTCGTCTCACTGGATCAATCACGCATCGTGACAGGTACTCATCTTGCATTAGTTCGTTTTTTGATTACCCAGGTATCATAGCACCGCTTGGGCGCAGTGTCAATCTTCTTTGTACCAAAGTGATAAAACGTATCTTTCTCCATTTTCAACTTTTGAAACATGATGCAAATATAAGGAGTTTGAAAATATTATGAGTTTGCCTGGTTCTGGTTTAACTTCAAAATTTTCAAAACAGGTATAACCACCTTCAAAATCATCGTTTAGATAAAGCATTGCTGCAAATACATCCTGTCCATGTACATCATTTTTATCAAAGTGAGGTTTCATGAAAGTTCCAGAAGGCCACCTTACAACACCAACATAATCTAAAATGATCTCTTTATCAAAGGATTTGCATATTTTTGTGATAGCATTTACAACTTCTGCATGTAAATCATCATTATTAATTTCAATATTAGTTGGATCTACGTTTCCTCCCAAGTAAATCGCACCATAATTGCCATCTGGTTCTGGAACCATTGGTTCTTTGGGTAAGGATTCATTGGGATTTGAATGAGTTACTGTGGTAAGAAATGTGTCTCCACCTCTACTCTCGTCTCCGTATGGTATTTCTTCCCTGTTACTTTTTGCAAAATTGATGAATGATTTACACAAAAAAGGATCTAAAAAATTTTCTTCAATGTAAATCAATTTTTTCATAGTGTTTTGGTATTCACTTTATTTGCATACTGAGGATCGTTGTAATCCTTGTCTGGATAATCACTCCATTCGTTGCCTTCATATTCAACGACCAGAGCATTCACATCCTTTCTTTCGGCATATACATGATAGAAACAGTCGATTGGCATACCGCCATTTGATTGAAGATAAATTTTTGAATCATCCCATCTCTTTACAATCACATTCTGATGGGATCCAATTGGTTGGAGTTGAACTGAGATACTATCAGTATGCACTAAATCTTTCCAATACCAAGGAAGTTTAATTTCTGTTTTATTTTTTAGTCTACCTCTAAAATATACGCCAACCTCTGGTCCCTCAATACATGCGTAACGGAGACGATTTCCTTCACCCAAAGATGGATGAACCATATCAAAAGGTTTTGGTCTTGCATCTGCCTGGCTAAATCTATCTGCTAATGCACCTTTATTTCCACAATCAACCTTACCATTAACAAGAACATCTCCATCGATAACAAGAACATTAATTCCAGATCTTTGGTCTCCCTCAATTTTTACATCTCCTTTTACATAAAGAGATCTATCAGATGATGTATCACTATTTTCCATCTGACCGATCATTACAGTCGCTTTTACTTCGGAGAAACTACTATCCTTTCCAGCTAGAACAGGACTTTGTAGATAAGCTGATCCATTAATTTTCTTTTTCCCTCTACCAAAAAGATTTGGTTTTACCTCATCCTTCGCAACAAATAATTGATTAATATATTCAGAGTCACTAAACGATGACATAATTATCTCTCCTTTTAATTTGAACCTGGTTTAGATGAACCCAATAATCTTGAATTAACTGGGATTACTGGTGACTTTAATGTACTAGCAGAACTTAACTTTTGAAAAGATCCTGCGGTCATCTTCATAATATTTTTGGCAGTAGTATTTAGTTCTCCGTCAGAAAGTATGCTCATTGCCTCAGCGGCATTGATATTAATCTGCTTTGAATCTAATTTTATTTCTTCGTTGGATTGAAGAGTAATCCTACCAGTACTATTATCTGTTCCAGTTGCAATTAATTGAATTTCCTTTGCATTAACTTTGAAGACACCTTTTGTATGAATCTCAATATTTCCTAGATTCAAACCATTTTCACCAGCAGAACTTATGAAAATTGCAACATCTCCTTCTGGAATGTTATCTCCACATTTAATCTGATATCGACCTCTACACCTAGAAGTGATCCATGCTTTTCTTTTTCCAGTTTGGTCAATGGTTACATATTCAAGACCACCTTGACCTTGCATCATAATCGAAGACTTTACTTGGTCTTCATGAATATGACCAAATCTTAGATTTCCATCTTTTGTTCTTACGTCTTTTGTTTCTAAATTTTCTGAACGTGCCATTTTAGTTACCTCGGTACAATATCGAAAATTTGTTTGGGTGGAATTTTTCCTACACAATCAACAACTTCAACCACATTTGCACCCTCAGGAACAATAAATGGATCTTTTGGTCTTGGAGTTGCTTTGAAAATTGGTGTGAATGTTGCATTAAATCCTGTTGGGGAATCAGTTCTCATATCAGGAATATCATTAAAACCACATCCCACTCTCAGAACTTTTACTTCTGCAATTTGACCAAACTCATTTATTACAAGTTCAGTCTCAGTTCCATTGTTTGGTGTAATGATTAATCTATCTCCTTGCCTATATCCAAATCCTTGATCAAGAACTTCTATTTTTTCTAAACACAAATAAGTTGGATATGTTGTGGCTTTTGGTGGGTCTACTGGAACTAATGGTAAATTGATAACCTCATCTGTTTCAAGAACTCTTGGTGGACCATCGGGAGGATAATAGGTGCTACCTTTTTTAACTTGAATTGGTCTATAAGGTTGCACAACATAATAACGACCATCTTCTGTTTCAACATATCCTTCATCAGGTTCTTTCCAAACTCTTTCATTGCCACCTAAACTACCGTCAGGTGAAGCAATATATCCATCTCCTGGTGCAACAGGAACCATATCTTGAATTTGACCATTTTTAATATTAACTCTTACACTGGATCCTGCGCCCTTTCCGCATGGATCAATAAGTTCTGCATTTGGCGGAGACTTGTACCCCTTTCCACGATTGACAATATCAAATCCAATTACAGAAGATGAAATGGGACTAATGATTGCATTTGCAGCTGCTCCAAATCCACCACCACCAAAAAACTTAACCACGGGCGGTCCACATTTTACTGGTCCAGTATTGCAATTTGATTTGGAAGGAAGTATATTTTTCTTATTTGGAAGTTTTTTAACCTCCTTAATAGTGAGTTCTTGTTCTGTACCATCACCTGTTTTAAAATAAAACAGAGTTTCATTATTACGTTCCCAAACTTTAACAGCTTGTTTAATACTCAACCCTTCTACTTTTTGACCATCCTTGTCAAAAAAAGATACTTTAATAGCAGAATCAAATGGTATACTAGTGGAAAGCATATGTTTTAATTAAAAAAGTGTAAATCCTGTTGTTTCAGAGTCTCCTGATCTAACAGCTTCTCTAAAATTATCTGTTGTAGGAGTATCTATATTGTTTTGACTTGGAACATTATTCACTACGTTTGCCGCAGATGCAGAAGGATCTCCTGTTCCAACTGGTGCTCCTCCGTCCTGAGTTGGAGATGCCGCAGCATCTCCACCCGGAATTGCAGGTCCATCTAATGATATTTCTGTATATTTTACAGGACTTTCTTCATCATCGCAAGAGAAGAATTGTTTAATTCCCTTTACATAGTCAAGAGCATTAAACATATTTCCAAATTCTCCACCATCCAATTCAAATCCTTTTAGGGAAGATCCGATAGCACTAACTGTATCCGCAGCACTAGATGCTTTTTGAAGAGCACTAGATGCTGAACCAAGAACCCCTCCAATAGCACCAAGAGTTCCTGTTATTGATGCAAGAGCTGAATTAATCATTGAAAAAACTTTGCTCAGAGCATCAGTAAGTTTTTTTATAACATTATTCATAATTGCAGACAAAACATTTTCTGCCGCACATAATGGAGCATTGATCATTTTATCAAGAAGACCTTTAAGCAAATCTTTCAAAAGTCCTGGCATATTTGCAGTAATTTTATTGAATACACAATTCATCAAAGCAATTCCTTCTTCTATCTTTTTATAAAATTTTGGAACCTCTGATGGAAAAAGATTTCCTGCTGCTTTTTTAGCTTGATCCGATAGTTTGGATAGAGTATAAGAGCGAACTCCTCCCATTATATTTTTTGTAAATCCAGAAATTTCACCTACAATACCATTTATTTGACTTTCAATCTTATTTGAAAATTCTTTTGCTTCTGTCGCAAGTGCAGACACTTGGTTGTGTGTCTTTTTCAGTTCTTCAACAGTATTGATTAAATTCTTAATTGAACGTTGAATTCCTGTTATATTGCTATTATTCTTTTTTGATACGTCGAGTAGAGGAATTTTTACTTTTTGATCTTTTTTTAGATCTTTGGTTGACTTTACGCCAATATGGAGTGCTTCTGTTGTTGAAAGTGGAGTAGAATTTAAAACCAGATTATCGGGGACTTTTGAAGATTTTTCTTCTGAACCATCTCTGAATGTATTATTAAATTGTTGATATCCCAGATTACAATTGGCATTTGTTCCTGCGTCAGCACCAGGTTGTCTAGATGCCTTTACAGTAGCTGCTAATACCAGTCTTTCAACTTCTGCCTCTGGTAAACCTGCTGCCTTTGCTTTTTGTCTTGCCTTAGATGCTTCTTTGAAAACTGCTGATGAGGGTGTTTTTGATGGATCTAATAGTTTTTTAAGTTGATTTGTACTTAACTGATCAACATTTTGGGGAACTGGTTGAGTAGCGGCACTTCCAGGTCCTGTTGGTGGTGTTGGGGGATTTGTTTTTGTTGGTGTTGGTTTTCCACCTGTCGTTGCTGTTGGTGGTACAGATGTTTGTGGTTGATTGGGAGCAGATTTTCCTCTTTCTTTGGGAACATTATTATTTGAGTTGCCGACAAGACCTACAATATATCCCTCTTGACCTGCCATCCCATCCATGAAAAATCCAAATACTATGGATCCTGCTTCAATAGACGGTGTTTGTGCTGCTCCACCATGTCCAGATCCAGCAGTGACAGGTAGGATAACCTGACAGAATGCCATCTCTTTAGGTTGAAGTTTGCTTACATCACCAGTATGCCAGTTAAAAATTCTTACTTTATATCGATGCCCCCAACCTTTAATATCTGCAACATTAGTAAAGGTCTTTCCTTGAATATTGTCTTTCCATACTTCTTTATCCTCAACTCTTCCAATCCACCAAGGTGGATTCATGAAAAATTGAGGATTAAATGTAGTTCCAGTGGTTACATCAGACATAATCAATCTTCATAAATTTTACACTCTATTGCGCCTGGGTTTTCGTTACAATAAAGTTCCAATGGAGTTGGGTCGTGATCATCTTCTGGATGACTTGTATGATAAACTTTTAAAGAATTTAATTCACCCTCTAAGTGACGACGCCGCTGACTACTTGTATTTGAATTGTCTAGTTCGTCTTTATTATCATTAATGTGTTGTTGGATTGTTCTGTCCATAGGGACACAAAATATACTTAACTTATTTATTATCTAAATCTAAATTGTGCTTCTGCTTCTTCTGGTGTTAAAATATCAGCATTTGTCAAATTTTCTTGATTTCTATTGCTGGTAGAGTTTGCAGCAGCTTGATCACTCAACAGTTTTCTTTCACCAGCAGCTGCTTGAATCGCATCTGCATCTGGAATTCCAGTTTGCCCACTAACTAATGATCCTGATGGTGAGGATGCTGTTTCCTTACTTGACGATGCCATTCCGCTTGGTTTTCTTCCATAAGAATCACGAACCAATTCTAATGATGTTATTCCCTGAAATCCTGAATTGTTTGTTCCTGGGGTAACTTTATGGCAAAGTGCTGAAATAATATAAATTCCACTCATTCTTGAGTTATTATCTGGATTTGTTTTAGAAGACTGCTCTGGAAAATCAACAAATATTGCTTGCCCTGCTTCCAAACTAAAATCAGCAGCGATTGTAATATTAACTTTGTTTGTAAAGAACTGATTATATCGTGATGATGATGTTGATAAAATTTGAGACTTTTGTACATCATACTCGTGTGAACGATCAATATCAGTCAATGCTCCTATTGCTTCATTTCCAGTAAAAAAACGAGATGGATCTTTGATAAAAAATGAATTCAAATTTTTTCCATACTCGGTTCCTGGATACTTGATAGCAGATTCTTGCGCTCCAATGTTAAGTGGATTGCAATTGAAAGCACTTTCAAATGAATTAAACAAATTTACAGATGAATTAAATGCTCCCATCATCAACTTATCATTCATATCAGAAGTAAAGTTTGAATCATAATTAATAATTTTGCCAGTATATCCCTTAGGAATCTTTGATGAAGTTGTGTTATTATAAATGTATTTTTTTGTTGGAGTCTGTCCAAGTAAAGCATCTATGGATTTAAATTTATATCCCGATTTTGTTTCAAAGAAAAAATAACCAGCAGTTAAACCCAAAGCACTTGTATTCTCACGAATTGATTGAGATGCTAACCAATAGATAAACCAAAATGGTTTCTTAGTCGTACCAATAAAGGCTCTTTGATTCTTTGTAGATTCAATATCTAATGGTTTTGTAGTTTGTAAAACTTCTTGCAATATTTTTTTAATAGAGTCGGATATTTTGCCTTCATATTTCTTTATGACTCTAACACTTTCATTTCTAAGATTTTCTTTTGAAACTATCTCTAAAATTTCTAGATCATTTAATTTCTCAGTTAATCTTTGTCTTGAACCAACATGAATGTCTTTGAGTGTAATTTTTTGCCCAAGAGCATCTTCTAGTTCAATCTCACACTTTTCCATTCCAGTAAGTTTTATCTTTTCTGCCGCTGTTATTTTTGCACCACTACCGTCATTTGCCCCTGCTGCACGACCAGTATCTATAAATCCTGTGGTAACTCGAACAGTTGGTGACATAATATCTTCATAGTAACTCAATTCAACTACACCACCTGCAACATTTATTTCCTTTCCGCCTGCATTTGGGTAAATATTAAACTTTTTAATATCGGCTTTTGAATTAGCATCTAATGACATTATCTTATATTATATTATAGGGTTAGGATATCGTATGTATTATCTATGCCGCCGCCACCAGACATTCCCATTCCCCTACTAATAGGAACGGGAACTGCAGCAGGAACTTCGATTGTTATATAAACAATCTCAGGTTCTTCACCATAAGGTGCATTATACGACATGTATGATTGAAGAATATTTTCAACTTGTTTTTCAGTTTTTGCTATATTCAATTTGTCTAAGAGTTGTGGCGCGAGTCTATCCAATCCAGCAGTTGTATCAGCATCAAAGACAAACTCTGGACCCCTTTCTCCCAGAATAGCTCTTGTTAATTTACGAACTCTGCCACCTTTAAAATATGCGACATGAACATGATTATGATGATAATTTGGTTCATTTTTTCCATGTAACAGTTGCACAGGTTTTACACCTTTCATTCTATTAAACTCAGATATTACATTTAAAATTGGACCTTGCTCATGAGTAAAAGCACCAATATCAAGTGCCCTGCCTTGATAATGTAAAGATCCAGAACTATGTCCAGAAGTTAAACTATAAGGTGGGTGCTCTGGATGACGATGAACTAGTGAAAAATCTTGCGGTGATTTTAATTTACTTTTTATATATCTACCAAGTTCACCTGCAATTTTACTTCCCTCGCTGCCATATCCCTTTCCTAAGGCAATTTCTCCACCAACGAAAGATCCTCCTGGACCAGCTCCACCAGCAGTCGCTGTTGCTCCAAAGTTTGGGACAGAACCTATTTTATTTTGTTTATAATTATATTCCCATCCAAACCAATTATCTCCACCTTTTCTCTGAATACTTGGAGGTCCACCCGAATTAGCACCTTTAAAATCAGTTCTTCCCTGAACAAATTGTCTTGCATTTTCCTGTAGGGTTGGGTTTAAAATTGAAGCTGCGACCGATTTCATCGCTTCTTCTGACATTCCAGAGGCAGCTGCAGCACTTGCAGCGTCCTTAATCGCAAACCACTCTGGATTCGGTTTATTTTTAATGTTAGGAGCTCCCTTAGGATACTGCCAGGTTGGTTCATACTGACCACCGGCAGTAATCAAATCCTTAATTGTTTTTCCTGTATATGCTCCCGATGCAAGTCTGTTATAGATTGACTGTGCAACGTCAGCAGACCCTTGAGGATCTGCATCCTCTCTTGATACAATAGCAACGAGAGTCCAAAAATCAGCACTACCACCTTGTATATTAACCGTGCTTGGATCCCCAGGTTTAGTTGGTCCAGGAACACCAGCAGGTTGAGAAGATGGTTGTAGCATCAACTGACGCATCAAGTCTTGAATAGCCTTATCAACCTCAGATGAAACAGAATCTTTAACTGATCTTGCTATTACATCACTATAATCTTCACCTGAGACAATGCTCTCCATTTTAACTTCGCCACCACCTGCATATGCAAGAGTTCCTGATGCGATTGATCTATTCATCCAGTTGTTGATGCCGACACCAGCATTTTTATAATCTGCTGTGGTTGGTCTATCTCCCAGTACGGGTTTCATTGCAAGAGCAACTAATGATCCAAGTCCAGTAGATTTTGAGAAAATATCATATGTCTTTTTCAGGAACTCAAAAGAGTTCATTTCTTTTTTGTTTTTCGAATCAGGGAATAATTTCTTAATATTCTTTTCACCACCAACAGCACCACCCGGTCTTAATCTTGGTGCAGTTGCTTTAACTGTTCTTGGAGTTTTCTTTTTCTTTACCGTTCTTTTTGCAGGACCACTAACTAATTTTCCACCACGAGTTGCAGGTTTTCCACCACCCGCTGCTTTTGCTGTTTTTTGAGTTGGTTTTTTACCACCGGAAAACATAAAATCATATAGTTTTCCAGCCGCTTCACCACCTAAATATGCTCCCAATCCACCAGTGAATAAGGCAAATGGTCCACCTAATGCGGCACCAATGGCACCAAATAAACCTGACCCAACTGCTCTAAATCCAGCTCTACCAGGACTGTCTCCTTCCATTAGAGCGAGTCCAAACTCAATCAGTCCACCAATAACTGGTATTGCTTTTGTTAGTGGTTTTATAATTTTTATTGCTGCTTTTACTCCACCTTTACCAAGAACACCAACAGCACCTTTTCTTGCTAGATTTGTAACTCCTGATCTAGCAAATTTTCCACCTAATGATTTAATCCCTTCTTGACCAAATTTTTGTCTTGCGGCATCTATTCCATATCTTTGTATAAATCTTCTTACAACTTGCGGATTGACTCCACGTTTTCCACCAACTTTTAGAAAGTCTGTTGCACCAGGACCACCAGGAGATCCAAAATCATCACCCATTGTGGCAGCAGATATTGCAGCAATAACTGCAATATCCAACATTTTGCTCAGTGCTCCATTAAACCTATCGAAATTTTGTGCGAGTCCATTGCCACCAATATTTTTTACAAACTCACGACTTTTATCTACAACATCGTATGCTTTATCAACAAAAGTTACCAATCCATCTAGGAGTTTTCCTCCCATATCAATGATGAATTCACCAGCTGAGAAAATAATAGGAACTATTTTTATTAGTTTTGGTAGATGATCAAATAATCTTACTGCAATAAATCCTAAAAATGTATTGAAAACAAAGTTTTTAATCCAGTCAAATACCCCCAATCTAGGTGGGGTTGGAATATTGATTCCTTGGATTGCTTTTGGTTTTTGTTTCTCTAATTCCTTTTCTCTATTCTTAAACTTCTCTTGTTCTGTTAAAGTTCTTTTTTTCTCAGTATCTTTTTTAGTGGTTAGCAAAGAACTTTTTAAAAGTTTATCAATTTTGATTACTTTATTCTTGATTGTAAATAGAATCTTCCCATCAGAGTTTGATTTTGCAATAATTGCAGAATCATCTTTCTTTACAAGAGAACTTGAAAGAAGTTTTGATCGTTTAATAATAGAAGAACTAGATTTATTGAAAGGAACTAAGTTTGCCATTATTATCTCTTAGTTCCAGATGCAGTTTGAGCAAGTCTTGTACCAGCTTTATGCCTTGGTGAAGGACTTGGAGCTGTTTGAGATTTTGATGAACTGGATCCACTACCTCGCATACCTCCCATACCACCACCAGCAGGGTTATACTTTGGTTTTGGTTTGGGGAGTGGTTTTACGCCTGATTTTTTTCTTTGTTCGTGAGCAAGTTTTGCTGCATTATAATCTTTATAATATTTCCCGTCTGAAGAGGAAAAATATCTCCCAATGGAAGCAGCACCTGCTTGTTTCATTTTAAATGTTGCTGCTGCGTCTGCTGCTTTATTTTTATCAATATCTTTTTGAGATCCAAACATTGAGGTCAAACTTCTTCCTATTTGACCCAGGAGTCCACCTCTCTTCTCAAAATCTTCACGTCTTACTTTATCTTCCGCATCAAATCTAACTCCTCTTGATGTTGATTGAGTGCGGCTGCCTCCCCGAGCACCAGCATAACTTAACTTATCAAGTCTTTGTTGAGATGCAAGAGAAGTCATTCTTGATTTTCTTGCTGCTTCTGCATCATTATAATTTCTATATGTTTTTTGATCTGATGATGAATAATATCTGTTCTTTGATGCCGCATAATCCATTCTTGCTGACATTCTTGGACCACCAAATAATCCTCCTGGTTGAAATAATCCTCCACTAGGGACAGCTCTGTCTCTACGATCTAATGCAACATACACCGCATCATTACCTCTTCTCATTCCATAATATCTTTTGCCACCTAAAGTAATGGATAAATCCATTTTCTCAGCACCACCTTTGACTACAACTGCATCACGTCCTTGATTTTTTGCACCATAACCTGTTCCAAGATCTCTACCGGTGCTTTCTCCCTTTAACGATAGTCCAGATCCAGAGGATAGTGCTTTCTGTGCTTGTAGTTGAGACTTTGCAAGTCTTTCTCTTTTTTCTAAAATGGGATCCTTAATTTTCTCTTTCTTTTCCTCCTGAGATCCAATATACCCTCCTCCCTGAGCATAAGTAACTCCATCAGTAATCTGTGGAATATTAGTTCCACCCCCAGCAGCATTCATTGATTCAAGAGTATCAATACCATACTTTTGCACGGCACCTTTTGACATCACGAACTCTCCGTCCGTTAACATCGCAGGAACTTTATCTCTTCCTTTTGGTCCTTTTACAAGACCGCTAAACATATTACCGAAGAAATTTTTAATTCCTCCTGCCCAACCACCGCCAAAGAATCCAGGAACTTTAAAATCACCGCCTGCAAGACCCTCAATAGTACCTGATGCTCCTGCTGTTATAGCAACATCTGCACCAACTGCTAATCCAGCACCAAGCAGTCTTCCTCCTCTACCACCAAGAAAACTTGCTAGTTTTCCTGCTTTTTTAAGACCCATTTTTGCTGCAATACTTGCAGTAATTTGAATGAGTTTTAAAGAACCTTTGATTAAAAGTCTGGATAATCCTCCGACAAATCTACCAAGACCAGTTCCAAACCTTAAATATAATGCTAAAATTGTTGGCCAATGATCCTTGAAAAATCTTATTAAACTTTGTATCTTCTTCTGGTTTTCTTTATTACTAAACCAATCAAACAACTTCACTACTACTCTACCAAGTAGCGTGAAGAAAATGAAGTTCATGATCTTATCAAAGATCGATTGGAATGGTTTAGTTACAGCAGCAACTGCTTTTTTAAGACCATCGAAAGTTTTTGATTCTAAACCAGTTTCTCTTTCCGCTCTTTTTTTCTGCTCATCACCTCTTCTTCTTTTTTCATTCTCTTTTTGGTTTTGTTTGTTTATTCCAATCAGAGTGTTTAAAATAGAATCAAGAGTTTTGCTGATTGTGAGCAGAGGATTTTCTTCTCCTACTTTATCTTGTGAGATCGCATCAATTTTATCTTTTTGCCCTGCCCCAACACCTCCGGAAGGAGCAAGCATTAGTCTCTTTTGAGTTCCTCTTACTTGCTTTCTAATTCCACCAAGACCCAATCCAGTAGCACTGATCTTGGTTTTTTTAATTTTAAATCTACCTTTTTTCCCTCTAACTCTTTTAAACTCCGCTTTTATTCCTTCTACCTCACTACCATCAATCTTTCTTGATCCAGTAGTAATTTCTGCTAAAAGTTCTCTTAGATTACTTTTATAAGTTTCATAATCAAGTTCTTCAATTTCATTAGGCTCTAAGGCTAGTAATCTTAAAATTACCTCATCAATATTCTCTGTGGGTAAATTAAAATTACCAGCCATTAGTTTGTTGATTCTGCTTGAACTCTTCTTCTTCTATATGTTGCTTGAGAAGTTCAACGTATACGTCTCTTTCCCAAGGTATCATATTTTCAATTTCCGTCAATGAATATTTATGGTACTGCATCAACGAAAAATTAAGACGGAAGTAGTTTTGGAGGTCCATATGGACCATCCCTATGCGAAAAAACTTGATAACCCTTCAAGAACAACTTCACTTTCAACTTCTGTTTTTGGATTTTTAACCTTTACAGTATGAGAAAGTTTTGGCATAGTTTCAAAGAACTTCTCAATCTGTTTGAATTGTGTTGTGTTCATTTGATCCAAGAACTCCATGAGTTCTTTTTTGGTCACATCAGATGCAGACCAAGCCTCTTCTTCGTTAAAGATTTTATCGACACAAGATGCAACAAGTTCAAATGACTGTTCCATTGCATTGTCATTTGAGAAATCAAAGTTACTCTTAATAAATTGATCCAAAGATGGATACTTCATTTGCATCATTAAACTATCATCTAGTTTAATTTTATTTGTGTGCTCATCATTTCTTTGGACTTGAATATCATCTACATTGATCTTGATAGGAACGGATGTTTCACCATCATCTGGGCAGATAATATTTACTTCAATATCTTCACCAACAGACTTGCCACGAATATTCAAAAACAAATACTCGATATCAAAAGTTGGTAGAGATTCTACTTTAATTCCTTTTGTCTCAATACAGTTTTTAATAACTGTTTTAATTGCAGTAGTAATCTGTTTTGTATCCTCAGATTCCAATGCAATAACAAGAAGTTTTTCTTCTTTGACAAGGAAAGGTCTATATTTTACTGTTTCTCCAGTTGAAGGCAATTCCAACTCATAAGTTGGCGTAGCAATTTTTGGTAAAGGCATAATCTCCTATACAATTCAGTTACTTTATTTATTAGATACCAGAAAATCGTGAGATTGGTCCACGATTTCTTCCAACATAAGGCAAACCTGCCTCAACTTGTCTATTATTTGCAGTGATAGCATTTATAATTTCTCCACCTTCTCCACTTTCAGTTAAAGACCCAGGAGAAAGATTAAATTGGTTTGGAGAAATATTGTTAAAAAAGTTTCCAGAAATTGGTGAAACTCCAGAAAATGCATTGGTAAGTGCTTTTCCATTAGCATATGCAACATCACTTGGATTTGCAACACCAATAGCAGGAGTTTGTGAGGGCTCTCTTTCTTGTCCTGTAAGTGGTTTACTGTCAACAACATATCTGTCATATGTAAACGATACAGTACATTTTAAAAGCGAAGATGTATCGTAAGAGACTGGCATTGATGTTATTGATGTTGGAAAGGCATTAAAAAAACTGTAATAAATGCTTGATCCCTGATAGGAACCATTTGTTTCATTTTGTCTATCCTTTCCTGTTTTTGATCTTGCAGTTCTTTCAAATTTTGTTATATAAATGGTTGTTTTATAAGTTTTTGGATACATCATTCTATAATGATTCGTCAATCGAGCAGACTCAGATATTTGCTCCCCTGTTATAAATTGCATCCATCTTTCAAATACTAGTATTTGATTATAACTTGTATCCACATAAAATGTAAAATCTGCTCTATCGTCATATAATCTTCTATATGCATGTCTTTGAGTAACACCAGTGAAATCATTATTTAATTCAACGGTAGCGAGATTTGATCCAGGAAGAGATGCCTCAGAGCAGGATAATATTAAAAGTTCTGTATTTACTGGAACAGATTTTTGAATAAAATCTTTTACTTTTCCTTGTCTATCAGACAAAAAGGTATTTGGAATATTGAAAAAGCATTCAAAATGAGACGTAAGGGCTGGATGCAGTAAACTACCTTTTATATCATTGATAGTTCTTATTTTTGGCGCAGCTGGTCTTGGTTGAGTCATTTATAAATACTTTTTGACCTTTATATATTATGTAGTAGGGATAATGGCAGAAAGTATTAAAAGCATTTATAAGCCTTCTTATCCAGAAAAGTATCAAGGAAATGCTAATAATATCATTTGCAGAAGTAGTTGGGAAAGAAAATTTTGCTATTGGTGTGACCATAATTCAAGTATAGTTTCTTGGGCATCTGAGGAATTTTCAATAGGTTATATTTCACCAGTAGATAACAGAATTCATCGTTATTTTCCAGATTATTTGATCAAAGTTAAGGAACAATCTGGAAATATCAAGACTTATGTAATTGAAGTAAAACCAAAAAAACAGACTATTCCACCCAAACAAAAATCGAGAGCAACTAAATCTTATCTACATGAATGTAAAACATATGCAGTCAATCAAGCAAAGTGGAAAGCTGCAAAAGAATGGTGTGCTGATAGAATGTTAGAATTTAAAGTCATTACCGAAGAAGAATTAGGTATCAAATAATGGCAGAAGGTTTCGGTCAATATGTAGATACTAGCACAACAGCACGAGTTAGAGAACTCAAAAAAAGAATTTTAGAATCTGGAACGAATGATCCAGAAGATTTGATGCTCATCATCACAGAATTGTTTACAGAAGAAGTATTATATCCAGAACCAGGAAAGTTTTATACCTTCATTTACAATCCCAAAACACCAGGTATTGAGTATGATCAACACCCACTGATTGCCTGCACTTCATTAGAACGATGGGGATTTAAAGCAATCAACTTTCACTGGCAGCAAGGGAGACAATATACTTGGAATGAAGTTGCGGGTAAACTTCATACTATCAAATTTAATGAACTTGATGAGTTACTTGCGATACCATATGCAAAATTCCGTCTAAATAAATAAAAATCTCTTCATAAATGTCTCATACTCTACAAAAAATTGAGATGATGAATCTTCTTTTGATTGAGGAGGTAGTCTAATGGCGGGAAATTTCCAGTGCCCACAGGGGCAAATTTGCAGCAAAGAATATGGAACTGCTGTCGGACCAAGAAATACTAATCTATTTGTCAGAACTTCCACTGCAATAAGACAGGCTAGTGGAGGAACAGAAGTTTCTGGTGGAACAACAACATTATATACTTGGGTTTCAGATACAACAAGTGAACTTACTTATGGAACAGGTCAAGGAAGTTGGAAACCAGCAGCTAGAACAAATGATGGTAAAAAATGGGAACTTTTAAAAGACTCTAACGGAAAGCAAATCTTAGGTGCTGATGCTGAAAAATCATTAGTATCAACAAATGGAAATTTGAATAAAAATGTAGCAGCAAATACAACAAAAACTTTAACTGCTGCTGGTGTAAGACCAGATCAAGCTCAAAAAGTAATTCAATCTAACGCACAAACTAATCCATCTGATGGAGCAACCGGATCTCCACAGGGGCAAACAAAACCATTAACACAAGATGAAGTTTTAAAGGGAGATGATATTCAAGATGGTGGAGTTAGAGAAAAGTATAAACAAAATTTAACGTATCCAATCAGTAAAGATCCCAAACAGGATTATATTAAATTTTCAATGTATCGATACTCTCCTAAGAAAGTTTCAACGACAGCAGCAGGGGATGAATTAGGTGAAAGAATTGGCGGTGATACTAGAAAGATTTTAGGATCAGTATCTCTACCAATTCAACCATCCATCACAGATTCAAATAATGTAAATTGGGGAGAAGATAAACTCAATGCACTTGCAGAAACTGGAACAAGAGTATCTTTATCATTAATGGGAGGCAATACGGAAGCTGCTGCTGCGGCAGTTACTGGACCATTAACATCAGATCCACAAGCAGCAAAAACATTATTAACGACTAGTCTAGCATCAGCCGCCGTTGGGACAAATAAAAACCTTTTTACAAGATTAACTGGAGCAATCGTCAATCCAAACTTAGAACTACTCTTCGATGGTCCTTCACTCAGATCATTTAGTTTTACATTCTCAATGTCTGCAAGAGAGAAACTAGAGGCGGCGGCAATCAGAGAAATTATTAGATTCTTTAAACAAGGAATGTCCGTAAAGAGAGCAAAGAGTTCTTTATATTTAAAGTCTCCAAACACATTTGGAATTTCTTACATTTATGGGCAAGACGGAAAAGATAAAGATCATCCATGGTTGAATAAAATTAAAGAATGTGCGCTTACATCATGCAATGTTAATTATACTCCTGCTGGAAATTATGCGACGTATGAAGATGGTGCAATGGTTCAATACGATCTTTCACTAACATTCAGTGAACTTGATCCAATCTATGATGACGATTATGATTCAGATAACGATACATCGATAGGTTACTAAAAATGGCATCTTATTTTAGACAAGTCCCCAATTTTGCATATGTTTCAAGAGGCAGAGAAAAACAAAATATATCTGATTATATTAGTGTAAAAAATTTCTTTAAGAGAGGAAAACTGAGAGAAGACATTTTTGGAAATTTATCATTCTTTGAAAAATATACAATTCTTGGCGACGAAAGACCTGACAATGTTGCATACAAATTTTATGAAGATGATACCTTAGATTGGATTGTCTTGCTTTCTAATAATATTCTAAGTGTTCAAAGTGAATGGCCATTACAACAAAATACTTTTGATAAGGTTATGTTGGAAAAGTATGGATCCTATGAAAATCTATATTCTGGAATTCACCATTATGAAACAATAGAAATTAGAAACTCTTCGGGAGCAGTTGTTCTGCCTGCTGGATTGAGATCTCCAAATACATGGAGAACCGAAGGAAACTTTATACAAGTAATCAATACTCGCATAAATCAAATTTTTGCTGGAAGTGCCGGTGAACCATCAAGAACAGTTACAGTTACGATGAACAATGGTATTCTTGATCTAAAAGTTGGAGATCAAGTTTATATCAATAATGTATCAGAATCAGAATTTAATGGAAGATTTACTGTTACATCTATCAACGCAGCAATTGATAATATAGTAATTTCTTTCAGTTATGAACTTCCAGTAGTTGCTTTAGTAGCAAATCCCGTTATGAGCACATCTGGAAGAGAGGAAGTTATTTTTACTGTTGATGGAGATATTAACATAGGAAACGCATATTACTATGAATATTATGATGATGGATTTGGGTATTACACGACTCTTCCTGCATCAAGTATATTAACTCCTGTGACTAACTATGAATACGAGTCTCAAATTGAAGCAGAAAAGAGAAATATATTCGTTCTTAAATCAGCATATTTGCGTATCGTACTCGATGATATCAATAGTATTATGCCATATAAAATAGGTGCTGCCCAATATCTGAACAGCACCCTTAAAAAAGCAGATAATATTAGACTTTTTGAGTGATCATTCCTCAGCAAGACGCTGGAAATAACTCAAAGCGTCATCTTCATCTTCATCAGCAGTACTAATTGCGGGAAGTGAAGGGGATTTGGAACGAGCATAAGACTCTTCCAACTCTTCTACTACTTTGGTCTCACCGGTTGGTTTTGAAAGATAGGAATCATAATCTTCTTCTTGCTCCATGACTTCACGAGAACGTGAAGGAGTTGTTTGAAGACCTAGAACAGCATTCAAACGATTTTCGAGTTCTTCATAAGTTTTGAACTGGTCGGGAGCGGTGACTGCTGCCAGAGAATACTCTTTTTTCCAAAGAGCTTCCAGAGCATCGTCATCATCAAGTAGTGGTTCAACTGAACCAAACTCAGATTTGTCGTAGTTCCAATACCCATCTTTCTTTACGATTTTGAGTTTGAAATTAGCACCCTGCCAGAAATCAAAGGGATTGATGGGAGTTTCATCTTCAAACTCAGGTTGCATTGCTTCCATGATCTTGTCAAAGATCTTCTTGCCATACTTGAACAGGAAGACTTTACCTTCGTTAGAAGGATTAGTTGGATCCTTTACAACATAGATATTGGAATAGTAAGATAGTTTACGCTTCTGTTTACGAACAGTTTCTTTATCTTTATCGCTACCACTGTTCCACAATTTACGGTTGTACTCAGAGACAGGATCTTTTTGTCCACTAGTGGTCAGAGAGTTCTCAATATACCAACCACCAGGACCTTGGAAACCATGGGAATACATTTTTGCCCAGGGAACATCTTCCCCTTCGGGTGCAGGAAGAAAACGGATCACTGCAAAACCGTTTCCAGTTTTGTCCATTTCTGGTTTCCAAAGACGCTCATCTGCGCCACTGGAAGTTGCACTCATCTTCTCAACTTCTTTCACCAGTTTAGAAGTGAGAGAACCAAGTTTGGATTGCTTTTTAAGATCTGCAAAAGACATCAGATTACCTCGGATTTGTATGGATTTGGCTTTTGTGTACTTTGTTATTTTACAGGTCTGAACCTGTTTTGTCAATCTGCTCTTTCATCACATCGAGCATCTGAGACATGTTGTTAAGAATAATATTCATGTCAGTTCCAGGTGGCATACCCATCATGATAGCAGACTTCATAATTTTATCTTTCATTTCTTTCGCTTCTGGATCATCAGATAAACTCATTCTTGTGTAAAGAACTTTTTGCTTATCCAAAAGTCTTTCCAGAAGTTCCACATGTTCAAGTTTTTCTTCTTTTGACATCGCAGGAAATTTGAAGACATTTGAATAAATCTCTTCTTGAAGGTCTGCAATTTCAGTCATCTCTGATCGGACAACTTCCGAATTGAAGAAACTCATGAATCCTCCAAAATAATTTCTTTCAAGATTTTACGAAAACAAAATACATCAATATTTAGAAACGGATTATATTTTTTAATCCGACGACTGACGGTTTCCCACACCGGGTCTTTAAGTTTGCTATCAAACTTCTTCCCGTACAGGAATATTCTATCGTATATGACCATTGTTTCTAGGCTAATTTTCCCGCTCAGGAACTTTTTCAAAAGAACGGGATGCCCTTTGGAACAATTAAAAATATCTTCAAATTTATTTTCTTCAAACAAAGATCGACTTTCTTCTTTAAAGATATAGGAGAGGGACTGAACCTTTTTCTGCCAATTTTTGTATCGATCTTCACCTTCTTTGATCATTTCTCCGATCCAGAGAGTTTCTGGATCATTACATGTGACAAAATTTGCTACGAAAAATTCTTCTACTTCCTTGTCTGTTTTTTGTCGTGATACTTTTTCAAACCACATTCTATCCTTTCTTTTATAGAATGATTGTAGAGTTGCACGACTTTTACCACAATATTTGTGGTAGTCATAACTGTCCTTGGTGAAGTGATTTTTCAAAGACAGATAACACTTATAGGCATCATATGGCATCATTCAAAAAAGTAATATAGGGATTTTTTTGCCGGGATTTTTTCCCCCAAAAATGGATCATAAAGGCAATTTTGCTCTGGAACTCTTTTTAAGAAAGTTAAGTTCCATCGCTTCGTATTTAATTTTATCTTTTAACGGTTTTGAGATAAGTTTAGGAACTGATTCTAAGTCAATGTTGTTCTGCTCGCAGAAATGAACAATCGCATCAATATAATTCATCTCAGTATTTACTTGCACAAGATTTTCAATCTCCTGTGCAAATCTTGAGGGACAGAAAAATTTACTCTCTAATACTTTTTCTAACTCATTCTCCATCTGACCTAGTATTGTGACGTACAAATTCTTTGATATAGCGAACTAATAGTCTAATATAATCCCCTTTGTTTCTTTTGTCAAATACTTTAACTTCGCCACCAGGAGTAACCATTAATGTGATGAGTTTGACGGGAGGGATTTTTGTCAACTCATAATACGCTGCTGCGTAAAATGTTTCTTGAACGAAATAATTTTCGATCCACTCTTCTGGTTTTATTTTTTCTGATGTCTTAAAGTCAATGACAGCGAGCTCGCCATCATACTCTGCAATACAATCAACTCTTCCAGCAAGCCCTAAGTATTCGGAATAAAGAGTTCTTTCAATTGCATGAATATTATTTATCTTATCAAGATAAGGCTTTGCATGATAAAACATAAACTTTGTCAGAGGTTGATAATCATCCCAGTTGAGTTCTTTGTTTTCCAAATAATCTTGGCAGACTTGATGAAAGTCAGTTCCTCTTGCGGTTGCTTTTCTTGTAATTGCATTTGCTTTCTCAAGACCAACTCTCTTTCTCCATTCGGTAAAGATCTGTCGATTGTAGAAAGAGGTTACAGAGGTAATTGATGGCACCCAGTCTCCATTCGGGAGATTATAGAGACGGATGCCATTTGTTTCTTTCTTTTCTAGTTCGAGTTCACCTAAGTAATTATGATGAATAAATGTCATGCACCAACTTCCATTTTTGCGAGAATATATTCTTTAACTAAACCTGAACGAACAATATCATCAACACCAAATTCAATGATATCGATAGACGGCATGATACGAAGGATTTTCATGAAATCAACGATACCATTCTTTTCATTCGATTTAATTAGGTCACTTTGAGTGGCATCGCCACAAAACATAATCTTAGAGTTTTCACCTACACGAGTAATGATACTATCAAGTTCGTGGAAGTTTAAGTTTTGGAATTCATCAACGATAATAACAGAATTATCAAGAGTCGTTCCGCGAATAAAGGAAGTAGACCAGAAGCTGATCGTTCCTTGCGTTTTAAGATTGCCATAAAGCATCTCAAACGATGCATCATCTGGCATTTGGAACATGAATTTCACCATGTTCTTATATGGGATTTGATAAAGTGAGGATTTATCTTCATGATCGCCAGGAAGAAATCCAATTTCACGAGTGGCAACAAGAGATCTAACGATGTAAATTTTTTCGTAAGGTGCTCTATCGTCTAAAACGTCTTGAAGGGCATTATACAATGTGATGAAAGTTTTACCAGTTCCGGCACATCCATATGCAACAATGTTTTTGTTTGCTTCATACGCTTCATACAGAAGTTTTTGATTTTCTGTTAAAGGTTCAATCTCTCTCATTAAATCAAGATTGATTGGCTTCTTACGCTTCATTTGCTTTGCGGTCATTCCGACACCAATCGGTTGATCATCCTTTCTTCTTCTTGCCATATGGTTTTATAAAAAATTTAGACTGGTTTTACGTTTGACCCAGGTGCTTTGGATGCCTTACGAAGGACATCATTCCATCCTGGATGAGACTTTCTAAGTTTGTCATAGACCTCACCAATTTCTCCCGAAGCGGGGCAAGTTGATGGATCTGACCAATCTCTGTCCCATTCGGGATTGTCTCTTTTCCATTGGTCCCAATCATGAATACTCATGGTAACTTCTTTTTGTTCACCAGTTTGTTTATGAATAACAGGATAAGTTGCCAAGTTTACTCCTCCATTTTATATGTTGATATTTATTCAATAGTAATCGATGGTGCATCGTTACATTCTGAGCAGTTTTCATTACGAGACCAACCAAGTGCCTCAGATACGGCAGGGAACTGGCAAATAAAGATGCAGCGAACTAACTCTGCAATCTCCATATGTTCCTTCTGTGTACCGTGTGCAGAACGCAAATCAATGTAATGTATCCATGACCTTACAGAGCCAGTCATATAGAGTCTTGTGGGCGTCGCTAAGGGCAATACAAACCTTGCACATTCCTTTGCCACTCCTTTTTCCAGAAGGCGGTTGTAGACCCTCTGAGAGTGCTCAAAGAGAATGCGAATGTCTTCAAGTAAAGTTAGTTTCAGATAGTCAGGAATATCATCAATTGAGTTTTGACGATTCTTGTCATCTTGCCTACGAAGTTCTGGAAGAGGAATCGTTCCACCTAGAAGGTTTGTATCAGCATATCGTTGAGAAAATTCTTGATATGTAAATGAGCGGTGTCGAAGAATTTGAGCCGCTATACCTCTTGTTGTATTGATCTCAACGGTCATTGAAGCTTGCTCAAAGATGCTCCAATGCTGATGGGCAATACAATACTTTAAGAGACCAGCAAACTTCTCGTTTTCTTGGTTACTTGGATTGCTGACACGAGCACAATATGCCATGTGTTTTTCAGCATCAGGAGTAACACTAATGAGTTTAACTTCTGGTTTCATAAACTCGAACTCAGTCGGGATATCCATCATCGTCATAAAAAATTTCGTCGTAGTCGTGAATGTGTGATGTAATTTCTTCGTATCTTATATCTTTCGAAGTATACATTGAAGCATCAGAATAAACTTCTGACTTCAAACATTCTACAAGAGATTCAAGATTTCTGATAATTAATTTTAGTTTCTCTCTGTCCATAAGATAGTATTTTCTTGAATTATCATAACATAAAAAAAGGAGGGGATCAACCCCTCCAATGAACGTTATGGTTTACTCAACATCTCTAGACATACCCTTTTACAGTGTTGTCGATTCTCATTGCGCTCAATCAAACAATTAAAATAGTCATTAATTAATTCATTTTGTTCGTTACATCTATCTATGGTATCCTCAAATTGTTTCCATCCAGCTAGTTGATTGTAAGAAATTAAGTTGTGCATAATGCCCTCCACGCACAAAGAATATCATAACAAAGAAGTTTTCGTTCATTTGTATCACCTCAGATATTCTACTACTATGTAGAATGATTGTGTTGATTTTCTGATATTACGCAATAAAAATTTATGCCTATTAAAAAGGGGGGTTGCCCCCGGTGATTAATACTTATACAACCATTGAATATAGGTTGAAAGTAAGATTGTTCCCAGAGCTGCTGCGGCAGTTAAAGATACGACGATTTGTGCCATTACTTTGCTCCTACTAGTTGTGCTAGTTGTGCTTGATGACGACGCTCCTCTCTTTGCTTTTGCTCCTTAATCAATTGCAGGAAGTTAAGTTTTTTCATTTCTTCTCCTCCCAGTTCCAGTTGTTACAAGGACGGTAAGCAACACCACGATACTTATTTGATGGATGCGATGGAGCATGTGTTACAGAATACCACTTACGATATTCTAGTTTCGGAGTATGAGTATTATACTTCACACCACGATAGGTTGCTGTCATCCCTTGGTCCCCTCTTTTACAAATTTGACCCCACGGTAGGTCTCATTGTATTGTTGAGGTTGTTGTTGCACTTGTGCTTGTGCTTGACGGCGTTGTTCGGTGTCATATGCGACACCACGATATACTACTTTTGACATTAGGTTTCTCCTTAGTTGTTCAGGTTAAAGAGCGTTCCTTCAGTCAACTTTTGCGTCTATGAATTTACAGGTCTTTGGTGCGTGTTCTTTATGAATTTGAATGAGCTCTGCCTTTATCTCGTCCGGCACTTTTGAGGTGCGAACATTATTGATAAGTTTTTGAGCTTCAATACAGGTCCAGAGAATGATTTCCATAGATGAACGATCCGTTCCGAGTCGGCTTACTTCCGTCTGTTTCCAGATGAACGTAAGATCATTATAGATCTTGTATGCTATATAGTCAAGCAGTTTTGTAACTTTTGTTACCGTTCTATATAACTCAGAGTGTGATTCGTCGCATAGAGTTGTTCGATGATGATGTCGCATCCAATCTTAGGATTACAGTTTCCACACGTATAAACATCTACTGCTGCCTTACCCTCTTCAGGCCAAGTGTGAATGCTGATATGACTCTCTGAGAGTAAACACACCACAGTCACTCCTTGTGGTTCAAACTTTTTTGAGATAGTCTGAATCACCGTAGAACCACTTGCTACTGCTGCGTTTTCTAACAAGTCTATCAGACAGTGCTCATCATCTAGGAGAGCAAAAGAGCATCCGTATAGATTGAGTAGATAGTGCTTTCCCATCACTCAATTGCCTCAGGATCTATACCATATTCATTCAGTAGTTTATCTATCTTAGTCTCTTTATTAAATAACTTTTCTATTTCAAACAAGGAGGATTTTTGATATTTTTTAAGTTTCTTATATTCCTTAATCAGTTTATCTACCTCTCTATTTTTAATATAAAGTTTGAACTCCCTATCATTCGCTGGTTTAGCAAACCCCTTAAAACCCCCACTCATCTTCCTTTTTTCTTTTTCTCTGGTTGTTTATATCCCCATAGTCTAGGACTTGTTCTTCCATATCCAAAATCAATTTTCTGAATAGCACCAGGACCATACTTGTCATAGTACATGTCAAAAATACGAATTCTTGTTCCTCTTACCAAATCAATACAATCATTAACTCCATTATTATACCAAATCAAATATGCATCATTTGGAAAGGACGAATCTTTTGCCTGCTCAACAGTTGTTTTTTCCAGAATGATTTCGCATCCATAAGTGGAGGGCAGAACACTTCTTTCTTTTCTATCGTGTTCTGCCATATCTTTCTCCGTGTTAACTGCTGTTGTCATGAACGACCTCCCCAAGTAATATCAGTATATGCTTCTTTAACATTTTCCAAAGTTATCTTATATTTATCCGAAAGCCTCTTATCTTTTGTAAGAATCAATACTTCTGCTTCCTTGGGATGAAGTCCTCTCAGAAGATTAATAAACATCATTTCTCTACGAATTGTCGTAAGAGTATTGTTACCACCTTTAATGTAGTGATAAAGATTCTGGTACTCTCTGCGAAGAGAAGTTCGTCCTCTACCATCCAAATCTTGACCAGTAGCAGACATTCCACTCTCTGCTTCCTTGGCAAGATTTTCGGAAAGAGTTCCAGAGTAAACTGATTGCTCCTCTGCATTTGCATAAGGAACGTCACCTTCGGGAAGAAGACTGATTACACTATCATCAAAGTTCCAAATGAAAATAGATTTCAAAGAATCATGCTCATAAGTTTTTAATACTTCAACTTTTTTAGCATTGCTTCTTTGCTTTGATGCTAAATCTAAAACTTCAAAAATAAAAGGGTTTAATGGAAGAACGTCAATCTTAGTTTCAGTCGTCGTCTTCTTCGTTTTCGTCGTAGTCATAATCGTTTTCAAATCTCACTGCTAAAATTTCGTCTGGAATGATGTTGCCCGCAGCATCAAACATCTCTGGGTGTGTATAAATTGGTTGTGTTTGGTAGAAGTGCTCTTTTGCTAACCATCCTACCACACCTCCTACAAAAAAGAACATTATAGAAACCAATGTTCCGATGGTGAGTGTTACTGCTAACATTGTTTTTCTCCAAAGAGTTATTTTTTTCTGACATCAAAGTGAAATTCTATAAAAAAGTGAAACTCTCTGCGAAAGAGAGAAATCATCTTACCAAATCTCACTTGAAAGGTCTTTGGTCGTAATGATTTTCTCCTCCTATTACGTAACAGTAATTCAACTCCCCTATTAATTTGGGGATCATCTTTATTTAGTTTTCTTTTTTCTCCTTCCTGGTCGTTTATCATAACTGTACTTCCAGGCATCTTCTAAGATGCTGTACAAATAGTTTCTAATTTTTCTTGCTTGTGGCTTACGGATGTGCCCATAAGCCTCACGAAGTTGTTTATGTACGTTATCAGCACCACCTTCAAGATATTCATCCAAATCCATCACTACACTACTAATATTAGCGGCAGTTGGACTTTCAATAAACTCCTCTACTTCATGTCTTTTTGTTTCACGAATTTTGAGATAGTCATAGAATTTTAACACAAACTGCCCATTAAAAGCAAGATCAATTGCTTTTTCTACGTCACCATAAACTTCTTGAAAAGTGCTTTCCATTAAACCAAATTCTGCTCCTTCAGATACTGAACTGTATCGGTGCATCCACCAATGTGTTTATCATCAACAATCACTTGTGGAAATGTGGAACCATGACCAAACTCTGCGTAAAATTGATCTCGCGTAAAGTCTGTATTCAGTTTGTAAACAACGTGCTGCAACTCTGCTAATTGTAACACCTGCTCTATTTTTGTGCAATATGGACAATCATCTTTGGAATAAACTGTAAAAGTCATAAGTAAACTAATATTGATTAAAAATTAGTGTATATCAATTATATATGTGAGTGTACAATTCGTCAAATATTAACTCTGTCCTATGAAATAAGTGTAGATTTTAGAATTAGAAGATGATATTCCCGCACCATTGTCGATGTAATGTCTTGTAGCTGCCTCAGTAGGAACTCTTTGATTGCTGCTCTGTGATAGCGTGTTATCAGTAGAAAATCCGATAATATGAGTTCCAATTTGACCACTCATTTGATTGAATTTTAAAACATTAATAGTTCCTATTCCAGTATTATTAAAATTATTTACTGTTAATTGATTGATGTTAAATCTATCTGC
>Ga0194128_10001712_pt1 | contig 37746 bp, 32 predicted proteins | sample TA2KigCa65mmetaG_FD_148650 | JGI IMG/M metagenome (GOLD analysis project Ga0194128, IMG submission 148650) | Freshwater microbial communities from Lake Tanganyika, Tanzania - TA2015037 Kigoma Deep Cast 65m | ecosystem: Environmental > Aquatic > Freshwater > Lake | place: Tanzania: Lake...
CCACCAATACGGCCCGAAGACGGCGTCGGGTTTTCCATCGCGGTTCAAGTCGCCGAACATCGCGCCCTCGGACCAGTAGTGTTTTTCGAGCTGTTGTTTCTTGAACGAGTGCAAGGTGGTGTCAGCAGCGGAGGCGGCAAAGGCAATGGACACGGCGGCGAAGGACCCAACGAGTGGCTTCATGGTGGAGTTGTCGCAAGTCGTGGAGAGTGGGTCAAGCGGCCAGACTCCCGCCGACACGGCCTGATCGTAATCCTCATCCTATTCTTGATCCTCCGGCGCACCTGAAGGGGAGATTAGGATTAGGGTGAAGATTCAGATCAGGAGAGCGCCCGGGCAGCATGCGTCGCTGGCGCCGAGCGCATTGCTGCATTGTCTTCGCCGTGGTTCTCCGCTAGCAAGTCGGGCGTCATCGGACCGCGCCATGTATTTCCTGAAACGCCTCGCGTGGATGCTGCCGTTGATGCTGGTGATCAGCCTGATGGCGTTCGCGCTGGTGCGTGTGGCGCCGGGCGGGCCGTTTGACAAGGAGCGCAAGCCGGCGTCGCCGGAGATCGAGCGCAATCTCAAGGCGAAGTATCACCTGGACGAGCCGTTGTGGAAACAATACCTGCGCTTCCTCGGCGGCGTGGCGCAGGGCGACTTCGGGCCGTCGCTGAAGTATCGCAACCATTCGGTGACGGACATCATCGCGCAGGGGCTGCCGGTGTCGCTGGCGCTCGGCGGGATGGCGTTTTGCTTTGCGATGGGGGTGGGCATCCCGCTGGGGTTCTACACGGCGGTGCGCAAAGGGGAGTTCGGCGACTACGCGGGAAGTTTGCTCGCGGTGCTCGCGGTGTGCATCCCGGGGCTGGTGGTGGGACCGCTGCTCATCGTGCTCGCGGCGATCCACTGGCGGCTGCTGCCGGTGGGGTTGTGGGAAAGCCCCGCGCACGTGGTGCTGCCGACGCTGACGCTCGGGCTTTACTTCGCGGGCCGGGTGGCGCGATTGATGCGCGAGGGCATGCAGACGACGCTGCACGCGGAGTTCATCACCACCGCGCGCGCGAAGGGGCTCGGCGACACGCAGGTGCTGCTGAGACATGCGTTTCGCATCGCGGTGCTGCCCGTGGTGAGCTACTCGGGCCCGATGCTCGCGGACCTGCTGACCGGGTCGTTCGTGGTGGAGAACCTGTTCCAAGTGCCGGGCATCGGCGTGTTCATGGTGAACAGTTCGCTGAGCCGCGACTACACGATGGTCGTCGGTCTCGTGCTGCTCTACGCCGCGCTGCTGCTCGCCTTGAACCTGCTCGTCGATCTCGCCTACAGCTACCTCGACCGGAGGGTGGTGTATGAGTGAGCCCGCGGCGAACGTCGGGGCGCGAACCGACCCCGGTGGAGCCTCGAACTCCGTCGTCGCTCCGCACCTCTCCCCCAACCAGCGCGCGTGGCGGCGGTTCCTGCGCAACCGGCTCGCGGTGGGTTGCGCCGGGCTGCTCGTCGTGATGCTGGGCATCATCCTCGTGTGGCCGTGGATTTCGCCGCACGCGCCGGATGCCGTGGGCGAGGCGCAATTCCACCCGCCCGATGCGACGCACTGGCTCGGCACGGACGTGCACGGGCGTGACTTGCTGAGCCGGATTTTCTTCGGCGCGCGGGTGTCGCTGCTCGTGGGCGTCATCGGCGCGCTGGTGAGTTTTGTGATCGGCGTGACGTGGGGCGCGGTGGCGGGTTATCTGGGCGGCCGGTGGGACAGCGCGATGATGCGCATCGTGGACGTGCTCTACTCGCTGCCGTCGATCGTGTTCGTGATCGTGCTCATCACGACGATCAACGGCGTGCTTGACACGATGAAGTCCGCGGGGCTCTCGACGCAGGGCGCGCGCTCGGCGCAGTTCATCTGCCTGTTCGCCGGGCTCGGCGCGGTGTCGTGGCTGACCATGGCGCGCATCGTCCGGGGACAGGTGCTGTCCCTGCGCACGCGCCAGTTTGTGGACGCCAGCCGCGCGCTTGGCGCGAGTCACGCGCGCATCCTGTGGCGGCACATCCTCCCGAATGTCGCCGGCGTGATCATCGTGTATCTCACGCTGCTCGTGCCGGCGATCATCCTCTACGAATCGTTCCTGAGCTATCTCGGCCTCGGCATCCAGCCGCCGCAGGCGAGCCTCGGCTCGCTCATCGCGGAGGGCGCGGGGCAGATCAATCCCGTCCGCATCTACTGGTGGCTCATCGCGTTCCCCGGCGTGATGCTCGTGTCGCTGCTCCTCGCGCTGAACTTCGTCGGCGACGGCTTGCGGGACGCGTTCGATCCGCGCGCCGGCAAGTGAGCCGCGCGTCGCCGGGCGTCGACTCGTGACTCGCAGCGCCCCGCGAGCTACGCGGTCTTCGCCGCCCTGATGTTCTTGAGCAACTCCCCCGCGCACGCACCGGCGAAGGCCGGGTCGTTGATGGCGCAATCCATCTCGATGACGGGAATTCCCGGCCGTAGGTGCGCCTTGAGGTTTTCGAAGAGCGCGCGGTCGGCGGCCGGATCGTGAAACTTCTGTCCCTCCGCGCTGATGACGCTGATCGCGCGCAGCGGCACGAGCACCGTGACGGGCGCCGTCGAGAGGTTGACCTTTCCGGCGAGTATCCGGCCGAGTTGCGCACACTCGTCGGGAGTGGTGCGCATGAGCGTGACCTGCGGGTTGTGCGCGTAGAAGGTCCGGCCGGCGAACTTCGCCGGAACCGTTTCCGGCGGGCCGAAGTTCACCATGTCGAGGCAGCCGGGCGTGACGATCGCCGGGACACCGCGGCGCGCGGCGGCTTCGCACCGTGACGGACCGGCGCCGAGGATGCCGCCGACGAGTTCATCGGCCCATTCGGTGGTGGTGATGTCGAGCACGCCGGTGATCAAACCGGTCTCGATGAGCGATTCCATCGTGCGGCCGCCCGTGCCCGTGGCGTGGAAAACGAGCACCTCGAAGCCCGCGGCTTCAAGCTGTTTCTGCGCGCGCTGCACGCACGCGGTTGTGTTGCCAAACATGCTCGCGACGATCACCGGCTTGTCGCCGCCCCGGGCGACGGTGGCCTCGACCATGCCGCAGATGGCGCCCGCGGCGCGCGTGAGAATCTCGCGCGAGATGCGGTTGATGCCCGAGACATCCACGATGGAAGGGAACATGACGATGTCCTTCACGCCGACGTATTGGCCGACATTTCCACCCGCAAGCGTGGAGACCATGAGCTTGGGGAAACCCACCGGCAGCGCGCGCATCGCCGCGGTCGCGATAGCCGTGCCGCCGCCGCCGCCGAGCGATATCACGCCTTGAATCCTCCCCTCGGCCGCGAGTCGCGCGAGCACGATGGGCGCGCCTCGCGACATCGCGGCGACGGCCTCGCCGCGGTCGCGCCGGGCCACGAGCGCGGCGAGATCCGCGCCGGCGGCGCGCGCGATTTCGTCGCGTGAAACATCCGGCGCGAGTTGCGGAGCCTCAAGCGCGCCGACATCGACCACGACCGTCGCGTGGCCGCGCTCGCGGATGAGCCGGGCGACGAAGCCGTGCTCCTCGCCCTTGGTGTCCATCGTGCCGAGGATTGCGATCGTGGCCATTGGATGGGGCGCAGCGTAGCGCGGAGCCGCGGGATGTGGAGTTGAAAATCGCCGCGCGGCGCTCGCGGGGCGGATGGCGCGCTCCTGCTTCCCCGCCGGGCTGCGGGACATGCCCGGGAACATCACGTTCGAGCAGTTGAAACCGGGGAGCTTTCACATCGGGCGCGCCGGCTGGGGGCACAGTTGCGTGGAGGACAGCGTGGCACTCGCCGTCGAAGCCGCGCGCGAGGGACTCGACGTCGTGCTCCAGCCCGCCAAGCACTAGGCGGCCCTCGCGGCACAAAGTTCGCGAGCGCGGGCTTCACCGAGTTCCGCGACAACCCACGTCGGTTGCAAGCCGCGTAATTCCCCGACTGAGTGCGCGCCCGTCGCCACCGCGAGGCTTCGCGCACCGATGGACTTCGCGCACGTGATGTCGTGCGGCGTGTCGCCGATCACGAGGATTTCCTCGCCGCACAGCCTTCGGCCGAGGGCGCGCGAGGCGCGGCGCTGCGCGATCGCGGCGAGTTCGTCCCGATGCTCGTGGTCGTCTCCGAACGCGCCGACGCTGAACAGCCCCCACAACTCGTAGTGGCGCAGTTTGATCTCGGCGCCGAGGCGGATGTTTCCCGTGAGCAGCCCGAACGCCGGGGGTTGGGGGAGCGATTGCAGGTCGCTGAGAAACGACCAGACGCCCGGGCACGTGCGCCCGTGGCACTGGTCAAGCAGGTGGTCGAGCCAGAACACGTAGCAGTCGTAAAACCGCTGCAGCGATTCCGCCGTGAGGTCGTGATTGTGCCGCGAGAGGAATTCCCGCACGAGGCTGGAGTCGGTGCGGCCCGCGAACTTTAACTGCTCTGTGCCATTCGGAAGGCCGAACGCGTTCTCGAACGCTTTGCCAAACGCGCGCACCCCCGCGCCCCCGGTCTGGATGAGCGTTCCATCGATGTCGAACAGGACGAGTCGGATCACGCGCGGAGGTTAGGACGATTCCGGCGCGCCGGGAAGTCTGCCGGGCGGGCGCCCCGCGCGCCGTTTCGATGTTGAACGACCGCCTGTGTTCATGCTTGGCTTCGGGCGTTTCCCGATATCCATGACCGACAATCCGCGCCACAATCGCACTGCGATTTTCTCCGCACAGTTTCTTCGCCTCAGTGAACTGCTCGGCGAAGTGCTCCCGGCGAACCCCTTTTACTCGCGCAAACTCGGCGCGGCCGGTGTCAGCGCCGACATCGAGAGCATCGAGGCGTTCAAGAGTCGCGTGCCCTTCACCACCAAGCAGGAACTGGTCGAGGATCAGGCGGCCAATCCGCCTTACGGGTCCGACCTCACGTATCCGCTTTTCCAATACACGCGCTGCCATGTGACCAGCGGCAGCACCGGCCGTCCGCTGCGCTGGCTCGACACGCCCGCGAGCTGGAACTGGATGCTCGACAACTGGGAACTCGTCCACCGCACCGCGGGCACCGCGCACTCGGACACCGTCTTCTTCGCGTTCTCGTTTGGGCCGTTCCTCGGGTTCTGGACCGCGTTCGAATCCGCGCAGCGCCTCGGCTGCCTCTGCGTCGCCGGCGGCGGCATGAGCAGCGTCGCGCGGCTCCGCGCCATTCTCGACCAGGCTGTGACCGTCCTGTGCTGCACGCCAAGCTACGCGCTGCACCTTGCGCAAGTCGCCGAAGCTGAAGGGATGTCCCTTCGACACTCCAAAGTCCGCACCCTCAGCGTCGCGGGCGAACCCGGCGGCAGCATCGGCTCCACGCGGTTGCGCTTGCAGGAAGCCTGGCCCGGCGCGCGCGTTTACGACCATCACGGCATGACCGAGGTCGGCCCCGTCACCTTCGAATGCCCTGCGCGTCCGTGCGTGCTGCATGTGAACGAATCCGCCTACATCGCCGAGGTCCTCGACCCGGCGACCGCCCGCCCCGTCGCGCCCGGCGACACCGGCGAACTCGTCCTCACCACACTCGGACGCCACGCCTCGCCGCTGTTGCGCTACCGGACCGGCGACCTCGTGAAGATTTCCGCGCACCCTGCCGCCAAGCTGCCCTGCGACTGCGGCCGCTTCGACCTCGCGCTTGAAGGCGGCATCCTCGGCCGCGTGGACGACATGGTCATCATCCGCGGCGTGAACGTCTTCCCCAGCGCCATCGAGGACATCGTGCGCAAATGCGGCGGCGTGGCCGAATACCGCGTGCGCGTGAACCGCACGCCGGCACTCGTCTCGATGGAACTCGACCTCGAACCCGACGCCGGCTGCCTCGACACCGGTTCGCTCGTGCGCCGCGTGACCCATGCGATCGAAAGCTCGCTCAATCTCTCTGTCCCCGTCCGTGCCGTGGCCCCCGGCGCGCTGCCGCGCTTCGAGATGAAAGCGCAGCGCTGGGTGCTCGAGTGAATGCCGCGCCCAGGGCGCAGGCCGACGAGGTGGAGAATGAGTTCTTCGGACTGCGGCGGGACGCTGAGCGCCCCGCCGCTTTGGCGTGCGGCAAGCGAACCCAGGCCGGGTCGTCCCTTCGCTCTGCGACCGCACTCCAAGACCCGCGACGCGCAGCCACCCCATCGCACCGCGCGCGACATCGGTTGCGACGGGTTTCTTCGCAAGCCGGACACCCCGGCCATGGTCGCGGGCGTGTTGTACCTGGAAGCTCCCCGTTGGCCCGAGTGGGGATTTGCAGCAGCCATGTCCGGCGGCATGAAGCCGCGCCTTAAATTTGAACCGCTGTCCTGCGCAACAGGCGCACGTCCACTGCGTCCATGCCCGCGGCGCGGATGGCGTCCATCCCGAGGTCGGTGTCTTCGAACGCGCGGCAGGCTGCGGGCGGAACGCCGAGGCGACGGGCGGCCTCGAGAAAGATGTCGGGCGCGGGTTTTGGGTTCACCACGTCCTCGCTGGTGACGATTGCGTCGAAGTGCTGGCGAATGCCGAGGTGGACGAGGATTTGTTGGACGACGTGGAGCTTGCCTCCCGACGCGACGGCCATGGGGAGGCGTCCGGCGTGTTCGCGGGCGATGGCGACGACCTCCGGGATGGGCTCGGCGCCGCCCAAAAGCGGGAGGAAGGCGTGCTCTTTCTCGAGCGAAAGGGCCACGGGGTCCTTGGCGTGGCCCTGTTCTTCGCAGAGGAGGCGAAAGATGTCGCGCGAAGGCACGCCGCCGAGTGCGTAGAAGCGCTCCTCGGTGAAGTGGATGCCGTGGCGGCGTGTGACCGTGTGCCATGCCTCCCAGTGAAGGGGCATGGTGTCGGCAAGGGTTCCGTCGCAGTCAAAGATGAGGCCGCGGATCACGGGAGTGGGTTCAAAGTTCAAGGTCTGAAGTTGCGAGCGCCGCGTTCAGAGTTTCAGCGACTGGAGGCGCTGTTCGACGTCGTTGGCCATGAGGGGTTCGATGACGGGGTCGAGCGCGCCTTCGAGGATGCGGTCGAGGTTGTAGAGTGTGAGTTCGATGCGGTGGTCGGTGACGCGGTTCTGCGGGAAATTGTAAGTGCGGATGCGTTCGTTGCGTTCGCCGGTGCCGACCTGTTGGCTGCGTTGGGCGTCATACTTGGCTTTCTCCTCGGCGAGTTTGCGGTCGAGGAGCCGGGTGCGGAGGACTTTGAGGGCCTTGGCCTTGTTCTTGAGCTGGGAACGCTCGTCCTGGCAGCGGACTTCGACGCCAGTGGGCTTGTGGACGATGCGCACGGCGGAGTCGGTGGTGTTGACGCCCTGCCCGCCGTGGCCTCCGGCGCGGCAGACGCCGATCTCGAGATCCTCGGGGCGGATCTCGATGTCCACGTCGGCGGCCTCGGGCAGCACGGCGACGGTGCAGGTGCTGGTGTGGATGCGTCCGCTGGCCTCGGTGGCGGGCACGCGTTGCACACGGTGGACGCCGGACTCGAACTTGAGGCGTCGGTAAACGTCCTGCCCGTTCACGCCGAAGATGACTTCCTTGTAGCCGCCGAGGTCGCTCGGGCTGGCGTCCATGGGCTCGACTTTCCAGCCGCGCGCGTCGGCGTAGCGCGAGAACATGCGGTGCAAGTCGGCGGCGAACAGGGCGGATTCCTGGCCGCCGGCGCCGGCGCGAATCTCGATGATGGTGTTGCGCGAGTCGGCCGGGTCGGGCGGGATGAGGCCGCGCTGGACTTCGAGGGCGAGGTGCCGTGTTTCGGCCTCGAGCCGGGCGATGTCTTCCTTGGCGAGTTGCGCGAGTTCGGAGCCATCGGGTTCGGCGGCGAGGAGGGCGCGGTTTTCCGTGAGTTGATCGAGCGTCTTGAGGTAGGCGTCGGCCGCGGCGGAGATTTCCTTGAGGCGCGAATACTCCTTGGAGAGGTCTTGCGCGCGCTGCGGGTTGGCAAAGGCGTCGGGCGCGCTCAGGGCCGACTCGACGTCGGCGAAGCGCTGCCGGAGTTTCTCAATGTGCGGACGCAGGTCCATGGAACGCAGGTTCGGCCAGTGTTCAGGGTTTGGACAGCGGTTCGGTCGTTGATCCTGCCTCGGCTCGGGATGCGGGAGCCGGGCACTGATTGCTGGACTCTGAATGCTCTCCGCACCCCCCCGCGCAAGGGTGCCAAAAGCAAACCCGCCCGCCGGCCGGTGAAGGCCCACGGGCGGGTTGCGGAAAGCTCGCTACTTCTTCTTGCGCTTCGTGTTGGCCTCGGCCTGAACGGCTTGTGCGGCCTGCGTCTTGACGAGCCGCTGCTGGTATTTGTCGACGCGGCCGGCGGTGTCGACGAACTTCTGCTGGCCCGTGTAGAACGGGTGGCAGACGTTGCAGATGCCGAGCAGGGCCGTGGCGCGTGTGGAGCGGGTCTTGATCACGTTGCCGCAGGCGCAACGAATCTCGGCCTCAACATACTTCGGATGAATGTCAGCCTTCATATCAAAGGGTCGCGACCATACCAGCGAGTCGTGAAGTGACAAGCGGGAATTTGGCCGCGCGACCATAAACGGATTCTCGACGCGCGTCGGCCTTTTTACTTGCGGCCCCGGCCCCGGCCCACTAAGAACGGCCCAACAGAATCCCTGAGTGTCGGACCGCTTCGTCGCAAGTGTGCGTCATTTGCCCGGCAGTCCGCCCCGGCGAAAGGCACCATGTCTCATCCAAAGGAAACACCCGAACCGCCCGGCTTTTCACGCCGCGGCTTTCTGCGGGGCATCGGCGTCACCGGCGCCGCCGCGAGCGTCATCACCACACTCAAGCCCGAGGCCTCCGCCGCCGAAGCCGGCATCCGTGGGCCGGGCGAAGTGCCCGTCACGCTCAAGGTCAACGGCACGGCGCACAAGCTCAACCTCGAGCCGCGCGTCACGCTGCTCGACGCGCTCCGCAACCGCCTCGACCTCACCGGCTGCAAGAAAGTCTGCGATCGCGCCACGTGCGGCTCGTGCACGTGCCTTGTGGACGGCGAGCCCGTTTACTCGTGCACGATGCTCGCCATCGAGGCCGAGGGCCGGAGCATCACGACCGTCGAGGGCATCGGCACGCCGAAGAAGATGAGCGCGGTGCAGTCGGCCTTCGTCAAGAACGACGCGCAGCAGTGTGGCTTCTGCACGCCGGGCTTCGTCACGGCGGCAACCGCCTTCGTCCGCAAGCATCCCAACGCCACCATGGATGAAATCCGCGCCGGGCTCGGCGGGAACCTCTGCCGCTGCGGCACCTACGCCGGCATGTTGCTCGCCGTGTCCGACGCCGCGAAGAAAGGAGGAGCGTAATGGCTACCGTTGCATGGCCCGCCGCTGACAAACGCGCCCACATCGGCAAGCGCTACGACCGCGCCGACGGCCCCGCCAAGGCCACCGGTTCGGCAAAATACTCCTACGACGTCAACCGCCCCGGCATGCTTTACGCCAAGGTCGTCACCTCGCCGCACGCGCGGGCGGACGTCTCGGGCGTGGACACCAAGGCCGCCTCCGCCCTCAAGGGCGTTCGCGCCGTGTGGGTGGACGCCGACCTCAAGGAAGTCCAATACGTCGGCCAGATCGTCGCCGCCGTCGCGGCGGACACCGAGGAAATCGCCACGGAAGCCGCCGACTTGGTCAAGGTCACCTACAAGGCCACGCCACATCAAGTCGTGGACAACGACCCGAAGTTCGTGAACGCACAGAGCGGCGCGCCCGCGGTGCGCAACGTCGGCAATTTCGACCAGGCCTTTGGCGCGGCAGCCGTCCGCCACGAGGGAGTTTATGGCGTGCCCGTCATCACGCACTGCTGCCTCGAACCGCACGGCCAAGTCACCGAAATCAAGGGCGACGAGCTCCACATCTGGCCCTCGACGCAAAACGTCACGGGCTACGCGAACCAACTCGGCGCGCAGGTCGGCGTGGACCAGAACAAGATCTTCGTCGAGACCCAATACATGGGCGGCGGCTTCGGCTCGAAGTTCAACTTCGACAAATGGGGCGTCATCGGCGCCACGCTCAGCAAGCAGACGGGCAAGCCCGTCAAGCTCATGCTCGACCGCGATCTCGAACAGATGATCGCCGGCAACCGTCCCTCCGCTTACGGCAAGGTCAAGGTCGGCCTCGACAACACCGGCAAGATCACCGCCTTCAGCGCGGACATCGTCGGCACCGGCGGCGTCAGCGGCTGGAACATGGCGCAATTGCCCTACGTCTTCACCAAGATCCCGAGCATCGCGATCAACGGCCGCCGGATCCTCACCAACCGAGGCGCCCAGCGCGCGTGGCGCGCGCCGGCGCATCCGCAGTGCTGCTATCTCACGCAGTGCGCACTCGCCGACGCCGCGGCCGCGCTCAAGATGGACGAGTTGGACTTCTTCCTGAAGAATCTCGACCTCACCGACCGCGAGGACGTTTACAAGGCCGAACTCCTCAAGTGCGCCGACATGATTGGCTACCGCAAGAAGGCCCATCCACGCGGCGACACCACGCGCGGCCCCATCAAGCGCGGACTCGGCATGGCCATCCACACCTGGGGCGGCCGCGGCCATCCGAGCCAGTGCGACATCACCATCCATTCCGACGGCACCGTCGAGGTCAAGATGGGCACGCAAGACCTCGGCACCGGCACGCGCACGACCGTCCCGCAAGTCGTCGCGGAAACGCTCGGCATCCAGATGGATCAGGTGAAGATGCTCATGGGCACGAACCGCTATCCGCCCTCCGGCGGTTCCGGCGGCAGCACCACCATCGGCGGCGTCAGCGCCGCCGCGCGCATCGGCGCGACCGCCGTGTTGAACGAACTGCTCGACCAACTCGCCCCTCGCATGGGTGTGAAAGCCGACCAGCTTGAAGCCAGCGCCGGCGCGATCCGGCAGATTGGCAATCCCGCCTACGCCGTGCCGTGGAAGACCGCGTGCGCGCTGCTCGGCCCGAACACCATCACCAAGCGCGGCGTGTGCGACCCGAACGCCGCGCAGGCAGCCGGCCTTCTCAGCGCGCAGGTCGGCGGCGCGCAGATGGCCGACGTCTCCGTGGACATCGAGACCGGAATCGTCACAATGAACGAGATGGTCGCCGTGCAGGATTGCGGCCTCATCATCAACCTCAAGCTCGCCGAGAGCCAGGTCTTCGGTGCCGTCATCATGGGCATCACCTCCGCGCTCTACGAAGAGGCCGTCTACGATCCCGCCACCGGCCAGATGCTCAACCCCGACATGGAGTTCTACCGACTCGCCGGGCTCAAGGACGTCGGCATCCTCAAGGTCCACATGATGACCGGCAAAGGCTACGACGAACGCGGCGTCATCGGGATCGGCGAGCCACCCGCCATCTCACCCATGGCCGCCATCGCCAACGCCGTCACCAACGCCATCGGCGTGCGCGTGCCCGACCTTCCGCTCACGCCCGACCGCGTCATCAACGCCCTCCAGAAAGGAGGCAAGCTCGCATGAAGCCATTCGAATACGCAGCGCCCAAGACCATCAACGAAGCCGTCGGACTCCTCGGCGACACGTGGGGCCGCACCGAGGTTCTCGCCGGCGGCACCGACCTGCTGACCTGCATCAAGGACGGACTCGCCTCGCCTTCGCGCCTGGTCAGCCTCCGCAACCTCGCCGGCCTCGACGACCTCAAGTCCGATTCCAAGGGCCTGCGCATCGGCGCGATGGTCACCCTCGCCGAGCTCGCCGCACACTCCGCCGCGCAGAAAAACTTCCGCGCGCTCGTCACCGCCGCGACCGGCATCGGCTCCGCGCAGATGATGAACATGGGCACCGTCGGCGGCGACCTCTGCCAGCGCCCGCGCTGCTGGTTCTTCCGCAACGGCAACGGCCTCCTCGCCATGAAAGACGGGAAATCCCTCGTCCGTGACGGCGACAACCGCAACCACGCCGTCTTCAACACCACCGGCAACGCGCTCTTCGTCAGCGCGTCGAGCCTCGGCCCCGCGCTCGTCGCGCTCGGCGCCGAGATCAACGTCGTCGGACCCAAGGGGAAGACCCGCAAGATTGCCGCCGCCGAGTTCTTCACAACGCCGCGCAACGACAACGAACGCGAGACCGCGCTCAAACCGAACGAAATCGTCACGGACGTCTTTGTCCCGAACCTCGGACTCAAGAACGCGACTTACGAAGTCCGCCACCGGGCCGGACTTGACTGGCCGTATGTCACCGCCACCGTCGCCTACAAGCTCAACAAAGGCCTCATCACCGACGCCCGCGTCGTGCTCGGCCACGTCGCCACCACGCCGCACCGCGCCGCGAGCGCCGGCCGCGTGCTCGAAGGCTTGAAGCCCGACGAGTCCGCCGCCACACGCGCCGGCCTATCGGCGACCGACGGAGCGAAGCCACTGAGCGGAAACACCTACAAACTGCAACTCGTGAAAACCGCCGTGAAGCGCGCCGTGCTCGCCGCGGCTTGAAGGAGACCTGGCCATGGAACCGACCCCACCCCCCTCGATTGACCTCCGCGCCCCGTGCCGCCACCTGCGCAGCAAGGAAATGTTCCACTCGGCCGCCGGCGCGCCGGACGACGAATTCTCCAGCGGCGTCTATTGGTGCCAGAAAACCTGCGAAGCCTTCGGCCCCGACGGCGAACTGGCGGACAAAACCCGGTGTTGCAACGGGCGCACGTGTTATCTACTTTAACCATGCCCGCACAAGCCGGGCGCCACACGACACGACCATGAAAACCGGCATCCTACTCGCCACCCTCCTCGCAGCCTCCGTGCTCACCTCGCGCGCTGCCAGCATCCATGGCGACTACCTCGAAGTCCGCACCTGCGACATCTACACCGGCCCGTGCTTCGCCAACGCCGAAATGGGCCTCACGGGCAAGGAAGCCATCCTCACGTGGGCCATCCGCGAAGGCACATGGAACGGCACGCAACTGAACGGCCTCAAGGTCATCGCCGTCGTCCGCACCGACACCACGATGGGCGACCAGGCCTTCGCGCCACGCGCGGGCAAGGCCGTTGTCATCGTGGACTCGAAGGCCGACGCGAAGCAGCGAGAAGCCCTCGTGGCAATGGTTCGCGCCGCAGGCGGCAAACTCATCAGCGAAGTCGCCGAGATAAAGTCCGCCGCCATCGAGACGAACATTGGCAACTGCACCAAGGCCGGCTGCGCGTCGGTGAAAGCCGCGAACCTCGTCGCCATCACCACCCGGTGCTTCGGCGACAAGGACCACGTCTGCGGCAACGAGACCACCTTCTACCCGCCGCTCACGAAAATCGCCGGCGCGCTCCCCGCGTTCACCGAGGTGGCCCGCTACGCCGGCACGGGCTTGAACGTGACCTTCACCGCAAGTCACCAGCGCAGCGCGTTCCTCGGCACGTTCTCGATCTGATTCACCAGCCGATTCGCACGAAAGCCGGAGGGCGAAGCGCCTCCGGCCTCTTTTTCCCCGGCCGCACTCTCGGCACCCCCTGTCACACGTCACTCAAGTAAATCTCCCTGTTACGATACAGGTAGAGCGCGCCAGACGTGGCCGTCAGCGAGACCGTCACCCAGAGCGAGAACTGCGCGAACGGCCCGACCCACGGGTTGAAAAACCCCTTGAGCACCGGCCACCACTCCACGTGCGCGTCGAGCACGAGCAGCGCGATGACCGCCACCATCTGCGAAATGGTCTTATGCTTGCCGTAGCGTTCTGCCGCGAGCGTCACACCCTTCGACGCCGCGAGCAGCCGCAGACCGGTGATCGCCAGTTCACGCGCCACGATCACGATGGCCATCCACGCCTCGACGATCACGATGGGCGCCGGCGCCAGTTGCGCCCGCTCCACCAGCGCGATGAACGCCGAGCACGTGAGGATCTTGTCCGCGAGCGGGTCCATCAGAATGCCGAAGTTCGTGATCAGCTTCCGCTCGCGCGCGATCTTGCCATCGAAGTAATCCGTCAGGCTCGCGATGCTGAAGAACACGAGCGCGAGCGTGTCATTCACCGGCGAGCGCGAAAACATCACGGCGAGGAAGACTGCCGTCATCACGAAGCGCAACACCGTCAGTTGGTTGGGAAGGTTCATTCGGGCGGCATCACTTGCATCTTAAGCGTCACGTTTTACGACGGACGGGTGAATCGTGAAACGCAAAAACGCAGCGCGTGACCGGCAACCCTGCCGTCACACTGGCTCTGCAATCAGGTCGTAGTCCGTGTGCCCGTCGACGCGCACCGTGGCGAACTCGCCCGCCGGCAGCAACCCGCGCACATACACCCGCCCGTCAATGTCCGGCGCGTCCGCGTCGCCGCGGGCGACGGAGTAGTTTCGGGATTGGAGTTTCGAGTTCCGGGATGTTCCGTCGCGCAAAAGCCCGTGTTCCCACGAGCGGATGCCGGCCTGCTTGAGATGCCGGTCGTTCGCTGGCCCTTCGACGAGCGCCTTGAGCGTGCGGCCGACGAAGCGTTCGCTCACGTCACGCGCGACCGCGTGTTGCTCCGCCATCGCGCGCGCGCGCCGCCGCTGCTTCACCTTGTCGGGGACCTGGCCCGCCATGCGGCCCGCGACGGTGCCCTCCTCCTGCGAGTAGGCGAAAACGCCAAGTCGCTCGAATCTCGACTCCCGGATGAAGTCGAGCAGCGTCTCGAAGTGCGCCTCCGTCTCGCCGGGGAATCCGACGATGAACGTCGTGCGCAGCGCGATTCCGGGAATGCCCGCGCGGATGGCCGCGAGCAGGTCCGCGATGTATTGGCGCGACGTCTCGCGCCGCATCCGCTGGAGCATCTCGTCGTGGATGTGTTGCAGCGGAATGTCCACGTAACGCGCGACCTTCGGGCAGGCAGCGATGGTGCGGATGAGTTCGTCGGTCCAGTGCGCCGGGTGCGTGTAAAGGAGGCGGATCCAGAAGTCGCCCGGCAGGTTGTTCAACTCACGCACCAGCGTGCAAAGCGTCGTGGCATCGGCGGCCAGCGCCTTCGCGGCCGTGGTGAACCGTTCCGGCGAGGCAATCGCGCGGCTGGCGTTCGCGCGCAAGTCGAGCCCGTAGTAGGTCGAGTCCTGCGAGATGAGGTTGAGTTCCTTCACCCCGTCCGCGAGCAGCGCCCGCGCTTCGGCGACGACGTCCGCCTGCGCGCGGCTCCGATGCGAACCGCGCATACGCGGGATGATGCAAAAGCTGCACGGATGATTGCAGCCCTCGGCAATCTTCACGTAGGCGAAGTGCCGCGGCGTGAGCCGGAAGCGTGGCGTGGCGAAGTCGGGGACGAACGTCGGCCGGGCGGAGACATCGTGAACGGCGGATGGCAGAGGGCGGATGGCGGATGAGTCAACACTGGGTTCGCTCGACCTGCCAAACCTGCCTGCGGCGCCAAGCGACCCGGTGCCCGCGTGTTCGGGATCTGGGTGGCGCTGTTCCAGTCCAGCGATGGCTTTCGTGATCGCGGACTTTGGACTTTTGACCTTGGACTTTGTCCCGGCTGCGATTCTTTGAGCGCGAGTGGCAAGTGCTTTCCTCACGATGGCCGGGACTTGCGCCACCTGGTCAATGCCCATGAACGCGTCCACCTCCGGGAAGAGCTTCGGCAGTTCGTCGCGGAAGCGTTGCGCGAGGCAGCCCGACACAATCACGGCCTGCCCGCGGTGCTGCGCGTCGCGCACCGCGGCGCTCTCCAGAATCGTGTCCACGCTCTCCTCCTGCGCGGCGTCGATGAACGAGCACGTGTTCACGATCACCGCGTCGGCGTCCACCGGGTCGTTCGTAATCTCCGCTCCGTCCTGGAGCAGCGAGCCGAGCATGATCTCGGCGTCCACAAGATTCTTCGCGCAGCCGAGGGAAATCATGCCGACGCGCAGCCGGCGCGCAGCGGGTTGGGTCGGGTCGCTCACAGCAAGGCAAGGCTACGGGCCGCGCGGTTTGAGAGCAACTCCAGCCACGGCGCGGCCTGCCTCATCGCTGACTCGCCGTCCGTCAGGTCCGGCGCGAGCGCGTGGGTCTCCGTGAAGAGTCTGGTCAGGCTCGCGCGGTCGTTGACCACACCGCCGAGACCGATGCACGGGAGACCGCGCGCTCGGGCGCGTCGCGCGATTTCGCCGACGCCCTTGCCCATCAACGTGGAACGATCCAACGCGCCCTCGCCAGTGATGACCACGTCGCACATTCGCAAGCGGCGATCGAGCGCGGCGTGCGTCGCGAAGAGGTCGAATCCCGGCAAAAGCCGCGCGCTGAGAAACGCACGCAACCCAAAGCCCAATCCGCCCGCGGCCCCCGCGCCGGGCTCCCGGCGGTCATCGCGACCGAGGTCCCGCGCGAGAATATCTGCAAGCCGGCGAAGACACATCTCAGATCGCGCGAAGTCCCGCTTACGCAGTCCTTTCTGCGGGCCGTAGATTCGCGAGCAACCGCGCACACCGAGCAGCGGGTTCTGCACATCCACGGCCACTCTCAGGTCCCGGATCAACTTGCGCCGCGGTGCGACTGCACGACTGAGCGGGGGCAGATCTGTCCACGACTCGATGGCTGCTCCTGCTCGGTCGAAAAACTTCCAGCCCAGCGCACGCGCGACTCCGAAACCCGCGTCGTTCGTTGCACTCCCGCCGATGCCCACGAGGATGTGCCGCGCGCCGTTCGCCGCCGCAGCTTCCAGCGCGGCACCGAGGCCGAACGTATCGAGCTCGAACGGATGGAACTTCCCGCGCGGAAGCAGCGCGAGCCCGACGACCTTTGCAGACTCGATGATCGCGGTCTTCGTCCGCGGTTCCCACCACCACGGCGCGGTAAGAGGCCGGTGCGCGGCGTCCACCGTCCGCACGGATTTCCGCCGAGCGCCGAGCAGGTCTGCGAGCACTTCACCAAAGCCATCGCCGCCATCGCTCATGGGCAGGAGTTCGAGGCGGTCCCCGGGACGAGCCTTTCGCCACCCCCGCGCGATGGCATCCGCCGCGGCTTGAGCCGTGAGCGTGCCCTTGAATTTGTCCGGCACGATGAGGACGCGCAGCGACATCACGAGCTTGCTCAACGTTTTGCGCCGCGCTTCCATTCCACTCGCGGCGGCTCGGGCAGGCCTTGAGCCCGGAGCGCGGTGCGGAAGTGCATTTTCGCCACCTTCGGCAAACCGGCGGCGCCGTGCCTCGTGAGGAATTCCCTCGCGGCGGCATCCACGGCGGCGGACGCACCTTTCGGCAACTTCACGTCAAACTGTTTTTCCAGGGCCACGAGCCGCGTGACGAATTCGTGCCGCGCGAGAATCGACGCCGCGGCCACGGCGAGGTCCGCCTCGGCCTTGTGGCGTTGGACGAGCTCGACCTCGCGCCCGAGCGGCATGAGCGCCTTGGCGACCGTGTCCTTGCTCGAAGCAAACTGATCACTGATGGCGCGCACGGGCCGCGGGTTCATCGCCTCGCGGCGACCCATGAGATTCTCGATGACGCGCGCGTGGCCCCATGCGAGCACGGCGTTCACGGTGCGCATCTTCAAGTGAAGCCGGTTGTAAGCCTCGTTTCCGATCGTCACGACGTCGGACACGCATCCGGGCGTTTCGCGGATGAGCTTCGCAAGCTCGGCAATCTTCCGGTCGCTCGAAATGTGCTTCGAGTCGCGCACGCCGGCGTCCTGCCACGCGCGCACGACCGCCTCGTTCACGTAGGCGCCCGCGATGCACAGCGGCCCGAAGAAATCGCCCTTGCCGCTTTCGTCCACGCCGAGCCGGGGCAGGAGCATCTCGGGATTCAGCACCGCCTCGTAGCCGAGGCGCGCTTCCTTCAGGATTTCAGGCTCGAGGACAAACTCGACAAAGTCGCGCGTGCCCCTGCCCTGCACGACGAGCTTGCCGCTGTTGTAGAAGACGACGTTCCACTGGTCGCCGTCCGCGGCGAAGCGCGCGTAAGGCACGTCACGGAACTTCAATCCCCGCGCTTCGAGCCACGACTTGAGCGTGGCGGCCTGCGGGTCGGTGAGCCTGCACGTGTGGGAGGTCAGCGGCGTCACGAACGTTGCCGCATCGTAGGCGCGGCGACTATCCTCGCGCAACCCATGACTCGCCCGGGGAAGTTCCAAGTTTCGAGTTCCAGGTTGCAGGATGGCGGCAAGCCCGCCGACCGCGCGCGTGGCAGGCGCATGGTCCCGCGGCTGATGCGGTGGTTCGGCGCAAACGCGCGCGACCTGCCGTGGCGCCGGACGCGCGACCCGTATGCCATCTGGATTTCGGAGGTGATGCTGCAACAGACGCAGGTGAAAACAGTCGTGCCCTATTTTGAGCGCTGGATGCGCGAGTTGCCGGACGTTGCCTCGCTCGCGGCTGCGCGTGAGCAGCGAGTGCTCAAGCTGTGGGAGGGGCTCGGCTACTACCGGCGCGCGCGACATCTACAACGGGCCGCGCGCGACATCATGGAACGGAACGACAGCCGGTTTCCCCGCGAGTTCGACGCGATCCTCGCCCTGCCCGGCGTCGGGCGCTACACGGCGGGCGCGGTTGCGAGCATCGCCTTCAACCACCCCGCGCCGATCGTCGATGGCAACGTGACGCGCGTGCTCGCGCGGGTGTTCGCCATGCGCAAATCGCCGCGGCTTCCACCGGTCCGGCGAAAACTCTGGGCCCTCGCGGCGTTGCTCGTTTCCATGGCGGGCACCCGCGGTCGGGCCATTCGACTTCAACGCCTCGAAGGCGCGGCTTCGCGTGTGGGTGCATCTTCTGCGCTGAACCAGTCGCTCATGGAACTGGGCGCGCTGATCTGCACACCGCGGTCGCCCCGGTGTGAAGACTGCCCGCTCTTCCATGACTGCGAAGCCCGCAAACTCGGCGTCGAAGACCGGATTCCCCTCAAAGAGCGCCGGCACGAAACACTCGTGAGGACGTTCGTCTCGATTGTCGCTTTCCGCCGGGGACGGGTTTTGGTCCGCCAGCGTCCCATGGACGGCGTGAACGGTGGGATGTGGGAATTCCCGAACCTGGAGGTCGAGCCAGGCGCCGCGGGTGTCGAGCCGGCGCGGGACAAACTCCGAACGTCCCTACGTGCGGCCCCAGGCAACCGGCTCTGCTCGGTGCGTCACACGATCATGCGAGATCGGATGGAAGTGCACGCGTTTCTTGCAAGCGGGCGCGCAAGCCGTCCGGTCGCGGGCGGGGTTTGGGTGACCCGCGCGCAACTTCGCGCCCTTCCGTTCGCCCGCGCGCACTCGGAGATTCGGGAAGCCTTTCTGAACTGCCCCGCGGATGTTGTGACACCTCGCGACAACGACCCGCCTCTCGCGCGCCGCGCGCGTGGGAACGTTGACCTTTGAACCCGTCCAGGCGGCTCTCCGGTCGCCACCGCCAGCCCGAGGCAGTTTCCACGACCAGGTCGCACGGACGTGAACCACCCTGCCCCCGGCGATGACCGCCACGCCGGGCTCGTTCCGGCCAGTTGCAGGCAGTATAGTCAAGACTAACTTTCCTTATTGACTCAAACTCCGCATGGGATACTGTCCACCCGGATTGCGGCAGCGCGCCGCCATTGATTGCATGCGAATTCGAACGACCATGAACCCCAATCGCCGACTCTTCCTCGCCGTGGTGGCCGCGGCCGCCGCCGCCATGCTCCTTCCCGAAAGCCGGGCCGCGGGGGCCAAAATCAAGGTTGCGGCCACCGTGTCCATGGTGACCGACCTTGTGAAGCAGGTCGGCGGGGATCGCATCGAGGTGGCCGGCCTGATGGGCGCGGGAGTGGACCCGCATCTCTACAAGGCAACCGCCGCCGACGTGGTGAAGCTCCAGCAGGCGGACGTGATCTTCTACAACGGCCTTGTGCTCGAGGGGAAGATGCAGGATGTCTTCGCGAAGCTCGCGCGCACCAAAAAATTCGTTTACCCGCTCAGCGAGTCCATTCCCGTCGAGAAGCTCCTCGAGCCGCCGGAGTTCGAGGGCCACTACGATCCGCACGTGTGGTTCGACGTCACGCTGTGGGCGATGTGCGCCGACACGGTGGTCAAGGGGCTTGGCGAGTTTTCGCCGAAGGACAAGCCTTACTTCGAAAGGCGAGGCGAGGAGGTTCGCTCCAAGCTTGCGGCCCTTCACGAGTGGGCGCTCAAGAAGTCCGCCGAGCTGCCGAAGGAGAAGCGCATCCTCGTCACCAGCCACGACGCCTACAATTACTTCGGCCGCGCCTACGGATTTCAGGTTGTCGGCTTGCAGGGCGTCTCGACCGTGACGGAGGCGGGTCTCAAGGACATGGCCAAGCTCGTGGACTTCATCAAGAAGCACAAGGTGAAGGCGGTCTTTGTCGAGTCGAGCGTCTCGCCCGCGGCGATCAAGCGCATCAGCCAGGATGCGAAGGTCAAGGTCGGCGGCGAACTTTTCTCCGACGCGATGGGCACACCCGGCCAGATAGAGAATGGCTACGACCTCGGCACCTACGAGGGCATGATCAAACACAACCTCACGACGATTGTTGAAGCATTGAAGTAACGGCGGGAGATTAGGTTCAGGATTACGATGAGGATTATGAACCAACTCGTGATTCCGTCCTGCTCCCGCTCGGCATTCTGATCTTACTCCCAATCCCCAAACCTCACTCGCATGAACCGAACCGACCGCATCCTCATCATCGCCACAGCCTTCGCCTCAATCGCCACCGAACTTCCCGCCGCGGACGCCGCAAAGCCCGGCCGCCCCGTCGATGGCATCATGGACAACTCGTTCCTCGTCGAGGAGGCCTACAACCAGCCCGAAGGCGTGGTGCAGCACATCTTCAACGCGCAGTTGGGCCGGGACTTGCTCGGCGGACCTGATGTCTCGGCGTGGACTTTCACCTTTACGCAGGAGTGGCCGCTTGTGAGTCAGCGTCACCAACTGAGCTTCACGATGCCGTTCAGTTTTGTGGACACCGGCGCGCTGAGGACGAGCGGCTTGAACGACACGCTGCTCAACTACCGCTTGCAGGCTTACTACAACGAGGAATCGCTCACGGCGTTCGCGCCGCGCGTGAGTCTGGTGCTGCCGTCAGGCAATGCGAATCGCGGCTTCGGCTCGGACACGCTCGGCTTGCAGGCGAACCTGCCGTTCAGCACCGCGCTTTCGGACGAGTGGTTCGCCCACGCCAACGCGGGAATGACCTGGCTTCCGAACGCCGGTCCCGCGCCCCGTCGCGTGCTGCAGAACTACAGCGCCGCCGCGAGCCTCATCTATTGCCCGCGCGAGGACTTCCACCTGTTGATCGAAGGCGCCGCCAATTGGAACGAGGGCGTCAACGCCGCCGGTCGCGTCACGCGCCCGCTCTCCCTGCTGGTCTCGCCCGGCGTGCGCAAGGCGTTCAACCTCGCCGGCGACCGCCAGCTCGTGCTTGGCATCGCCGCGCCCATCGGCGCCACGCGCACCGCGCCGGACTACGGCGTGTTCCTCTACCTCTCGTTCGAGCACTTCTTCAAGCGCAAGTAGCCGCGCACAATCCATCCATGCAACCCAACGAGTCACTCGCATCGCGGGAAGCGACAGCTCCGTCCAGCACTCCCCCGGCCTCAGTCTTCAGTCCCCCCATCTCCGAGCCGCCCCCGCTCGAAATCCACGACCTCACCGTCGCGTATCACAAGAAACCGGTGCTGTGGGGCATCGACCTCGCGGTCCCGCACGGCAAACTCGTGGGCATCGTCGGCCCGAACGGCGCCGGCAAATCCACGCTCATCAAGGCCGCGATGGGTTTGCTCCCGCTCAGCAGCGGCTGGGTGAAAATCTTTGGCGCACCCATCGCGAGGAGCCTCACCCGCATCGGCTACGTTCCGCAGCGCGAGTCCGTGGACTGGGATTTTCCCGTGAACGTGATGGACGTTGTGCTCATGGGCCGCTACGGGCGTCTCGGCTTGTTCCGGCGCCCATCGGCCGCCGACCGCGACAAGGCACGCGAGTGCCTCGACAAGGTAAAGATGCTGCCCTACGCGAACCGGCAGATTTCCAACCTGAGCGGCGGCCAGCAACAGCGCGTGTTCCTCGCTCGCGCGCTCGCGCAGGAGAGCGACCTCTATTTCATGGACGAGCCGTTCGCCGGAGTGGACGCCGCGACCGAAAGCGCAATCGTGGCCCTGCTGCACGAGCTCAAAGACCGCGGCAAGACCCTCCTCGTCGTTCATCACGACCTGCCGACTGCGCGGAACTATTTCGACATGCTGCTGCTGCTGAACATGCGGCTCGTCGCCTTCGGCCCGACCGAGCTGGTGTTCAACCACGAAACGCTGCAAACCACCTACGGTGGCCGGCTGACGATTTTGAGCGAAGTCGCCGAGGCAGTGAGGGCGAAGGCGAGTCAGTAGCGAGTGGTGAGGAGCATGCACACGCCAGCAACCCCATCCACACGCGGCAATCCAGCGATGAGGGCTTCGCCCCATGCGTCGCTGCTCATCGCAGCCTTCCTGCTGCTGTGCGCGGCGACAGCCCACGCTTCCCGCATCGGCGACCTCGCCGATTCGCCCATCTGGGCGCAGGCGCTGCGGTTCTTCACGTTCCAGGATCCGTCAGTTCGATACGCCCTGATTGGCTCGATGCTGCTCGGCGTGTCGTGCGGTTTGCTGGGCGGCTTCATCGTCGTGCGCAAGATGGCGCTCATGGGCGACGCGCTCTCGCACGCCGTGCTGCCGGGCGTCGCGCTCGGGTTTCTCTGGAACATGAGCAAGGACCCCGTCGCCATCTTTGTCGGAGCGACGCTCGCGGGACTGCTCGGCACCGTGCTTGTCGGCGTCATCCAGCAGACCACGCGGCTCAAGGAAGACACCGCGCTCGGCATGGTGCTCGCCTCGTTCTTCGCGGTCGGCATTTGCGCCGTGACGATGATCCAGCGCCTGCCCACCGGGAACAAGAGCGGCATCGACAAGTTCCTCTTCGGCCAGGCCGCGGCCATCGGCGCGAACGACGTCACCCTCATGGCCGTCGTCACCGCGCTGGCCATCGGCACGGTTTGGGTTCTCTACAAGGAGTTCCTCGTCACCAGCTTTGACCCGGCGTTCGCGCGCGTGTGCGGCTTCCCGGTGAAGTGGCTGCACCACGCGCTCATGCTGCTGCTGGCGTTCGCGGTCGTCATCGCGCTGCAGGCGGTGGGCGTCGTGCTCGTCTCCGCGATGCTCATCACTCCCGCAGCCGCGGCGTATCTGCTCACCGACCGGCTGCACCGGATGCTGCTGCTCGCTGCGGCGTTCGGGCTCGGCGCGGGCGCGACGGGCTGCTTCTTCTCGTTCCTCGGCAACAACCTGCCGACCGGCCCGTGCATGGTGCTCGGCGCGACGGCCGTGTTCGCGCTTGCGTTTCTTTTCGGCCCGCGCCATGGCGTGTTCGCGAAGTGGTGGCGCCGACGGTCGCAATCCGGCCGCGTCGGACGCGAAAACACGTTGAAGGCCCTCTATCACGTGCTCGAATCGCGCGACTTCAAGGGCGAGGGGGTTTCGCTGCGCGAACTCGCCGAGCGGCGCCACATGACCGCCGAGGCTTCCTCGCGTGAAGTGCAGGCGCTCCGTCGCAACCAACTCGCCACGCTCACCGAGGACGGCAACATGGTTCACCTCACGCCGGAGGGCTGGACGCGCGCGTGCGTCATCGTGCGCAACCACCGGCTCTGGGAACTCTACCTCACGAACGAGGCGCATATCGCGTCCGACCACGTCCACGAGGACGCCGAGAAAATCGAGCACGTGCTCGGCGAGGAAACAGTGCTCCAACTCGAACGCCGCCTCGAATCACCCACCAAAGACCCGCACGGCCGGCCGATCCCGAGCCTCGCCGACCTTCGCCGCGGCGCCGCTGTCGATCGCCGCGACGAACTCGTCGGATACGGCAGGAGGATCTGACATTCCCAGCACACCACGCCGTGACCCAACTCATCCCCTCCTTCGGCGCGCACCGCGTCTTTGTCGAGCCATGGACCGAGCAGTTCGCCAGCACGGGCTGGATTGTGCTGATGGGCTTCCTCGTCGCTGCGGCGTGCGGGTTGGTCGGCAATTACCTCATCCTCCGGCGCATGGCGCTTGTGGGCGATGCCATCAGCCACAGCGTGCTGCCCGGCATGGCGATCGCATTTCTGCTCACAGGCAGCCGCGGCTCGGTCGCGATGTTCCTCGGCGCGCTCGCGGCGGGCGTCGTCACCACCGTGATCATCGAGACCATCCACAAGCGCACGCGCGTGAAGCAGGACTCCGCCATCGGCATCGCATTCACGAGCTTGTTCGCGCTCGGCGTGGTGCTCATCAACATCTTTGCGGCGAAGGTGGATCTCGACCAGGAATGCGTCCTCTACGGCGAGATCGCGTTCATCCCGCTCGAACCGATCGTGTCCGTCGCCGGCTTCCCGCTCGGCCCGCCGACGGTGCTGCGCATGGCAGTTGTCGCGGCGGTCACCGTTTCGCTCGTGCTGGTTTTCTACAAGGAACTGCTCGTGAGTTCATTCGACTCCGGGCTCGCCGTCTCGCTCGGGATCAACGCCACGCTTGTGCACTACGCGCTCATGAGCTGGCTGTCGGTGGTCGTGGTGAGCGCGTTCGAGTCCGTCGGCGCCATCCTTGTCATCGCGATGCTGATCCTGCCGGGCGCGACCGCGTCGCTGCTCGCTTGCCGGCTACCGCTCGTGCACGGACTCGCCGTGATTCACGCGGCGCTGAGTTCGGTGCTTGGGATGCATCTTGCCACGTGGCTCAACTGCTCCGTCGCGGGCGCAATGGTCGTGGCTGCGACGGGCCTGTTCACGCTGGCGTGGGTGTTCGGACCGGAGCGAGGCTTGTCGCGTCGCTGGCTCAGGACAACCGCGAACGAACCGGAATCCGGCGCCCCACCTGCGGCCGCTTCGCGATGACACCCGAACTCCTCATCGAACGCGTGGTTTCCGTCGGGTTGCTTGTCATTGGTCTCTCGCACTGGATGCGGGCTCGGCTGTGAGCGGACCTCTTCGTGGAATGGAGCGGCAGCCGGTTTCTTCCGCTGCATCTCGGCTGGCTCTACTTGCAAGTGGGCAGCGCAGCCGCCTTCGGCCACAACGTATGGGCGCGGGACTCGGTGATGTCATCACGCTGATGAGCAGGCGCTGCGTGGTCAAAGGCGCCGGGTATCTCCTCTGGCCGCGCGCGCTCACTGCGATGATGGACAGAGCCATGCCGGCCGAGAAACAACCGCACCGCAAGGTCGTGCTTGCTGGCGCGTTCATTACCGTGGTGGGGCATTCTCGTCGGGCACGTGTTCTTCAAGGCGTAGCCCCTCTCGCGAGCCTTCGGGGTTGACCCCTCGGCGCACGCTGCACACGATGTCGCCGCTTGGCTTCGCCCCACTACATCATCGTTGGAGGCGGGATTGTCGGGCTGGCCACCGCGCTCAAGCTCGGCCGGCGATTGCCCAACGCCCGCATCACCGTGCTCGAAAAGGAGGATGCCGTCGGGCGCCACCAATCCGGCAACAACAGCGGCGTGTTGCACTGCGGCCTCTACTACAAACCCGGCTCCCTGAAAGCGCGCCTCGCCGTCGGGGGCATCCGCGAGATGACGGCGTTTTGCCGCGACCACCGGATTCCGCACGAAGTGTGCGGCAAGCTCGTGGTCGCTGTGGATGATTCGGAGGTTGGGCGCCTGCGCGCACTGCACGGGCGTGGCGAACAAAATGGCCTGGAAGGCTTGAAGTGGCTCACGCGTGACGAAGCGCTGGCGATCGAGCCGCACGTCGCCGGCGTCGCGTGGCTGCGGGTTCCGCAGGAGGGCATTGTTGATTATCCGCAGGTGTGCGCGGCGATGCTGCGGGAGATATCAAAGCAAGGCGGACGCGTGATGACCGGGGCGAGGGTGACAGCGTTCGAAACGCGGGCGACCGGCTGGATCGTGAAAACCGCGGCGGGCGACCACGAGGCGGACTTCATCGTCACGTGCGCCGGATTGCACAGCGACCGCGTGAGCGAACTGGCCGGCGAGAAGCGCGACGTGCGCATCGTCCCGTTCCGCGGCGAATACTACAAGCTTCGGCCCGGGAGGCAGTCGCTCGTGCGGCATTTGATCTACCCCGTGCCCGACCCGGTGTTTCCGTTTCTCGGCGTGCACTTCACGCGGCTCATCGAGGGCGGCATCGAGGCGGGGCCGAACGCCGTGCTCGCCTTCGCGCGCGAGGGCTATCGCAAGTCCGACGTGAACATGCGCGACCTCTGTGATGCGCTCGGCTTCGCCGGCCTGTGGCGATTCCTCGGCCGGCACAAACGGATGTGCTGGGAGGAAGTGAAACGTTCGCTGAGCAAGCGGCTCTTCTGCGGCTCCCTGCGCCGGCTCGTGCCGGAACTGCGCGAGGATGATCTCGTGCCCGGCGGCGCGGGAGTTCGCGCGCAGGCCATGTCACCGGCGGGCGAGCTCGTGCAGGACTTCTGCCTCGTGGCTCGGCCGCGTGCGCTGCACGTGCTCAACGCGCCGAGCCCCGGCGCGACGGCGTCGCTCGCCATCGGCGGCGAGATCGCCCGGCAGGTTGCCGGCGCTGCGGCGTAAGTGGAACTCCGACTTGCGGCGCGCGCCCGCGGCTGGTCTACTACGGCCATCAACCCCGGCGCGACGGACGCGAACCCATCTCGGCATATGCCTCAAATCGTCAAGCAACTCGCCATCTTCCTCGACAACCGCCCCGGCATGCTCGCCCGTGTGTGCGAGGCGCTCTCCGAGGCCAGCATCAACATTCACGCGCTCACCACCAGCGACACCGTGGACCACGCGGTCATCCGCATGATCGTGAGCGACCCGCAGAGGGCGATTCATGTCTTCGAGGAATACGGCACGCTCGTGGTGGACGACGACGTGATCCTCGCCGACGGCGACAACAAGCCCGGTTCGCTCGCCCGCATTGCGCGCCGGCTCGCCGCGGCCAAGGTGAACATCGAGTATTGCTACAGCGCCACCGCGCCCGACGCGCGCAAAGGCGTGCTCGTCCTGCGCGTGGACAACCCGCAGAAGGCGCTGAAGGCGCTGAACAGTTGATGCGCCGGGGGCGCGGGCGCCGGAAGGAGTATTCCGTTTTCAGTTTTCAGGATCCAGTGTTGAGTCCATCGCATTCGAAGTCCGGTGCCGCTGCCTGCGCCCGCCGTTCGACTGAGCACTGAATCCTGAAAACCGAACCCCGCCCGATGCCGTTTCCCCTGCTCTACGAAATCAACACCCGCTGCTGGCTGCGCGGGCTTGCCGGGAAGCACGGCCGCCCGGTCCGCCTCGGCGATGTGCCCGAGGAGGAGTTTGACCAATGGGAACGGCTCGGCTTCACGCATATCTGGCTCATGGGCGCGTGGACCACGGGCGCACGGGCGCGAGCGCACGCGCTGAACGACCCAAACCTCCGCGCCGCCTTCGACAAGGTGCTGCCCGGATGGAAGCCCGCCGACGTGCCCGGCTCACCGTATGCCGTGTCGGAGTTTCGCGTGCCCCGCGCGCTGGGCGGCGAACACGGGCTGCGTCAGTTCCGCAAGCAACTGAAGGCGCGCGGGCTCAAGCTCGTTCTGGATTTCATCCCCAACCACCTCGGCCTCGATCACCCGTGGGTGCGGGAACGGGCGGACCTCTTCGTGCGCAGCGCCGGGCCCGCCATCGGCGCGTTCCCGGAAGAAACCCCGCGCGGCACCGCCTGGATCGCGCACGGCAAGGACCCCTACTTCCCGCCGTGGGTGGACACCGCGCAACTGGACTTCCGCCGCGCGGACACGCATCACGCGATGACCGAGTTGCTGGTCGACCTCGCCGCGAAGTGCGACGGCCTCCGCTGCGACATGTCGATGCTGCTCTTGCAGGACGTGTTCGCGCGCACCTGGGAATCGTTTCCGTGCCTGGGCGAGGAAGTCGGCGCGGAATTCTGGCCCGCAGCCATCGCCGCAGTGAAGTCGCGCCGGCCCGACTTTTTGTTTCTCGGTGAAGTCTACTGGGACCTGGAACCGCGGTTGCAGGAGCAGGGCTTCGACTTCACCTACGACAAGTGGCTTTACGATCACCTCGCGCAACACAACTACGACGAGGCGCAGGACCACCTGCTCCAGGCGCCGCCCGCATTCATCGCGAGGAGCGCGCACTTTCTGGAGAACCACGACGAGCTGCGAATTGCATCCTGGCTCCCGCTCACATCGCATCGTCCGGCTGCGCTGCTCGTGCTCGGGATGCCCGGCATGCGGCTCCTCCACGACGGCCAGCTCACGGGCGCGCAGCTTCGGCTGCCTGTCCAGCTTGGCCGGCGGCTTGATGAACCGGCCGACCCGGAGGTGGTGGCGCTCTACGAGGGGCTTCTGACCACGCTCAAGTCCACCGCGATCGGTCGCGGACGCGGCGCGCTGCTCAAGCCCGTGCGCGTGTGGGGCGAGAATCACACCGACCGCAACTTCATCCTCGTCCACTGGCAGTTGCATCCCGACGAGTTCGACCTCGTCGTCGTGAACCTCGCGCCGTATCAGAGCCAGTGTTTTGTGCCGCTGCCGGGCGACCGGCTCGGAGAATTCAACTGGCACCTCGCGGACCTGCTTGGCCCGGAACGCTACAACCGAACGGGCGCGGAACTCGTCAAGCCGGGCCTGTTCCTCGACGTGCCGGGGCACGCGGCGCAAGTGTTTCACTTCACGCCGAAGCCGCGCCACGTCGGTGGCGCAAACGCGCCGAAATTTGCCCCGCGATGAAGCGTTCGTTCGCACTCCCGGTTCTCGCGTCGTTGGTGATCGGCCATGTGCCCGTTCCGCTGCGCGCCGCAGAACCCGCCGGGTCTTCGGTCTTCCCCGGCAAATGCTGGCAGGAGTGCACCCCCGCCGAGGCGCGACTCTCCGCGGGGAAACTCGCCACGCTGTCCGAACTCGCAGCCGGCCGCGGCTGCGTTGTCCGTCACGGGAAGGTGGCCTTCACTTGGGGCGACCAGACGCGAAGCTACGACGTCGCGTCCGCAATGAAGCCCGTCATCAGCACGATGCTCTTCCTCGCCATCGCCGAAGGGAGGCTCGCGAGTCCGGACGCGCGCGTCGCCGACTTCGAGCCGCGGCTGCTGGCTCTCCCCAACGGCAAGGACGCCGCCATCACGTGGCGGCACCTCGCGTCGCAGACGTCCGGATACGGGCTCACCGAGCCGCCGGGCGCCGCGTATTCCTACAACGACTTTGCGCTCGCGCTCTATTACGACACGCTCACGACGGGCGTCTTCAAGCAGCCGGGCATCGAGGTGTTTCGTTCACGACTCGCCGCGCCGATGCAGTTCGAGGATGCGATCAGCTTCGACAAGCCCCGGGCCGGCCGCCTCGCGTTGAGCGTGCGCGACTTCGCGCGGTTCGGCCTGCTGTGCCTCCACCGGGGGAATTGGGACGGCAGGCAGCTCGTCGAGGCAAAGGCCTTCGATGCGATGCTCGGCTCGGTCGTGCCGCCGGCGATGCCGCGCACCGCCGGCCGGGACGCCGCGATGATCGAGGGCCAGCGCAGCATTGGCGGCACGCGCAACATCACGCCCGCGGGGCCGGGCTTCTACTCCTTCAACTGGTGGCTCAACCGCACGAATGCGCTTGGCCAGCGCCTCTACCGTGACCTTCCGCCGGAGACCTTCATCGCAGCGGGACACGGCGGGAAACGCATGCTCATCATCGTGCCCTCTTGGAACCTGGTCGTCTCGTGGAACGACTCGGTGATTGATGACCACGACGCCTCGCCCGGCAACCCGGAAACGAAGGCGAACCGCGCCGCGCGATTGCTGAACGCCGCCGTGCTCGATGCCGCGCCGCCGAACGGGCGGTGACATCCACGCGCGCGGTCAGCACTTTGCCGACTTGCGCTTCTTCCCAATCGTCCCGCGCGCCTGCACTTTGCGGATGTAGTCGGGCGCGAACGGCACCTGGCACGCCGTGTTGCCCATGTCGCAGGTGATTTGCCCGAGGCGAGTCCCGGCCCCGATGGCCGCGTCGGTGAGCGCGGCCACGTAACAACCGACGGCGATCACAAAGCCGTTCATCTGGTAACGAACGCGATCGGGCGCCTGGAGCATCGACTTCTCCGCGCGCTGCAGGAGGCGCTTGAGCAGCGGGAGGTCGAGGTCCGAATCCTCCGTGATGGCAACAAGGCTGCTGAGGGTCGCCCAACCGGCGAGAGCCTCGACTTCGTTTTTCGAGTCGATCCACTTGAGGGCAGCCGCCGCGCCGTGCGGGCTGCCGGCGGCGACCCAGGCAACCGTCGTCCCTGCGATGGCGGCGCAGTTCGGCGAACTGACCCAGCGTTGCAAGTCCTTCGCCGTCATCTTCGCGTCGTCGGCGATCAGCCCGGCCAGATACTGCGCGTCGTAAACGCCCGTGTCGAAGAGGTCCAGCGCGAGCGGGTAATCCATCTTCACGCGCTTTTGGATTTTCTTGAGCTCCTCGATCTTGACGCCGTAGCACGGCTCGCGCACGCCGTGGTTGAAGATAACTCGCTTGTAGCCGTCGGTGCCGAGCGGCTTGATCTGTGCAAGGATTTCTTTCGCAGTCATGGTGTGAGTGGTGGCGGCGGAAACCCTTGCGCGAGCCGAATCTCGCAGTAAAGGCGCGGGTGCCAGCGCGAGGCGGGCGGGCACCTGGCTCACGGCGAAGGCGCCGCGACCGGGCCGCTCATGAGCGAATTCGCGACGAGCACGAATCCCAGCCCGACCACGGCCACGATCGTCTCCATCGCGGTCCACGTCTTGAGCGTTTGCGGCACGGTCAGGTTCAAATACTCCTTCACGAACCAGAACCCGCCGTCGTTCACGTGCGAGAGGATGCTCGAGCCGCAGCCCATCGCGATGATCACCAATTCCTTGTTCACGCCGGGCGTCCCCTCGATGATCGGCACCATCAACCCCGCCGCCGTCGTGATCGCGACCGTCGCGGAGCCCGTCGCGACGCGCATCAGCACCGCGGCAAACCAACCGAACAGGATCGGCGACAGGTGCGAGCCCTCGGCGAGCGCCTTGATCGCGCCCCCCACGCCCGCGCGCATCAGCACTTCCTTGAAGCCGCCGCCCGCGCCCACGATCAGCACCACGAGCGCGACGGGACCGAGACATTCGTTGGAGAACTTCTCCAGTTGCGTGCGGTCGAACCCGCGCGCGTAGCCGAAGCTCCACAGCGCGAAAAGCAAACCAGCGAGCATCGCCACCGTCGGGCTGCCGATGAAGTCCATCCACTGACGCAGCTTGTTCTCCTTGTCCGGGATGGTCACGTCCGCGACGGTCGCCGCGAGCATCAGCGCAATCGGCAGAAGGATCGTCACGAGTGCGAGGCCAAAGCCCGGCAGGTTCCTGCCCTCGGACTTCGCCATGAGCTGGTTGGCCATGCCGCCGAGTTCGCCGGGCACGTGCGGGCTGATGAACCTGGCGAACACCGGCCCCGCGATGAGCGCGGTCGGAAATCCGATCACGAGCGACCACAGGATCGTCTTGCCCGCGTCGGCCTTGAGCAACTCGATTGCCGCGAGCGGTCCCGGATGCGGCGGCACGAGTCCGTGCGAAACCGCCAGCCCCGCGACCATCGGGATGCCGAGCAGCGTCAGCGGCACCTTGGTTTCCCGCGCGACGCTGTAGAGAATCGGCGCGAGCAGCACGAGCCCGACCGAAAACCACACCGGCAGGCCGATCACGAATGACATCACCACGAAGGCCCACGGCAGCCGCCGTTCGCCGAACGCGCGGATGAGCGTGCGCGCGACCACTTCGGCGCCGCCGGATTCGGCGAGCAGCTTGCCGATGATCGTGCCCAAGCCGACCACGATGGCCACGCCCCCAAGCACGCCGCCCACGCCCGCGGCAATCGCCGCACCGATGTCGGTCAGCTTCATCCCGCACGTCAGCCCCACGAACACCGACGCGATGAGCAACCCGACGAACGCATTGAGCCGCAGCTTTGCGACCAGGAAGATGAGCAGGCCGACCGCGAGCGCTGCCCAGGCAAGCAGCGTGTGTTGCGGCGACAGGCCGGGGATCGGGATCATCGTCAGACAAGCTCCCGGATGGCGGTCCCATCGCTGAGTCTGCGTGGCCTCGACAGCGCGTCGAAGAACTCGCCATCCGGCGAAAGTCCGAGCAAATGAAAAATGGTGGCGCTCAAGTCGTGCGGTCGCAACGTGCGGTCCGCGGGATAGCCGCCGATGCGGTCGCTCGCGCCGATGACCTGTCCGCCGCCGATGCCGGCGCCCGCGAGCGCGACGGAGAACACATGCCCCCAGTGATCACGCCCGCCGGCCGGGTTGATCTTCGGCGTGCGGCCAAACTCGCCCATCACGACCACGAGCGTCTCGTCGAGGAGTCCGCGCGATTCGAGATCGCGGATCAGGGCGGCAAACGCGCCGTCAAACTGCGGGCACAGCACGTCCTTCAACCGGCCGGCGTTGTTCTGGTGCGTGTCCCAAAGCGGATTCCCGGCGGTGGTGTCGCCGGGTTCGCGTGGCCAGTTCACCTGCACGAGCCGCACGCCCGCCTCGATCAGCCGGCGCGCGAGCAGGACGCTCTGCCCGAACTTGTGCCGGCCATACTTGTCGCGGAGGGCCGCCGGTTCGCGCTCCAGCTCGAACGCCGCGCGCGTGGTCGCCGATTGCAGCACATCGAACGCGCGCTGTTGCACGCGATCCAGCGAGGACACGGTGTCGCTGCGCGCGGCCTTCACGAAGTGGCGGTCCACCTCCCGCAAGAGGTTCGCGCGCCCGTCGAGCCGCACGTCGCTCACCTCGGGCGGCAGGGTCATGCCGTCAATCGAGAACTTCGGCGCGGCCGGATCGCACTTGAGGACGAACGGATTCCACGTGTGACCCATGAAGCCGCCATCCTGTCCCGGCCACGTGATGTTTGGATTGTTGTGGATGATCTCCGGCAGCGCGGCCGCGGAGAACGGCGAGCGAGTGCTGGGCTTCAGCGCGCCGACGACGGACGCGATGCTCGGCCAGTCGCCCGGTGCGGGCGGCTGACTCTCGGCCTTCGTCTCGTGCGGATAGCCCGTGAGCATCCAGTAACCGCTCGTTGAGTGGCTGTTGATGTCCGTGGTCATCGAGCGGATGACGGCCAGCCGGTCGGCGACGCGCGCGGTGTGCGGAAGCAGTTCGCCGAAGTGCAGCCCCGGCACGCTCGTGGGAATGTCCTTGAGCGGACCGCGAATCTCCTGCGGCGCATCGGGCTTGGGGTCAAACGTCTCGTGCTGAGGCGGACCGCCGGTGAGGAAGATGAGCAGACAGGATTTCGCACGGCCGAAACTCGCCGTGGCGGGTCTTGGAACCGCCGGCGCAGCGCGAATCAGCGACGGCAACGCAAGCCCGAGGCAGCCGAGTCCGCCGGCGCGGAGCAGTTCGCGCCGGGACACCGCATCGCGCAGCGAGAGCGACCCTGTGCCGGTGGAATCCACGGTCAGAGCGTAGTAGGTGCGGGATGGACGAGTCAACGGCGCGAACTCCTCAACCGGTGTCACGCGCGAGCCGGTCTCGCCCGTCCCATCCGTCCCACCCGTCCCGTCGGACGAACGACCGCGCCGAACCCGAGGACGGTTTGCTCACACCCCGCCGATCCACTTCCGGTCCTCCCACACGGCCCTGATCGAAGTCAGGTTGCGCGGGTCGAAGACGTGCCTCGCCGCGGTGAGCACCCTGCCCTGCTTCGCCGCGTTCCACGCGTCGCTCGTGCTGATGGCCACGAATTGCAGCACGCTCGGGTCGCGGTAACAGTCAATCATGCACTTGGTGCAGCCGTCGCGGATGAGCTTGGACTCGTCCCACTCGTGGACTTTGCACATGGGCTTGTCCCACGCGTGGCAGCGGTAGAGGTCGAGGTTCCAGTCGAGATAAAAATACTTGTGCCCACCGAGGCACCCGAACTTCTCGCGCTCGCCGCGCAGGTGCCGCTGCATTTCGGAGAGCGACTCGGTCGGGTTCACCACCGGGTAGCCGCTGCGATGCTTCATCTGCTTGATCTTGTCGAAAAGCGCGATGAGTTCGTCTTTCGAGAAGTTCACCAGCCCGCTGTCGCTGAAGCTCAGGTAGCTCGAAGCCAGCGACGTGAGCGGGTAGCTGAACGTGCAACTCCGGAATCCGAGCGACTCGAGGAACGCGGGCAGCTTGTCGTAATCCTCGATCAGCCGGCTCGCGGTGATGCTCGCGGTGGTCTGCACGCCCGCGCCGTGGAAGAATTCGTTCGCGCGCTTGATCTTGCGGCACACGTCGGGCAGGCCGCGGTTCTGCTCGTGCCTGCCGATGTCGTGCGCGTCGATGGACATGATCACGCTCGACAGCCCGTCGTCCACGAGGCCGCGCATGTTGTCCTCGGTCCACAAGCCGCCGTTGGTGCAGATCATCGGGTGGATGCCGCGTTCCGCCGCGTAGCGCGTCATCGCGCGCAAATCGCGGTGCACCATCGGCTCGCCGCCGACGAACAGCAGGTAGCCGATGTGATTGCGGAGCGCGATGTCCACCACGTCCCTCGCTTCCTGCAACGTCACGCTGCGGCGCGCCTTCGGGTCGAACTTCGAGCGCGCGAAGCCGCAGAAGTCGCAGTCGGCGTTGCAGATGTTCGTGATGGCGAACTGCAGATAGCCGGGGCCGCCGTGATCGAGCACCTCGCGGAAGAGCTGGAGCGCGGACTTCCGCGCCCGCGGCACCGGACCGAGGGGAGCGGGCGCGGACACGGGACCTGGATTGCCGGGCGCGGACGCCGGCGGGGTTGTGACGGCTTCGGTGCTCATGCCACGGGCGGCGGATGGTGCGGACGTTGCGGAGGCGTGGCAACGCTTCTTTTGCGCGCCGGAATTACTCCGCGAGCCGCGCCCCGATCGTCGCGAGTTCCGCGAGGCGGTCCATCGGCTGGTCCGCCGCCCAGCAGATGCCTCGGAACGCCAGCACGCGGAAGACCGGGTCGTCGAAGGTCCAGTTGTAATGCCCCGGCACGGCGACGAACACGCGGCCCTTGCCCACCTGCCGCGTCCAGAGTTGCGGGGTGAGCTTGCCGTCCTCGGGCGCGCTGGCGAGGAGCTGCACATCCTTCGGGTCGCCTTGAAACTGCCAGTAGGTCTCGTCCACGAACGTCTCGCGGGTGAAGCTCGTCGCGGTGAAGCCCTTCGCCAGCGGGTGCCCGTGGATGACGAAGTCGATCGGGCCGTGGCGATACTTGAGCTTGCTCGAATCGCTCGCCAGGCCGATGCGCCGCGCGAAGGCCAGCGCGTTCGTGCGCGCCTCGACGGCCCAGTGGAAATAGGCCGCGCCACCGCCGCGCGCAAGGAAGGCGTCGAGTTCCTTGCCGCGGTCCTCGTTCCAGGCCGGGTTGTTGTTGAAGAAGCAAATCACGTCGGCCTTCGCGAACTGCCCGGCGCTTGGCCACTTGTCCGCGGTGTCCACGGTCACGTTGTCCGCGAGCGGGAGGAGTTTGCTCCAGCGTTTCTGCCACAGCGGATAATCGTGCTCGCCCTTGCCGTGGTCCTTCGGGCCGGCGCAGAGCACGATGTGGAGCGCTTTGTTGGAGCTTGGGATTTGGAGTCTGGAGTTCTCGGTGCGGAGCAACGCTTCCACCTCGGCGCGCTTGCGCGGCGGCGGGGGCGGGGTGTTGCCCTCAATGGGCGCGGGTTCGAGCGGGACGGTGAGGAGGAAGGTCATCAGGTCGCGCACCTGCTCGGTGCTGGCGCTCGCGAGCAATCCCTCGGGCATGAGCGAGAGCGCGGAAGGGCGCATCGCCTTCACTTTCGCGCGCGGGAGGGCGATGGTCCGGCCGGTCGCGTCGGCCAGCTTCAACTCGCCGCCCGTTTCGCTGAGCACGACGCCGGTGAGCGGTTCGCCGTTCGTGAGGTCGAGCGCGAAGGCGGGATGGTCCGGGTTGATGGCCGCGCTCGGCTCGCGGATGTCGCGCAGCACGCTCGCGTAATCGCGGTGGATCAAGTTGGAGAGATCGGGGCCGACCGCCGTGCCTTCGCCGCGGATGCGATGGCACTTGGCGCAGCCGATCTGCTCGCCGAAGAACAGTCGGCGTCCGAAGAGCCAGTTGCCACCAGCGATTTCGGGAATCTTGCGCTCGGCAGCGAGTTGAATGACTTCGCTCTTTTGCTCGGCCCACGGGAGATAGAAACGGCGGAGCGGGAAGGGGCGACCCCCGTTGACTCCAGTCAACGTCCACCACAAATGCAACCCGAACGGGATAGGGATACTCACAAATCCCGCCCGTTGCCCTTGTGGGTCGCGCTTAGGTTCAAGGAAGAACGGCTCTGGAGGTATCGCCAGCCGGATGCCACTTCTTAAGACAGCTTCCAACTGGTTCAACTCGCCCGATGGTTGGACATGGCGGAAACTCAAGGGAGTGTTCCTGTTGATGTCACCGATCGGAAGTCGCTGAAGCCCGGGCATCTCCAACTTCGCCAAGTTCTCGGAAAGGACGTGAACTTGCACATCTTCCGCAGACGGCTCGTGGTCCAGTTTCGAGCCAGGCTGCACCGATGGCTGAAACATCGCTCTGAGGTCTATGCTAGAATTCAGTGCGAGCTTGCCGAACTTTGAAAGTACCGCCCACAGCCGCTCATGTTCCGCGCTGCCGATCGTGAACGCCTTCGACACTTCCGTGTCCAGATGCGGCAGCCATCCGTTCCACGTTTCCTTCCCGACCTCCGAAGTCCACTTCGCCTCGACGCCGTGGTTGTTCACGAGCAGTTCGATGTCGTCGTAAATCTCGGGAGGGCCGGGTTCCACCCCGGCCCCGTCTTTGCCGGATGAAGTTTGGGCGCGGGTGGAACCGCGCCTTCCTGCGGACACATTCGGCATCCGCACGGCGTAGTTCACGGCGGCGGTGCGCGGGGCGGTGGCGAGATGAATCGTGCGGCGGTCCGCGCTCAGCGCGGCGGAGAACACCGGCACGTCGTAACGCGGTTGCGCGCGCTGGTCGTGCACGACCTGATAACCGGGCCACATCGTCTCGAAGCGGTCGCCGGGCATCACGTATTTGCCCGCGATGATGCTCGTGCGCTTGGCGAGGTCGCGCAGGTTCGCCGGGTCGAGCGGACGGTCGAATGCGATGCGAATCTCCGTCGGGCTCGCGCTCCACGTGAGCACGGGCTGCGGCGCGTTGGTGTCCGCGTGGCGGATGCGGAAAATCTTCCCCGGCCCGTTCGGGCCGGTGCCCCAATCGGGCTTGCCGCTGTGGCATGCGACGAGCAAGTCACCGCGCGGCGTCACGCACACGTCCACCGTGAGCATGTTCAGGCAGGCGATGAGGTGGTTCTGCGCGACGTAGCCGGCGGCGGTCTTCACGAGCTTGGTGCGGTAAATCTTCCCACGCGATTCACCGGCGACGAAGACATCGCCAGCCCAGTTCGCCGGGCCGAAGAGCTTTCCACCGTTCACCGGTTCGTTGAACGTCAGCCCGCACGTGCTCTGGTGCTGCGGGCCGTAGTCGAACACGCTCGGCTCGTCGAAGACGTTCGGCAGGTGCTTGGGGTGGCGCGGCGGAAACCCGTAGTGCCGGCCCGGCTGGATGTGCAGCAGCTCATCGAATGGATTCCCGTTCGGCAGCCACGTCGCGCCCTCCTGATCGGCGCAAAACAAGTCGCCGTGCTGGTTGAACGCCATCGCCACCGGGAAGCGAATGCCGGTGCAGACGATCTCACGCTTCGAGAAATCCGGCGCGACCTTCAGCACCGTGCCGCGCTCGGACGTCAGGTCGAACTGCGATTTGCCGTCGGCGTCGAGCAGGTAGGCGTTCGCGTAGTTGGCGGCGCCGAGGGAGAAGTAGATGCTGCCGTCCTTGTCCAGCGCGCAGCCGACGGCGTCCACGTTCTGCGGAATCTCCTTCCAGCCGGTGGCGACGATGATCTCCTCGTCCGCGCGGTCGTCGCCGTTCTTGTCCACGATGAGCGAGAGCTTGCCCTTGGACGGGACGAAGACCCCCTGCCCGTGCTTGTAACCCGGCGGCGTGACGGCCATGCCGATGGGGCCGCGCAGCTTCGTGCTGCCGTCGAAGAACAGC
>Ga0194128_10001716_pt1 | contig 37684 bp, 30 predicted proteins | sample TA2KigCa65mmetaG_FD_148650 | JGI IMG/M metagenome (GOLD analysis project Ga0194128, IMG submission 148650) | Freshwater microbial communities from Lake Tanganyika, Tanzania - TA2015037 Kigoma Deep Cast 65m | ecosystem: Environmental > Aquatic > Freshwater > Lake | place: Tanzania: Lake...
ACCGGCTGCATCACTACTGCGGCCACGTCCCCCCAGCCGAATTCGAGCAGGCGTTCTACGCTGCCCAACGAGACACCCCCACCGGGGTCGGAAAACCAAACACCTGAGCCTCCATCAGACCCAGGGTGATTCAGTAGGGTGCAGTCGGACTGACTGAGGAGCATCGTGCGGCTCTGGCTCAACACCTTCCCCCGAATCGGCGAGACGGCGGACATCGCGCGGGTGGCCGAGGACGCAGGGTTCTTCGGCGTGCTGTTGACCGACAGTCAGTGCCTGGCACCCGACCCCTTCGTCGAGCTCGGGGCGGTGGCTCGGGTGACGGACCGGCTCCACCTCGGTACCTGCACGACGAACGTGCTCACGCGTCACGTCAGCGTCGTGGCGAACCTCGCAGCGACGCTGCAGGCTGACTCCTCCGGGCGAATGCACCTGGGGGTGGCGCGTGGTGACTCCGCCGTCCGCAAGGTCGGTCTCGACCCGGCGACGCCGGAGCAGTTCGGCCAGGCCCTGTCGGAGCTTCGGGGCCTGCTCGCCGGAGCCACCCCTTCGGTGTCCGCAACCGACTCGTCCCTGCAGTGGCTCGACCCGTCGACATCGGCGACGCCCGTGCTCGGCGTCGCCAGCGGTCCCCGCTCCATCACAGCTGCAGCGCGTCACGCCGACGGGCTCATCCTCCAGGTCGGCACCGATCCGGAGGTGATCCGGCACTTCGTCGAGCTGATTCGCACCACCACGCCGCGACCGGACTTCCGGATCCTGCTGTACGTGATCGTCGGTCTCTCCGACGACCGGGGCCCGGACTCCACCGTCCTCGGCGTGACACCGCTGCTGGCGCGGATGGCAGCCGAGCCGCTCCGGGACCTGGGCGCACAGCAGGCGCCCGTCGCCGAGGCCGCTGCCCAGAGCTACTCCCTGGCCACCCACGGACTCTCTGCTGCTCAGGGTGCGGTCGACGGGGCCCTCGAGTACGCGATCACCGGCACGGTCGACGAGTGCGCCGACCAGCTCGTCGCCCTCTCGGGGACCGGCTGCGACGAACTCGTGGTCATCCTCGGCTCGATGGACACTCCGACCAGTCAGTTGCTGGACCTGATCCGTACCGTCGGCACCAGCATCGGCCCGCGGCTGACCTGACTGGACCCACCCCGTCCGGGGTGGTCACGCAGGTGCCGGATCGTCGCTCAGCTCGTCGGACGCCGCGGTGACGACGTGGGACCGGGCGGCTCAGCGCTGGATGACGACCATCCGTTCCCCGGTCATCTCCCTGCTGCTCAGGGTCTCCCCGCAAGTTTGTGACCCTCCTTGACACGACCGCTGAAGCACCAGGCGGACCGGACCGAGACCAGTGACGCCGACACACGGACGGCGACCAGGAGCTACCTCTCCGGTGCATGCGTCCGGGCGGCCATGAGCAACGACGTCGACCTGCTCGGCGACGCGATGGGCCCGTTCCCACTCATCCCCAGCGTCGACGAACCACCATCGCTCCCCCGGCGGCCTGCACGAGGTCGAGGCGGAGCCTGGGCTCACCACTGCGGCGTGCAGCGCCGCTACCGGTGTGGTGGCGCCCTGGTGGCGTCCAGACTTCGGCAGCAGCGGGCCCTCTGGTCGCGTCCTTGTCGGTGTTCGGCGGACCATGGCGGCCTCCTCGATCGGTCGGTGACCGGGCAGGGATCGCGCCGGTCACGCCTCCCAAGCGCGCGGACCTCGCCCCGACACAAGTCGGGCACCCAGAAACCGGGGCGGCGACCGTGCGGCCATCTCCCACCGGCGAGCCTTGGTCAGGGTGACCGCACAACGGCTGGCGAGCTGACCACACGGCCCGGACGACCTTGACCATCTCGACCGCACCCTCGACGCCTGTCTCGACCGATGGCGCGGTCACCGGTCACCGCATGGTGTCCGCTGGGAACTCTCGGATTTCTGCCCGGCAAGGGTCGCCGCGAGTCCTTAGGAAGGGCATGGACGACCACCCCCGAAGCGACCCCGTCGCGCCGGCCCGACGTGAAGTGTCACGGGCGGCTGCTGTACTGGTCGACATCGGGCTGCGTCTCGTCCAACGCCGACCCGACGAGGAGGGAAGCGATGCTGACCGTTGCCTACGTGAGGGTTTCGACTGATGACCAGGTCGAGTACTCCCCCGACGCTCAAGCGAAACGAGCCAGAGACTTCGCCCGCCTCCACGACCTCGGCGCCGTGACCGTCATGGCCGACGAAGGCTGGTCAGCGAAGAATCTCGAACGGCCAGAGATGCAACGACTCATCGGGCTCATCGAGGACGGCAAGGTCGCCCACGTCATCGTCTGGCGCTACGACCGGCTCGCTCGCGACTCGGGCGACTTCGCCCAGCTCACCCGGCTGATGGAGCGCCATTGCGTGCAGCTGCACTCCGTGGCTGAGGGCCAGGCCGAGCTGACCACCGCCTCGGGCAAGATGCAGCTCGGTGTGCACGGCGTGTTCGCCCAGTACTACCGGGACCACATCGTGGAGAACGTCACCCGGGCGATCGAGGACGGCGTGAAGTCCGGCCGGCATCTCAACCGTGCGCCCACCGGCTACCGCATGCACGACGGCGCCCTGGTGCCCGGCGACGACGCCGACATCGTGCGGCGCATCTTCGCCCTCCGAGCTGACGGGCTCGCCTACCGGACCATCGAGGAGCGAACCGGCGTCAAGTACTCCACCGTGCGCCAGATCCTCCTGAACCGGGTCTACTGCGGCTACGTGCGTCACCACGACAACTGGTACCCGGCGCTGCACGAACCACTCGTGACGGAAGCCCAGTTCGATGCCGCCCAGCGAGCCCACACCCCCGGCCGGCGCCGTAGCAAGGACCTGCTGTCGGGCCGTGTGCGCTGCGGACTCTGCGACCGGGTCGTGGGCGTCGAGTACAACGACCGGGGCCAGGCCATCTATCGCTGCAAGCATCGAGGCACCGGCTGCGACGTGCCCGGCCGGTCCGCCAAGGGTCTGCACCGTGCTGCACTGCTCGGGCTCGATCTGCTCGGCCAGGACTACGAGCTACAGGCAGCGATCCGTACCGAGCTGAGCCGCCACACCGCTCCGTCCGAACCAGCGGGCGGCGGCCGGACCGCCGCAGCGCTCAAGGCCAAGCGGGCCAAGCTGCTCGACCTGTACTACGCCGACAAGATCACCGCCGACACGTTCGGCGACGAAGAAGGCCGGCTCTCCGCCCAGCTCGCCGAACTCGAGGCCGCCGACGCCGAACGAGCACAGCGTGACGCCGAACGCTCCGAGCTGGCCGAACGATTCGAGGAAGTCGCCGACCTGCTCGCCTCGGTCGACATCACCACCGTGTGGGACGAAGCCGACGACCGAGAACGACGTGTGCTCATCGAGGACCTGGTCGACGCCGTCTACGTCTACCCCGACCACCTACGGGTCGTTGCCTGCGGCGCTCCCCCGCTCAAGGTCGAGCTGACCGAAGTAGGTCTACGCCCGCCCGCTGGTATGGGAACGTTCGTGTCGGAGGGGGGACTTGAACCCCCACGCCCTTGCGGGCACTAGCCCCTCAAGCTAGCGCGTCTGCCTATTCCGCCACTCCGACGTGGCGGGAGGATTGTAGCGACCGAGGCCGGCTCACCCGGCACCAACCTCGGTCCGCGGCGGCCGCTCGGCGAAACGCGTCAGTGAGTCGGGGAACCACGTCAGGCACTTCGCCGACGATCCCGAAGTCAGCGACTTGGAGCATGACCGCGTTGGGATCGCGGTTGATCGCCACCACCGTTCCAGCGCCGCGCGTACGAACGCGATGCGCCAGCGCGTTCGACACGCCGCACGCGACGTACAGACGCGGGCGCACCGTGGTTCCGGTCGGCCCATCTGCTCGGACCGCGGAGCGACCCCCGCCTCCACCAAGAGGACAGACTCCTCCAGCTCCACCCGCAGGTCCACACGCACCGGCATGCGGGGACGGGTGACCGTCGCGGCGGGCCGAACGCCGACGGGAGCCGCCCAAAGGTCGGGAACCACCTTCACGAGCACGACGGCCCTCACGCGTCCCGATGCGATGGCGGTAGCGCACCTCCCCCACCTCCGCCGGGCTTGTTGCGCGATGCGCTCATACAGCGCCTTCGGCACCAATCTCGGGGGGTCCTGGGGCGGTTCCGCGGAACCGGTGCGGCGGTCTGTTGCGCGATGCGCTCATACAGCGCCTTTCGCAACAAACTGAAGAATCACTGGAGGGCGTCAGGTCGGTGGAGACGCCTCGGCGAAGTGGCAGGCGACCGGGTGGCCTTGGCCGCGGTCCACCAGTGCCGGCTCCTCCTGCGCGCAGACGTCCTCGGCCTTCCAGCACCGGGTCCGGAACCGGCAGCCCGACGGCGGGTTCGCGGGGCTCGGCACATCGCCCTCCAGCACGATCCGCTGCCGCGCCCGCTCCCGCCGTGGGTCCGGCACCGGCACCGCCGAGAGCAGCGCCTGCGTGTACGGGTGCGACGCCTGCTCGTACACCTCATCGGCCGGTCCGGTCTCCACGATCTTGCCGAGGTACATCACCGCGACCGTGGCGCACACGTGGCGCACCACCGACAGGTCGTGCGCCACGAACAGGTACGCGAGCCCGAGTTCGTCTTGGAGGTCCTGGAGCAGGTTCACGATCCCCGCCTGGATCGACACGTCGAGCGCGGAGACCGGCTCGTCCAGCACCACCAGCCCCGGGTCCAGCGCCAGGGCGCGCGCGATCCCGATCCGTTGGCGCTGTCCGCCGGAGAATTCGTGCGGGAACCGGTTGGCATGCCCGGGCTCGAGTCCCACCCGGTCGAGGAGATGTTCCACCCGGGCCGCGCCGCCGTCGGACCACACGCCGTGCACGCGCAACGGCTCTGCGACGATCGCTTGCACCGTCATGCGGGGATTCAGCGATGCGTAGGGGTCCTGGAAGACGACCTGCATCTTCGCCCGCAGGCGCGCCAGGTCTCGGCGCGCCAGCGCGCCCACGTCCTTGCCCGCGAACCGGACGGTGCCGCTCGTCGGCTGCTCCAGATCCAGCACGCACCGCCCGGTGGTCGTCTTGCCGCAGCCGCTCTCCCCCACGAGCCCCAGTGTCTCGCCCCATCCGATCGTGAACGACACCCCCGACACGGCCTGCACCTCGCCCACCACGCGCCGGAACACCCCGGCGCGCACCGGAAAGTGCTTCACCAGGTCGCGCACCTCGAGCACCGGCGCGCCACCTGGTTCGGCCGGCGCGCCCGCGCCCCGTCGCAAGCTCGTCATCGCTCCACCGTCTCCGGTGCCGGCACCCGCTCCGGGAAATGGCACGCGCTCAGATGCCCCGGGCCGACCTCCCGCAGCTCCGGTCCCTCGCCGTCGCAGCGCCCGGGCACCTCCGCGTGCTCACAGCGCGGGTGGAACGCGCACCCCGCCGGCAAGGCCAGCGGTGACGGCGGCTGACCCCCGATCTGGTGCAGGCGTCGGTCGCGTCGTGCCCGACGGTCGAGGCGCGGCAGCGACGCGAGCAGCCCGCTCGTGTACGGGTGCGCCGGCGCGTAGAAGGTGCGGTCGACGCCGGCGACCTCCACCGCGCGTCCTGCGTACAGCACCAGCACCCGGTCTGCGACGCCTGCCACCACCCCGAGGTCGTGGGTAACCAGGATCACTGACGAACGGGTCCGCTCCTGGATCCGCCGGAACACGTCGAGCACCTGCGCCTGGATCGTCACGTCGAGTGCCGTCGTCGGCTCGTCCGCGATGAGCAGGGCGGGGTCGTTCGCGATCGCCATCGCGATCATCGCCCGCTGGCGCATCCCACCCGAGTACTCGTGCGGGTACTGGTCGGCGCGCTCGGCCGGGTTGGGGATGCCCACCACGTCGAGCAGCTCGACCACGCGCTCCCGCAGCTCGGCCCCGCCCACTTCCCGGTGCACCGTGATCGCCTCGCCGACCTGCGTGCCGACCGGCATCACCGGGTTGAGCGCCGCGAGCGCGTCCTGGAAGATCATCGCGACCTGCGCGCCGCGTACCTGCTCGAGCTCCTTCTCCGACGCGCCGAGGATCGGGCGGCCGTGCAGCTCTACCGCGCCGCTCACCCGTGCCGACGATGGCAGCAGTCCGAGGATCGCGAGCGCGGTGACGCTCTTGCCCGAGCCCGACTCCCCCACGACGCCCAGGGTCTCGCCGGGCGCGACCTCGAAGCCCAGTCCGTCGACCGCGCGCAGGATGCCCTGCTCGGTAGGCAGGTCGACCGTGAGGCCCCGCACCGAGAGCACGGGTGTCGCGGGGTCGGCGAGGGGTGCGCTTGTCACCGGCGCCGCTCCGAGCGCGGGTCGAACGCGTCGCGCAGCCCGTCGCCGACGAAGTTCACCGCGAGGACCGTGATCAGGATCGCGAGCCCGGGCCCGTAGATCAAATACGCCTGGCTGGTGCCGACGGTGCCCTCCGCGTCTTTGAGCAGGTTCCCCCACGACGTCTCCGGTGGCTGCACCCCGAAGCCGAGGAACGACAGCGTCGACTCCGTGACGATCGCCAGCGCGACCCCGAGCGTCGCGGTGACGAGGATCGGCCCCACGGTGTTGGGCAGGACGTGGCGCACGACGATCCGAGTCGACGACGCACCCGACGCCCGCGCCGCCTCCACGAACTCCTTCTCCTTGATCGACATTACCTGCCCGCGCACGACGCGAGCCGCGTACATCCAGAACAGCCCCGCCAGCACGAGGATGATCGTCGTGTCCTCGTTGCCGAAGCGGTCGAGCGCGAGGGCCAGGATCGCGAGGGCCGGCACCACGAGGAACAGATCGGTCACCCTCATCAGCACCTGGTCGGTCGCGCGCCCGGCATAGCCGGCGATCGCACCCACCGCGGTGCCCACGAACGTCGAGATCAGCGCAACCGCGAGCCCGACCTTCAACGAGATCTGCCCCGCGTACAGGACCCGGCTCAGTTGATCGCGCCCCAGCTCATCGGTTCCCAGCCAGTGGCCGACCCTCGGTGACACCGGCCCGAGAAGCAGGTCCTGTTGCGTGTTGGAATACGGCGCGAAGAGATCCGCGCCGAAGCACGCCACGAAGATCAACGCGAGGACCCCGAGTGACACCACCGCGAGCTTGTGACGGAAGAACCGGCGGCGGAGCAGCGCCCATTGCGACCGGGCGACCGGTGCCGCGTGGGCCGCGGCTTCGAACTCGCCGGTCGCCGACGGCAACAGCTCCGCGCCGATGACGCCGCTCGGTCCCGCGTCGCGCGGCGGGCCTTCCACGAGGCCGTCGTCGTCACGTGGGGTCCGCGTGCTCACGTCAGCCGCACCCGTGGGTCGAGCACGCTGTACAGCACGTCGGCGAGCAGGTTAAACGCCACGATGAGCGAGGCAGTGACCAGCACCCACGCCGCCAGGACCGGCGCGTCGCCGTCGCTCAAAGACGTGACGAAGAGGCTGCCCATCCCCGGAATCGAGAAGATCGTCTCCGTCACGATGACCCCGCCGAAGAGCGCCCCGATGTCGAGCGCCATCACCGTGAGGAGCGGCACCAGGGCGTTGCGGAGACCGTGTCTCAGGATGACCTGGCGTCGGGGGACCCCCTTGGCCCGGGCCGTGCGGACGTAGTCGGCCGACATCACGTCGAGCATCTCGGCACGTTGGAACCGACTCCACGACGCGACGATCTGCACGGTGAGCGTCATCACCGGCAGCACCAAGTGGCGCAGGTAGTCGAGGTCGAACCCGCTGCTGTCACCGCTGTGCAACCCCACGATGTAGAAGAGCGGCTGGTCGAGATCGAACCAGCGCTTGGGTCCGACCGCGAGCAGCTCGATCGCGAGCAGCCCGAACCAGAACGGCGGCATCGCGAGGCCGAGGAACGAGAGCCCGGTGAAGGTGTAGTCGAGGACCGAGTATTGCCGGACCGCCGAGTACACCCCGAGCGCGATGGCAACGACCGCAGAGATCAGCACCCCCCAAAAGATCAGCTGCACGGAGCTCCACAGCGCACGCGGAATCATCTCTTCCACCGCTTCGTGCGTGCGCGAGCTCTCGCCGAGGTCGCCGCGCACGGCGTCGCCCAGCCAGCGCCCGTACTGTGTCACGACCGGATCGTCGAGCCGGAGCCGTTCCTCGCATCGTGAGACCGCTGCCGCGTCACGAGACGCCCGCAGCCGTGCACACGGGTCGTAGGTCTCTCGCACCATCCAGAACATCAGGAAGGACGCGACGATAACGACGGGCACCGAGTACAGGAGGCGCCGGGAGACGTAGGTCAGCATCGAGCATCTCGGGCGACGGTCTCCGGACCCGGCACGGGCCTACCGGCTCCGGAGGTGCGCATCACCCGCGATGCTATGCCGTCTAGCCCTTCTTCTTGAGGCTCCACTCGTTCTTCTTGAGGCTCCACTCGTTCATGTTCCAGAACATCGCCAGGATCGGGTTATCCCCGACGGGCCCGACGATGCGTCTGGACCACAGCGCGATGTTGGGCAGCGAGTCGAGCGGGAGGCTCACCTGGTTCTCGGCCATCACCACGTCCGCCGCCTTCGCCGCCTTGATGCGCTCGGTCGGATCGTACGCAGTGTCGACCGTCTCGAGCAGCGGGTCGAGCGCGGCCACGTCGATGCGCTGGAAGTTCTGGCCCGAGTCGTCGTTCGACGGGCCCGGGATGTACTTCGAGCACGCGATCACGCAGAGACCCGGATCGAGGCTGGTCGCCACGGTCGCGTACAGCGCCACCTGGTAGTCGCCGGTCGGGAGCTGCTCGGAGAAGAACGACGGGTTCGTCTTGACCGTGAGGGCGAAGCCCGCCTTCTTCAGCATCTCCTGAAGGATCTGGCCGGTGAGCCGGCGGCGCTGGTCGCCCGGCGTGGTGTTGAGGGTGATCTCGGCGGCCTGGCCGTCCTTCTCCCAGACCCCGTCGTCGTTCTTCGCCCAGCCGTCGCCCTTCATGAGCTGGTTGACCTTCTTGAGGTTGCGCGTGTATCCGGCGTAAGCCTCCGTGTCCGCGTAGCGCGCCTGTGACGGCGGGTTCAGGGTCTGCAGGGCGTGCTCCACCCCGATGCCGCCGAAGAGCCGCTTGATGATCAGGTCACGGTCGATCGCGTACGCGAACGCCTGGCGGACCGCCAGCGAGTCGAACGGGGCCGCGTCGTTGTTGATCCACAGAGCCTCGGTGTTGCCGGTGACCACGTTGACGATCGCCTTCGTGTCGGGGATCCCACCCTCGATCTGCTCCACCGCGTCCGGTTGAGGCTGCGGGTAGATCGCCAACACCTCGCCGTTCTTGAACGCCTTGAACGCCGCGCTCGTGTTCGCGATGAACTTGAAGACGACCTTGTCGATCTTCGCCTTCTTTCCCCAGTACTTCGGGTTCGGGGTGAGGGTGACCTGCTCGCCGCGCTCCCAATCCGCGAACCACGGCCCACCGGACCAGGCATACCCGTCGTTCATCTCGGCGGCGCGGTCCTTGCCTTCGAGCAGATGGCTCGGGAGCACCCCGTACGCGGCGAACAGGGTCCGCCAGCTCGCGTACGGCTCGGAGAAGGTCACGACCGCGGTCTTCGGGTCGCTGTCGTCGACGCTCTCGATGCTCGCGTAGCCGGATTGGTCGTAGATGTCCTCGCCGGTGACGACCTGGTTCCAGGTGTACTCGAAGTCGGTGGAAGTGATCGGCACGCCGTCGGACCAGACCGCCTTCGGGCTGATCTTGTAGGTGACGACCTGCTTGCCGCCGACGTCGGCGACCGTCGGCATCTCGGTGAGGAGCGGGCTCGGCACCTCGGTCCACACGCCCTGCTTCTTCGCGTAGTCGAACACACGCGGGATGGTGTGCTCCTGGATCGCCCACGTGCCCCATGCGGAACCGGCACAACTGCCGAGCCAGTCCGCGCAGTCGGGCTCCATCTCGGCGCCCATCACGAGCGTCCCGCCACCGGAGCCCTTCGCGGCCGGACGAGACGTGATCGTACCGGCGCTGCACGCGGCGACCGTCGCCAGCGCGAGCGCAACAACCATCGCAACGAGACCGATCGACCGCTTCGGTCGCCTCATGTCGTGAACCCCTTCGCCAGCTGCCCCGAACCGGTACGACCGGCCACGGCAGTCAGTCGACCCGCAGCCCGAGCAGGATCGTCGTGAAGGTGAACATGAGTGCAGTGATGACCGTGATGCGGTCCAGGTTCCGCTCGACGGCGGTGGATCCCGCCATCGACCCTCCCAGCGAACCCCCGCCGAACATGTCGGAGAGGCCGCCACCACGCCCTGCGTGGAGCAGGATCAAGAGGATGAGCCCCAACGACACCAGGATGTGGAACCCCAGGATGATGACGTTCGGCAACTCGATCACTGTCCCTTCACGACGGCACGCACCACACCAAGCGCCCTGCTGGCAACAGGGGGAGCATGGTACCCAGCGCGCTGGGGTATCGGCTGTTCAGGCGCCGAACCTGACGACCCTCGCAAAATCCTCGGGATCCAGTGAGGCGCCGCCCACCAGGGCACCGTCGATGTCGGGCTGGGCCATGAGCTCGGCGATGTTGCCCGGCTTCACGCTCCCGCCGTACTGAATCCGCACCGCCTCGGCGGCCTCTGCCCCGGCCGCCTCGGCCACGGCCCCCCGGATCAGGGCGATCGTCTCCTGGGCGTCCTCGGGCGTGGCGTTTCGGCCCGTCCCGATCGCCCAGATCGGCTCATAGGCGACCACGCAGGGCGCGACGGCAGCCGACTTCACCCCGGCGAACGCCTCGGCGACCTGGCCGAGCACCTTGCCCTGGGTCGCGCCCGCCTCGCGCTCCTCGAGCGTCTCGCCCACGCACACGATCGGCGTCATCTGGTGTTCGAGCACCGACCGGACCTTGCGGTTCACCATCTCGTCGGTTTCGCCGAAGATCTCGCGCCGTTCGGAGTGGCCCACGATCACGTAGCTCACCTTCAGCTTCACGAGCATCGTCGGGCTGATCTCGCCGGTGAACGCGCCCTGCTTCTCCCAGTAGCAGTTCTGGGCGCCGAGCGCGACCGGGATCCGGTCGGCCTCCAGTGTGGTCTGCATCGAGCGCAGGTCGGTGAAGGGAGGGCAGATCGCGATGTCGACGCGCTCGTAGTCCTCCTTATCGAGAAGGTACGAGAACTTCTGCGCGAACTGGATCGCGGTGAAGTGGTCGTGGTGCATCTTCCAGTTGGCGGCGATGATGGGTTTGCGGGTCATGCAGTCCTTCCCTCTCGGAGCGCGGCGAGGCCGGGCAGGTCGCCCTGCTCGATGAGCTCCAGCGATGCGCCGCCACCTGTGCTCACGTGGTCGACGCGCTCGGCGAGCCCGAACTGGCGGATCGCGGCGGCGCTGTCGCCGCCGCCGATCACCGTGAACCCCCGACAGTCGGCGACCGCCTCGGCGACCGCGCGCGTGCCCGAGGCGAACGGCGCCGTCTCGAACACCCCCATCGGGCCGTTCCAGAGCACCGTCGCAGCCTCGGCGATCACGTCGCTGAAGATCGCTGCGGTCTCGGGGCCGACGTCGAGGCCCTTCCATCCGTCGGGCACGGTCGTGCCCACGATACGAGTCTGTGCCTGCTCGGTCATCTCCTGGGCGATCACGATGTCGACGGGCACGAGCACCCGGCCGGTGTCGAGCAGCCGGCGGCAGTCGTCGACCCGATCGGGCTCCACCAGCGAGTCGCCCACCGAGTGGCCCTGCGCGACGAGGAACGTAAAGGCCATCGCACCGCCGACAAGGATCTGGTCGCAGCGTTCGAGGAGCGCCCCGATGACCCCGAGCTTGTCGCTGACCTTCGCCCCGCCGAGCACGGCGATGAACGGTCGCCTGGTTGCCGACAGCAACCCCGAGAGCACCTCGACCTCGCGGGCCAGGAGGCGGCCCGCCGCACTCGGCAGCACCCGGGGCGGCCCCACGATCGACGCGTGCGACCGGTGTGACGCCCCGAACGCGTCGTTGACGTACAGATCGACCGCCTCGGTGAGCGACACCGCGAACGAAGGGTCGTTCTCGGTTTCACCCGGTGCGAAGCGCAGGTTCTCCAGCAGCATCACCTGACCGGACCGCAGGCTCGCCGCCATCGCTGCCGCGGTGAACCCGACCGCCTCCGGCGCGAGCGGCACCTCGACCCCGAGCAGCTCGCCGAGGCGCGCCGCCACCGGCGCCAGCGAGTACTGCGGGTCGGACGCGCTTTTCGGCCGTCCCAGGTGGCTGCACGCCACCACTGCCGCACCCCGGCCACGCAGCCATTCGATCGTCGGCAGGGCCGCCGTGATCCGAAGGTCGTCGGCGACGGCCCAGCCACGCAATGGGGTGTTGAAGTCGGCCCGGAGCAGGACGCGCTTGCCCGACGGGTCGGGAAGGTCCTCGAGGCGCGGCAGGTCCACGGTGAGCTGATCGAGGCGGAGCTACGCGCCGACGTGCGCGACGAGGTCGATCAGGCGGTGCGAGTAGCCCCACTCGTTGTCGTACCAGCCGAGCACCTTGACCGTGCTGCCGTTGGTCATCGTGTCGAGAGCCGAGAAGATGCAGCTCGACGGGTTCCCGACGATGTCGGCCGACACCAGCGGCTCCTCGGTGTACTCGAGCACGCGCTTGTACGTGGGGTCGGCGGCCGCAGCGCGGAATGCAGCGTTGACCTCCTCGACCGACGCCTCCCGGGCCAGGTTGGCAACCAGGTCGGTGATCGATCCGGTGGGGGTCGGCACCCGCAGGGCCATGCCGTCGAGCCGGCCCTTCAGGTCCGGCAGGACCGAGCCGATCGCCCGGGCTGCGCCGGTGCTGTTGGGGATGATCGACAGCGCGGCCGCGCGCATCCGGCGCAGGTCGGGCTTGCCGCTCCGGCTCGCGGTGGCCATGTCCTGGAGCTGCTGGTCGCTCGTGTAGGCGTGCACCGTGGTGATCAGGCCTCGCTCGATGCCGAAGCTCTCGTGCAACACGCGAGCGAGCGGCGCCAGGCAGTTCGTGGTGCACGACGCGTTGGAAAGCACGGTGTGGGCAGCGGGGTCGAACACCCCGTCGTTGACGCCAATGCAGATCATCGCGTCAGCGTCGCCGCTCGGCGCCGAGATCACCACCCGCTTCGCCCCGCCCTTCAGGTGCTCGGCCGCCTTGTCGCGAGCGGTGAACAGCCCGGTCGACTCGATCACCACGTCGACGCCGTTGTCACCCCACGGGATCTCGCCCGGCTCGCGCTCCTCGAGCTTCTTGACCTCCCGGCCGTCGATCGAGAAGCCTCCCGCGCTCTCTGCCACCTCGTTGGGGAGCACGCCGCCCACCGAGTCGTGCTTGAGCAGGAATGCCATGGTGTGCGAGTCGCCGAACGGGTCGTTGACCGCGACCAGTTCGACGGCGGCGTCGGTCCCCCGCGTCAGGAGCGCCCGTGTGAACGAACGACCGATACGGCCGAACCCGTTGATGCCAACCCGAACCATGTGGAGACCCCTTTGTCTCGTGAGCGGTCTTGGGACTACAGCAAAGTTGCGAGCACGATCGCCAGTCCGGCCGGATCATGCGCCAGGGCGCCCGGTCGTGCCACCGGCGCGATCACCAGCTCGACACCGAGCGCCCGCACCTCCTCGGGCGCCACCGAAAGCTCGCCGCCCTCGTGGACGACGAGGCGATCGACCCGTCCGCCGTGCTCCAGGACCGCCCGCACGTGGTCGATCCCGGCGAGCCCCGCGGTCTCCGGCACCTGCGGCGCGAGGTTGCCCACCTGCACGACGATCGCCCGCGTGTCGCGCAGGGCACGGGCCACTGCGGGCACGCAGAGCGCCGGGAGCAGGCTGGTGTAGAGCGAACCCGGAGCCAGGATCACCTGGTCGGCCTGCTCGATCGTCTCTACGACGCCTTCCCCGGCGGGTACGTCAGCCGGGACCAGCTCGACCCGGCGGATGCGCCCCGGCGCGTTCTGCACCGCGACCTGCCCCTCGACCGCTCTGCCCTCCACATCAGCCGTCAGCACCACGGAGTCCGGGGTCGCGGGCAACACGCGGCCGACCGCACCCAACACCGCACCGGCTTCGGCGAGAGCCCGGCCCATGTCGCCGAGCGTCTCGTATAGGCCGACGAGCATCAGGTTCCCGAGCGGGTGGCCGGCAAGCTCGCCCACGCCGAAGCGGTGCTCGTAGGCGCGGGCCCACGCGCCGTCGGGGTCCGCGGCGAGCGCCACAAGGCACTTGCGCAGGTCACCGGGCGCGGGGACGCCGAGGTCGCGGCGCAGCCGGCCGGTGGAACCGCCGTCGTCAGCCATGCTCACGACCGCGGTGATCTCCGACGCGTAGCAGCGCGCCGCGCTCAACGTCACCGAGAGGCCGTGCCCGCCGCCGATCGCCACGAGGGACACCCGTTCGCTAGTCACGGTCCACATCCCGGTGGCGCAGCTGAGGGGTGTAGCCCATCTCCGTGATCATCGTCTGCAACGCCTCGGCGATCGCCACGCTGCGGTGGTGACCGCCGGTGCAGCCGATCCCGATCGACAGGTAGGCGCGACCCTCGCGCTCATAGGCGGGCAGCGTGAGCCGGAACAGCCGGTCGAGCTCGGTAAGGAAGCCCTGCGTGTCGGGCTGGAGCAGCACGTAGTCGCGCACCGGCGCGTCGCGGCCGTCGAGCGGGCGCAACTCGTCGACCCAGTGAGGGTTGGGCACGAACCGGCAGTCGAACATGAGGTCGACATCGAGGGGCAGGCCGTGCTTGTATCCGAAGCTCACGATGCTCACCGCGAGGTTAGCGCTCTCGTCGTCGGCGAACAGCCGCGCGATGCGGTCGCGCAGCTCGTGCACGTTGAGGTCGGTCGTGTCGATGACCATGTCGGCCTGCCCCTTGAGCTCCTCGAGCAAAGCGCGCTCCTTCTGGATGCCCTCGAGGATGCGCTTGGTGTCGGCGAGCGGGTGGCGCCGTCGCGTCGTGTCGAAGCGGCGGAGCAGCATCTCGTCCGCCGCGTCGAGAAACACGACCCGGGTTGTCGCCCCGGACGCGCGGAGATCGGAGAGCGCGGCACCGAGATCATCGACGAAGGCGCCGGAGCGGACGTCGATCACTAGGCCGTACCGGTGCGGACGGTCACCGCCGCGCGCGAGCTCCGCGACCTTGCCGATCAGCGCCGGGGGAAGGTTGTCGATCACGAAGAGACCCAGATCCTCGAGCACGTTGGCCGCGGTGTTGCGACCCGCGCCCGACATCCCGGTCACGATCGTGACATCGAGCCCGAGGCCCGATGGGCTGCTCATGACGCCTCCACCTTGTCTGGTCGGCTCCGGTGCCCGTCCGGTCCGGCGTCGAGGTACGTGGGCACCTACGCCTTCTCCCTGTCTGGTCGGATGGTGCCGCCATGGAGGCGGGCGAAGAGGTCGCGCGCCACCGCATCGGGCAGCCAGCCCAGCGCAAGGAGCTCCTCGAGCGGCTGTTCACGTAGCCGCTTCACCGACTTGTAGTGCTTCAACAGGCGGGTACGACGGGCCGGGCCGAGCCCGGGGATCTCGTCGAGGACGGACGTCGTCATCTGCTTGCCCCGGAGCTGGCGGTGATACGTGATAGCGAAGCGGTGCGCCTCGTCACGCACCTGCTGGAGCAGGTACAAGGCCTCGGAGTCGCGCGGGATGCGCACCGGGTCGCCCTCACCCGGCTGGTACACCTCCTCGAAGCGCTTGGCGAGGCCGACGACGGAGATCTCCTCGAGGCCGAGCTCCTCCAACACCCGCACCGCGACGTTGAGCTGGCCCTTGCCGCCGTCGACCACGAGCAGGTTGGGAGGGTACGCGAACCGCTGCCGCGCGCGGGCCCCTTCGTCGCGCTCGTCGAGATAACGACGGAACCGCCGCGTGAGCGCTTCCTCCATCGCGGCGAAGTCGTCCTGGCCCTCCTGGTGACGAATCTTGAACCGGCGGTAGTCGGAGCGCTTCGGGAGGCCATCCTCGAGGACGGTCATCGACGCGACGATCTCGGTGCCCTGAAGATTGGAGATGTCGAAGCACTCGATCCGCAGCGGTGCCTCTGGAAGCGCCAGGGCCTGTTGGAGCGCGGTCAGCGCCCGGGCGCGGGCGTTGTGATCCGACGCGCGCTTCAGCTTGTGACGGGCGAACGCCTCCTCGGCGTTGTGCGTGACGGTCTCGAGCAGCGCGCGCTTCTCCCCACGCTGAGGGACCCGCACCCGCACCTTCGCGGTCGAGCGCACAAGCGACAGGAACTCCTCGTAGAGGTCGTGGTCCTCAGGCACGATCGGGACGAGGACCTCACGGGGGACCTCGCTTTCCGGCGCGTCGCCGTAGAGCTGCTCGAGCACGCGGGCCACGAGGGCCGGCGGCTCGACGTCCTCCACCTTGTCGACGACGAGCGCCTTGCGACCCACCACCCGGCCCCGGCGTACGTAGAACACCTGCACCGACGCCTCGAGCTCGTCCTCGGCGATCCCGATCACGTCGAGCTCCTCGTTTCGGTCGCTCACCATCTGCTGGCGCTCGACTGCCTTGCGCACCGAGAGGAGCTGATCGCGCAGGCGAGCCGCTCGCTCGAACTCGAGTGCTTCCGAGGCCTCGTGCATCTGCTTCTCGAGCCGGTCGAGTACTGGCGCGCAGTCCCCGTCGAGGAATGCGAGCAGGTCCTGGACCAGCGCGGCGTAGGCATCGGTGTCGATCTCGCCAATACACGGGGCAGCGCACTTCTCGATGTGCGCGTACAGGCACGGCCGACCCAGGCGCTGGTGACGCTCGAACTTCGCGTTGGTGCAAGTGCGGATCGGGAAGGTGCGCAGGAGCAGGTCGAGCGTCTCGCGGATCGCGTACGCGTGGGCGAACGGTCCGAAGTACCGCACGCCCTTGCGCTTCTTCCCCCGCATGACCATCGCCCGGGGCCACTCCTCGTCGAGGGTGACGGCAAGGAACGGGTAGGACTTGTCGTCCTTCAGCCGGATGTTGAAACGAGGCCGGTGCTCCTTGATGAGGTTGTACTCGAGGAAGAGCGCCTCGACCTCGTTGCGCACTTCGATCCACTCCACCGACGACGCCGCGGTGACCATCTGTCGGGTCCGGGCCGGCAGGCTCGCCGGCGAAGCGAAGTAGCTGGACACCCGGGACCGCAGCGACTTGGCCTTGCCGACGTAGACCACCCGGCCCTGGGCGTCGCGAAACTGGTAGGAGCCCGGGCCATCGGGAATCGAAGCAGGAGCGGGACGGGTCAACACGGCGCCCATTCTCCCAGGTCCCCGATCTCGGAACGCTTCAGACCGAACAGCGGACCGCAACGTGGCGAGATCGGAGGGAACACCGCTGACCGCGGGCCCGTTATGCTGGGCGAAGGCCGGCCTGGCATTCCGGCTACATACTCGGTTCCGAGGCCGACAACCCCGCGGAGTGGCGACCAGGCTGTCCCCGCCGGCAAGATCGGAGCCTGACCCCGAAGGGGCAAGCGTCCGATGGTGCGATTGCAGGTTCCCCTGCCCGACCGCTACACCGCCGCGGATCCCGGCACCCTGCGGGAGTGGATCTGGGCGGCCAAGGAGGAGCTGGGCCCCCGGCTCCTGGTTCTCGGCCACCACTACCAGCGCGACGAGGTGATCGAGTGGGCCGACGCCCGCGGCGACTCGTTTCGGCTGGCCCGGTTCGCGGCCGCCGACCACGACGCCACCGACATCGTCTTCTGTGGCGTGCACTTCATGGCCGAGTCGGCCGACATCCTCACCGGGGAGCACCAGCGAGTGATCCTCCCCGACCTCAACGCCGGCTGCTCCATGGCCGACATGGCCGACCTCGACCAGGTAGAGGAGACATGGGAGACCCTGGCCGGCGTCACCAACGTCGACCGGGTCGTGCCGATCACCTACATGAACTCCTCCGCGGCTCTCAAGGCCTTCGTCGGCGAGCACGGCGGGGCGGTCTGCACCTCGTCCAACGCCCGGGCGATCCTCGACTGGGCGCTGGACCGGGGCGACAAGGTCCTCTTCTTCCCCGATGAGCACCTCGGTCGCAACACCGCCTTCCAGATGGGCTACGACGCGTCGGCGATGCGCTCCTGGAACCCGCGCCACGAGCTCGGCGGGCTCCAGGAGCGCGACGTGAAGGACGCCACGTTCGTGCTCTGGCGCGGCTGGTGCTCCGTGCACCAGCGTTTCCGGCCAGACCACGTGCAGGCCTTCCGCGAGGCGTATCCCGGTGGCGAGGTGATCGTGCACCCCGAATGTGCCCACGACGTCGTGGAGCTCGCCGACCGGGTCGGCTCGACCGAGCGCATCCTCGAATGGGTCGAGGCCGCGCCGAGCGGTTCCGCGCTCGGCGTCGGCACCGAGATCCACATGGTGCAGCGCCTCGCGCGCGAGCATCCGGACCGGACCGTCGTGTCGCTCGATCCCCTGGTGTGCCCTTGCTCGACCATGTTCCGCATCGATGCGCCGCACCTCGCCTGGTGCCTCCAGTCGCTGGTGGCCGGCGAGCTGGTCAACCAGGTGGTCGTCGACCCACACACCGCCGAGTGGGCCCGGGTCGCACTCCAGCGCATGCTCGACATCACCTAGCGGGCGAGCCGCAGGGTCTCGGCTTCGTCGTGACCCCCGACGACGATCACCCGATCGCGGGTCTCCTCGCGAATCCGGCCGTTGGAACAGACCATGCCGAAGAGCACGAACCAGAGCACCAGGAAGACCGCGCTGCCGAACCCGACGACTCTCGGGAGCACGGCGCTTCCGACCGCCAGTTGGGTCACCGAGATCGCCACGGCCGCGATCGACGGCAAGAGGAGCCGATGACGCCGCGTGGGCTCGGGCAGACCGGCGGCGTACGCCGCGATCCCGAGCAGTGCCACCTAGGCGACGGCCCAGCCGAAGCGGAACGAGCCGTGGAACACGTAGTCGCGCCGGACCGCGTGGAGCTTGGACAGACCGAGCACCGTCGCCACGATGCCGGCCACCGTGCATAAGCCCGCGAGACGACGCATGCCACGGTTCTCGGCGCTTCCGAAGTCCGGATCGAGGCCCTGTTCGCTGCCCCGTCAGCTGGGGTGCCGGCCCGCCGCGCCGGCCGGACCCGACACGGGCTCGCCACGCCGGGCGCGCAATGCGAGCAGGCGCGGAATCGTCGCGGCCTGCGCGTACTCCGGCGCCCGGGCCAGGAACCCCGGGGGCGGCGGTGGCTCGTGCATCCACTCGAGCCGCAGTCCCACCTCGGCCATCCTGTTCAGGTACCTTGACATCGGGCGGTGGACGAAGGGCAGCGCCACCCCGGGTGCGATCTCCTCCATCGTCATGCCGTCGCGCAAGTACTCCCCCACCCTCCAGTACTGCTCCTCGAGGATGTGGTCGTCGATCCATCCGCTGCCGGGCGCCTGCAACAGCGGATGATTGCACAGGAGCAGGAAGATGCCGCCCGGCTCGAGCACGCGCGCGACCTCGCCGATCGCCTCGTCGAGGGCCTCGATGTGCTCGAACACCAGGCAGGCGAGCACTCCGTCGAAGCTCGCCGGCGCGAACGGCAGCCGGTGCGCGAACGCCCGCGCGTAGCTCGGCCCACCCCCTCGGCGCCGCGCGGTGTCGAGCTGTGCCTGCGACGGGTCGACGCCCGCGGCGCCCCCGACAGCCGCGCGGTCGAGCAGGTAACGCGCGATCTGGCCCTCACCACAGCCGACGTCGAGCACGCAGCGCCGGGCGGCGAGCTCGGCGGCAGCCAGCGGCAGGATCTGCTCGGTGTACTCGGGATCGGCCCCGTCGGTGAAGCCCTCCTGCCACCAGGTCGCGTGCGTCTCCCACGCGGCTCCCGATCCCGTGTCCACAGTGGGTTCAGGCGCCGAGCATCGCGGCGAGGAACTGGCCGGTGTAGGACCCGGCCGTCTTGGCGACGTGCTCCGGAGTGCCTTCGGCGACGACCGTCCCGCCACCGGTGCCGCCCTCCGGTCCAAGGTCGACGATCCAGTCGGCAGACTTGATGACGTCGAGGTTGTGCTCGATCACCAGGACGGTGTTACCCACGTCGACGAGGCGCTGGAGCACACCGAGCAGGCGGCGGACGTCCTCGAAGTGCAAGCCCGTGGTGGGCTCGTCGAGGATGTAGATGGTGCGACCGGTGGAGCGCTTCCCGAGCTCCGTCGCGAGCTTGACGCGCTGGGCCTCGCCACCCGACAGGGTGGGCGCGGGTTGCCCGAGGCGCACGTAGCCAAGCCCGACGTCGACGAGTGTCTGCAGCCAGCGTGCGATCGCGGGCTGGTTCGCGAAGAACTCCGCCGCCTCTTCGCACGACAGGTCGAGCACCTCGGCGATGTTCTTGCCCTTGAAGGTGATGTCGAGGGTGTCGCGGTTGTAGCGCGCGCCCTTGCACACCTCGCACGGCACGTACACGTCGGGGAGAAAGTGCATCTCGATCTTGATCGTGCCGTCACCGGCGCACGCCTCGCACCGACCGCCCTTCACGTTGAACGAGAAGCGACCCTGTTGGTAGCCGCGGACCTTGGCCTCGGGCGTCGCGGCGAACAGCGCGCGGACCTTGTCGAACACGCCGGTGTAGGTGGCCGGGTTGGAACGCGGGGTCCGCCCGATCGGCGACTGATCGATGTTGATGACCTTGTCGAGGTGGTCGGCGCCGTCGATGGTCTTGTGGCGACCTGGCACCGTGCGCGACCGGTACACGCGCTGCATCAGCGCATGGAAGAGAATGTCGTTGACCAGGGTGCTCTTGCCGCTTCCGCTCACACCGGTGATCGCGACAAAGCAGCCGAGCGGGAGCCGCACGTCGAGGTCGCGCAGGTTGTGCTCGCGGGCACCGCGCACGGTGAGCCAGTGGTCGTTCGGCTCGCGGCGCCGCTCCGGGACCGCGATCCGGCGAGCTCCGGAGAGGTACTGCCCCGTGATCGACCGCGGCTCGGCCTCGACGTCGGCCACGGACCCGACCACGACCACTTCGCCGCCGTGCTCGCCGGCGCCCGGCCCGATGTCGACCACGTGGTCGGCGACCCGGATGGTCTCCTCGTCGTGCTCGACGACCAGCACCGTGTTGCCCAGGTCGCGCAGGCGAACCATCGTGTCGATGAGACGCTGGTTATCGCGCTGGTGCAGTCCGATCGACGGCTCGTCGAGCACGTAGAGCACCCCGACCAGGCCGCTTCCGATCTGGCTCGCGAGCCGGATGCGCTGGGCCTCGCCGCCGGCCAGCGTGCCCGCACCGCGGTTCAGGCTCAGGTAGTCGAGCCCGACGTCGAGCAGGAACTGCAGCCGCTCGTTGACCTCCTTCAACACCCGTTCAGCGATCAGCCGTTCACGCTCCGAGAGCTCCACTGCCGCGAAGAACCGGGCTGTGTCGCCGATCGAGAGATCGCCGACTTCCGCGATGCTCTTCCCGCCGATCGTGACCGCGAGCGACGCCGGCCGCAGCCGCGCACCGGCACAGGCCGGGCAGGGTACCTCGCGCATGTAGCCCTCGATCTGCTCCCGGCTGCGGTCGCTTTCGGCCTCGCCGTGACGGCGTTCCAGCCAGGGGATCACGCCCTCGTAGCGGGTGCGGTACTCGCGCTTGCGCCCATAGCGGTTCTTGTAGCGCACGAAGACCTGCATCGAGCCGGTGCCGTAGAGCACCGCCTTGCGGTCCGCCTTCTTGAGCCGCTTCCACGGGGTGTCGAGCGTGAAGCCCATCTCCACGCCGACGGCTTCGAGCACCCGGTTGAAGTACTCGCCCCGGAAGCCGCTCCAGGGCGAGATCGCGCCCTCCGACAGCGAGAGCTCGTCGTCGGAGACGATGAGCTCCGGATCCACCTCGTGGCGCGTGCCCAGCCCGTCGCAGCGTTCGCACGCACCGTAGGGAGAGTTGAACGAGAAGTTGCGGGGTGCGAGCTCGTCGAACGAGATCCCGCAGTGCGAGCACGCGAGGTGCTCCGAGAACGTCAGCGTCTCGGGCGCCTTCTCGCCTTCCCGGGGCACGATCTCGACCTCCGCCACGCCCTCGGCCAGACGGAGCGCGGTCTCGAGCGAGTCGGTGAGGCGCCGTTCGATGCCGGCCCGCCGCACGAGCCGGTCTACGACGATCTCGATCGTGTGGTTCTCGTAGCGCGCGAGCCGGCCCTTCACCGCCTCCGAGAGGTCGACGACCTCGCCGTCGATGCGGGCCCGGCTGAAGCCCTGCTTCGCGAGCTCGCCGAGCAGTCCGTCGTACTCTCCCTTGCGGCCACGCACGACCGGCGCCAGCACCTGGAAGCGCGTGCCGTCCGGAAGCTCCAGCACCCGGTCGACGATCTGCTGCGGCGTCTGGCGGGTGATCACGCGGCCGCACTGCGGGCAGTGGGGAATCCCGACCCGTGCAAACAGCAGGCGCAGGTAGTCGTAGACCTCGGTGATCGTGCCGACGGTGGAGCGCGGGTTGCGGCTGGCCGACTTCTGGTCGATCGAGATCGCCGGCGACAGACCCTCGATGACGTCGACGTCGGGCTTGTCCATCTGGCCGAGGAACTGCCGCGCGTACGACGACAGCGACTCGACGTAGCGACGCTGGCCCTCGGCGTAGATCGTGTCGAACGCGAGGCTGGACTTACCGCTCCCCGAGAGGCCCGTGATCACCACCAGGCGGTCGCGTGGAAGGTCGAGGTCGACCGACTTCAGGTTGTGCTCGCGCGCGCCCCGCACCGCGATCGTCACCGGCTCGCCCGGCGGGACCACCGGCGGCGCCTTGCGGGCCGCGCCCGCCTTCGCCCCCGTTGCCGTCCGCGGCTGGGTCGACTTCTTCCCCGCCTTCTGAACCGGCTTCCTCGTCGTGCCGGTCCGCCGCTCCGCCATTCCCGGATCGTAGCCCGGCTCGACCCCGAATCGAACGACTGTTCGACAACGCCACCCGGTGGGTCATCCGACGGCCTTGAGCTCGCGCTTGAGCTCGTTGACCTCGTCGCGCAATCGCGCCGCCTCCTCGAAGCGGAGGTCCTTCGCCGCCTCGTGCATCTCCTCCTGAAGGCTCTGGATCAGCCGACCCAGCTCGTCGGGCGGCACGCCGCGCAAATCGGCGAACAGCGCGCTTGCCCGGCGCGACCGCCCTCTCCCCCGGCCATTCGCCACGGTGTCGTCGTCCTCGCGCAATCGCACCATCTCGAGGATGTCGGTGACCTTCTTGCGGATCGTCTGCGGGTCGATCCCATGCTCGGCGTTGTAGTCGAGCTGGCGCTTGCGCCGTCGATTGGTCTCCGAGATCGCGTGACGCATGGAATCGGTGACCTGGTCGGCGTACATCACGACCTGGCCCTCCACGTTGCGCGCGGCGCGCCCGATCATCTGGATCAGGCTCGTCGCCGAGCGGAGGAAGCCCTCCTTGTCCGCGTCGAGGATCGCCACCAGCGACACCTCGGGCAGGTCGAGACCCTCCCGCAACAGGTTGATCCCCACGAGCACGTCGAACTCGCCGAGGCGCAGCGCCCGCAGGATCTCGACCCGTTCGAGCGTGTCGACCTCGGAGTGCAGGTAGCGCACGCGGATTCCCAGCTCGAGCAGGTAGTCGGTGAGGTCCTCGGCCATCTTCTTCGTGAGCGTCGTGACCAGGATCCGCTGGTCCCCCTCGGTGCGGGCGTTGATCTCGGCGACCAGGTCGTCGATCTGCCCCTTCGTCGGGCGCACGACCACCTCGGGGTCCATCAAGCCCGTCGGGCGCACGATCTGCTCGACGACCTTGGTGGACACCTCGAGCTCGTAGGGGCTCGGCGTGGCCGACATGAACACCACCTGGTTGACCTTGTCGTCGAACTCCTCGAACCGCAGCGGCCGGTTGTCCATCGCGGATGCCAGGCGGAAGCCGTGTTCGACGAGGGTCTCCTTGCGGGAGCGGTCGCCCTCGTACTGGCCGTGGAGCTGGGGCACCGTCACGTGGCTCTCGTCGAGTACGCAGAGAAAGTCGCGAGGGAAGTAGTCGAGCAGGGTGTACGGCGCCTCTCCGGGCGCGCGCCCGTCGAGGTGGCGCGAGTAGTTCTCGATCCCGGAGCAGAAGCCGACCTCGCGCATCATCTCGAGGTCGTAGGTGGTGCGCATGCGCAGGCGCTGGGCCTCGAGGAGCTTGCCCCGGTTCTCGAGATCGCGCAGTCGCTCGACGAGCTCGGCCTCGATGCCCTCGATCGCGCGACGGAGCTGCTCCTCCTGGGTGACGTAGTGGCTCGCCGGGAAGAGCACGAGCGTCTCGAGCTCGTTGGTGATCTCCCCGGTGAGCGGATCGACTTCCGCGATGCGCTCCACCTCGTCGCCGAAGAGCTGGATGCGCACACCGCGCTCCTCGTAGGCCGGGAAGATCTCGATCGTGTCGCCTCGCACCCGGAACTTGTTGCGCACGAACGCCATATCGTTGCGCTCGTACTGCAGCTCGACGAGCCGGCCCAGGATGTCACGCTGCTCGTGTTCCTCGCCGACGTTGAGGGTGAGCAGCTGCTGCGCGTACATCTCCGGCGAGCCGAGGCCGTAGATGGCTGAGACGCTGGCGATGATCACGACGTCAGGACGGGAGAGCAGCGCGCTGGTGGCAGAGTGGCGCAGCCGATCGATCTCGTCGTTGATCGAGCTGTCCTTCTCGATGTAGGTGTCAGTGGACGGGAGGTAGGCCTCAGGCTGGTAGTAGTCGTAGTAGCTGACGAAGTACTCGACCCGGTTGCGGGGGAAGAACTCGCGGAACTCTGCGGCGAGCTGGGCGGCGAGGCTCTTGTTGGGGGCGAGGATCAGGGTGGGCCGCTGGACCTCGGCGATGAGCCCTGCGATGGTGAACGACTTGCCCGAGCCCGTGATCCCCAGGAGCGTCTGGTACCGCTCGCCGGCCTCGACGCCGGCGGAGAGCTCTGCAATCGCCCGCGGCTGGTCGCCCGCGGGGGCGAAGTCGGAGACGAGCTCGAACTCGGGCACGCACCCACCCTACCGACCAGGCGTGACCTCGCCCACGCCCGCCCCATCAACTCCCCCAACCACTTCCGCGCGCCTTCTGGACCCCTGCGTCCAACTTTCGCGCGAAGGTGAGCCGGACATCACCTCCTGCAGCCGCTGCACGACTCGACGCGGCTGGTCGACCACTTCGGACCAGCCGAATCGCTGCACACGGAACCCGGCCGCCTGCAAGCGTCGATCTCGGTCCGCGTCACGGCGGCGGTCGACGAGCCCCGAGTGGAATCGCGCGCCGTCGACCTCGACCACGACGCGAGCAGACCGAAACAAAAAGTCGACCCGCCCGATCCAGGCGTTTCCGTCGCCCAGGTCGACCTGCCGCTCCGGCACCGGGAGCCCAGCCTCCCGGGTCAGCGCGACGAAGCGGGCCTCGAGCTCGCTCTCCGGGGGCACGTAGTCCGGCCCTCGAGCATCGAGCAGGTCTCGAAAGACCACCAGCTTCCTTCGACCGGGCTTCGCGACCTCGAGGTACACCCTCGACAGGGCCTCGAAGCTCACCATCTTGCGGCTGAGACAGTGGTCCACCAGCCGCTCGACGCGCCGCGGATGAAGCACCGCTGTGAGGTCCATGAGCGTTCTGCCGATCGACGTGCACGGGATCCCACGGACAATCGTCTGCTGCGAATTCGGGAGCGTGTTTGTCCGGTGGGCAAGGACACCGCGCCGACGGAGGACGCCGCCGGGAAGGGTCGTCAGCTCGACGCTCTGGCGCCTCATGCCGGGGAGCCCGAAGAGTGCGGCTGCGCACCGATGGGAGGCCACCGCCGCTGTGCGCGCGCCCAAGACCGCGGCCATCACCTCCGACTCGAACGTGGTCTCGGTACCCAGCAGACGCAGCACCCCGTGTGCGGTGCGGCACCAACGACCGTTCTCGCAGCGATGCTGAACGAATGACGTGTTGCCTCCCAGGAGGAGCACTTGCCGGGTGCTGAAGACCCCGTGCTGTCTGGACGCGAGCTCCTCGACGCGCCGATCGAGATCGGACGCCATGGGGACGAACGCTACGACGCCCCTGTGACACGCACTCCGTGTGCCCAGACCTTCGCGCGGTTTCTGGACCCGGAGGTCCAACCACCGCGCGAAGGTGACTGCGTTGGGTCAGCCGGCCTCGAGGTGGTGGACGGTGCCCCCGAGAAGGAGGACGCCGGACCCGGCGATGCCAACGTCCGGTGCCACACGGCTGCGCAAGGTCAGCTCGCCTACGGACGCCGATGCACGCACGGTCTGTCGCTGGTAGCGCTCCCCGAAAACGGTGAACGCGTCGCGCTGCGCCTCGACCCTGCGGACGAGCTCGTCGAAGTCGGGCACCGCCAGGTCGCTCGACGCGAAGGCAGCCGTCCCGAGATCCGTCGCGCGAGCTCTCGCCTCCACCACCTCCGCCTCGAGCGCGGCCTCGTCCGGAAGCCCGATGGAGGCCCTTTCGTAGTGGCGCCAGGCCTCGTTGGCCCGGTTGACACGCGGGATCAGCGCGGCGAGCGCGGGAAGTCGCTCGGTCGGCGACACCTCGGCCAGGGTCGCAGGGGTGTCCAGGTTGACGTCCCCGAATCGTTGCGCGGCCCGGTGCAGGTCGGCGTGCGCCGGCAGCAGGACCTCGTTCTCCCTCCGGGTCTCACGGCTGATCGCGCTCAGCGTCAGCACCGTGGTCGCGGCAAGGGTCACCAGCCCCACGAGGAACGCCACCCCGAGGCAGAACACCTGCACTTGTAAGGGGTCCGTGCAACCGCGCCGACGCCGCGCGTCGGGAGCTCGTCCGACCCCGAGGCTCGGGACTGGCATGAGATGCCATGCCATCCGCATGGGCCCGGTGACCCGGCCCCTCGAGGTGGTCAACCAGCCGCAGACCCCTTCGCCTGGTGCCGGCGCACCAGATCGGTCCAGATGTCCTGCACCTGGGCCTCGAGGGTGGCGCGGTCGCCCGAGTTGTCCACCACGAAGGTGGCGATCGCCCGCCGTTCCTCGTCGGTGGCCTGCGCGGCTATCCGGGCCTCGGCGTCATCTCGCGCTACGCCGCGCTCCTCGAGGCGGGACAGACGCAGCGCACGCGGCGCCTCAACCACGATGACGGCTTCGTAACCGCGCTTGGCCGCTGTGCCCGACTCGACAAGCAACGGCACGTCCATGACGACGATCGCGTCCTGAGGCGCCTCTGCCATCCGCTTCCCGAACGCGGCGTGGATCGCCGGATGTGTGATCGCCTCGAGCGCGGCCCGCGACTCGTCGGTCGCAAACGCCTTCGCGGCCAGGGCCGGGCGATCGAGACTGCCGTCCGCGCGCACCACGTCCGCACCGAAGCGCTCAACGATCGCGTCGAACGCCGGCGTTTTCGGTTCCACCACTTCCCGCGCGACCGCATCGGCGTCGAGCACCACTGCGCCACGCTTCGTGAGCATCTCGGCCACGGTCGACTTGCCGGCGCCGATTCCTCCCGTCAAGCCTACGAGCAGCACGGCCGAGAATCCTATGTGGTGCCGACGACCAAGATCTTTACCCAGTCGGCCACGTCCGCCAAGGTCGTGGCCACGCGATGCGCCGCCTCACGGCGCGCTCAACTCGGACCGACGATCGATGCGCGCTCCGTGCTCGGCCTCGGGCGACTGGTGCCGCTGGTGGGGCTGCTGCGCTGGGCGAGCCTCGCGGTGGGCGTCTTCCTCCTGCCGACCTATCCCGACCCGAGTGGACCGCGCGTCATCGTGGCGCTGGCGCTGGTCGGGGCCAACACGATCTTTCGCACGATCCGACCGCTGCGCATCTACCCCGCGACGTGGAAGACCGAGGTCCTGCTCGTCTGCGACCTCCTGGTCTCGATCGTCGCGATCACGCTGACGGCAGACTGGGCGAGCCCCTTCATCCTCTGCCCGCTGCCGACCGTGATCCTCGCCGCCTACGGCTGGGGCTACCAGCAGGGCGTGCTCGCGGCACTGCTCACGACAGTCACGATCGGGATCGCCGACGTCTTCTCCGGGGCCTCGGGCGACACCGTCCGCACGGGCTTCTTCACGTCGATCGTCGTGGTGCTTGCTGCCCTCATCGGCGGCTTCACCCGTCAGATCTGGATCGACGCCGAGGCCTGCGAACGGCACAGCCTCGACGTCGCGAACCGCATGGTCGTCGCCAACGACCTCCTGCACGCGCTCCACGACGTCGTGCAGACCCTGCCGGCCTCGCTCGACCTGAGCGAAATTCTCGTCTCGACCCGCGACCGGCTTCGCGAGGTCCTCGACCCCTCGATCGTCGTCGTGGTCGTCCCCGACGAGACGGTGGGGGGTTGGACGGTCGCGCTGGCCGACGGCACGTCGCTGCCCGATCACCTGGATCCGTTCGCACTCCCGTCGCTCCTCGAGCGGGCGACCCGCACGCAGGAGGTGATCGTGCTCACCGCTGCAGGAGTCGAAAGCGTCGAGACCTGTGACGCCGAGAGCTACAGTGCGCTCTGCAGCGCGCTCTGGGCCCAGGACCGGCTCGTCGGTGTGATCGCGGTCGAGCAGCACGAGACGCAGGCCTTCGACACCGACGACGCGGCACTGTTCGGTGAGTTTGCCGCGTCACTCGCCCTCGCGGTCGACAACGCGCGATGGTTCGCCCGCCTGCGAACCCTCGGCGCCGAGGCCGAACGGGCCCGGATCGCCCGCGACCTCCACGACCGTTTGGCCCAGCGGCTCGCGTACGTCGGCCTCGAGCTGGACCGAGTCGCCCTCGATCGCGACGACCCGGAGCTCAGGGAGCTCCGGGAGGTGGTGCGGAGCGTGGTGCGCGAGCTGCGCGAGACGCTCTATGAGCTGCGTACGACCGTCACGGAGGACGCCGGCCTGGCCCAGGTCATCGGACCGTACGTGCAGCGCTGGTCGGCTCGAACCGGAATCGCCGCCACCTATCGGGACGCGAGCGCCGGCGCTTGCCTGCCGATCCAGGTGGAACAGGAGCTCTGGCGGATCCTCCAGGAATCGCTCACGAACGTGGAGCGGCATGCCGATGCCTCACGCGTGGGAGTCACCTGGAGGATCCGTGAGGGCCGGGCGCGGCTCGAGATCACCGACGACGGACGCGGGATGGCGGTGGCCGACGGGGGACCCGGGCGCTACGGGCTTCTCGGCATCCGTGAGCGAGCGGACGCGGTCGGCGCCCGAATCAACCTTCACAGCAAACCCGGGGCAGGGACCACCATCACCGTCGAGTTGGAGGCCTACCCATGACCCGCGTGCTGGTCGCCGACGACCACCAGCTTCTCCGCAACGCGCTGCGGCGTGCCCTCGAGGACTCCGGTTTCACCGTAATCAGCGAGGCTGCCAACGGCGCCGACGCGCTGCGCCTGGCGCAGCTCCTCCACCCCGACGTGGTCGTGATGGACGTCACGATGCCCGTCCTCGACGGCATCGAGGCCACGCGCCGCATCCACGCCGACGACGCCTCCACTCGCGTGCTCGTGCTGACGATGCACGACGAAGATGCGTTGCGAGCACGCGCGATCCAGGCCGGTGCCGTGGGCTTCCTTACGAAAGACTGCGCGCTGCACGACCTCGTCGACGCGGTGCGCGACGCCGCCGCGGGCGAGATCACGCTCACCCCGCAAATTGCCACCTCGATGATGGTCCAGTTCGGCGAGCCCGACGCGCTCGAGGCGGCGAACGGCTCGTGGGTCTCGCCGCTGACACCGCGCGAGCTGGAGATCCTCCAGGCCGTGGCCGACGGGTCCTCCACCTCGGAGATCGCGTGCGACCTGTTCATCAGTGCGAAGACGGTGAAGAACCACCTCGCATCGATCTTCGCCAAGCTCGACTCCCGCGACCGTTTGCAGGCCGTGCTCAGCGGGATGCGGCTCGGGATCGTGCAGCTGCAGTAGCCGCCAGGCTCACCCCTCGGCCACGGATCCTTCGGTCGCGTGCTCGTCGACGGCTGGCGCTAAGGCCACGGCTTCGACCGCGGCATCACCCGGCCCGGACCCTTCGGTCGACGCCCCGGTCTCGGCCGCGGCTTCGCCGCCCTCGGCGAAGCCGGGGCCGATGTAGTTGCCGTGCTCGTCGTAGGCGTGCTCGCCGAACTGGTCCTTGTACTCGGCAGCGACGACGCCTCCTTCGGCGGCCTGCTTGATCGACAGCGAGATGCGTCGTCGGTCGATGTCGATGTCGATGATCTTGACCCAGAGCTCCTCGCCCGGGGTGACGACCTGCTCTGGGGCCTCCACATGGTGGACGGCCATCTCGGAGATGTGCACGAGACCCTCGATGCCGTCGCCCACCTGCACGAATGCCCCGAACGGCACGAGCTTCGTGACGCGGCCGTAGACCAGCTCGCCGACCTCGTGGCTCGTGGCGAACTCCTGCCACGGGTCCTGCTGGGTCGCCTTCAGCGACAGGGAGATGCGCTCCCGCGGCACGTCGACGTCGAGCACCTTCACCTTCACCTCGTCGCCCACCTGCACGACCGAGCTCGGGTAGTCGACGTGCTGCCAGCTCAGCTCGGACACGTGCACGAGACCGTCCATGCCACCGAGGTCGACGAAGGCGCCGAAGTTGACCACGGAGCTCACAACGCCCTGGCGAACCTCGCCCGGCTTGAGGTTTTCGAGGAACTCGTCACGCTGCTCGCGCTGGGTCTCCTCGAGGTACGCGCGCCGCGACAGCACCACGTTGTTGCGGTTCTTGTCGAGCTCGATGATCTTGCACTCGATGGTGCGACCGACGAACTGCTGCAGGTCGCGCACCCGCCGCAGGTCGACGAGCGATGCGGGCAGGAAGCCGCGCAGGCCAATGTCGAGGATCAACCCACCCTTGACCACCTCGATGACCGGTCCGGAGACGACGCCTTCCTCATCCTTGACGCGCTCGATCGTGCCCCAGGCGCGCTCGTACTGCGCACGCTTCTTGGAGAGGATGAGCCGGCCGTCCTTGTCCTCCTTCTGGAGGACCAGCGCCTCGAGCTCCTCGCCGAGTGTCACCACCTCGCCCGGGTTGACGTCGTTGCGGATCGACAGCTCCTTCGAAGGAATGACGCCCTCGGACTTGAAGCCGATGTCGAGCAGCACTTCGTCGGAGTCGATCTTCACGACCGTGCCGCTGACGAGACCGCCCTCGTCGAACGAGACCAGCGTCGCGTCGATCGCGTCGGACAGCGACATGCCACCGAGGTCGTCGAGCACGACCTCCGTGATCGCGCCCCTTTCGGCATCGGTGGCGGCAGTCTCCACTGCGCTGCTTGCGGGGGTGGGCTCGACGGCGCCGATCTCGGGTTCGGTCCCGTCGACGCCGGGGGTCTCGTGCTTGGACAAGGGAAGGGTCTCCTGGGGACTGGACGTGGTCGGGCGCCGGGCAGGTCGTCAGCGTGTTCGGTCACGAGACCGCTGCCGCCGCGCGAAGGCTCGGCCTCCAAATGGAAGCCAGGACAGGCTAGCGGTCGGGACCCCTCCGTGCGACAAGCAGGAGCTCGGGATCGGCGAGGGTCACCGGGCCCGGGCCGTAGCGACCCGGCGTGACCCCGTGGATGGCGAGCACCTCGAGTCCGGCGCCGACGGCGAGCAGCCCGAGCTCCCGCCGGGTGAAGCACGTGGTCCAAAGGTCGAAGGGGCGTTCGGTGCCCTCGGCGTCGCGCAGCGTGGCCACCTCGTGGAGCACGCCGGTCTCGGGGTCGAACTCCTCGCCCGCCTCCAGATGGCGCAATGCGAAGTACGACGAGAACGCGCTGAGCAGCACCCCACCGCCGGGACGCACCGCCGCCGTGATCCGGGACACGACTTCGGCGTCGTCGGCCCCGCCCAGCAGTCCGAAGCCGCCCTGACAGAGGCAGATCGCGGCGTCGTACTCCCCAGCGAAGGCGAGGTCCCGTACGTCGAGGACCTGGAAGGTGGCGGGCAGCCCCTCGGCCTCCGCCGCCTGGCGTGCGAGGCCGACGAACGTGTCCGAGAGGTCGACGCCGTGGACGGCGATGCCCCGCCGGGCCAGTGCGAGCGCGTGACGCCCCGGCCCGCACCCGATGTCGAGCACCCGCATCCCCGGCTCGAGGCCGAGCGCCTCGACCGCGCACGCCACCTCCTGTTCCGTGCCCTTGGTGAAAGCCATTATCCGACCGGTATTAGGCGCCCAGTACCGTGGGCCGAGGCAATCGGCAATCTCGTTGAACCAGGGCCCGTCCGGGCAGCCCAGGGCACCCATGCGGCGGGGAGCCTACCGACGCGCCAGCGCCCGGCCCCGGGGGCGTGAAGGTGAACCCTGAGGAAATCGTGCCTCAGGGTTCGGAGCGTCCACGGGAGCAGGCCGGTCGTGCGCTGGTGGATCGGACTACCGGCCGGAGACTTCCTGGCGAGTGACGGCCACCTCGGGCGGCGCCGTCACCGCGAGCCGAACCTGTCGGCCGCGCACGTCGGCGACCTCGACAACGATCCTGGTGCCCTCGGGGTGGACAAGGAGACGAGCTGCTCCCCTGGCCGGCGCGTGAGCGCGAGCGCCATTTCAACCTCCCTGTCGATCTGGTGTCGGGGTGCAACGCTACGGGCAGGGGCGGCAGGTGTCAGAGCGGCTCCCATTCGAGCTCGGGGCACTTGGGTGATGTTGACCTTCGGCCTTGTTGATTGCCCAACCTGTTCTCTAGCGTCTGACGGGATCCGGGAGCGGCGGGCCGCTGGGCGGTGCGAGGGGGTGCCACGATGCGCCGTTCGGTAACACTCCTCCTTTGCGCAGCGGGTGTTCTGCTCGCGGCATGGGTTGCGTACGTGGTCCTTGTAGACACTGACGTAGCCAACTGCGAGCGCCCACAGCGCGGCGTGAACTGGAGCGGCTGCGACCTCTACAACGCGGACCTTCGCAACGCGAACCTCACCGGCGCGAAGCTCTCCGGCGCGAAGCTCTCCGGCGCGAAGCTCTCCGGCGCGGACCTCTCTGGCGCGGACCTCTCCGGCGCGGACCTCACCGGCGCGGTCCTCACCGGCGCCGTCTTCAATCAGACGGTTTGCCCTGACGGGGTAACGGTTTCAGCGCCAGACACCTGCGACGGGCACATGCTCGCCTGACTCGTACTTCCGGCGCCCAGTGGCCCCACGGGTCGCTGCGGGCCAGGAGCCAGGCGACGACGAACATGGAGCACCCGAGCAGCACGATGGCGGTGGCGTGGATGCCATCCCGGGACAGCACCATGGCTTCGGCCACCCCGAGGTCGAGGTTGTCGCGGATCCGGCTCGCCGTCATGTCGAGCAGGACGACCGGCCAGACCAGGATGCCCTCGGCGACCACGAAGACCGCGGTCGCGGATCCGGCCAAGGTCACGGCGAGGATGGCCGCCAGGTCGAGTCGCCGACACGCGGCACGCACGAGCGCGACGATCAGGAACAGCCAGATCACCCACATGCCGATGGCCAGGGTGGCGTTGAGCGGCATCTCGGAGAAATTGTCGATGTGGAAGTCGACGAACCTCTCGGCGGGAGCGCCGACCGGCGGCGCCTCGTCAACGGGCATCGCCGCCAACGCACCGGCCAGGTAGAAATAGGGCACCAACCCGAGCCCGGCGACCGCGGCGACGATACCGGCTCGTCGCCGGGCCGCAGCCAGCTCGGCGTCCGGCAGCGTCGTCTCCGAGTCAAGAGGTCTCACGGCCTCACCCCCTCGTGTTGCGCCCCAGCCTCGCGCGCGCCGAGTGCGTCACGAAGCGCGAGTGCGAACTGATCGGTCAGGGCGAGCGACGCCGGGACCGTGAGATGACGGCCGTCGCGGTACACCCAGCGGTCACCGCGGTTCGTGACGCACGACCGTTCGCCACAGATCACGGGCAGCGGGTCCACGGTGACCGCTCCGTGCCTACGCGCCGCGTGCTGCTCGGCCGCGAAGGCCGCTCGCCGGAACTCCTCCGCCTCGGTGCGCGACTGCTCGGCTCCGCACGACCGAGGTGCCAGGTAGACGCGGAGCGCGGCGCAGTTCCGCCCGTCCCAGTCCAACCACTGCGCGACGGGGTGAACGACGACCGTTGGGATGCCCGCCGCCTCGAGGCGGGCGAGCGTCCGGTCGAGCGCTTCCTCCCACAGCGCCGCCTTCCCAAGAGCCGAGTCCGCTCGGCTGCCGCTCGTCGGATCCTCCAGGCGCGCACCGGTTCCATGGAGGTAGACGGGCGTCGACGCCGCGAGCACGACGGTGCTCGGCGGGTTGGCCACGAGGTCGTCCATGGTGCGCTCGAAGAAGTCGCGGCAGCGGTCGTTGCGACGTCCGCGTTGAACCAATCGAAGGTCGACCGGAGGGCACTCGGGCAACGTCGCGACCGTGAACGCCTTGCCGAGGCCGTTCGCGGCGTCCGCCATCGCCTCGGTGAAGTGCCCGGCATTGGAGTCGCCGACCAGCACTACCCGGTCCGACGCGTCGGAGACCGGCCACGTACACCCGGGGGGCTGGGCCGACGGGACGAGGCCGGAGTTGCAGCCCCGGACGCGGTCGGCATGCCGTTCCCTCGTCGCGGCCACGAAGCTACGAGTGGCCGCCGAGCGCCTCGGCTCGGGAGCGCGCGCGAGCACCAGGGACGCGACGATCGGCACGGCGATGCAGACGGCGGCGAGACCGGCCGCACGGCGACCGCGCCACTCCGGGTCGTGCCGGATCGGGTTCTCGAGGTAGCGCCAGGCAAGCCATGCCACGCCCAGCGACACCATCGCCGCGAGCTCGGGCGCGTTCCCGGAGCTCGGAAACAACGCGACCGCGAACACGATGAGCGGCCAGTGCCACAGGTACCAGCTGTACGAGAGGTCGCCGATCCAGGTCATCGGACGGGCCGCCAGCAGCTGCGGCAGGCCGGCCGGGGATGCCGTCCCGCCCGCGATGAGGAGCGCCGTCCCAACGACCGGGATCGCGGCCGCGGAGCCCGGGAACCGCGTCTCGCTCGAGAACGCGAACGCCGCGTATCCCACGAGTGCTGCGCCGGCAAGCCCCGCTCCGATCGCCGCCGACCTGGGAAGGCGCTCGAGCGAGCCGACCAGGAACGCCACCAGCCCACCGACGGCAAACTCCCAGGCGCGCGTCGGCGCGAGGTAGAAGGCGAAGCGCTCGTTCACGTCGATCCCCGCGACCGACACGTCGGCTCCCGTCGCGTACACGCACAGCAGGAACGAAGCGATGGCTACCAACGTGACGAGCGTCGCGGTCAGAGCCAGCCGGTCGCGGCGACCTGCCCGCCGGCTCGCCATCGCGAAGCCCACGAACATCAGTGCCGGGAAGAAGAGATAGAACTGCTCCTCCACGGAGAGCGACCACATCTGCAGGAGCGGGTTCAGATTCTCCGCAGGATCGAAGTACCCGGCCGGCGACCGGTAGAGCGACACGTTCGCGAGCGACACCGACGCGGCCGCGCCCGTGCGCGCCGTGACATCCCGCTCGGACTCGCTCACGGCGCCCAGCGACAGGAGCGCCACGACCGTCACAGTGAGCGCGAGCGCCGGCAGGATCCGCCGCACGCGCCGCGCGTAGAACTCCGCGAACGAGACCCGCCCGGTGTGTTGGAGCTCACGGAGCAACATGCCGGTGATCACGAAACCCGAGATGACGAAGAACACGTCGACGCCGACGAAACCACCCGGGACGTCGAGCCCCGCGTGGAAGGCGACCACGAGCAGGACCGCAACGGCACGCAGGCCCTGGATGTCGGCGCGCCGTCCACCGGTCCGAGGTGCGCCGACGCCCGGACCGGCCCCGGGTATCGCCTCGCCGGCAGTCGTGGTCACTTCGCGTCCGCCCAGGTGGCACCGAACCCGAGGTCGACCAAGAGCGGCACCGCCAGCTCCGTGACGGACTCCATCACCTCGCGCACGACCGGCTCGACACGCGCACGCTCGCCGAGCGGGACTTCGAGCACGAGCTCGTCGTGCACCGTGAGGATCACGCGGCTCTCGAAGCCGCCGCCGGCGAGCGCGCGGTCGAGGTCGACCATCGCGAGCTTGAAGATGTCGGCGGCCGAGCCCTGTACCGGCGCGTTCTGTGCCATCCGCTCCCCCATCTGGCGGATGCGGAAGTTGTCGGACGCGAGCTCGGTGATCTGGCGCCGGCGGCCGAGGATCGTGGTGGTGTAGCCGCGCGCCTTCGCCTCCGCGACCGTGCGCTGCATGTACTCGTGCACGTTCGGGAACGACGCGAAGTAGTCGTCGAGGATCTCGCGGGCCTGATCGGTAGGGATGTCGAGGCGTTGGCCGAGCCCGTAGGCCTCCATGCCGTAGGCGAGCCCGTAGTTGACGACCTTCGCGAAGCGCCGCTGGAACGCGTCGACCTTCTCCTCGGGCGTGTCGAAGACCTTCGCGGCCGTCACTGTGTGCACGTCGGCGCCTCGCGCGAACGCGTCGATGAGACCGGGGTCCTCCGCCAAGTGGGCAAGGACGCGCAGCTCGATCTGCGAGTAGTCGGCGGTCAGAAGGCCCGAGCCGTCCTCCGCCACGAACGCCCGGCGCATCTCGCGCCCTTCGGCTGTGCGCACCGGGATGTTCTGGAGGTTCGGTGTCTCGCTCGAGATCCTGCCGGTGGTGGTGGCGAGCTGGTTGAACGTCGCGTGGATGCGACCGTCGGCCTCGATCAGAGGCGGGAGCGCGTCGGCATAGGTGCTCCGCAGCTTCTCCACCTCGCGGTACTTGAGGAGGTCGTCGAGGATCGGGTGCGGTGTTTGCGCCGCCATCTTCTGCAGCGAGTCGGCGTCTGTGGACGGTCCGGTCTTCGTGCGCTTGACCGGCGTGAGCCCGAGCTTGTCGAAAAGCACCGCGCGCAGCTGGGGCACCGAGTTCACGACGAACGGCTCACCCGCGTGCGCGTGGATCTGTCCGACGAGCCGGTCGCACTCTGCTTGCAGGTCGGAACGCAGGCCGTCGAGGAACGCGCGGTCGATTTCGACACCCGCGTCCTCCATGCGCGCCAGGACCGGCACAAGTGGCCGCTCGACCCGCTCGTACAGGTCCGTGAGCTCGCGGGCTGCGAGCGCCTCCTCGAGGGACGCGGCCAGCCGAAGAACCGCGATCGCGCGCCGGGCCGCGTCGTCGGCGATCGAGTCGCCGTCGAGATCCAGCGTCCCCTCCTCCCGGTCGGGGGAGCGCAGCTCGAGCGACAGGAACCGCGCCGCCAGGTCCTCCAGGTCGTACGGCGCTGCGCCGGGGTCCAGGAGGTAGGCCATCACCGCGGTGTCGACGGCGAGCGTTGCCACCTCCACGCCGGCCGCTCGCGAAAGACCGTGCATGAGCTCCTTCGCACCGTGGGCGACGAGCGGGGGGCCACCGTCGCCCACGAGCGCGCCGAGCCCATACGCGATCTTCGACTCACCGAGCAGGTCGCCGGCGAGGTAGGCGGCGTCGTCTCCGGAGGCGACGCCGAGCCCGAGCAAGAGGCTGCGGCCCGGCACGCCCGACCAGACCGGCTCGACTGCGACGGGCTCCGACGCCTTGGCCAGCGCGCCGAGCCGCTTCGCCGCGGCCGCGGCATCGCGCAACACCGCCACCTCGACGTCGAGCGTCTCACCCTCTGGGGCGGTGGCCGCTTCGGCTCCCAGGGCCTCGAGCAGGCGCGGATGGAGGGTGCGGAACTCGAGCTGCCCAAACAGCTCCCGCACGACCTCGGGGTCCCAGCCTCCAATGCGCAGGGCGTCGAGGTCGACGTCGAGCTTCAGATCGGTACGCAGGACCGACATCTCGCGGTTGTGGAAGACCTGGTCGCGCCACTCGCCGAGGTTCTGTCGCTGCTTCGGCGGCAGGTCGTCGAGGTGCTCGAAAACGCCCTCCAGGGCGCCGTAGGCCGAGATCAGCTTCGCGGCGGTCTTCTCGCCGATTCCCGGAACGCCGGGCAGGTTGTCGCTCGTGTCCCCGCGCAGTGCCGCGTAGTCGGGGTACTGCGCGGGGGTCACGCCGCAGCGCTCGAAGATGCCCGCTTCGTCGTAGAGGGCGTAGTCGGAGACGCCCCGCTTG
>Ga0194128_10001719_pt1 | contig 37634 bp, 40 predicted proteins | sample TA2KigCa65mmetaG_FD_148650 | JGI IMG/M metagenome (GOLD analysis project Ga0194128, IMG submission 148650) | Freshwater microbial communities from Lake Tanganyika, Tanzania - TA2015037 Kigoma Deep Cast 65m | ecosystem: Environmental > Aquatic > Freshwater > Lake | place: Tanzania: Lake...
CTGGTGGCCGACGTCCCAGACGATGCGGTCCTCCGGCGTCTGGTAGACGTAGTGCAAGGCGATGGTCAACTCCACCGTGCCCAGGTTCGAGGACAGGTGGCCGCCGGTCTTGGAGACCCAATCGAGCACGAAGGCGCGCAGCTCGCCCGCCAGCTGGTGCAGGCACTTGCGGTCGAGCCTGCGCAGGTCGGCCGGATCGTCGATCGTCTTCAGCAACTCGTACATGGCCGGATTGTAGCCGCCCGCTTCCTCCGTCCCGGGGAGCGCTTCGCTGCTCTTAGCCATTAGAATTTCCGCAGCACGATGAAATCGGCCAGTTGGCGCAGGCGCGCGCCGCGCGCGCCGAACTCCGCCAGCGAGGCTTGGGCGTCGGCGCGCAGCGCCTCGGCGAAGGCCTGGGCGCGCGCCGCGCCCATCGCCGAGACGTAGGTCGGCTTGTGATGCTTCGCATCCTTGCCCGCGGTCTTGCCCAGCGTCGCGGTGCTCGCCTCGGCGTCCAGCACGTCATCCACCACCTGGAAGGCGAGGCCGACGCACTTGGCGTAATGGTCCAGGCGCGCGCGCGCGGTTTCCGGCAGCGGCTTGCCGCAGGCGGCGCCCAGCACGACCGCGGCGCGGATGATGGCGCCGGTCTTGCGGATGTGCATGAATTCCAGCTCAGGCAGGTCGAGCGTCTTGCCGGTGGATTCCAGGTCCACCGCCTGTCCGCCCGCCATGCCACGCGAGCCGGAGGCCACCGCGAGCGCCTTCACCATGTCCAGTTGCGCCGCCGGATCATCGGCCAGCCGGTGTTCCGAGAGGACCTGGAACGCAAGCGACCCCAAGGCGTCGCCCACCAGCAGCGCGGTGGGCTCGTCGAACTCGACGTGCACCGTGGGCTTGCCACGGCGCAGGAGGCCGTCGTCCATGCAGGGCATGTCGTCGTGGACCAGCGAATAGGCATGGATCAGCTCGACGGCCGAAGCCGCCACCTCCAGCCGCTGCGCGGGCGCCTCGACCAGCTCGCCCGCCGCGAAGGCAAGCAGCGGCCGCACCCGCTTGCCCCCTTCCAGCGTGGCGTAGCGCATCGCCTCGTGCAGGCGCGCCGGCGCCAGGTTCGCGGCCGGCAGCAGGCGCGCGAGCGCATTCTCCATCCTGGCCTGGACCGACCCCATCCAGGCCATGAAGTCGGACTCGACTGCCTTCACCTCAGTCCTCGCCATCCTGGGCCGCAGCCGCAAGGGGCTTGAGGACCTCGCCTTCGAGCACCTGCACCTGCTGCTGCGCGGCTTCCAGCCGCTCCTGGCAGAACTTCGCCAGTTCCAGGCCGCGCTTGTGCGCAGCCAGCGACTCCTCCAGGCTGAGGTTGCCGCCTTCCATGCGGGCGACGATCTTCTCCAGCTCGGTGAGGGCCTTCTCGAAGCTCGGGGCGGCGACGGATTTCTCGGTGGTCTTGCTCATGGGCGGGGTCGGGAACGGGAACCGGTGCGGAGTATGTCGCATTGTACAATTCGGCGCTTTTTCCAGCCCCCGCTACCATAGCCCGATGTCCGAGCTTCCCACCCGATCCAGGATCCGGCCGGCCCGCTCGCAGCTGCCGATGGCGTGGTATTTCGACCCCGCCGTCTTCGAGCGCGAGCAGCACCTGCTGTTCGACGCCGGGGCGGACTACGTCGGGCATGAACTGATGGTGCCCAACGCGGGCGACTACCACACCCTCGCCTGGATGGACCACGCCCGGATGCTGGTGCGCAACGACAGCGGCATCGAGCTCCTGTCCAACGTCTGCCGCCACCGCCAGGCGCTCATGCTCCAGGGCCGTGGCAATGCGCCCAACATCGTCTGCCCGCTGCACCGCTGGACCTACGACCTGAAGGGCGGGTTGCTGGGGGCGCCGCGGTTCGAGGAGAGCCCCTGTGTCAGGCTGCACTCGACACCGCTCGTCAACTGGCAGGGACTGCTCTTCGCCGGCCCGCGCGACCCGCGCCAGGACCTGGAGCCGTTCAGCCGCGCCGCCGACTGGGACTTCTCCGGCTACCGGCTCGACCGGGTCGAGCTCACCGACTACGCCTGCAACTGGAAGACCTTCGTCGAGATCTATCTGGAGGTCTACCACGTCAACTTCTTCCACCCGGGGCTGGGCGGCTTCACCGACGTGGAGGCCTCGCACGTGGAGTACGGCGAGCGCACCTCGGTGCAGGTGGTGCCGGCAAGAAACGGCTTCACTTGCCCCGGCACGCCGGTCTACCGCAAGTGGCACCAGGCGTGCTTGGGGCAGCTGCGCGGCGCGACGCCCAGGTACGGGGCGCTCTGGGCCACCTACTACCCGGGCTTCATGCTGGAGTGGTACCCGAACGTGCTGGTGCTCTCCAAGCTCATCCCGCGCTCCCCCGGGCTCACCACCAACGTGGTGGAGTTCTACTACCCGGAGGAAATCGTGCTGTTCGAGCGCGAGTTCATCGAAGCCCAGCAGGCGGCCTACGCCGAGACCGCGCTGGAGGACGACCAACTGTGCCGGCGCCTGGACCGCGGCCGCAAGGCGCTGTGGCTGCAGGGCATGGACGATGCCGGGCCGTACCACTCGCCGATGGAAGACAGCATGGTGCACTTCCACGAGTGGCTGCGCGCCGCGCTGGGGCAGCCTTAGCGCCCCATCCTCCCGGCATCGAGGGTGAGGGCCCTGGCCGCCACCGCCCAGGAGACCCGAGCGCTGGAGCTGCGCTTGCCCATCGAGTGGGCGCAGGCCTGGGGCGCTAGAATCCGCCACCATGTCCCCCCCTGCGCTGCTTGCCGCCCACCAACTGGCCGCGCATCCGGGGTGGCGGACCTTCGATTGCCGGCACGACCTCGCCAACCCGGCGCTCGGCGAACAACAGTACCGGCAGGGGCACCTCCCGGGGGCGCTGTTCGCGCACCTGGATCGCGACCTGTCGGCGCCGAAGAATGGCCGCAACGGCCGCCACCCCTTGCCCCAGACTGGCGCGTTCCTGGCGTGGATGCAACGCCAGGGGCTGAAGCCCTCCGACCAGGTGGTGTGCTACGACGGGGGCAACGGCGCCATGGCCTCGCGCCTGTGGTGGATGCTGCGCTGGGCTGGGCACGACGCGGTCGCGGTGCTGGACGGGGGGCTGGCGAAGTGGGTAAAGGAAGGCCGGCCGGTCACGACCGAGGCGCCGTCATTCACCGCCACGGTCTATCCCCTACGGCCCCGCCCCGCGATGGCGGCGGATGTCGCCACCGTCGCGGCGAACCTCGGCAAGGATCTGCTGGTGGACGCACGCGCCGCGGTGCGTTTCCGCGGCGAGCAGGAGCCCATCGACCCGGTCGCGGGCCACATCCCGGGCGCGGTGAACCGGTTCAATGGCGAGAACCTCAACGCCCAGGGCACCTTCAAGGACGCGGCCACGCTGCGCCAGGAATTCGAGACCCTGCTGGGGGGCCGGCCGCCCTCGGCGGTGGTGAACTACTGCGGCTCGGGCGTGGCTGCCTGCCACAACCTGCTGGCGATGGAGATCGCCGGCCTCCCCGGGGCGAAGCTCTACGCCGGCTCCTGGAGCGAGTGGATCGCGGATCCGTTGCGGCCGCGTTCGCCTTGAGACCGCGTGCTGGCCGACGCGCTGCTCGTGTTGCATTTTCTCATCGTCGCATTCATCGTCGGCGGCCTGGCCCTGACCTGGATCGGCGCCGCCGCCGGCTGGAACTGGGTGCGCAACCCCTGGTTCCGGTGGCTGCACCTGGCCGCGATCGTGTTCGTCGCGCTGGAGGCCCTGCTGGGCTACGCCTGCCCGCTCACCGTGTGGGAGGACCTGCTGCGCGGCGGCGCGCGGCCCGAATCCTTCGTCGGCCGCTGGCTGCGGCGCCTGCTGTATTACGAGGCTCCGACCTGGGTATTCACCGCGCTCTACTGCGCCTGGGCCGCCGCGACCGCGGCGACGCTGTGGCGCTTCCCGCCGCTGCGGCGTGCGGCGAAGGAAGCGGCAGCGCCGTCTGGTACTTCACCTGCTTGAGCGCGAAGCTGGACTTGATGTTCCCCACGCCGGGAACCCTGGACAGGAAATCGAGAATGAAGCGTTCGAAGGCCGGCACCTCGGGCACCACCACGCGCAGCAGGTAATCGGCGTCGCCGGTCATCAGGTAGCATTCCATCACCTCCGGGCGCTCGAGCACCGCGCGCTCGAAGACCTCGAGCGCCTTCTCCACCTGGCGCTCCAGGGTCACCTGCACCAGCACGCTCACCGTCAGGCCCAGCTTCTTCGCGTCAAGCAGCGTCACGTAGCGCGCCACGATGCCGCCCTCCTCCAGCGCGCGCAGGCGCGCCAGGCACGGCGAAGGCGACAGGTTGACCTTGCGCGCGAGCTCCACGTTGGCGACGCGGGCGTCGGCCTGCAACGCGGCCAGGATCTTCAGATCGATGGCATCGAGCCCCTGTGGCAGCATGATGTTCCCTGCAAACGTTAACCTGCAGCAGATTATGCCGCAAACAGCGCTTTTCTGCAGCGTGAACGCAACCCCATGCCGGGCCGGGACGCGTACCATTGCGCGATGACCGATCTCATCGATTCCCCGTTCTCGGGCTACTGGCGCGTCAGCCCGCCCGACCCGGACCCGCGCGAGACGCGCGAATGGCTCGAGGGCTTTGACGCGGTGCTGCAGAACGAGGGCCCCGAGCGCGCGAGTTTCCTGCTGAGGAAGCTCCTCGACCGCGCCCGCGCCCGCCGCGTGCGCATGCCGCCGGTGCTGAACACGCCCTACTGCAACACCATCGGCCTCGCCGAGCAGCCGCAGTTTCCCGGCAACCTCGAGATCGAGCAGCGCCTCGCCTCCATCATCCGCTGGAACGCGCTCGCCATGGTGGTGCGCGCCAACCGCGCCCACGCGGAACTGGGCGGCCACATCGCCAGCTACGCCTCCGCCGCGGACCTGTTCGAGGTCGGCTTCAACCACTTCTTCCGCGCCGGTCAGGCAGGGGACCTGGTGTACTTCCAGCCCCATTCCGCGCCCGGCGTCTACGCGCGCGCCTTCCTCGAAGGGCGCCTCGAGGAGGCGCAGCTGGACAGCTACCGGCGCGAAACGGGCGGCCGGGGGCTGTCCTCGTACTGCCACCCGTGGCTGATGACGGACTTCTGGCAGTTCCCCACTGGTTCCATGGGACTGGGGCCGATCGCTGCCATCTACCAGGCGCGCTTCATGCGCTACCTGCAGCACCGCAGCCTGCTCGACACCGCGCCACGCAAGGTCTGGTGCTTCGTCGGCGACGGCGAGATGGACGAGCCCGAGTCGCTGGCGGGTTTGTCGCTGGCGGCGCGCGAGGGCCTGGACAACCTGATTTTCGTCGTCAACTGCAACCTGCAGCGCCTGGACGGCCCGGTGCGCGGCAATGGCTCGATCGTGCAGGAACTGGAGGGCCTCTACGCCGGCGCCGGCTGGAACGTCGTCAAGTGCCTTTGGGGCTCGGACTGGGATCCGCTGTTCGCGCGCGACCCGGAAGAGGTGATCCTGCGCCGCCTGCACGAGACCCCGGACGGCGCCTTCCAGACCTACGCCGCCACCGACGGGCGCTTCAACCGCGAGCATTTCTTCAACAAGTACCCCGAGCTGCAGGCGCTGGTGGCGCACCTCACCGACGAGGACATCGACCGGCTGCGCCGCGGCGGCCACGACACGGTGAAGGTCTTCTCGGCGTACCACACCGCCCTGCGCCACCGCGGCCAGCCCACGGTGATCCTCGCCCAGACCAAGAAGGGCTTCGGCATGGGCCACTGGGGCCAGGGCAAGATGGGCACCCACCAGCAGAAAAAGCTGGACGACGAGGCGCTGCGCGCGTTCCGCGACCGCTTCGCGCTGCCCCTGAGCGACGAGGACGTCGAGCAGTTGCGCTTTTTCCGCCCCCCCGCGGACTCACCCGAGATGCGCTACCTGCACGCGCGGCGCGCCGCACTGGGCGGCTACCTGCCGGCACGCTCGGCTTCGGCGCCGCGCCTGCCCGCGCCGAAGCAGGAGGCGATCACCGGCCTGCTCGAGGGCACCGGCACGCGCGAGAAATCCACCACCATGGCCTTCGTGCAGCTGCTGTCGCAGCTGCTGCGCGAGCCCGAACTGGGACCGCGCATCGTCCCGATCGTCGCCGATGAGGCACGCACCTTCGGCATGCAGAACCTGTTCCGGCAGGTGGGCATCTACTCGTCGGTGGGCCAGCTCTACAAGCCCGAGGACCGCGACGAGCTGCTGTACTACAAGGAGGCGAAGGACGGCCAGATCCTGGAGGAAGGCATCACCGAGGCGGGCGCCATTTCATCGTGGCTCGCGGCGGCGACCAGCTACAGCGCGCACGGCACCACCATGCTGCCCTTCTACATCTTCTATTCCATGTTCGGCCTGCAGCGCGTCGGCGACCTCGCCTGGGCGGCGGCCGACTCGCGCGCGCGCGGCTTCCTCGTCGGCGCCACCGCCGGCCGCACCACGCTCTCGGGCGAAGGCCTGCAGCACCAGGACGGCTCGAGCCACCTGGTCGCCTCCACCATCCCCACCTGCAAGGCCTACGACCCCTGCTTTCAGCACGAAGTCGCGGTGATCGTGCGCGACGGCATCCGGCGCATGGTCCAAGAGCAGCAGGACGTCTTTTACTACCTCACGACGATGAACGAGAACTACGCGCACCCGGCGATGCCGGCGGGCGCGGAGGACGGCATCGTGAAAGGGATGTACCGGTTGCGTGAAAGCAGCGCTTGCGGACCTCGCCTTCAGCTGCTCGGATCCGGGACCATCCTGCGCGAAGCGCTCGCCGCCGCGCAAATGCTCGAAACGGAACACGGCATCGCGGCGGACCTCTGGAGCGTCACCAGCTGGACAGAACTGCGCTGGGACGGGATGGATGCGGAGCGCTCGACGCTGCGTGGGGAAGCCAAAACCTCCTGGGTTGAGGCCTGCCTGGGCGCAACCGCAGGCCCGATCGTCGCCGCGACCGACTACGTGCGCGCGGTGGCCGACCTGATCCGGCCCTACCTGCCCCCCGGCCGGAAGTACGTCGCGCTTGGCACCGACGGCTTCGGGCGCAGCGACACCCGCAAGGCGCTGCGCGCGTTCTTCGAGGTGGACCGCGACTCGATCGTGCGGGCGGCGCTGGCCGGGTTGGGCCGGCCGCTGCCCCCCGCCGGCCGGACCCCGGCGCCCTGGAGCGCCTAGAGCCGCGCCGACCAGGCAAACAGCTGCCCGAACACCTCGTCGCGGATCTCCCGCCGCGACAGCACCAGGTCGTGCAGGGCGCCGGGAAAGGACAACACGCTCACCCTGGATCCCAGCGTCCGCGACCAGCGCGCGATGTGGCGCCAGTCGAGGATGATGTCGGCTTGGTCGGAGTGCATGGACAGCACCGGGATCTCCAGGCCCAGGCCCGCATGGACCCTCCGGTGCGCGGCGAAGATCGCGCGCACCCATCCGAAGTAGGCCGGGAAGCCCATCAGGGGCTTGAGCTGCAGGTCGAAGTCCCATTCGCCGTCCCACCGCCGGTGCAGGCTCCTCACGTAATGCGGCAGCACCGCCCTGGGATTGTTCAGGAATGGGGCGAAGCCGCCCAGCACCCGCGCCAGCTGCAGCTGGAGCCGCTGCGAGCCCGTGGCGCGCCAGTCGAAGAACGGGCTGTTGAGCCAGAGCGCCTCGACCTGGTTCCTGCGCCCGCCCTCCTGCGCGTAGAGGGCGCAGACCAGCCCGCCGGTGGAATGCCCCGCAAGCAGCGCCGGCCGCCCGATTTCCTGCAGCGCCTTGTCGATGTCGGCGAAATACTCGGCGACATCGGCGCAATAGCACGGATGCTGGTACGGCAGCAGCGAACGGCCGTGCTTCCTCAGATCCAGCGCGTAGAAGGCGTAGCCCTCGGCGGCAAAGCGCTCGGCCATGTGGCGCTGGAAGAAGTAGTCGATGAAGCCGTGGACGTAGAGCACGGCGCGCGCCGTGTCCGGCTGCGGCGCGCGCACCAGGGTGGCCAGCACACGGCCGTCGTAGTCCTGCGGCTGCGCGAGCTCGAGGGACTCGAACCCCGGCAGCAGCCGGTCAGGCTGCCATTCGCTCATGCCGCTCCAATGCCCATGCCACGTGTTCGCGGACCAGGGGCGAGGGGTGGTCGCTGCGCGCGCGCAGGGCCGCCACCACCGCGTCGGAACGCGGCGCGTTGCCCAGGCCGACCGCCAGGTTGCGCAGCCAGCGCTCGTGGCCGATGCGCCGGATCGGCGAACCCCGCAGGCGGGCGTCGAACTCCGACTCGGTCCAGCCGAACAGCTCCACCAGCGTGGCGCGGTCCAGGCGGTTGCGCACCTGGAAGTCCGGCTCCAAGCTCGGCTGCGCGAAGCCGTTCCACGGGCACACCAGCTGGCAGTCGTCGCAGCCGTAGACGCGGTTGCCGATGAGCGGCCGCAGTTCCTCAGGGATGGCGCTCTTGTGCTCTATGGTGAGGTAGGAAATGCAGCGGCGCGCATCCAGCCGATACGGGCCCTGGATCGCCTGCGTCGGGCAGATGTCGATGCACTGGCGGCAGCTGCCGCAATGCTCGCTCGCCGGCGCATCGGCCGGCAGCGGCAGGCTGGTGTAGATCTCGCCCAGGAAGAACCACGAGCCCGCCTCGCGCGCGAGCAGCAGGGTGTGCTTGCCGCGCCAGCCGATGCCCGCCTTCGCCGCCAGCTCCACTTCCATCGCCGGGGCGGAGTCGCACAACACACGGTGGCCGAAGGGCCCGGTCTCGGCCTCGATGCGGTCGCACAGCTTCTGCAGCCGCGAGCGCAGCACCTTGTGGTAATCGCGACCCCGGGCGTAGCGGGCAACGTAGGCACGCGCCCCGTCGGCGAGCGCGGGCCACTCCTCTTGGAGGGAAGGGGCGTAGTCCATCCGGCAGGTGATGACGCGCAGGGTGCCGGGCGAGAGCTCGGCCGGCCGCGCGCGAAGCGTGCCATGGCGCGCCATATAATCCATCTCGCCGTGCCAGCCCAGCTCGAGCCATTCGGCCAGACGGCCCTCGGCCGCCGAGAGGTCCGCGTCCGCGATGCCCACCGCCTGGAAGCCGAGCCCCGCGCCCCACGCCCGGATCCGCGCCGCCAGCGCCGCATAGTCCATGGGCGGACATCTTATGTTGCCTGACGAAGAGGCCACGCTGCGGCTGGGGGCCGCGCTTGCCGACGGCGCCCGCAATGGCCTGGTCCTGCACCTCATCGGCGAGCTTGGGGCGGGAAAAACCACCCTCGTCCGGGGCCTTCTGGGGGCCCTGGGACACCGGGGACGGGTCAAGAGCCCGACCTACGCCCTGGTTGAAGCTTATGATCTTTCGAGGTTACACTTGTATCACTTTGATTTTTATCGCTTCAAGGACAGGTCTGAATGGCTGAGTTCCGGCTTCCAGGAACATTTCGGACCCGACGCCCTCTGCGTGGTGGAGTGGCCGGAGCGGGCGGGGGATGCGATCGCGCCTCCGGACCTCGAGCTCCATCTTGTCTACGAGGGATCGGGACGGGAGGCGAGGCCCCAGGCGCGCTCGCCGCAGGGCGAGGCCTGGCTCGCGGCTGCCTCGTCGCGTTGGCGCTCGTCCTAGGGGCCGGCGAGGCGCTGGCGCAAGCGCAGATCACCTCCACGCGCATCTGGCCGGCGCGGGACTACACGCGCGTCACGCTGGAATCGAACAAGGAGCTCAGGTTCAGCGTCTTCGGCGTCAAGGACCCGGAGCGCCTGGTGGTGGAGATCGAAGGCGCCGACTTTGGCGCCGCGCTCGCCGAGCTGCAGGACAAGGTCGCCGCGGGCGACCCCTACATCGCCAAGCTGCGCGCGGGCCGCAACCGCCCCGGCGTACTGCGCATCGTCCTCGACCTGAAGGCGGAAGTGAAGCCGCAGGTGTTCACCTTGAAGCCGATCGCGGACTATGGCCACCGCCTCGTCCTCGACCTGTACCCGGTGGCAGCGCCGGACCCGCTCGCGGCGTTGATCGAGTCTGCGAGCCGGCGCGCGCCTGCGCCGGCCGAGGACAAGGACGGCCCGCCGTCGATGGCGCGCCTGGCCACCATCGTCATCGATCCGGGGCACGGCGGCGAGGACCCCGGCGCGCTCGGGCGCCTGGGCTCGCGCGAGAAGGACATCACCCTCACCATCTCCCGGCGCCTGAAGGCGATGATCGACGAGGAGCCGGGCATGCGCGCGGTGCTGACGCGCGACGGCGACTACTACCTCGGGCTGCAGGCGCGCGTGGACAAGGCGCGCAAGGTGCGCGCCGACCTGTTCGTCTCGGTGCACGCCGACGCCTTCCTCAGGCCGCACGCGCGCGGCTCCTCGGTGTTCGCGCTCTCGGAGCGGCGCGCCACCTCGGAGGCGGCAAGGTGGCTGGCGCGCAAGGAGAACCAAGCCGACCTGGTCGGCGGCGTCAACATCGATGTCAAGGACCGCTATCTGGCGCAGACGCTGCTCGACCTGTCGCAGACCGCGACCATCGACCACAGCCTGAAGCTGGGCCACGCGGTGCTGGGGGAACTGGGCCGGATCAACACCCTGCACAAGCCGCGCGTCGAGCAGGCGAGTTTCGCAGTGCTGAAATCGCCCGACGTGCCCTCGATCCTGGTGGAGACCGCGTTCATTTCCAACCCGGAGGAGGAGAAGCGCCTCAATGACGAGGCCTACCAGGAGAAGATGGCGCGCGCGATCCTGGCCGGCATCAAGCGCTACCTGGAGAAGTACCCGCCGCGACCGCACAGCCCCCTGACGGGGACATCATCGCCTTGGGCCATCGCGCTGAACTGAGGCGCGCGACTTCACCCAGGCGTAGATGCCCGGGCTGATCGACAGCAGCACGATGGCGAGGATCACCGCGGTGAGGTTGCTCTTCACCGCTGGGATGTTGCCGAAGAAGTAGCCCAGGCTGCACAACGACACCACCCAGATGAACGCCCCGGCGACGCAGAAGCCGATGTAGCGCGGGTAGGGCATGCTGCCCACGCCGGCGACGAAGGGCACGTAGGTGCGCACGATGGGGATGAAGCGTGCCAGGATGATGGTCTTGCCGCCGTGGCGCTCGTAGAAGGCATGCGCGCGCGCCAGGTAGGCCGGGTTGAACCAGCGCGACTGCTCGTAGTGGAACACGCGCGGGCCGACCCAGCGGCCGATGAAGTAGTTGACGTTGTCCCCGGTGAGCGCGGCGGCGATCAGCACGCCCATCACCAGCCCGATGTCCAGGTTGCCCGCGGCCGCGAGCGCGCCGGTGACGAACAGCAGCGAGTCGCCCGGCAGGAACGGCCAGATCACCAGGCCGGTCTCGGTGAACACGATCGCGAACAGCAGCGCGTAGACCCAGACGCCGTGCTCCGCGACCAACGCCCCCAGGTGCTGGTCGAGGTGGATCGCGAGGTCGAACAGTGCGGCGAGAAGCTCCATCGCGCCGATTGTACCGGGGCGCCCCGATATAATTTGCCGATGCCGGCCTCGCTCTCCAATCCCAGCGTGGAACGCGTGCGCGCGGCGCTCGCCGCCGCGGGCCTGGCGCCGGACATCGTCGAGCTGCCGGGCGCGGCGCGCACCGCGGTGGCGGCGGCGCAGTTCCTCGGCTGCGAGGTGGCGCAGATCGCCAATTCGCTGGTGTTCCGCGCCCAATCCACCGACCGCGCGGTGCTGGTGATGTCCTCCGGCGCCAAGCGCGTCAGCATTGCGAAGCTCGCCGCCACGGTGGGCGAGCCGATCGGCAAGGCCGACGCGGATTTCGTGCGCCGCCACACCGGTTTCGCCATCGGCGGCGTCGCCCCCGCGGGCAGCGAAGGGGCCTACCTGCGCGCCTTCGTCGAACGCGGCCTTTCGGCCTGGCCCGATATCTGGGCTGCGGCCGGGCACCCGAGCACGGTGTTCCGGCTGAGCTATGCCGAGCTGCTGCGCCTCACCGGCGGCGCCGAGGCCGACCTCGCCGAATGAGCGCGATCCGGGTCCTGCCCGAGCCCCTCATCAGCCAGATTGCGGCCGGCGAGGTGGTGGAACGGCCGGCCTCGGTGCTGAAGGAACTGCTCGAGAACGCGCTCGACGCCGGCGCCACCGAGGTCGTGGTGACGCTGGACGAAGGCGGCGCGCGCCGGGTGCAGGTGGAGGACAACGGCACCGGCATTCCGCGCGGGGAGCTGCCGCTCGCGCTGGCGCGCCACGCCACCAGCAAGATCGCCAGCCTCGAGGACCTGGAAGGCGTGGCCACGCTCGGCTTTCGCGGCGAGGCGCTCGCCTCCATCGCCTCGGTCTCGCGCCTCACGCTCACCACCCGCACCGCCGCAGCGGCGCATGCGAGCGAGTTGAGCGCCGAGGGCGCCGCACCCGGGACGATCCGTCCCGCGGCGCGCACCACCGGCACCACGGTCGCCGTCGCCGACCTGTACTTCAACACGCCGGCGCGCCGCAAGTTCCTGCGCAGCGAGGCCACCGAGTTCGGCCACTGCGAGGAAGTATTCCGCCGCGTCGCGCTGGCGCATCCGGAGCGCGCCTTCACCCTGAAGCACAACGGCCGCGTCTCGCAGCACCTGCGCCGCCAGACTTTGCCTGAGCGCGCCGCCGCCCTGCTGGGCGGGGAATTCATCCACAACAGCCTGCCGGTGGAGGCGCAGGCGGCAACGCTGCGCCTCTGCGGCATCGCCGGCAGCCCGCAGGCCGCGCGCGCCCGCGCCGATGCGCAGTACTTCTTCGTCAACGGCCGCTTCGTGCGCGACCGGCTGCTGGCGCATGCCGCGCGCGAGGCCTGGGCCGACCTGTTGCACGGCGAGCGCCAGCCCGCCTACGTATTGTTCCTCGAGATCGACCCGCGCGGCGTGGACGTCAACGTGCATCCGGCCAAGACCGAAGTCCGCTTCCGCGACGCGCGCGGCATCCACCAGTTCGTGTTACATGCCCTCAAGCGCGCGCTGTCGCCTTCCGCCGCCGAGGCGCCTGTCGCGTATGCGGCGATTCCGCAGGGCGCCTCGATTCAACCGGCCCTGGGATTGGCACAACCGGTTGCCGCCTATCGATCCTTCACGGGCGCTGCGATGGCGGCGGCGCCCATGCCTGCGGCGCTCCCCGCTTCGCAAGCCGCGCCACCGCTGGGCTACGCCCTTGCCCAACTCCACGGCGTCTACATCCTGGCGCAGAACGAGGCCGGACTGGTGCTGGTGGACATGCACGCGGCGCATGAGCGCATCGTGTATGAGGGATTGAAAGACAACCTCGAGGCCGGGAAAGTGGAGCGCCAGCAGCTGCTGGTGCCGGCGGTGTTGCGTGCCGAGGCGCTCGATGTCGCCACCGCCGAGGAGAACCGCGAGGCGCTGGAGAAGTTGGGCTTCGAGATCAGCGCCGCGGGCCCCAACGAGCTGGCGGTGCGCGCAGCGCCGATGCTGCTCGCCGGCGGCGACGTGCCGGCCCTCGCCCGCGCGGTGCTGGCCGAGCTGCGCGAGTACGGCGCGGCTCAGGCCGTCGCGGCGCGGCGCGACGAGCTGCTCTCGGGCATGGCCTGCCATGCCGCGGTGCGCGCCAACCGCGTCCTCACCGTGGCCGAGATGAACGCGCTGCTGAGGGAGATGGAGGCCACCGAGCGCTCGGGTTCCTGCAACCACGGCCGCCCGACCTGGTACCAGCTCACGCTGGCCGACCTGGACAAGCTCTTCCTGAGGGGTCGGTGAGATGAGCGGGGTCATGGTCATCACCGGCGGCGGCCAGTCAGGCGTGGAGGCGATGTCCGCGGCGCGGCTGCAGCGCATGTTCGCCACCAACCTCCTCGGCGCGTTCCTGTGCGCGCGCGAGGCGGCCGAGGAAGGCATCCGCGTCAACTGCGCACGCCCCGGCTTGGTGCACACCGACCTCCACGCCTCCGGGGGCGAGCCCAACCGCATCGAGCGCCTGCACGCCGGCATTGCCATGAAGCGCGGCGGCGAGCCCGAGGAAGTGGCGCGCGCGGTGCTGTGGCTGCTGTCGCAGGAGGCCTCCTGCACCGGGGCGATCCTCGATGTGACGGGAGGTCGTTGAGCGCGGCGTTCGTGCTCCTCGGGCCGACCGCGAGCGGGAAATCGGCGCTCGCGATGAAACTCGCCGCCCAGCTGCCGATCGAGATCGTGAGCGTCGATTCGGCGCAGGTCTACCGCGGCATGGACCTCGGCACCGCCAAGCCCTCGGCCGCCGAGCGCGGGGCCGTGCCGCACCACCTCATCGACATCGCCGAACCGACCGAGCGCTACTCGGCGGGCCGCTTCCGCCTCGACGCCATTCGCCTCGTCCGGGAAATCCTCGCGCGCAACAGAATCCCGCTGCTGGTCGGCGGCACCATGCTGTACTACCGCGCCCTCGCCTGCGGGCTGGATGCCCTGCCCGAGGCCGACCTCGCGATCCGCGCCGCAATAGATGCGCAGGCCGCGCGCCAAGGCTGGCCGGCGCTGCACGCGGAACTGGCGCAGCGGGATCCGGCGGCCGCGGCGCGCATCCAGCCGACCGACGCGCAGCGCATCCAGCGCGCGCTGGAGGTCTGGCGGACCACCGGTCGGAGGCTTTCCTCGCTGCAGACCGCGACGGCGCCCGCCCTGCCCTTCGAGCTAAGGGCTTACGCGCTGGTGCCGGAGGATCGCGCCGAGCTGCACCGGCGCATCGCGGCGCGCTTCGATGCGATGCTGAAGAACGGCCTGGTGGACGAACTGAAGGGTCTCAGGAAACGCCATGACCTGAATGCGGCACTGCCCAGCATGCGCGCGGTGGGCTACCGCCAGGCCTGGCGCTTCCTCGACGGCGAGATCAAGATGGCGGAACTGCGCGAGAACGGCATCGCCGCGACCCGCCAACTGGCCAAGCGCCAGCTCACCTGGCTGCGCAGCCTGCCGGGGCTCTGGCCGGCGGACAGCCTGGCCGAAGCCCTCAGTCGAGCGACAGCCCGACTTGCTTCGTGACCCGGCCGTAGGCCGCGAGCTGCTCGGTGACGAATGCGCTGAGCTCCTCCGGGCTCGAGCCGCGCGGCTCGAAGGCGAGCTTGCCGAGGGCCTCCTTCACTTCGGGCTTGGCGAGCACGATCCGGATTTCGCGGCCTACGCGATCCACTACCTCCTTGGGCAGCCTGGGCGGCCCGAACAGGCCGCCCCAGGGCGTAATGGACACCGCATGCAGCCCGGCCTCGGTCATCGTCGGCGCATCCGGCAGCAGCGGATTGCGCGTCGGCAGGAGCGTCGCCAGTACCCGCAGCTTGCCGTCCTTCACCTGCGGCGCGAGCGTGCCCGGCGTCGCGAGCGTGAAGTTCACCCGTCCGGCGATGATGTCGAGCGACAGCGGTCCATCTCCCTTGTAGGGAACGTGCACGACATCGAGCTTGTTCAGCGCCGCGAACTGCGCCGTCGCCAGGATGCTGGTCGCGTTCCCGGTGCCGTAGAAGATCTTGCCCGGATGCGCGCGCGCATAGCCCACCAGGTCCTGGATCGTCTTCACCGGCATGCTCGGGTGAGAGAACACGAAGAAACCGAAAATGCCGACCAATGAGATCGGCGTGAAGTCCTTGACCGGATCGTAGGGCGGAACCTTCTTCGCCGCCGGGGCGTAGGACATGCCGGTGGCGGTGCCGTAGTACAGGGTGTAGCCGTTCGGTTCGGCCTTGCGAGCGGCGTCGGAGGCGATGATGCCCTCGCCGCCGGGCCGGGTCTCGATGACGACCGGCTGCCCGAGCTGCTGGCTGAGGGGCTGCGTGAAAATGCGCGCCCCCAGTTCGGCGGCGCCGCCCGGCGGGAAGGGCACGATGAGGCGAATCGGCTTGTTGGGGTACTGCTGCGCAAGGGCGCTGGAGCAGGCCAGCGCGGCTGCGATCGCGACGACGAGTGTTTTCACGGTGCTCTCCCGATCACTCCGGCTGGATGCCGACGGCCTTCAGGATGTTGCGGTAGCTCTCCAGCTGCTCCTTGGTCCATGCCGCGAGCTTCTCGGGCGACGAAGGCGTCAGCACGAAGGCCTGCTTCTGCATCGCCTCCTGCACCTCCGCGCGGCCCATCGCGGCGACGAACTCCTTGTTCAGGCGCGCGGTGACCTCGGCCGGCATCTTCGCCGGCCCGTACAGCCCGGCCCAGGAGATGATCGAGAAGGTCGGGTAGCCGGCCTCCGCGATCGTGGGCAGGTCCGGCAGCAGGTGGCTGCGCCGCGGCAGGGTAGTCACCAGCGCGCGCAGCTTGCCCTCGCGGATCAGCGGCATGGAGGTGGTCGAGGAGGCGAACATCATCTGCACGCGGCCGCTCACCAGGTCGGGCATGACCTGCGGCTCGGTCTTGTAGGGCACGTGGACCATCTCGATCTTGGCCAGCGAGGCGAGCAGCGCGGAGGACACGATGCCGGTGGTGTTCCCGGTGGCGTAGTTGATCTTGCCCGGGTTCGCCTTCGCATGCTGGATCAGTTCCGGCAGCGTCTTCGCCGGCACGCTGGGATTGACCACGACGAAGAAGGTGTAGCGGCCGACGTCGGTGATCGGCGTGAAGTCCGCCAACGGGTCGTAGGGCGGCGACTTCTTCATCGCCGGCACCACCGACAGCGGGCTGTTGGTCGCCATCAGCAGCGTGTAGCCGTCGGGCGCGGCCTTCGCCACCTCCGAGGCGGCGATGGCGCCGTCGGCGCCCGCCTTGTTGTCGATCACCACCGGCTGCCCGACCGCGGCGGACACGGAACTGCCGATGACGCGCGAGATCAGGTCCGTGGCCGAACCGGCGCCGAAGGGCACCACGATCCGGATCGATTTGTTGGGATACTGCGCGAATGCGGGAACCGCCACGAGCAATGCGGCGGCCATAACCAGCGTGCGTTTCATCACCGGATCTCCTCCCTCTCTGAGCCGATTATAGTGTGAGATCCTGAAATTGGATTCCGGGGGTTCGCATGGACATCGGCGTCGTCGGCCTGGGCAGGATGGGCGCCAACATGGCGCGGCGCATGGCGCGCGCCGGCGCCCGGGTGGTCGCTTTCGACCTCGATGCTGCAGCGCGGGGCGCGCTCGCGGGCGAACGCAACCTCCAGATCGCGGAGGGCCTTGCGGCGCTCGCCGCCAGCCTGCCGGGGGAGCGCGTGATCCTGACCATGCTGCCGGCGGGCCCGGCCACCGCAGGGGCGCTGGCCGAACTGCTGCCGCTGCTCTCGACAGGCGATACCCTGGTGGACGGCGGCAACGCCTATTACAGGGATTCGATGGCGCGCGCCCTGGAGATGTCGCAGCGCGGCATGCGCTACGTCGACGCCGGGGTGTCCGGCGGCGTGCACGGCCTGGCGGGCGGCTATTGCCTGATGCTGGGCGGCACGCCGAAGTCGGTCGAGCGCTTCGAGCCCTTCGCGCGCCTGCTCGCGCCGGCGCCCGATCGCGGCTGGCTGCACTGCGGCCCCAGCGGCGCCGGCCACTTCGCCAAGATGATCCACAACGGCATCGAGTACGGGATGATGCAGGCCTACGCCGAAGGCTTCGCCCTGCTCGCCGCGCGCAAGGACCTGGAGTTCGACCTCGGCCGCCTTGCCGAGACCTGGCGCCACGGCAGCGTGGTGCGCTCCTGGCTGCTCGATCTGAGCGCCGAGGTGTTGAAGGAGGACGAGGACATGGCCGGGGTGGCGCCGGTGGTCGCCGATTCCGGCGAAGGCCGCTGGACCGCGCTGGAAGCAGTGGCACTGGGCGTGCCCGCGCCGGTGATCACGATGGCGCTGATGGCGCGCTTCTCCAGCCAGGGCAAGTCCGACTACTCGCGCAAGCTGCTGGCGATGATGCGGACGAAATTCGGCGGCCACGCCATCACCAAGGCCTGATCGGCGTCAACCGGGCGTGATCGTCATCGTCATGGGCGTCTCCGGCGCCGGCAAGTCCACCGTCGGCCGGGCGCTCGCCGCGCGCCTCGGCTTGCCGTTTCTCGACGCCGACGAATTCCATCCGCCGGAGAACGTCGCCAAGATGGCCTCCGGCACGCCGCTCACCGATGCCGACCGCAGGCCCTGGCTGGAAGCGCTCAACCGCAGGTTGCATGGCATGCCGGAGGCGGTTCTCGCGTGTTCCGCACTGAAGGAGGACTACCGCAGGCGCCTCGCCCAGGGACTGGAGGATTGCCGCTTCGTCCACCTGCGCGGCAGCATCGAGATCATCCGCAAGCGGCTGGCGGCGAGGCAGCACCGCTACATGCCGGCTTCGCTGCTGGAGAGCCAGTTCGCCACGCTGGAGCCGCCGCGCGACGCAATCGAGGTGGAGGTTTCGGCCAGCGTCCCCGCCTGCGTCGAGGCGATCGCCGCACGCCTGGGGCATTAGCCCCTAATCGCCCTTCGCCACGCCCTCGCGCCGCGGGTCCGCCCCGCCCCGCCAGCCGCCGGGCACGCGCTCGATGACATGCAGGCCGCTGGTGAAGTCCCCCAGCCGCACCTCGTGCCCCCGGGCGCGCAACGCCGGCGCAAGCAGCTCGTAGGCGGTGTCGCGCTCCAGTTCCGTCGGCCCGTTCATGCTGCCGCCGTGCGGCAGCGAGACGGCGGCCTGCGCATCGAGCTGCCAGTCGATCATCGCCACCAGCGTGCGTGCGACGTAATTGATGATCGAGGCGCCCCCGGGTGAGCCCAGCACCGCCCGCAGCTCGCCTCCGGCACCGAAGGCGATCACCGGCGACATGGCGCTGCGCGGCCGCTTGCCGCCCTCGGTGCGGTTGGCCGCGCCAGCGGCGAACGAGAAATCGGTGAGCTGGTTGTTGAGCAGGAAGCCGCGCACCAGGATCCGGCTTCCGAACGCGCTCTCGATGGTGGTGGTCATGGACACGGCCTCGCCGCGGCCATCCACGATGGACACGTGGCTGGTGCCGGCAGGCGAGGTCTCCGGCGCCTGCGCCATCGGCTGCGCACCGCGCGGCCGTCCCGGCTCGGCGCGCCCCAGCGAGCGCTCGCCCACCAGGCGCGCGCGCCGATCCAGGTAGTCCGGCTCCAGCAGTCCGTCCAGCGGCACCGCGACGAAATCCGGGTCGGCGAGGTAGCGGCCGCGGTCGGCATAGGCCAGGCGCCCCGCCTCGGACAAGAAATGCAGCGCCGCGGCGGAGCTCGGCGCGGCAGTGCGGAAATCCGTGCGCTCGAGGATGCCCAGCAACTGCAGCACGACCGCGCCGCCTGCCGGCGGCCCCATGCTGCACACACGCATCGCACGATAGGGCAGGCACACCGGGTCGCGCTCGAGCGCGCGATAGCGCGCCAGGTCCTCCAGCGTGAGGTCGCCCGGGCGGGCGTGGCCGCGCACGGCGGCCACGATGTCCTCGGCGATGGCGCCGCCGTAGAACGCATCCGCGCCCGAAGCGGCGACGGCGCGCAGCGTGGCGGCATAGTCCGGATTGGCGATGCGCGCGCCCACCGCCTTCGGCCGCTCCTCCGGGTCGTAATACAGCGCACGCGCCGCCGCGTTACCGCGCAGTTCCCGTTCGCCCTCCAGCAGGCGGTGAAGCCTGGGCGACATCGGGAACCCCTGCTCGGCGAGCCCGATGGCAGGCTCGAACAGACTGGCCCAGGCAAGGCGCCCATGGCGCCTGTGCGCCGTTTCCAGCATGCGCAGCACCCCGGGCACGCCGACCGAGCGCCCGCTCACCACCGCCTCCACGAATCCCGGCGGCCGGCCGTCCGCGCCGGGCAACCAGTCCGGCCTTACCGCCGCCGGCGCGGTCTCGCGCCCGTCGTAGCTTGTCAGCTTCTTGTCGCCCTGCGACCAGTGGAGCAGGAACGCGCCGCCGCCCAGGCCCGAGGATTGCGGCTCCACCAGCCCCAGCACCATCTGCACCGCGATCGCGGCATCGAGGGCGCCGCCGCCGGCGCGCAGTACCTCGACGCCGGCTTGCACCGCGAGCGGGTTGGCCGCCGCCACCATGAAGTGCTTTGCATGCGCTGGGTCGCGCGACTGCCAGCCGCTGGGGGCTTCGGGTTGCGGCTGCGACTGCGGCCAGGCCGGCGCCGCCGCCAGCAGCAACGCCACGAAGACGGCGCGGTGCACGGCTAGCGGTACTCGAGCAGTTGGGCGCAGATGCGGTTCAGGTTCTCATCGGGCACGCGCCCCTCGCGCAGGATTCTGACCACCTGCCCGACCCTGGGCGAGCGGGTCCTGCCGTCGCGACGGCTCGGTCACCGCATCACACCATCAGGGGCACCACGAGCAGCGCGACGATGTTGATGATCTTGATGAGCGGGTTGACCGCCGGGCCGGCGGTGTCCTTGTAGGGATCGCCCACGGTGTCGCCGGTGACCGCGGCCTTGTGCGCCTCGGAACCCTTGCCGCCGTGGTGGCCGTCCTCGATGTACTTCTTGGCGTTGTCCCAGGCGCCGCCGCCGGTGCACATGGAGATGGCGACGAAGAGACCGGTGACGATGGTGCCCATCAGCACCCCGCCCAGCGCCTGCGCGCCGGCGGCCGGGCTGAACGCCCAGCCGAAGCCCACGCCGACCACGATCGGCACCAGCACCGGCAGCAGCGACGGGATCATCATCTCCTTGATCGCGGCCTTGGTGAGCAGGTCCACCGCGGTGCCGTACTCTGGCTTGGCGGTGCCTTGCATGATGCCCTTGATCTCCTTGAACTGGCGGCGCACTTCCAGCACCACCGACCCGGCGGCGCGGCCCACCGCCTCCATCGCCATGGCGCCGAACAGGTACGGCACCAGGCCGCCGATCAGCAGCCCGATGACGACGAAGTGGTTGGACAGGTCGAAGGAAATCGCCTTGCCCGCCTTCTCCAGGGCGTGCGTGAAATCGGCGAACAGCACCAGCGCGGCGAGGCCCGCCGAGCCGATGGCGTAGCCCTTGGTCACCGCCTTGGTGGTGTTGCCCACCGCGTCCAGCGGATCGGTGATGTCGCGCACCGCATCGGGCAGCTCCGCCATCTCGGCGATACCGCCCGCGTTGTCGGTGATCGGCCCGTAGGCGTCCAGCGCGACCACGATCCCGGCCATCGACAGCATCGAGGTCGCCGCGATCGCGATGCCGTACAGGCCGGCGAGGCTGTAGGAGGCGAGGATGGCCAGGCAGACCGCGATCACCGGCCAGGCGGTGGACTTCATCGACACGCCGAGGCCCGCGATCATGTTGGTGGCGTGGCCGGTGGTGCTGGCCGCGGCGACGTGCTGCACCGGCTTGTACTGGGTGCCGGTGTAGTACTCGGTGATCCAGACCAGGAATCCGGTAAGCGCCATGCCGACCACGGCGGTGCCGTACAGGTGCCAGACCGAGATCATCTTCTTGCCGCCGCCGACTTCGAACGGAACGGTCTTCACGATCTCGCCCATCATCCACTCGGTGATCGGCCAGAACGCGATGAGGGCGATGCCGCCAGCCCAGGCGAGGCCCTTGTAGAGCGCGGGCATGACGTTCTTCTCGCCTGGCTGCGCCTTGACGAACCAGGTGCCGGCGATCGAGGCGATGATGGCGAAGCCGCCGATGGCGAGCGGGTAGATGACCGCGTTCGGGCTGGTGGTCTGCACCATCAGCGCGCCCAGCAGCATGGTGGCGATGATGGTCACGGCGTAGGTCTCGAACAGGTCCGCAGCCATGCCGGCGCAGTCGCCCACGTTGTCGCCCACGTTGTCGGCGATCACCGCGGGGTTGCGCGGATCGTCCTCGGGGATGCCCGCCTCGACCTTGCCCACGAGGTCGGCGCCGACGTCGGCGCCCTTGGTGAAGATGCCCCCGCCGAGCCGCGCGAAGATCGAGATCAGGGACCCGCCGAATCCCAGGCCGATCAGCGGATGGATGATGCGCGCAAGGTCGGTCTTGTCGTGCGCGTTGGCGTGCAGGATGGCGAAGTAGCCCGCTACGCCCAGCAGCGCAAGGCCCACCACCAGCATGCCGGTGATGGCGCCGCCGCGGAACGCGACGTTGAGCGCCTCGTTGAGCCCGCTGCGGGCCGCCTCCGCGGTGCGCACATTGGCGCGCACCGAGACGTTCATGCCGATGTAGCCGGTGGCCCCGGAAAGCACCGCGCCCACCACGAACCCGGCCGCGGTGAGGCCATCGAGGAAGATCCAGATCAGCACCGCCAGCACCACGCCGACCATGCCGATGGTCATGTACTGGCGGTTCAGGTAGGCGCTCGCGCCCTCGCGGATCGCGCCCGCGATCTCGCGCATGCGCTCGTTGCCCTCGGGCTGCGCCAGGATCCACTGGATCGAAACCGCGCCATAAACGAGCGCGATGAATGCGCACACTAGCGCGAATAAGAGGCCACCGGACATTCAGACTCTCCCCTGGAAAGGCGCGGATTTTAGCAGAGGGTCAGGTCGTTAGCGCCGCAATGGCGCGCTTGCGAACGGCCTCGACGCTGCCCACCCCGGAGATCGGGCGATAGCGGGGGGCCGCCTCGGGCGCCGCCGCCGACCAGCGCTGGTAGAAGTCCACCAGCAGCCGGTTCTGCGCCTGGTACACCTGCAGGCGCTTGCGCACGATCTGCTCCCGGTCATCGTCGCGCTGCACCAGGGGCTCGCCGCTGAGGTCGTCGCGGTCGGCGACCTTCGGGGGATTGAACGTCACGTGGTAGGTCCGGCCGGAGCCGAGGTGCACGCGGCGGCCGCTCATGCGGGCGATGATGTCCTCCGGCGGGACGTCGATCTCGAGCACGTAGCTCACGCCGATGCCGGCGTCGCGCAGGGCCTCGGCCTGGGGGATGGTGCGCGGGAAGCCGTCGAACAGGTAGCCGCGGGCGCAATCGGGGGCCTTCAGCCGTTGCTTCACCAGCCCAAAGATGATCTCGTCGGACACCAGCGACCCGGCGTCCATCACCTGCTTCGCCGCCAGCCCAAGCGGCGTGCCGGCCTTGATCGCGCCGCGCAGCATGTCGCCGGTGGAAATCTGGGGGATGCGGAACTGCGCGGTGATGAACCCCGCCTGGGTGCCCTTGCCGGCGCCGGGCGGCCCGAGGAGGATGAGTCTCACGGCAGCATCCTACGAACGGCTTCCAGGTCCTGGGGCGTGTCCACCCCTGGTGGAATCTCCCCCTCGTGGACCGCGACCGCGACGCGGTGGCCGTGCCAGAGCACCCGCAGCTGCTCCAGCGCCTCGGTCCTCTCCTCGGGGCTGGGCGCGAGGCCCGGGAAGCGCTGCAGAAACGCCATGCGGTAGCCGTAGATGCCGGCGTGGCGGTACCACGCGCCGCCCGCCTGGCGCGGATAAGGAATCCGCGCGCGGGAAAAGTACAGCGCGTAACCGCGGGCGTCGAGCACCACCTTGACCACGTTCGGGTTCTCGAGCGAAGCCGCGTCGCGGATCGGGTGGCAGGCGGTGGAAACGGCCGCCTCGGCGTGGCTGCCCAGCATCGCGGCGACCGCGCGCACCAGCTCGGGCGCAATGAGCGGCTCGTCGCCCTGGAGGTTCACCACCGCCTCGTCGGGGCAGAGGCCAAGCGCGGCGGCGGCCTCGGCGACGCGGTCGGTGCCCGAGGGGTGGTCGGTGCGGGTCATGACCGCGCGGTAGCCCGCCCGTTCGACCGCCTCCCGGATCCGGTCGTCGTCCGTGGCGACCGCCACCGCGGCGGCGCCGCTCTGCGCCGCGCGTTCGCAAACCCTCACCACCATCGGCTTGCCGCCGATGTCGGCCAGCGGCTTGCCCGGGAACCGGCTCGAGGCGTGGCGCGCCGGAACGATGACCGTGAACTTCAGGCGACTTCCTCTTCCGGCGGCAGCTTGCGCGCCTCCTCCTCCAGCATCACCGGAATGCCGTCCTTGATGGGGAATCCCATGCGGTCGGCCCGGCAGAGGAGTTCCCCGGCATCCTTTCGATGCAGCAGCGGCCCCTTGCAAATCGGGCACACCAGGATTTCAAGCAGCCTTGGATCCACCGAGCTTCTCCAGCAGCCAGGGACCGAACGCGGGGTCCATCTGCGTGCGCACCGGGAACACCCAGTGCTTCGGTCCTGCGAAGCGCTGGCATTTTACCGCGTCCTTCTCGGTCATCACCACCGGCGCGTCGTCGCCGAACTCGAGGTCGGCGGCGACGAAGGGATGATGGTCGGGGAACGGGTGCGGGAGGATCTCGAGGCCGAGCGCGATCAGCTGCATGAAAAACCGGCTCGGATCGCCGATGCCGGCCACCGCATGCAACCTCTGGCCCTTGAAGTCGGCCGCCGCGCGCTTGTCGCTGGCGTCGACAAGCCGCACCAGTTCCGCGCCCTCTAGCTTCATGCCGAAGCCCTTCAGCTCCGCCCCGTGGCTGACCACCGCGTCCACCGAGGCCAGGCGCGAGACCGGCTCGCGCAGCGGCCCCGCCGGCAGCAGCAGGCCGTTGCCGAAGCCACGCCCGTCCACGACGCAGATCTCGAGGTCGCGCGCGAGCGCATAGTGCTGCAGGCCGTCGTCCAGGATGATGAGGTCGCAATCCGGATGCTGGGCGCGCAGCGCGCGGCAGGCGGCGATGCGCTCGGGCGCCACCCAGACCGGGCAGCCGCTGCGGCGCGCGAGCAGCATCGGCTCCTCGCCCACCTCGGCCGGGTCCGAAGCGATGGTCGCCTCGCGCGGCGCGCCGCCCTTGTTCGCCATTGCGCCGCCGTAGCCCCGGGACACGATGCCGGGCTTGCGGCCATTGCGTTTCAGGAACTCCGCGATCCACAGCGCCAGCGGCGTCTTGCCGCTGCCGCCGGCCACGAGGTTGCCGACCACGATCACCGGCACGCCGGCGCGGTGGCGCGGCAGCAGGCGAGAGGCGTACAGGAGGCGGCGGACCGAGGCGACCGCGCCGTAGCACAGGCTCGCCGGCCACAGCAGCCACTGCAGGGCGCCGGAGCGGTACCAGTGCTTCACGCCGGCGGCAACGCTACTTCGAGGCCTGCGTGGTGAACGTGATCTGGGACAGCCCCGCCAACCGCGAGGCCTCCATGACGCGCACCACCGACTGGTGCGTGGCGCTGGCATCGGCGCTGATGATCACCACCGGCTCGCGCAGGCCGGCGCCGGCCCTGCGCAGTTCGCCGGCGAGCTGCTCGACCGAGGTGAACGCCACCGGCGCCTTGTTGAGGACGTACTGGCCCTGGGCGTTCACCAGCACCGAGACCTCGCCGGGGCGCTCCAGCTGGCGCTCGGTGTCGGCGGTGGGCAGGTTGATCTGCAGCTCGGTGTACTTCGAGTAGGTGGTGGTGACCATGAGGAAGATCAGGATCACCAGCATGACGTCGATCATCGGCACCAGGTTGATCTCCGGCTCCTCGCGGTGCCGCCCGCGCTGGAAGTTCATCGCCCCTCGGCACGATCGCCGTGGATGGTGTCCACCAGCTTGGCAGCCGCGATCTCCATGTCGACCACCAAGCCGTCCACCTTGTTGCGGAAATGCCGGTAGAAGATGAGCGCCGGGATGGCGATGGCGATGCCGAAGGCCGCGTTGTAGAGAGCGATCGAGATGCCGTGCGCGAGCTGCTGCGGATTGGTGCCGCCAGCCGGGGACTGCGAGCCGAAGATCTCGATCATGCCGATCACCGTGCCGAACAGGCCCAGCAGCGGCGCCGCGGTGGCGATGGTGCCCAGCGTGGTGAGGAAGCGCTCCAGGTCGTGCACCACGGCGCGGCCGGCCTCGTCGATGGCCTCCTTCATCACATGCCTCGGGCTGGCGTGGTTGCGCAGGCCGGCGGCGAGCACTTCGCCCAGCGGCGAGTCCTTGGCCAGCTTGTCCAGGATCTCGGGGGACACGCCCTGGCGCTGGTAGACCCCCAGCACCTGCTCGAGCAGGGTCGGCGGCACGATCTTCACGGCGCGCAACGTGATGGAGCGCTCGATGATCAGGGCGACGGCGATGATCGAAGCCAGAAGCAGCGGCCAGATCGGCCAGCCTGCGGCCTGGATGATTGAAAACAACTTGATTTCCCGGTCGTTTTCGGTGCGCGCACTTTAGCCCCTGCGCTGCGCTGCGGCAAGTTCGGTGGCGCGGTCCCGGGGGCTGCGCAGGGGCTTTGGCGGCGTCGTTTCGGGACTTGAGCAGCGCCAGCGCGGGATTGGACAAGACGCTATCCACAAAAGCTGTGAGTAAGTATGTGGATATCCTTTTGACAGCCCTCTGCTACGGGCGCCCAAGCCCGCCGAAGTCGGTTGCGATTAATAATTCAGCATGGTTTTCCCCTTGCCGCTCAATGCCTTATGGATAAGAATCGACCTCCGCGGCGAGTCTCTTCGCGGCCGCGGGGGTGACGCGCCGCGGGTGTGGACTAGTAGTATCGTGCGCGCTGCCCATGGAGCCCGGAAATCCGCAGGCAAATGCGCCGGTTTTGAGCGTGTCTCAGCTGGTCCGGAGCGTGCGCGACAGCCTGGAGCGCCGCTTCCCGCTGCAGTGGATCGGCGGCGAGATATCGAGCCTGCGGCCGGCCGCTTCCGGGCACCTGTATTTCGTCCTCAAGGACGAGCAGGCGCAGGTCGACTGCGTCATGTTCCGCGGCCGGGCTGCGACGCTGGACTGGGAGCCCAGGGACGGCCTGCGGGTCGAGGTGCGGGCGCTGGTGACGCTGTACGAGCCGCGCGGCCGCTTCCAGCTCAACGTCGAGGGCATGCGCCGCGCCGGCCTGGGGCCGCTGCACGAGCGCTTCCTGAAGCTGAAGGCGAAGCTGGAGGCCGAGGGCCTGTTCCAGCCGGGCGTGAAGCGCGACATTCCTTCGCATCCGCGGCGCATCGGTGTCCTCACCTCGCTCGGGGCAGCCGCCCTGCGCGACGTCCTCACCACCCTGCGCCGCCGCAATCGGTCGATCCCGGTCCTGGTCTATCCGGTCCCGGTACAGGGGGAGGGCGCAGCGGCGAAGATCGCCCAGATGCTGGCGAGGGCGAGTGAGCGCGCCGAGTGCGACGTGCTGCTGCTGGTGCGCGGCGGCGGCTCGATCGAGGACCTCTGGCCGTTCAACGAAGAAGCGGTGGCGCGCGCGATACGCGCCTGCGCCGTGCCGGTGGTGGTCGGCGTGGGCCACGAAACCGATCTCACCATCGCCGATTTCGCCGCCGACCGGCGCGCGCCCACGCCGACCGCGGCGGCCGAAATGGTGAGCCCGCCGCGCGCGGAACTGCTCGCGCGCATCGCCGAACTGGGCTGGCGCGCCTCGCGCGAGGCGCGGCGGCGCATCGAGTATGCGGTTCAGGCCCTGGATTCGCTGGCGCGGCGACTGGTGCATCCGGCCCACAGGCTGCGCGGCTCGCGCCAGCTGGTGGACCAGCTCGCGGCGCGGCTTGCCTCGCTGATGGGGCACCAGCTCGAGCTGCACCGCTACCGGCTGCGCGACTCGCCGCAGCGCCTGTCCTCCACGCTGGCGCGGCGCTTCGAGGCCGCCGCCGCCCGCCTCGCCTTGCTGCGCGCGGGCCTGGGCAGCCTCGACCCGGCCGCGGTGCTGGCGCGCGGTTACTCGATCACGCGCTCGGCCGAGGGCACGGTGCTCGGCGACGCGGCGGCGGTGCGCGAGGGCGACCGGCTGACGACCACGCTGGCCAAGGGCACGATCGAGAGCGTAGTGCAGGGCAAGGGCCGCCCCTGAGGCGCCCGATGTAACCGATCCGGTTACATGGGGCGCTGCTGCGGCGCGGCTAGCGCGCCCCGAGCAGCCGCGCCGCGCGCGCCACCTGCGCCTTGCGCACCCAGAAGATCATGCCGAAGCGCCGGCTGCCGGCGGTGAGCGCCGTCAGCGCCACCAGGTTGATCCTGGCTGCCGCCAGCTTGCCCAGCACGCCGGTCAGGGCGCCGACCCGATCCTCGCCCCGGACCAGGAAGGCGAGCTTGCGCGGCGAGATCTTCAGCTTCATCTTGCGCGCCGCGGCGCGGAACCTGGCGCCGTTGTCGGGCATGAAATCGACCTGGGCGCCGCCGCCGGCCGGAAAGCCGTGAAAGGCGCGCAGGTTGACCCCGGCGGACTTCATGGCCGCGAGCAGCGCGGCGCCGGCGCCGGGGCGCTGGGGAACCTTCATCGAGTAGTACTCCACCTTGCGGATGCTGGCCATGGTTGCCTCCTCTCATCGAGTGGGACTGCAGGCCTATAATTCTGCTCCTCTCCGGCTCCATCGACGGCCTTTTTCATGGGCAACCGCCTCTCGAAGATCACCACCCGCACCGGCGACCGGGGCGAGACCGGCCTGGGCGACGGCACGCGCCTGCCCAAGGACGCCGCCCGCGTCCAGGCGATGGGGGACATCGACGAGCTCAACTCCGCGCTGGGCCTGCTGCTGGCCGAGAAGATGTCCGTGCCGGTCCGAAATGCGCTGCTGCAGGTCCAGCACGACCTGTTCGACCTTGGCGGCGAGGTCTGCATCCCGGGGCACCAGATGGTCGGCCAGGCGCACGTCGAGCGCCTGGAGCAACTGACGCAGGCGAACAATGCCGGCCTCGCGCCGCTGAAGGAATTCATCCTTCCCGGCGGCACGCGCGCCGCGGCGATGGCCCACCTCGCCCGCACCATCTGCAGGCGCGCCGAACGCAGCCTGGTGGCGCTCGGCGGCACGGAAAACGTGGGCGACCCGGCCCGACGCTATCTCAATCGGCTATCGGACCTGCTGTTCGTGCTCGGACGCAGACTCAACCGGTCCGCCGGCCGCGGCGACGTGCTGTGGAACCACGCGCGCGGCAAGCGCGCCCGGAAAGCCTGAGCGGCGCGCGCCGCGTTGGTTAGAATTCCGCCATGGCCACGCCAAAGCCCGCGCTGAAAGCGCTGGTGTTCGACGTCTTCGGCACCGTCGTGGACTGGCGCGGCTCGCTCATCCGCGAGGGCCGGCGCCTCGGCAAGCGCAGGAACCTCGAGCTGGACTGGGCGGCGTTCGCCGACGCCTGGCGCGCCGGCTACAAGCCGGCCATGGCGCGCGTGCGCTCGGGCGAACTGCCCTGGACCACGATCGACCGGCTGCACCGCATGATCCTCGAGGACCTGCTGAGGCGGTTCGGCATCCGCGGCCTGTCGGAGGCGGACAAGTTCGAGTTCAACCGCGCCTGGCACCGGCTCGCGCCCTGGCCCGACGCCCGCGCCGGCCTGGCGCGCCTCAAGCGCCGCTACGTGATCGCCACGCTGTCCAACGGCAACGTCGCGCTGCTGGTGAACATGGCCAGACACGCCGGCCTGCCCTGGGACACGGTGATCTGCGCGGAGCTCTTTCACCACTACAAGCCCGACCCCGAGGCCTACCTCGGCACCGCCGCGCTGCTCGACCTCGCGCCGGCGCAGGTGATGCTGGTCGCGGCGCACAAGGACGACCTGCGCGCGGCGGCGGCCTGCGGCCTGAAGACCGGCTTCGTCCCCCGGCCCCTGGAGAAGGGGCCGACTTCGGAGCCCGACACCAAGCCCGAGGGTGATTTCACCGTGAATGCGAAGGACTTCGTGGACCTGGCGCGGAGGCTGGGCGCATGAGACACCCTGTGTCAACCTGCGGCTCACCGGCAACTGCGCCGACGACGCCATCGTGCTCGAGCTGCCGATGCCGGGCATCGGCGGCATCCAGGTCCTGGAGGGGATCCGCGCCGCCTCGCCCAACGCGACCACGCCGGTGATCGTCGTCTCGGTGCTGTCGGGCCCGGATACGAAGAACCGCTGCATCGCGGGCGGCGCCAATGCCTATGTCGTCAAGCCGGTGGAGCGCAAGTCGCTGGCGGCGACCCTGAAGGCGCAGACCGGGGCGGGCAACAAACCCAAATCGACGAGGACCTGAGGATGGCCGAGATCAGCATCGAGAACGTGCAAGCCCTGGGCAAGCCGCTGGGCCAGTATTCGCACATGACGCGGGTGAGCAACGCGAAGGAAACCCTCTACATCGCCGGGATGCTCGCGCCCGGCGACACGTTCGAGTCGCAGTGCAGCGGCTGCTTCGAGCAGCTGGGCAAGGCGCTAAAGGCGGCCGGCGGCGGCTGGGGCAACGTGGCGCAGTTCACCACCTACCTGGTGCACTCGCAGGACATCCCGAAGTTCATGGCCTGGCGGCTGCGGGAGTTCCCCAGGATGTTCCCCGACGGGAAATACCCGCCCAACACCCTGCTGGTGGTCGACCGCCTGGTCCAGGAGCAGTTCCTGGTCGAGGTTCAAACCATCGCGGCGCTCTAGGCGCTGCGATCCTGCACGCCGCTCTTTGAATCAGTCGGGCTTCGCGCCGGAGCGCCTGACCAGCTCGGCGTAGGTCTTCTGCTCCGCGGCGACGAAGGCGGTGAACTGCTCCGGCGTGCGGATCGCCGGCGGCTCCGAGCCCATGGCGCGCAGGCGATCCCGGACATCCGGCGCCGCCATCGCCTTCAGGGTCTCGGCATGGAGCCGCTCCACCACCGGCTGCGGGGTCTTGCCCGGGGCCATCAGGCCCCACCAGGTGGTCATGTCGAAGCCCCTCAGGCCGGATTCGTCCAGCGTCGGCAGCTCGGGCAGGAAGCCCGAGCGCGCCCTGGTGGTCACCGCCAGCGCCCGCACCTTGCCCGAGCGCACGTTGGGCAGCGCGCTCGCCAGGTTGTCGAACATGAGCTGCACGCGGCCGGCCATCAGGTCCAGCACCGCCGGCGCTGCGCCCTTGTAGGGGATGTGGACCATGTAGGTTCCGGTCATGCCCTTGAACAGCTCCCCGGCCAGGTGCCCGGTGGAACCGGTGGAACCCGAGGCGAAGTCCAGCCGCCCGGGGCGCGATTTCGCCAGCGCCACCAGCTCGCCGACGTTCTGCGCCGGCAGCTCCAGGTTCACGATCAGGACATTGGGCACCTGCACCATCAGCGCGACGTGGCGGAAGTCCTTGATCGGGTCGTAGGGCACGCTGCCCATCAGGGTCGGGTTGATGGCGTGGGTGGCGATGGCACCGACCACCACGGTGTGGCCATCAGGCGCGCTCTTGGCGACGTAATCCACGCCCAGATTGCCGCCGGCGCCGGGCCGGTTCTCCACCACCACCGGCTGTCCCAGGGACTCCTGGAGCTTGGCCGCGATCAGGCGCGCCGAAATGTCGATCGGCCCGCCGGCGGCGTAGGGCGCGACGATGCGGACCGGGCGCGTGGGCCAGGCCTGGGCTGGCGCCAGGCCCGAGGTGGCCGCAAGCATCAGCAACAGTGCAAGACGTTTCATCGAACCGCCTCCTCAAACGACGAGGGCGCGCCTCGGCGCGCCCTCGAAACCGTGCCCCAGCCGTCTACTTTTGCTCCTCCCCGGCGAACGCCTGTTCGCGCTTGGAGCGCAAGGCGGGCAGGGAGATCACCACCAGCAACACGATGGAGATGATGAGGAAGGTGGCGCTGATGGGCTTCTGGAAGAACACCAGCGGGTCGCCGCGCGACAGCAGCATCGCCCGGCGCAGGTTCTCCTCCATCAAGGGCCCCAGGATGAACCCCAGGATCATCGGCGCCGGCTCGCAGGCGAGCTTGGCGCAGATGTAGCCCAGCACGCCAAAGAAGGCCATGATCAGGACGTCGAAGGGGTTGTTCGACAGGCTGAACACGCCGATGCACATGAAGACCAGGATCGCCGGGTAAAGGATGCGGTAGGGCACGGTGAGCAGCTTGATCCACAGGCCGATCATCGGCAGGTTGAGGATCACCAGCATCAGGTTGCCCACCCACATCGAGGCGATCATTCCCCAGAAAAGCTGCGGGCGCTCGGTCATCACCTGCGGGCCGGGGGCGATGCCCTGGATCATCATGGCGCCGATCATGAGCGCCATCACCGCGTTGCCCGGGATGCCGAGGGTCAACAACGGGATGAAGGAGGTCTGCGCGCCGGCGTTGTTGGCCGACTCCGGCCCGGCCACGCCCTCGATCGCGCCCTTGCCGAACTCGTGCGAGTACTTGGAGACCTTCTTCTCCACGGTGTAGGAGGCGAACGAGGACAGCAGCGCACCGCCGCCGGGCAGGATCCCCAGCGCGGAACCGAGGGCGGTGCCGCGCAGGATCGAGGGCGCCATGCGCTTGAAATCCTCCTTGCTCGGCATCAGCCGGCCGACCTTGCTGGTGAACACCTCGCGCTGGTCGGTCTGCTCCAGGTTGACGATGATCTCGGCCAGCCCGAACATGCCCATCGCCACCACGACGAAGCCGATGCCGTCGGCCAGTTCGGAGACGCCGAAGGCAAAGCGCAGCACGCCGGAGTTGACGTCGGTCCCGACCAGGCCGAGCAGCAGCCCGAGCAGCACCATGGCGATCGCCTTGATGAGCGAGCCGCTCGCCAGCACCGTGGCCGCCACCAGGCCCAGCACCATCAGGGAGAAGTACTCCGAGGGGCCGAACTTGAGCGCGACCTCGGCCAGCGGGGGCGCAAACAGCGCCACGACGAGCGTGGAGATGGTTCCGGCAAAGAACGAGCCAATCGCCGCGGTGGCAAGCGCCGGGCCGGCGCGGCCGCGCCGCGCCATCTGGTAGCCGTCCAGGCAGGTGACCACCGACGAGGATTCGCCCGGCAGGTTGACCAGGATCGCGGTGGTGGAGCCGCCGTACTGCGCGCCGTAGTAGATGCCGGCGAGCATGATGAGGGCGCCGATCGGGTTGAGGTTGAAGGTGATCGGCAGCAGCATGGCGATGGTCGCCACCGGCCCGACGCCGGGCAACACGCCGATCAGCGTGCCCAGGACCACGCCCACCAGGCACATCAAGAGGTTGAACGGCGACAGCGCGACGCCGAAGCCGAGCGCGAGGTTGGAGAGGATTTCCATGTCCGCTACCTTCGCGCCGCTATTGGAGGAACGCGGGCCAGATCGGGAACGGCAGCGTCAGGCCGTGCACGAAGACCACGACCGAGAACAAGGACAGCAGCACCGCCAGGATCGCCACCTCCTTCGTCTTGTACTCGTGGCCGCCCAGCGCCGCCACGAACACCAGCAGGATGGTGGCCAGCACCAGGCCGAGCGGCTTGAGCAGGTAGGCGAACACCATGCCGCAGGCGAGGATCAGGATCAGCGGCTTGGTCTTGGGCCGGAACAGGAACGACAGCACCGCGAGGATCACCGAGGCGGCGAGCATGCCGTAGTCGCCGCTCTTGAACAGTACCTTGCTGCCGTAGCCCAGCCCGGCGAACAGGGCGACGCCGACCACGAAGTCCAGGATTCCGAACGACATGTTGGCCTTCATGGTCTCGGGCGGCAGCTTGGAGAGGAGGCCGCGCAAGAACACGACCAGGCCAAGGATTGCGAGCAGCCCGCCCAGCACGGTCGGGAAATACGCCGGGCCCATGCGAAGCGCCGTGCCCATCTGGTAGCCGTACTCCGGGTTGCCCCAGCCCATCGACTTCCAGGCCGCGACGAGGAACGCCGGCGGACCGACGGCGATGATCATCGCCGCGAGGCCAAAGCCCATGAACATCAGCCCGGCCCAAAAATCCTTTTCGTTCTTGATCTGCATTCCCCCCCCCCCGACGGGCTGTCGCTCCCTGCGCGAAGCGGCGCGGAGTGTAGCATGATGGCGAAGCCCGGTCGCCTCGACCGGAAACCGCGGGCAAGGTGCTGAAGGACGGCAGCCTCAAGGCCGACCAGGTGCACCCGAACGCGCGCGGCTACCGCCTGATCGCAGAGAAGTTGGCGGCCCTGCTGAAAGAAGCCGGCGCGATCTGAGGCGCGCGAGGTCGGCGGGCCGATCCACGTCCCAGAGCGTGCGCAGTTCCTGCAAGCTCCAGCCCAGGCGCGCTGCGCGCCTGCGCGTCTCGCGCAGGACCTCGGGGCCGCCCCAGGGCATGCCGTCGAACAACGCCGGCGACGCGCGCCTCAGGCCAATCAACGGGTAACCGCCGTCTTCGGCCGGCGCAAGCACGAGGTCGGCTCCCGCGCGCAGCGCGGCGAACGCGGCGCGGATGTCCGCCGGGCGCAACTCGGGGCAGTCCGAACCGATCAGCACCGCCGCATCGGCGCGCGCGAGCGCGCCCTGGAGCGCGCCGTGCATGCGCGCGCCAAGGTCGCCCCCGGCCTGCGTCCTCAGGCGTATGCCATGGCGCCGCGCCAGCGCGCGGAACAGCGCATGGCCGCAATGCGGCGCGCAGTGCAGTTCCACCGCCCCGCAGCGCGCCGCGCGCGCCGTCGCCACCGCGCGCGCCAGCAGTTGCGCGTGCAGGCGGGCCGCGCCCGCGGCGCCCAGCGCGGAGCGCAAGCGGGACTTGACCCGGCCGGGCCGCGGCGCCCGGGAGAAGACGATCAGCACCGCCTCAGGCCGCTCGCGAATAGCGGCGCGCCAGCTCTTGCGGGTCCGCGCCCAGCGCATAGGCGAGCCGCAGCCGCCACATGTGCACGATCGTGCACATCGCGCCCCGCTCGTCCCAGCGCCGGCCGGAGGTCACCGCCTTCGCGCGCAGGCAGGCCGGCGCGCCGTGCCGCTTCATTTCCTTGCTGAAGGCGATGTCCTCCATCAGCGCGATGTCGGGAAAGCCGGTGAAATCGGCGCGGCGCACGAAGATCGCCTGGTCGCCGGTGGCGATGCCGGTGAGACGCGAGCGCCAGTTCATGAAGAACCCGACCATCCCCAGCAGCGGCGAGCGGCCCTCGATGCGCACGTCGAAGCGGCCCCAGCGGCGCGCCTCGAGCGCCGCGGCGACCTGCCGGTCCGCATCCGGGGGCAGCCGGGTATCGGCATGCAGGAACAGCAGCGCTTGGCCCGAGGCGGCGGCGGCGCCGGCGTTCATCTGCCGCGCGCGGCCGCGCGGCGCGGCGATCACCCTGTCGGCGAGCGGCGCGGCGAGCGCCGCGGTACCGTCGGCGCTGCCGCCGTCGGCCACGATCACCTCGTGCCCGCGGGCGCGCAGCGGCGCGAGCAGCGCCAGCGTCGCGGCGATGCCGCCGGCTTCATCCAGCGCCGGGACGATGACGGAAAGCTTCACCTGCGCACGTCGTTGAGCGACCAGTCGTAGTCGAGGAACGAGAGCGGCGCCTTGCCCTCGGCGACCCGCTTCTGCTGCGCAGGCTCATCGCTCAGCAGCCTGGCGTACTTCGCGAAATACTGCTCCCGGGACTGGATGCCCCGGTAGCCGCTGGTCCAGTCCTCCTTGAACCAGTCGAAGATCTTGGACACTTCCAGCCGGCCCTGCGCGCCGAGGCGGTTGCGCGAGCGGTCCGACAGGAAGCGCACCGCCTGCTCCTCCAGCTGCGCCTCGAGGCGCTCGGCGACGAAGGCCTCCTCGCGCAGCCCCGGGCAGCCGATGGAGGCGCAATTGAGCGCGAAATGCACCCGCGGCTCGTCGTAGGCCCCGGGCTTCCTAAGGATCTCGTGCTCGATCTGGTCCAGGTAGGACTCGCGCCCCAGCAGGCGGAAGAATTTGCGCTTCCAGCGGTTGTTGAACAGGTCGCTGCCGATGTCCCTGATCGACTTCACCGGGTAGTGCTCGAGGATCAGCTCGACGGTGAAGGCGTTGTAGGCGTTGATCAGGAACGCCATGCGCTGCGCCCCGGGCCAGCCCTGGAACTCGGCCTCGGACACCGCCGACAGGGCGCCCAGGTAGGCCTTCAGCACGCCGCGGTCCCCGGCGAATTCGGCGTAGCGGACCTGCGAGGCGTTGTTGCCGGGCAGCAGGAGGACGTGTTTCTTCAGCAGCGCGTCCCAGGCCTTGTGCGCATGGTCGAATCCCTGCGCCGCGGCGCTGCCGGCGCAGAACGCGAGCAGCACGATGATCCATTTCATGCTCGGCCCCTCCCCCAGGCGTGGAACTTCTCGACCTGGCGCAGCAGCCCCTGCGGCGCATGCGCCTTCTTCCAGACCCCGGCGGCGTACTTGTTGGCCTCCGCCAGCGTCGGATAAATGTGGATGGTGCCCAGGATCTTGTTCAGGCCCAAGCCGTGGCGCATGGCGGTGACGAACTCGGCGATCAGGTCGCCGGCGTGCTCACCGGCGATGGTGACCCCGAGGATGCGGTCCTTGCCCGGCACGGTGAGCACCTTGACCAGTCCGTGCGCCGACTCGTCGGCGATGGCGCGGTCGAGATCCTCCATCCGGTACACGGTGAGCTCGTACGGGACGCCTTTTTCCTTCGCTTCGGTCTCGTTCAGGCCCACCCGGGCCACCTCCGGGTCGGTGAAGGTCGCCCAGGGAATCACGGAGTAGTCGGCGCGGAATTTCTTCAGGCCGCCGAACAGCGCATTGACCGCCGCATACCAGGCCTGGTGCGCCGCGGTATGGGTGAACTGGAACGGCCCGGCGACATCGCCGCAGGCGAAGATGTTGGGATAGATCGTCTGCAGGAACTCGTTGGTCTCGACCGTGCGCGCCTTGGTGGTCGGGACGCCGAGTTCCTCCAGGCCGTAGCCGGTGGTGTTGGCGACGCGGCCCACGGCGCACAGCACCTCATCGAAGGCAATGCGGACTTCCGCGCCCGCGTGCTCGCACACCAGCACCTTCTGGCCGGCCTCGACCAGGAACTGCTTCGCCTTGTGGCCGAGCCGAACCTCCACGCCCTCGGCGGCGAACTTCTTCATCACCAGGTCCGAGATCTCGGGGTCCTCGCGCGCGAGCAGCCGCGGCAGCATCTCCACCTGCGTCACCTTCGAGCCCAGGCGCGCAAACGCCTGCGCCAGTTCGGAGCCGATCGGACCGCCGCCCAGCACCAGCAGCCGCGGCGGCAGCTTGCGCAGCCCCCACACGGTGTCCGAGGTGAGGCAGCCGATGTCCGCGAGGCCCGGAATCGGCGGCACGAACGGCCGCGCCCCGGCCGCGATCACGATCGAGCGCGTGCTCAGGCGCTGGGTCGCGCCGGATGCGGCCTTCACCTCCACTTCCCAGGGCGTGACGATGCGCGCCTCGCCCTCGATGCACTCCACCCCCAGCCCGCTGTAGCGCTCGACCGAATCATGCGGCTCGATGGTCCGGATCACGCGCTGCACGCGTTGCATGACCTCGGCGAAGTCGATCTGCGCGGTCGCGGCCCGAATGCCGTACTTCCCCGCAGCGCGGATCTGCGCCAGGACTTTCGCCGTCTTGATGAGCGCCTTGGACGGGACGCAGCCGGTGTTCAGGCATTCCCCGCCCATGCGGTGCTTCTCCACCAGCGTCACCTTCGCCTTGACCGCCGCGGCAATGTAGGCGCTGAGCAGCCCGGCGGAGCCCGCGCCGATGACCACCAGGTTGCGCTCGAAGCGCGCCGGTCGCCGCGCAACCCAGGGCGCGTAGACGCGCCGCGCTTTGACCGCATCCGCGGCTCGCTTGGCGATCAGCGGGAACAACCCCAGCAGCACGAAGGCGCCGATCAGCCCCGGCGACAGGATGCCCGCGGGCGACTGGATGGCGGCGAGCTGGGTGCCCGCGTTCACGTAGACCACCGTCCCGGCCAGCATGCCCAGCTGGCTTACCCAGTAGAACCTCCAGACGCGGATCGGGGTCAGGCCCATGGCGAGGTTGATGACGAAGAACGGCGCCGCGGGAATGAGGCGCAGCGTGAACAGGTACAGGCCGCCTTCCTTCGCCACGCCGGCGTTGAGCCCGGCGAGCTGGGCTCCGAAGCGGCCCTGCACCCAGTCGCGCAGCAGGAAGCGCGAGGCGAGGAAGGCGAGCGTGGCGCCGATCGACGAGGCGAACGAGACCAGCACGGTACCCCAGGCGAGGCCGAACACCGCCCCGCCCACCAGCGTCATCACGGCGGCGCCCGGCAGCGACAGGCCGGTGACCGCGACATACACCAGGAAATAGCCCAGCACGGTCTGCCAGGGATGGCTCTGGTAGAGGGCGAGGATGGCGTCCTGCTGCGCCTTCAGGTTCTGGAACGTGAGGTAGCGGTGGCCGCCGAGCGCGAAGAAGGCGCCCGCCGCGACGGCGAGGACGGCGAGGACCAGAAGCTTGGAGCGGTTCATGGGGGGCGC
>Ga0194128_10001724_pt1 | contig 37584 bp, 32 predicted proteins | sample TA2KigCa65mmetaG_FD_148650 | JGI IMG/M metagenome (GOLD analysis project Ga0194128, IMG submission 148650) | Freshwater microbial communities from Lake Tanganyika, Tanzania - TA2015037 Kigoma Deep Cast 65m | ecosystem: Environmental > Aquatic > Freshwater > Lake | place: Tanzania: Lake...
CTGGGAGAACACCGAGTTCGAGCTGCACATCAGCTCGGCGCATGTCGATGGCGCAACCGTCTACGCCGACATGGCACGACAGGCCGGGCTCAAGCTGAAGTTGACGCGCTATCCGGCCGAGAACTATCTCGACGTCGCCTGGATGAAGAAGCCGTTCATCATTTCCGGCTGGTTTGGCCGGCCGACCGTGGCGCTGGCACTCCAGGTCGCCTATGTGTCGCAGGCCTCATGGAACGAGACGTTCTGGAAGCGGCCCGAATTCGACCGCCTGGTCGCCGACGCGCGCAAGACGTTGGATCAGGCCAAGCGCAGGGACCTCTTCTTCGAGGCCCAGCGCATGCTGTGGGAAGACGGCGGTGCGATGATCCCCGTGTTCGAGAACTGGATCGACGCAACGTCGAGCAAGGTCAAAGGCATCGAGCCTCACGCCTTCGGCGCGCTTGGCTTCTACTACTGGGATGGCGCCTGGGTCGACGCCTAGCCGGCATGTCCCATGGCGTCGCTCGTCCTGGGGCGCCTGCTGCTCGGCGCGGTCACGCTGCTTGTGGCCTCGCTTCTGGTTTTCGCCGGCACTCAGGCGCTCCCGGGCGACGTCACCACCGCGATCCTGGGGAACGAGGCGACCCCGGAAACCCGCGCGGCGCTGGTCGAGCGTCTCGGCCTCGATCGCCCGATTCACGTCCAATATTTCGAATGGGCAGGACGATTTCTTCGCGGTGACCTCGGTCTCTCGCTGGTCAACGACGTGCCGGTATCCCGCCTGCTCGATCTGCGCCTGAAGAACACGTTCATCCTCGCGCTCGCGACCATCATCGTCGTCGTACCGCTGTCGCTTTTCCTTGGCCTGCTCTGTGCCGCCTATCCGAACGGTCGGCTCGACAGCTCGATCTCCGTCGTCTCGCTGTTCCTGATCTCGCTGCCGGAATTCCTGGTCGGCATCATCCTGGTGCTGCTGTTTGCCGTCTACTGGTCGGTGCTACCGGCAACCAGCATCTCGGGCTTCCGCTCGTTTGAGCATCTGGTGCGCGCGCTTGTGCTGCCGGTGCTGACCCTGACTTTTGCCATCCTCGCGCACATGGTGCGCATGACGCGGGCGGCCATGCTCGAGGTCATGCGCGCGCCCTATATCGAAATGGCGTTGCTCAAAGGCGCCTCGCGATCGCGTATCGTGCTCCGGCACGCGCTGCCCAACGCCCTCGGCCCGATCATCAACGTGATCGCCCTCAACCTCGGCTATCTGATCAGCGGCGTGGTCGTGGTCGAGGTCATCTTCGCTTATCGCGGCCTCGGCAAGCTGCTGGTCGAAGCGATCGGCAACCGCGACCTACCTCTGCTGCAGGCGGTCGCGCTGATCATGGTGGCCGCCTACATCGTCTTCACCTTGCTGGCGGACATCGTCGCGCGGCTGAGCAACCCTCGCCTCAGGTTCAAGCAATGAGTGCGGGCGAAGCGACGGCACAGGCGATCCCACGGCCGCGACGGCTGCCACCCCCGCTCGCCTGCATCGGTCTCGCCATCGTGGCGATCGGGCTCATCATGGCGCTGCTCGGGCCGTTCCTCGCCCGCCACGGCGCGGGCGAGCTGATCTCAGAGCGTCCCTTTCCGGCCGCAAGCTGGGCACTACCCTTCGGCGGCGACCATCTCGGGCGCGATGTCCTGTCGCGCCTTTTGCACGCCGCACCGGTCACGATCGGTCTGGCGCTCGGCGCGACCACCGTCGGCTTCGTGATCGGCCTTACCGTCGGCTTCTTCACGGCGGAGGTTCGGGGCAACACTGACACGATGATCACCTGGATCCTCGACATCCTCGTGTCGTTTCCACCCAAGCTGATCGCGCTGATCGCGATTGCCGGCCTCGGCTCATCGCTGCCGATCCTGATCGCGACTCTCGGTTTCGTGCATGCGCCGCGCGTCGCGCGCGTGGCGCGCGCCGTCGCCATGAACATCTCCGCGATGGACTTCGTCGAGGCGGCGCGCGCGCGTGGCGAATCGGTCCTGGCCGTGATGGTCAGGGAGATCTGGCCGAGTGCGCGCCGGCCGATGGCGGTTGAATTCGGCCTTCGCGTCACCTTCTCGATCCTCGTGCTGAGCTCACTGAGCTTCCTTGGCCTCGGCGTTCAGCCGCCTATGACCGATTGGGGTTCGATGGTGCGCGAGAACATGTCCGGCATCTTTCTCGGCACACCTGCGGCGCTGATCCCGGCCCTCGCGATCGGCATCCTCACGGTCGGCATCAACCTCGTCATCGACTGGATCGGCGGCTCGTCCGGCCGTCGGCTCACCGAGGAACTGAGCCGTTGAGACCAGTCCTGGAGATTGCCGGTCTGGTGGTGCGCGCCGACGACGGCAAGGGAAGCTGGATCGATACGATCCGGAACGTTGATCTGACCGTTTCGGCCGGCGAGGTCGTCGCGCTGATCGGCGAGTCCGGTGCCGGCAAGAGCACGGTGGCGCTTGCCGCCCTCGGCTATGCCCGGCCAGGCACGCGCCTGGTCGAAGGCCGTATCCTTTTCGACGGCCAGGATGTGCGCGCCCTTGATGAACGAGGCCTTCGCCGCCTGCGCGGCCGCGATGCATCGTATGTGGCCCAGAGCGCCCAAGCTGCACTCAATCCCGCAATCCCGATCGGGGCCCAGATCGCTGAGCCGCTGCTCATTCACGGAATTGCCAGCGGTACGGAGGCCGAAGCCAGGATCGCATCACTCATCGGCCTGCTCGATCTGCCCGTTGGAATTGTCACCCGATTTCCGCATCAGGCGAGCGGCGGCCAGCAGCAGCGCATCGTGCTCGCCATGGCCATGGCCTGCGCGCCGCGCCTCCTCGTGCTCGACGAGCCGACGACGGCGCTCGACGTCACCACGCAGATCGAGGTGCTCAAGGCGATCCGCACCGCGATCCGCGGCCAGGGCAGTGCCGCGATCTATGTGTCGCACGACCTCGCGGTGGTAGCGCAGATCGCCGACCGCATCGTCGTCATGCGGCATGGTGCGATTGTCGAGCAGGGACCGACCGCCGAGATCGTCGAGCGGCCGAAGCAACCCTACACCGTCACGCTGATCGATGCGGTGCGCCCGCGCGACCGTCGCCTCACGCGCGAAGCGCCGCGTGGCCCCGCGCCATTGCTCGCACTCCGTGGCGTCAATGCCAGCTACGAGCAGCAGGGCTGGTTCGGTCCGGCCCGCGGCGGAAACAAGGTCCTGCGTGACATCGACCTCACCGTCGGCAAGGGCGAGGTGCTTGCCGTGGTGGGAGAATCCGGCAGCGGCAAGAGCACGCTGGCGCGCGTAGTCGCCGGTCTGCATCCGCGCCTGTCCGGAGACATTGCGCTTGCAGGTACCACCCTCGCCGATCGCGTCCGCCGGCGGCCGCTGGAGCAGCGTCGGCGCATCCAGATCATCTTCCAGAGTCCTGATCTCTCGCTGAACCCGGAAGAGCGCGTCGGCGAGATCATCGGCCGGCCGCGCCAACTCTATTTCAACGAGGCACGCACCAATCGTGATGCGCACACGGACCGGCTGCTCGACATGGTCGGACTGCCGCCATCCTATGAGCGCCGCTTTCCGGCCGAGCTTTCCGGCGGCGAGCGCCAGCGCGTGGCGATCGCGCGCGCCTTTGCCGCGGAACCCGATCTGATCCTGTGCGACGAGATACTGTCGTCGCTCGATGTCGTCATCGCCGCGCAGATTCTCGAGCTCATGCGCGAGCTGAAACGGAAATCGAGCGTCGCCTATCTGTTCATCTCGCACGATCTGGTGACCGTTGCCCAGATCGCCGACCGCATTGCCGTGCTCTACGCCGGCACCGTGTTGGAGCTCGGCGCGACCTCGGCGGTCTTCACGCCGCCGCACCATCCGTATACCGCGCTGCTGATGGCGGCCGTGCCCCAGCTTCGGCGCGGCTGGCTCGACGACGCCTTCAAGCTGCGCGGACCAACCGCGCAGCGGCGCGCAGCTCCGACGGGCTGCCCCTTTCAGCCGCGCTGCCCGCTGGCCATACCCGGCCTGTGCGAACGCGAACTGCCGCCGCTGCGCGAGCAGACGTCAGGCCACGCCATCCGCTGCCACCGCAGCGATGCCGAGCTTCGGCAAGCACAGACGAGCCCGGTTCAAACCAGCCCCAACTGAGCACGATCAAGGCGAGGAGCATTCCAGATGCGCGTGGTAAGTGAGTTTCCGCACAAGGTCAAAGTCATCGAGAACCTCTTCATCCCGCTGGCAGATGGATGCCGGCTGGCGGCGAAGATCTGGATGCCGGAAGACGCGGAGCGGCATCCGGTCCCGGCCATTCTGGAATATCTGCCCTATCGCAAGCGCGACCGGCAGGCGCTGCGCGATTCACAGATGCACGGCTATTTCGCCGGCCATGGCTATGCCTGTGTGCGGCTCGATCTGCGCGGCTCGGGCGATTCCGACGGCGCGATGTTCGACGAATACCTGCCGCAGGAGCTGAGCGACGGCGCCGAGGCGATCGCGTGGATCGCCAAGCAGCCTTGGTGCTCCGGTTCGGTCGGCATGATGGGCATCTCCTGGGGCGGCTTCAATTCGCTCCAGGTCGCGGCCCTGCGCCCGCCAGCCCTTAAAGCGATCATATCGCTCTGTGCCTCCGATGACCGTTACGCCGACGACATGCACTACATGGGCGGCTGCGTGCTGATGGATCTGCTCGGCTGGGGCTCAACCTTCCTTGCCTATTTCGGCACCCCGCCCGATCCGCTGCTGGTCGGCGATCGCTGGCGCGACATGTGGCTGGAGCGCATCGAGAACGCGACCGTGCCGACCATCACCTGGCTCCAGCACCAGCAACGCGACGAGTTCTGGAAGCAGTCCTCGGTGTGCGAGGACTACAGCCAGATCGCCTGCCCCGTCTATGCGGTCGGCGGCTGGGCTGATGGTTACACCAATTCGATCCCGCGCCTCCTGAGCCATCTCAAAGTGCCACGCAAGGGATTGATCGGGCCGTGGGGCCATACCTACCCCAATCTCGGCGGACCGGGTCCCGCCATCGGCTTTCTGCAGGAAGCGCTGCGCTGGTGGGATCAATGGCTGAGGGGCAAGGAGACCGGCATCATGAAGGAGCCGATGCTCCGCGCCTGGATGCTTGAGAGCGAGCCGGCGCGCAATTACTACGCCGTGCGCGCCGGGCGCTGGGCTGCCGAGGAAGCCTGGCCAAGCCCACGCATTCGACCGCGACGCCTGGCGGTCAACGCCGCGGGGCTGGCCGACAAGTCGACCTCCGCCCAGCCGGTCAAGACCAAGTCGCCGCAAACGGTAGGCCTCGCCTCGGCGGACTGGTGCCCCTACGGCATCGGACACGACATGCCGGGCGACCAGCGCATCGATGACGGTCGCTCGCTGACCTTCGACACGGAGCCGTTGGCCGAGCGGCTCGAGTTTCTCGGCGCAGCCGAACTGTCGTGCGACGTCGCGGTCGACCGGCCGACTGCCTTCATCGTGGCGCGCCTGTGCGACGTGGCGCCGACCGGCGAATCGGTGCTGATCACCTACGGCGTGCTCAACCTGACGCACCGCAACGGGCACGAGAAATCCGAGCCGCTGGAGCCTGAGCGCCGTTATTCGATCAAGCTGATGCTAAATCATGTCGGCTATTGCATTGCCAGGGGACATCGCTTACGGCTCGCGCTGTCGACCGCCTATTGGCCGGTCGTCTGGCCGTCACCCGAGCCGGTCACCCTCACCGTTTTCGCCGGCGGCGACAGCGCGCTCACACTGCCGGTCCGGCCGCCACGGGCCGAAGACGCGTCCCTGGCGCCGTTCAAGGAACCCGAGCAAGGGCCCAGCGTAACGCACAGTGTGCTGCGCATGCCCAGGCGCGGTCGCATGACGGTGACGCAGGACGCGCAGACCGGCGAGTTCCGTATTCACAGCGCACGCGATCGCGCCGCCTACCGGCTGCACGACATCAAGCTCGATCACAGCAGCTCCGGCGAGGAGATCCACACGATCCATCCCGACGATCCGCTGGCGGCCCGATCGGAAGCCTTTCGCAGCGTGTCCTATACGCGCGATTCCTGGCACATCCGCGTCGACACCCACACGATCCTGACGGCGACGCGCGATCATTTCGTCGTGACCGCGGACCTCGATGCTTTCGAAGGCGCGACGCGGGTCGTGACCCGGCGTTGGAACGTGCAGATCCCGCGTCGCGGCGTCTGACGTCGGACCGGCAAGCGCCACGCAAAGCGGCGGAATCGCGCCGTACGCCGCGCCTTCTCGCGCGCGCAGAGCATTGGTAAACTCGCGCGCATTCCGTTCTGTCGAAAGGGTCTCGTTCATGTCGACCGTCGTCGCCAATCCCAGCCTGCCGCCCGCCCATGTCCTGATCGGCGACAAATGGCGTCCGGCCCAATCGGGCCAGACGATCCCGGTCGTCAACCCGTCGGACGGCGAAACCTTCACCAGGATCGCGCGCGGCATGGCCGAGGACATCGACGCCGCAGTCAAGGCGGCGCGAGGGGCGATGGATGGCGCCTGGGGACGCATGACCGCGCTCGAGCGCGGCCGCCTGCTGACCAAGTTAGGCCTCGCTATCCTCGACCACTATGACGAGCTGGTCCGGCTCGAGGCGATGGACACGGGCAAGCCCTTGAAGCAGGCGCGCGCCGACATCACGGCCTTCGCGCGCTACTTCGAGTTCTATGGCGGCTGCGCCGACAAGTTCCACGGCGAGACGATTCCCTATCTCGACGGCTACACCGTCATGACCTTGCGCGAGCCGCACGGCGTCACCGGCCACATCATTCCGTGGAACTATCCGGCGCAGATCCTCGGCCGCAGCCTGGGTGCGGCCCTCGCCGCCGGAAATGCCGCCGTGGTCAAGCCGGCCGAGGATGCGTGCCTGACCTGCCTCAAATTGGGGGAGCTCGCGCTCAAGGTCGGCTTCCCGCCCGGCGCCATCAACGTCGTGCCCGGCTATGGCGAAGAGGCCGGCGCGGCGCTCGCCGGCCATCCCGGCATCGATCACATCTCCTTCACCGGCTCGCCCCAGGTCGGCACGCTGGTGCAGCAGGCGGCCGCCAAGCACAACCGTCCCGTCACCATGGAGCTCGGCGGCAAGTCGCCCCAGCTCGTCTTCGCCGACGCCGACCAGGATGCCGCGCTGCCCTTCATCACCAACGCGATCATCCAGAATGCGGGGCAGACCTGTTCGGCCGGGTCGCGCCTGCTGGTGCAGGACAAGATCCACGACGAGTTCGTCACCAAGGTCGCCGAGCGCTTCAAGGGGCTCAAGGTCGGCGCCTCGGATATGGACCTCGACTGCGGCCCGCTGATCAACAAGGACCAGCACGTCCGCGTGAAGGGCTTTCTCGACCGTGCCGACAGCGCAGGCTTCGCAAAGATCGCCGCGGGCACGATCGCTGCCAACGCGCCCAAGGGCGGCTACTACGTGGCGCCGACCCTCTACGACAATGTGACACCCGAGCACCCGATGGCGCAGGAGGAAGTGTTCGGGCCGGTCCTGTCGGTGTTCCGCTTCACCGACGAGGCGCACGCGATCAAGCTCGCGAACGGCACGGACTACGGCCTCGTCGCCGGCGTGTGGACCCGCGACGGCGGCCGGCAGATGCGGCTCGCGCGCCGGCTCCAGGCGGGCCAGGTCTTCATCAACAATTACGGCGCCGGCGGCGGCATCGAACTGCCTTTCGGCGGCGTCAAGCGTTCGGGCTTCGGCCGCGAGAAAGGCTTCGAAGCGCTCAACGGCTTCAGCGTGATCAAGACGGTCGCGATCCGGCATGGGTGAGGGCGGCAACGTCAGCCGGTCACGTCTCCTTCCGCCGAACTACACACCCTCCCCCCTTGCGGGGGAGGGCGGGGTGGGGGGACGCGCCGCGACAGTTTTCTATCAACAGCGCGGTGGCGCTGCTCGAAACAAATCCGGTGCACTGAAGCTTTGCCTCGTTGACCCCCCACCCTGCCCTCCCCCGCAAGGGGGGAGGGGAGAAAAATTTTGGGTGACGGTTGCGTTCGTCCTGCTGCTTGTAACGGCGTTCCTCGCCTCCCCCGCCCACGCGCAATTTGAATCCGGCGTCGCCGCGTTCGAGTCAGGCGACTACAAATCCGCGCTGACGATCTGGACGCCGCTTGCCCAGAAGGGCGATGCGCGGGCGCAGAACAACCTCGGCAACATGCACCAGGTCGGATTAGGCACGCCGGTGAATGCGGCCGAGGCAGCGCGCTGGTACCGCAGGGCGGCGGAGCAGGGTCATGCGCTGGCGCAGAGCAATCTCGGGCGGCTCTACGAATCGGGCCAGGGTGTGGCGCAGAGCTATCAGCAGGCGGCTTCCTGGTACCGCAGAGCCGCCGACCAGGGCAACGCGGTGGCGCAGAACAATCTCGGCGCGCTCTACGACAACGGCCAGGGCGTGAAGCAGAGCGCCGCCGAAGCGGTCAAGTGGTACCAGGCCGGCGCCGAGCGCGGTCTCGACGAAGCGCAAACCAATCTCGGCGCGATGTTCGAGAACGGCCGCGGCGTGAAGCGCGACTACGCGCGCGCCGCCGAGTGGTACAAGCGCGCCGCTGAGCAGAACCATCCGCGCGGCCTGCACTATCTCGGCCTGCTCTATCAGCACGGGCGCGGCGTCAAGCACAACGACAAGACGGCGGCCGAGCTGTTCCGCCGTGCGGTCGAGCGCGGCCATGTCCCGGCGATGACCAGCCTCGGCGTCATGACCATGCAGGGCCGTGGTGTTCAGAAAGACACCACGCGGGCGATCGCCTTGTTCAAGGCGGCGGCATCCGAGGGCGAGGCGGCAGCCGCCAACAATCTCGGCGTCATCTACGCGACCGGCGACGGCATCAGGGCCGACGCGGCCGAGGCCAGCAAGTGGTTCGCCGATGCAGCTCAAAAGGGCGATGCCAACGCGCAGGCGGCGCTCGCGCGTCATCTGAGCCTCGGCCTCGGCGTTGCACGCGACGACGTGCAGGCGGCGACCTGGTACCGCAAGGCGGCCGAACAGGGCCACGCGGACGCGCAGTTCAACCTGGGTATCCTCTATGCGCGCGGCACGGGACTGACGCGTGACGATGCCGAGGCGGTGCGCTGGTATCGCCGCGCCGCCGAGCAGAACCATCCCATGGCCATGACGCTGCTCGGCTTCAATTCGATCGAGGGCATGGGTCTCGCCAAGAACGAAGCCGAGGGCGTCAAATGGCTGCGCAAGGCGGCCGAGCGCGACGTCGGCGAGGCGCAGTTCCTGCTCGGCCAGGCCTATGCCGACGGCGTCGGCATCAAGGCCAATCCGGTCGAAGCGCTGAAATGGTTCGCGCTCGCCGTGCCGCGCCTCAATGGCACCGAGCGCGGCCAGGCCGAGGCGGCGCGCAACGATCTGATCAAGCGCCTGGCGCCGGCCGAGGTCGAGCGCGCGGCCAAGCTGGCGCGTGAGTGGAAGCCCAAGCCGGAGTAGGATCATTCGGACACACACAAGGAAGCGGGAAGACCATGCGGCTCAAGGACAAGGTTGCGATCGTGACAGGCGGCGGCTCGGGCTTCGGCGAAGGCATCGCGCGCCGCTATGCCGAGGAGGGCGCCAAGGTCGTCGTGTGCGACATCAACACCGTCAACGGCAAGAAGGTGGCGGACATCCTGACCCAGGGTGGCGCGCAGTCGACCTTCGTCAAATGCGACGTTGCGGTCGACGCCGAGGTCAAGGCGCTGGTCGACGCCGCGGTCGAGAAATACGGACGGCTCGACATCATGGTCAACAATGCCGGCGTGACCCACCGCAACAAGCCCATGCTCGAGGTGACCGAGAAGGAGGTCGACTGGATCTTCGCGGTCAACGTCAAATCGATCTTTCTTGCCGCACGCCACTGCGTGCCGGTCATGCGCCGCCAAGGCGGCGGCTGCATCATCAACACGGCGTCGACCGCCGGCCTCAGGCCGCGGCCCGGCCTCGCCGTCTACAATTCGAGCAAGGGTGCCGCCATCACGCTGACGAAGGCGATGGCGGTGGAGCTGGCGCCCGACAAGATCCGCGTCAACGCGCTCTGCCCGGTCGCGGGCGAGACGCCGCTCTTGGCCGAGTTCATGGGCGAGGACACGCCCGAGCGCCGCGCCAGGTTCATCGCCACCGTGCCGCTCGGCCGCTTCAGCCAGCCGCGCGACATTGCCAATGCCGCGGTCTATTTCGCCTCCGACGAGGCGGACTTCATCACCGGCGTGGCCTTCGAGATCGACGGCGGACGCTGCGTGTGAACGGAGCGGCGGCGGCGTGAAGTTCGCAGTCGTCGCCTATCCGAACCTGCGCGACGCTGATCGCGCGTGGATCGAGGCGATCCGTGCCAAGCACGATCCGCAGGCCGGGCTGATCGGGGCGCACTTCACCCTGGTCTATCCGCTGGAGCTCAGCGATCCAACCTCGCTTGCCACGCACATTCATGACCAGATCGCAGGTGCGCGCCCGTTTCCTTTCAAGCTCAGACACGCGACCGTCTTCGTCGACGGCGGTGCCTATTGTTTTCTCGAACCGGGTCAGGGACGTCGCGATCTGCTGGCGCTCTACGATCGTCTCCAAGACGGTCCTCTTGACGCGGTTCGCCATAAGGACGAGAGCTTTCGACCCCACATCACCGTGGCGCGTCATACTGATGAACAAGTGTGTCGGCGCCTGAGCGACGAGATCAACAGTACCAAGTTGACCATTTCCGGCCGGATCGACGGGATCGATCTGATCCAGGTGTTGGAAGATCAGGTCAGCACTATCGAACGGATTACATTCCATCCGACCCTCGCGCCGAGAGGAGCGTGACGCATGAAAATCAAAGCCGCCGTCCTGCACGACATCGGCCGGCCCGCGCCCTATGCGCAGTCGAAGCCGCTCACGATCGAGGAGGTCGAGCTCGCTGCGCCCGGCCCAGGCGAGGTGCTGGTCCGGGTACGCGCGGCCGGGCTCTGTCACTCCGATCTCTCCGTCATCAACGGCGACCGCCCCAGGCCGACGCCGATGGTGTTGGGCCACGAGGCGGCCGGCGAGATCGTCGAGCTGGGCCAGGGGGTCACGGACCTCAAGCCGGGCGACCACGTCGTCATGGTGTTCGTGCCGAGCTGCGGGCGCTGCCTCCCCTGCCAGGAAGGCCGACCGGCGCTGTGCGAACCGGGTGCGGTCGCCAACACGGCGGGCGAGCTGATCGCGGGCGGCCGGCGGATCACGCTCCGGGGCAAGCCGGTCAACCATCACGTCGGCGTCTCGGCCTTCGCCGAATACGCGGTTATGTCGCGCAACTCGGTCATCCCGATCGACCGCGCGCTGCCCTTCGAGGAAGCGGCGCTGTTCGGCTGCGCGGTGCTGACCGGCGTCGGCGCCGTGGTCAACACGGGAAGCGTCAAGCCCGGGCAGTCGGTCGCCGTGGTCGGCCTCGGCGGCGTCGGGCTCAATGCGCTGCTGGCCGCCGTGCTGTCGGGCGCCGAACGCGTCGTCGCCGTCGATCTCAGCGAGCAGAAGCTCGCCTTTGCGCGCCAATTGGGTGCAACCGACGCCTTCAACGCCGGCGATGCCGGCTGCGTCGAGGCCGTCCGCCAGGCGACCGGCGGCGGCGTGCACATGGCCTTCGAGATGGCCGGCTCGGTCAAGGCGATGGATCTCGCCTATCGCATCACCAGGCGCGGCGGCACGACGGTCAGCGCCGGGCTCTCCAACCCGCAGCACATGTGGCCGCTCCAGCACGTCAACCTGGTCGCCGAGGAGCGCACGGTCAAGGGCAGCTATATCGGCTCCTGCGTGCCGACGCGCGACCTGCCGCGCTACATCAATCTCTACAGGCGGGGCAGACTTCCGATCGACCGGCTGCTTTCCGGCCGCGTCGGCTTCGACGGCCTCAACGCTGCCTTCGACGAGCTCGCGGCCGGCAAGACGGCACGGCAAGTGCTGGTGCCCTGAAGGAAATGGCGTCGGATTCCATTTACGATTGCGTCGCCCAATTGTAAATGGACTGACGAGACGGCACAGCAAGTGCTGGTCATGTAGAAAGCGAGCACATTTCAGTATTGGTCCTCCGAATTAACCATGTGCGCCCGCTTGCGCATGCGATCGGCAACCTCTATGGTCGGAACGGCAGTAGAGATTTGAACGAATAGTTGCGGCGCATCCGGTTTCTCGGGGGATCGGGGGAATGGCGACAGTTCGCGGTTCGACCGGCAACGACCGGTTGAGCGGAACGTCCAGGGGCGACGATCTCGAGGGCCGCCAGGGCGACGACACCCTGTTCGGTCTCGATGGTTCCGACGACATCCATGGCGGCCAGGGCAATGACCTCGCAGATGGCGGGAGCGGCAACGACCGGCTGCACGGCGGCGTCGGCGACGACACGCTGCTGGGCGGTGACGGCGACGACACGCTGTGGGGCGGCCACGGGGCAAACGAACTGTCCGGCGGCGCGGGCGATGACCACCTCCATGGCGACGACGGCGCCGGGCGCTACTGGGGCGGCGACGGCGACGATACGATGCACGGCGGCGCCGGCAATGACAGCCTGTTCGGCGAGAATGGCAACGATCTGCTGCGCGGCGGTGGTGGGCACGATCGCCTCGACGGCGGCGACGGCGACGACACGATCCATGGCGGCTCCGGCCGCGACACGCTGATCGGCGGTGCCGGAGCGGACCGCCTGCTCGGCGGCCATGGCGGCAACGTCTTCGACGGCGGCGCAGGCAATGATACGATCGAGGCCGGGACCGGCGCCGACAGCGTTGCGGGCGGCGACGGCAACGACCTCGTCCGCGGCGGCCAGGGCAATGACACGATCGACGGCGGCGACGGCGCCGACACCATCAGCGGCGGCCAGGGCGACGACCTGCTGATCCACCGGCCGGGCCAGGGCGGCGACGCCGCGATCGGCGGCAAGGGCACCGACACCTTGCGGCTCGAGCTGAGCGCTGCGCAATGGCAGGACGCTTCGGTGCGCAGCGCGGTCGAGCAGCTCAACGCCTTCGTGGGCTCTCACGACAATCCCGACTCGGCGGCCGGTCACGGCGGCACGTTCACCTCGCAAACCCTGGGCGTCAGCGTCAATTCGGTCGAGCGCCTTGCCGTCGTCGTCGATGGCGTGGCCAAGCAGCCCGGTGACAAGCTGGTCGATGCACGTGACGATGCGCTCGGCGAGGTGCGCGTCGGCGAACAGCTGACCGGCAACGTCACCGCCAATGACGGCGCACCCGACGGCATCGCCGGTGTCACCGTGGTCGCCGCGCCGTCCGCAGGCACGCTGTCGATGGGCAGCGACGGACAGTTCTCTTACGACCCAGGCGCCTCGTTCGGCTCGCTGGGCGCCGGCGAGGTCTCAATTCAGACCTTCACCTATCGGATTGCCGATCCGCAGGGCGACACCGACACGGCAACGGCAAGCTTCCGCGTCGTCGGCGTCAATGATGGACCGACAGCCGGTGACGATGCCGTGAGCGGCGTCGAAGACCAGCCCGTGACGATCGCCTTTGCCGAGCTCCTGGCGAACGATCGCGATCCCGATGCCCATGACATGCTGACGGTCGTCGACGCCGGCAATGCCGAAGGCGGGTCGGTGTCGCTGGCCGCGGGCGGAATCGTCTTCCGACCGGATCAGGACTTCAGCGGCACGGCGCGCTTCGACTACCGCGTGTCCGACGGCCATGGCGGCGAGGCGACCGGACACGTCGTGGTCAATCTGGCTGCGGTCAACGATGCGCCGGTCGCCAACGACGATGCCGTGACGGGCGACGAGGATTCGCCGCGACTCATCTCGGCCGCGGACTTGCTCGGCAACGATCGCGATCCGGATGCCGGCGACCAGCTTCGCATCGTGTCGGTCGGCGACGCGACCGACGGCACCGTTGCGCTGACCGCCAGCGGCGACGTGCTGTTCACGCCCAACGCGAATTTTCACGGCAACGCAGGCTTCGCCTACACGATCGCGGATGCCGGCGGGCTCACCAGCTCGTCGCGCGTCGCGGTCAATGTCGGATCAGTCAATGACGACCCGGTCGCCGGCGATGACACGGCGAACGGCTATTCAGGCGAGACCATCGCCTTCGCGCCGGGCGACCTGCTGGGCAATGACAGCGACGCCGACGGCGATCCGCTGACGGTCACCGGCGTCGGCAATGCCGACCACGGTGATGTCGCCATCGATGCCGCCGGACGAATCCTTTTCACGCCGGAGACCGGGTTCGCGGGCACGGCTTCGTTCGACTACCGCGTGTCGGACGGCCACGGCGGCAGCGATACGGCAAGAGTCGCCGTATCCGTCGCCACGCGGGACAAACTGATCGAGGGCACGCCGGGGCAGGACAGCCTGGTCGGAGGCAGCGGCAACGATACGATCATCGGCAATGCCGGCGCCGACACGATCATCGGCGGTGCCGGCGGCGATCTGCTGACCGGTGGCGCAAGCGCCGGCGATTTCACGCGCACGACGCGAACGGAGCTATCTGCCCAGGGCCTGACGTCGGAGGCACATTTTGGTTCGTCGGTCGACATCGACGGCAATATTGCGGTGGTCAGTGCCAGTAATCAGGCCGGCGGAGCCGGGGCGGTCTATGCCTACGAATGGGTCGGCACGTCCTGGTCGTCCGCCCGGCAGATCGTGCCGAGCGGCGTCGCATCGCGCGACTATTTCGGCCAAGAGGGCGCCGTTGCCGTGCAGGGCAGCACCCTGATCGTCGGCTCGCCCGGCGACGACAATGCCAAGGGCACCGACGCCGGGTCGGTCTATGTCTATCAGAAGGACGGCCAGGGCTGGCAGCAGACCCAGCAGATCACGGCCTCCGACGGCACGAACGACACGAGGTTCGGCGTGAGCGTCGCCGTGTCCGGCGACTGGATGATCGTGGGCAAGGGAGACAATGACGCCCAGGGCGTGTATCACGGCGGCTCCGCCTATGTCTTCCACAAGACCGGCGCCGGCTGGGTAGAGGAAGCTCGCCTTGTCAACGGCGCGCCCGGCGACCTGTTTGCCGGGAAAGTCGCAATAGACGGCGACATCGCGGTCGTCAGTTCGTACGGCGACGACTCCCTCGCTTCGAATGCCGGTGCGGTCTATGTGTACAGACACGGCACGAGCGGATGGACGTTCGAGCAGAAGCTGGTCGCCGGCGGCGACGGCAACCCGGCGAACGACAGATTCGGCGCCGACGTGGCCGTCTCGAACGGCACCATCGTCGTCGGCGCCTATGCGGATGAGGCCGCGGGGCCGAACCTGTCCGGCTCCGCCTATGTGTTCGACTACAGCGGCGGCCATTGGAGCCAGACCCAGAAGCTGGTCGATTCGACGCCCCACCAATGGGCCCAGCTCGGCTACAGCGTCGACATCGACGGCAACAGGATCGTGCTGGGCGGCCAGGAGTCCGAGGGCTCCGATCGCGCCGGCGAAGTCATCGTCTATGAACGGGCAAATGGCGTCTGGTCCCAGACCAGCACTCTGACCCAGGGCAATGGACAGCCGGCCGAGTATTTCGGATACAGCGTCGCGTTGGACGGCAACCGGGTGGTCGCGGGCGCGATCTTGCATGGCAGCGGCGGCGCCTATCTTTTCGACGCCGGCGGCGACGCCGGCGACACCTTCGTGGTCGGCGGTTCCGGCAACGACACGATTACCGATTTCGAGGTCGGCATCGACCGGCTCGAACTCCAGGGCGGCGCGACGATTGCCGGCTATCGCGAAACGGACGCAAACAACGACGGCCGGATCGATACCATCGCCGATCTGAGCGACGGCGGCAGCGTGACCATGCTGGGCGTCAGCGGTATCGCACCGCCGCAGACGGCCGAGGCGATCGTATTCAGCTCGAAGCGTGCCAGCGGAAACGACGATCTTTGGATCATGCGTCCCGACGGAACGGGCGCACGTCAAATGACGTTAGGGCCGAACAACGACTTCGATGCTTCAATTTCGCCGGACGGCACCAAGGTCGCGTTCACGCGACATTTGGCGGGAACCGACTATACCAACGTTTGGGTCAAGGACTTGCGGACCGGCGCCGAAACCCAATTGACGTCATCCAATATGGAGGGGGCGCCGGACTGGTCTCCGGATGGAACACAGATTGCCTTCCATTCCTACCGCGCGGGCAACGGCCACATTTGGGTCATGAACGCCGATGGCGGTGGCCAGCGACAGCTATCCACCGCCACGACCGACACGATGCCGGACTGGGGCACCGACGGCTACATCTACTTCCAGTCAACCCGAGATCATCGGGACCTGTGGGACATTTGGAAGATGTCGCCAGTGACCGGGAGCGCCACGCGCGTCATTGGTGGCAACCAGGAATATCAGCCGGCTGTGTCTGATGACGGCACCAAGCTGGCCTGGGCCGACATACCCGGCATATCCATCGCAAATATCGACGGCAGCGGTGCGCATGCCATTTCAATCGGTGGCGGCGGCGAGCACGCGCTGCCCGACTGGTCTCCGGACGGGCAATGGGTGATGTATCAGGACGGCAATCACGCCGACCTCTACAAGACGAACATCTCGACCGGACAAATCGTCCAGCTGACCAATGCCTCCGGCCAGGATCACTACGGAGAATGGGGCCGCGTCGTGCGCAACCCCACCATCGACGACTGGTTCGCTTGAGCCATTGGGTCTGCGGCCCGGGAGCCGGTCTGCCTCATGACTGCTTCGTCGCGCCACCATGGGCGGTGATGCGGTCGATCAGCGCCAGCAGCAGGGTCGAGACGACGAAGGTCAGGTGGATGATCACCAGCCACATCAGCTTTTCCTGGCTGATCTGGTTGATGTTCATGAACGCCTTGAGCAGATGGATCGCCGAGATCGCCACGATCGACGACGACAGCTTGATCTTCAGGCTGCCGTGGTCGAGCTTGCCGAGCCAGGCGATGTTATGGCGCCCGACATCGACGTCGAGGCGGGAGACGAAATTCTCGTAGCCGCTGATGATCACCATGACCAGCAGGCTCGCGACCAGCGTGGCGTCGACCAGGGTGAGCGCCGCCAGAAGCAGATTGGCGTCGTTCATGCTCAGCGCCGTCGCGAAGATGTGGAACAGGTCCTGGAAGAACTTGACGACGTAGATGACCAGGACCAGCGCCAGGCCGATGAACATCGGAACGAGCAGCCAGCGGCTGGCGAAGATCGCGTTCTCGACGAGCTTCTCGAGCTTGTGCATCACCGTCTCCGGCCGATGAGGGGCTGCGCCACAATCTAGTGAGCGCGCTCGCAGCGGGCAATCACGGCGCACAAAGAAAACCGCCCGGGGGGATGCCCCGGGCGGTTCTCGGTCAAGCGACCGTAAGGTGCGCTACTCGTCCTTCTTGATGCCGACGAGCTGCAGGAGGAGCGTGAACAGGTTGATGAAGTCGAGGTAGAGCTGGAGCGATCCGTAGATCGCCTTCTTGCCCATGGTCTCGCTGTCATCGCTCTCGAGATAGACTTCCTTGATCTGCTGCGTGTCGTATGCGGTCAGGCCGACGAAGATCAGCACGCCGATCACGGAGATCGCGAACTGCAGCGCCGAGCTGGCGATGAAGATGTTCACGATCGACGCGATGATGATGCCGATCAGGCCCATGAACAGGAAGCTGCCCATGCCCGACAGGTCGCGCTTCGTCGTGTAGCCGTAGAGGCTCATGGCGGCGAAGGTGGCAGCCGTGATGAAGAACACGCGCGCGACGCTGGCCCCGGTGTAGACGAAGAGCGTGGGCGCCAGCGACACGCCCATGAGCGCCGCGAAAGCCCAGAACGTCATCTGCGCCGTCGCGAACGACATGGAGTGGATCTTGAAGCTGAAGAAGAACACGAAGGCCAGCGGCGCGAATAGCGCGATCCAGCCGAGCATGGTGAGACCCACCACCCGGTTGCCCTGGATGTTCGCGAACAGGCTGAGGATGTCCGTGTTCGTCAGGATGAGGAACGCCACCGCCCCGGTGAGACCCAGGCCAATGGCCATGTAGTTGTAGACCTGCAGCATGTACCGGCGCAGGCCCAAGTCGATCTCGGCTTGGCTGACGGCTGCGCCCGGCTGCGCATAGGAGGTCCACTTGGTGCCAGGATCGTAAGTCATCGTTCTCCCCTTGGTACGTTAGTTGTGACCCGTTGAAACAGAACTGGGTCCTTATTTGGGGAAAATACCACGCATTTCAATGGAACAGGTACCGGATAGCGACATGGCCACAACAATTTTATGGATTTGCCGGCAGAATTGAATTTCCCAATGCCGGCAGCGACTTCCTAGGCGGCTGGCGCCTCCTGCTCCTTGGCGAGCACGGCCGCCTCGACCTCGCGGCGCAGCCGCTCGCTCTTCGTCAGCTTCTGGCTGTCGGAACGAAGCTGGCCACAGGCGGCAAGGATGTCGCGCCCGCGCGGCGTGCGGACCGGTGCGGCATAGCCCGCGTCGAAGACGATGTCGCCGAAGGCCTTGATCGCGGCGTCATCCGGGCACTCGAAGGGCGCGCCGGGCCACGGATTGAACGGGATCAGATTGACCTTGGCCGGAATGCCGCGGATCAGCCTGACCAGGGCGCGCGCGTCGGCGGCGCTGTCGTTGACGCCCTTGAGCATGACGTACTCGAAGGTAATGCGGCGCGCATTGTTGACGCCGGGATAGTCGCGGCACGCCTGAATCAGCTCGGCGATCGGGTATTTCTTGTTGAGCGGCACGATGCGGTCGCGAATCTCGTCCGTCACCGCGTGCAGGCTGACCGCGAGGTTGACGCCGAGCTCGGCGCCGCAGCGCCGCATCATCGGCACGACGCCGGCGGTCGACAGCGTGATGCGGCGCTTGGAGATCGCGATTCCCTCGCCGTCCATGATGATCTTGAGCGCCTTCGCCACATTGTCGAAATTGTAGAGCGGCTCGCCCATGCCCATCATGACGATGTTGGAGATGAGCCTGCCATCGGGCGGTGCCGGCCATTCGCCCAGCTTGTCGCGCGCCAGCAGCACCTGGCCGACGATCTCGGCGGACGCGAGGTTGCGCACCAGGCGCTGGGTGCCGGTGTGGCAGAATCGGCAGGTCAGCGTGCAGCCGACCTGGGAGGATACGCACAGCGTGCCACGATCCTCTTCGGGGATGTGCACGCACTCGATCTCCTGGCTGTCCGGCCATTTGAGCAGCCATTTGCGCGTGCCGTCGATCGAGGCGAGATCGCGCACCGCTTCGGCGCGCTCGACCATGAAGCGCTGCGCCAGCTCGGCGCGCACCGGCTTGGCGAGCGTGGTCATGCGCGCGAAGTCGGTCTCGCCGCGGTGGTAGATCCAGTGCCAGATCTGGCGCGCGCGGAACTTCGGCAGGCCGGTCGCGGCGAGCTCGGCTTCGAGCTCGGCACGGTCGAGACCGACCAGGTTCTTGCGCTCGCTCTCGGCGGCGGGGATCGTCGTCATGGCCGGATATATAGGCCCTGCCGCACGGCAAGGCCAGCGCGCGCGGAAGTCAGCGCTTGACCTTGCACGCCTTGTTGATCGCGTCGTAGGCCCTGGCGAAGCCTTTCAGCGAGAAATGGTCGACCGTCGCCGTGCCCCGCGACGACGTGCCGCGCACGATGGTGCTGTCTGCCTTGTCGTCGGGCGCCCAGGCGCGCTCTTCCTTGACGAACAGCATGAACTTGTCCTTGCCGACGGTGAGCTCGGCCTGGCTTTCGGGCTTGAACGGATAGCCGGCGACGAAGCTGACGACGTCGAGCGACTTCTGGCTCGGGCGATGTGTGATGAGCATGAACACGTCGCCGCGCTTGGTGTATTTGCCGTCCGACTTGGCGGGTGCCGCGGCGACATAGCAAACCGGCTGGCCGTTTTCGGCGTAGGAGTAAGCGGTCCACCGCTCGAACGTGCCGATCGGCTTGGGGCCATCTTGCTGCGCCGCCTGTGCCGCCGCCGCGGCAGCGGCAGCGGCAACGCAAGCAAAGAAACTGAGGAGAATCAGGGCCTTGCTCATGCATAGGATTTTAGTCGATCACACGCGATGACGCCAGTCCGCCGTCGGCGCGGCCAATGCCAGGGGCGCCGCCCCAGGCGCGGCAGTGATCCGCGCATCCCGCCGGCCCGTATCTGCGTCGTGAGCATGTGCCTTGCCCAGCCTCTAGCCTCTGCCCCATCCGTTCGGCCTGAGCCTGGCCGGCTCGGTGACGGGCCTTGTCGTCCTCGCCACGCTTGCCGTAGATGGAGGCATGCAGAAGCCCGTTTCGGCGGACACGTCCCCGGATCGTCCGGCGGCCCCCATGGCCGCCACGCCACGCGCGGGCCGGGCCGCCGATGCGCCATCCGCCAACGGCAGCAGTGCCGAGCAGAGCGCGGTCGATCTCATGGCGGCCATCGCCGGGCGACGCGATCGCGCCGCCTTCGCCCGGCTCTACGGCCATTTCGCGCCGCGCCTCAAGGCCTATCTGATCCGCCAGGGTGCCGACGAGGGCGGCGCCGAAGACGTCACGCAGGAGGCCATGCTCACGGTTTGGCATCGCGCCGCGAGCTTCGACCCCGCCAAGGCCGGCGTTTCGACCTGGATCTACACGATCGCACGCAACAAGCGCATCGACCGGCTGCGGCGCGAGCGCTATCCCGAGGTCGAGCTCAACGACCCGGCGCTCGTGCCGGACACGCCGGCGGCAGCCGATGCCGTGATCGCCGCCAGCGAGGCCGAAGACAGGTTGCGCCATGCGATCGGCAGGCTGCCGGCCGAACAGTCCGATCTGCTCCAGCTCGCCTTCTTCCAGGACAAATCGCACAGCGCGATCGCCGACGAGCGCGGCTTGCCGCTCGGCACGGTCAAATCGCGCATCCGTCTGGCGCTCCAGCGCCTCCGGCATGATCTGAAGGATTTTGCGTGATGTCTCGATCCAGCCTGCCCAATTTCCATCCCAGCGAGCTTATGCTGCTCGACTATGCCGCCGGCAGCCTCCACGAGGCGGCGGCGCTGCTGGTCGCCACGCATATCTCGCTGTGCCCGGCGTGCCGTGCCGAGGTCGGACGGCTCGAATCGGTCGGCGGCGCCTTGCTCGACGCGATCGAACCGGTCGCCGACCCGGCGGGACTCGAGGCGGTGCTGAGCCGGCTCGACGAAATCCCTGCCGAGTTCGCACCCGGCCGTGCCGACGACGAGCCCTTCGACGACGAGACCCGGCGCGTCATGCCGGCAGCACTGCGTCGCCGCATCGGTGCGAACCTGGATCGCATCAACTGGAAGACGCTCGGCCGCGTCAGCCAGGTCGACGTGCCCGTCGCGGTCGAGCGGCCGGGTGTCAGCGCGCGGCTGCTTCGACTCAAGGCCTGGCAGAAGGTGCCGCGCCACACCCATGGCGGTACCGAACTGACGCTGGTGCTGACCGGCGGCTTCAGCGACCAGACCGGACACTACCTGCGGGGCGATGTTGCGGTCGCCGACCGCGGGATCACTCACGCACCAGTGACCGATGCCGACGGCGACTGCATCTGCCTCGCTGTGGTGGACGGATCGATCAAGTTGACCGGGCCGATCGGGCGCGTCGTCGGCCTTTTCCTGCGCACCTGAACAGGCTCGGCCTCCGCTGACGAAGACCCGTGACAGATCGGTCGCGCGGGTGTAGCAAGGCGTCCTCCACGCCCGACATCTGAACGCGCCGCCGCGCTCCGGCGGCCGGATCGTCGCGAGCCGGGGGTTGAGCCGCGCGCATGTTTCGCCTGTTCGAACGACTCCTCGATCCGACCGCCCGGACGCCGGAAACGCCGCCACCTGCCGGCCTCGTGGCGTTTTATTGGCACTATGCCGGCCAGGCCCGCGGCCTGCTGGCGGCGCTGTTCGTCGTCGGCTTCGCGGTCGCGCTGCTCGACGCCTGCATTCCGCTGTTCATCGGCCACGTCGTCGGCATGATTTCGACTCACGAGCCGGGCCAGCTTTTCGCGGCAGCTTGGCCGCAGCTTGCGGGAATGGCCGTCGTCCTGCTGTTGGTGCGGCCCTCCGTGCTCTGCCTTCAGAACCTGATCACCAACCAGGCGATCGCACCGGGACTGTCGAATCTCGTCCGCTGGCAGAGCCATTGGCACCTGGTACGGCAGAGCTGGTCGTTCTTCCAGAACGACTTCGCCGGCCGGCTTGCCAACCGCGTGATGCAGACCGGTCCGTCACTGCGCGAAAGCATCGTCGCCGGCACGAACGCGGTCTGGTACATCCTCGTCTATGGCGGCAGCGCTGTGGCGCTGCTTGCCACCAACGACCTGGCGCTGGCGATCCCGGCGCTGCTGTGGTTCGTCGGCTACCTCTCGCTGCTGCGCTATTTCGTGCCGCGCCTGCGCGACCGCTCGCGCCACATGTCCGAAGTGCGCTCCACGGTGACGGGCCGCGTCGTCGACAGCTACACCAACATCGTCACGGTCAAGCTGTTCGCGCGGCCGCGCGACGAGGACGAGTTCGTGCGCGCGGTGATCGACGAGCATACCGTAGCTTTCCGGCAACAGCTTCGTCTGATCACCCAGTTCGGCCTGTGCCTGTCGTCGATGAACGCGCTCATGGTGGTCAGCACCGCGTCGACTGCTATCTGGCTTTGGACCGCGGGGCGAATCGAGATCGGCGCGATTGCCATGGCGCTGCCGCTGACCTGGCAGATCGCCAACATTGCGGGCTGGGTCGCTCACAACGTGACGTCGATTTTCGAGAACATCGGGGTGGTGCAGGACGGCATGCGATCGATCGCCGTGCCGCGCCAGATGCCGGATCGGCCGGATGCCACGACGCTGCGCGTCACGCGCGGCGAAGTGCGATTCGAGACCGTGCGTTTCGGCTATGGCACGGCGCGTGGCGTGCTGCACGGCATCGACCTTGCCATTGCGCCGGGCGAGCGCGTCGGTCTGGTCGGACGTTCGGGCTCCGGCAAATCGACGCTGGTCAACCTCCTGCTCCGGTTTCACGAGCTCGAAGGCGGCCGCATCCTGATCGACGGGCAGGACATCAGTGCGGCGACCCAGGAAAGCGTGCGCGCCCACATCGCCATGGTGACGCAGGACACCTCGCTGCTGCACCGCTCGATCCGCGACAACATCCGCTACGGCAAGCCGGGCGCGGGCGAGCAGGAGATCGTCGAGGCCGCGGCGCGCGCCCATGCCCTGGAGTTCATCGATGCACTGGAGGATTGGCAGGGACGGCGCGGCCTCGACGCCCATGTCGGCGAGCGTGGCGTCAAGCTGTCGGGCAGCCAGCGCCAGCGTATCGCGCTGGCGCGCGTCATCCTCAAGGACGCGCCGATCCTGGTCCTCGATGAGGCGACGTCGGCGCTCGACTCCGAGGTCGAGGCGGCGATTCAGGAGCAGCTCGACGGGCTGATGAAGGGGCGCACGGTGATCGCCATCGCGCACCGGCTGTCGACCATTGCGCGCATGGACCGGCTGATCGTGCTCGATCATGGCCGCGTCGTCGAAGAGGGCTCGCACGCCCGCCTGCTCGCCAGCGGCGGAGCCTATGCGCGCCTGTGGCAGCGCCAGTCCGGCGGATTCCGCGACCAGAATCTTCCGCAACGGATCGACGCCGCCGCCGGCGAATAGCCCGGCGCAGCCTCAAGCCTTTGAGCGACGGCGCCGGCGCTCCTTGCGCTGCCATACGGGCGGTCCGTGCATATGGGGCGGCGGCAGCTCGCTCGATCCACCGGGCGAGACCGGCCGCTCGGCGAACCGCCCCGTGCTCAGCAATCGGTCATACATGACGATCGCGCCTGCGATGGCGAGATTGACGCTGAACCGCGTCGGTATCTTGATCGTGTGATCGCACAGTTCGAGCAGCTCCGGGCTGAGGCTCGAGCGCTCAGCGCCAAGCACATAGGCGGCCGCGCGCGGATGCCGGAAGCTCGGCAGCAGGGCCGCGCCGTCGATCAACTCGACGCCAACCAGCGCGCAATCGGCCGGCAGGACGAGCGATTTGAGATCGGGCCATTCGTAATATGGCATGTTCTGGGTCGCGTCGGAGGTGTCGGCATAGACGCCTTCGCTGCGGTCGTAGGCGGCCCCGATCGTGAACACGAAGCTCGCGCCGAAGGCATGGGCCGTGCGGAACACGCTGCCCAGGTTCATCGCCTTGCTGATGCCTTGGACGCCGATGCCGAAATAGCCGCGCATGGTGGACTAGGCTTGCACGGGGCGCGCCCCTGGAGCAAGGTCAGGCCCTGGCTGGGTTCAATTGATGGCGCAATCCCTTCCCATTCTCGTCGAAGTCACGCGCGGTTCGATCGTCGAAAGCCGCCATGCCGGCAGCGCCGCCGTGGTCGACGCGGCAGGGCGCATCGTTCACGCCTGGGGCGACATCGATGCGCCGGTGTTCGCACGCTCGGCCATCAAGGCGATCCAGGCACTGCCTTTGGTCGAGACCGGCGCCGCCGATGCCTTCGGCGTGTCCGAGGCGGAGCTTGCGCTCGCCTGCGCGTCGCACGGCGGCGAGAGCATTCACACCGACTGCGTCGGAAGCTGGCTCGGCCGCATCGGGCTCGGCGAGAGGGATCTGGAGTGCGGACCGCAGATTTCGTCTCATGAAGCGACGGCACATGCGGTGCTGCGCGCCGGGGGCAGCTTCACGCAAGTCCACAACAACTGTTCGGGCAAGCATTCCGGGTTTCTCACTTTGGCATGCCATCATCGCGAGTCGACGCGCGGTTACATCGCGCCCGACCATCCGACGCAGGTGCGCTGGCGCCGCGTCATGGAGGAGATGTCGGGGCTCGACCTGGCGCGCGCACCGACCGGCATCGACGGCTGCGGCATTCCCGTGGTCGGCGTCTCGCTGAGCGGCCTTGCGCGCGCTTTCGCACGCCTCGCCGACCCCGCCGGCCTGGCCGACGAACGCCGCGCCGCCATCGCACGCATCCGCAGCGCCGTCGCCAAGCACCCGCTCATGGTCGCCGGCCATGGCCGCTTCTGCTCGGAGATGATGGGGGTTCTCGGCGAACGGGCCTTTCTCAAGACCGGCGCCGAGGGCGTCTTTTGCGCGGCGATGCCCACGCTTGGCCTCGGCTTGGCGCTCAAGATCGCCGATGGCACAGGGCGTGCCTCCGAGGTCGCCTGTGGCGCGGTCCTGGACATGCTCGGCGTGATCGACGACACGGCGCGCCCGCGCATTGCCCACCGGCTTGTCGTGCCCGTGCTCAACCGCGCCGGCAAGCGCGTCGGCGAGATCAGGCCGGCCCGACCCTGGCCAAATTGACGCTGGGCCGAACTTCTGCCGGCCAAACCGACCATGGCCCAACCCGACATCCCTCATCCAGCACAGCAGGCCACGATGGATGCGCTGGTGGCGATGACCGCGCGAATCCAGGGCCTGATCGATGCAGGCCGCCTGGCCGAGGCCACCGCGGCCTGCATCCAGATGGTCGTGGCCGCGCCGCGCTGGCCGCATGCCTGGCTCAGCACTGCCGACACGGCACTGGCGGCCGGCCAGCCCGCTCTGGCGCTCAATGCCAGCTATGGCGCCGTGGTGCTGGCGCCCGCCACCGCGGCCCACCACGACGTTCTGGTCCGCAGCGCCATGGAGACCGGCAAATTCGATATCGCCGATGCCGCGGCCCGCCATCTGCTCAGCCTCGGCCAGCGCGCCGTTGCTTTTCACGAATACGGTCGACGACTAGAGTCCCGACGGTTCCACGCCGGCGCCATCACGCTGCGTCCGGCCGCACCGTCGGGAGACAGGACATGCTCGAGGAATTCAAGAAATTCGCGCTGCGCGGCAATGTCATCGACTTGGCCGTCGGCATCATCATGGGCGCGGCCTTCACCGCCATCGTCGACTCGATGGTCAAGGACGTGCTGATGCCGCCGCTTGGTCTCGCGATCGGCGGCATCGATTTCACCAACATCTTTCTGACGCTCAAGGGCGGCAGCTACCCGACGCTGGAGGCCGCGCAGAAGGCCGGCGCCGTGACCATCAATGTCGGCGTGTTCCTCAACGCCATCGTCAAGTTCGTGATCGTGGCCTTCGCCGTGTTCATCCTGGTCAAGCAGATCAACAATCTGATCCAGTTCACGCAGCGCAAGGAAGCGGCCGAGAAAGCGGCCGAGCCGCCACCGCCGCCGCGCCAGGAAGTTCTGCTCGAGGAGATCCGCGACCTGCTTGCCAGGCGCTGATCGCGGCCAACCGGCTAGTCGGCTGCGCGCATCTGCCGGGGCGGCCGCAGCACGGCCGCACCCGGCCACAGGTTGTTGCGCACACGCTCGTATTGCGGCGGGTACCATGCCTTGGCGCCGAGCGCTTCGGCGGCGTGCCAGCACCAGCGCGGATTGTCGAGCAGCGCACGCGCCAGGGCGACGAGATCCGCCTGGCCCGACGCGACAATGTCCTCGGCCTGCTGCGGCGTCAGGATCATGCCGACGGCGCGCGTGAGAAGTCCGCTCGCCTGCCGCACGCGCTGGGCCAGCGGCACCATGTAACCGGGCGCGATCGGGATGCGCTGGGCGAGCGAGATGCCGCCGCTCGACACGCAGACGAAGTCGTAGCCGCGATCACGCAGCGCGCGCGCGAAGACCACGGCGTCCTCGATGTCGGCCCCACTCTGAATCCAGTCGGTTCCGCTGATGCGCGCGCCGAGCGGCCGGTCGGCCGGCCATGCAGCGCGCACCGCATCGGCCACTTCGAGCGGGAAACGCAGGCGATTCTCCCGGCTGCCGCCGTAGCCGTCGGTACGTCGGTTCGACAAGGGCGAGACGAACTCGTGCAGCAGGTAGCCGTGCGCGGCGTGCAGCTCGACCATGTCGAGTCCGAGACGTGCCGCGCGCCGCGTCGTCCCGGCGAAGGCCGTGCGGATGCGCGCCAGCCCAGCTTCGTCGAGCGCATCGGGGACCTGCCAACCCTCGGCCATGGCAATCGCGGACGGCGCCGCCGGGTGCCAAGGGCGTTCGCTCGAATCGAGCGGACCGCCGCCCTGCCAAGGAACCCTGGCCGAGGCCTTGCGGCCAGCATGCGCGAGCTGGATCCCGATGCGCGCGTGGCCGAAGCGCCGGGCGGCGGCGACGACACGGGCCAAGGCCGCTTCCTGCGCGTCGTCATAGAGACCCAGGCAACCGTGGGTGATGCGGCCGATCGCCTCGACGGCGGTCGCCTCGATCACGAGCAGGCCCGCACCCGAAAGGGCGAGCTGCACCAGGTGCGACAGATGCCAGTCGTTGGCCGCGCCCTCGACGCACGAGTACTGGCACATGGGCGCCACGACGACACGATTCTCGAGCGTGAGGTTCTTGATGGTGATCGGCGAGAAAAGCGCGCTCGTCATCTCGTCACTCCCCCTGGCTGGGCAGCATAAGACGACGAAGATGCCGATCGGATCAAGACCGGCGCGCGACTCCACGAGCGCCCGCGGGCAAGGGACAGTGCCGACGCGATATGGCATGCTGGCGACCATGCGGATTCGCAACGTGCACGAACGCGTCCTGGCCGTGGCGCCGGAAGATGCGGCCAGATTGATCGACGGTCTGGCAGGCCCTGACGATCTGTTCTGGCCGGCAGCCTGGCCAGCCATTGCCTTCGACCGGCCGCTCGCGGTCGACGCAGAGGGTGGTCATGGCCCGATCAGCTATCGCGTCAGCGCCTACGAGCCCGGCCGGCGTGTCGAGTGCACGTTCACGCCGAGGTATTGGCTGGCGCAGGGACTCGAAGGCTGTCACGTCCTGTCGATCCGCGCCGTGCCGGATGGATGCGCGCTGCATCACGAGCTGGGCGGCACGATCTCCAAGGGCATGCTCTGGCGCTGGCCGCTTATCGTGCGCCCGCTTCATGACGCCCTGATCGAGGACGCATTCGACAGTTCCGCGCGCGCCCTCGGCGTTGTGCCGGAGCGGCCGGCCGCGTGGAGCCCATGGGTGCGCGTGCTGCGCTGGATGTTCGGTCTCGGCAGGCGGCCGCGGCAGGCCCGCCCCATGACACCGGAGAGGGCGGCGTGAATTCCTCGGGCCCGGGCAGGGCCGAACTTACGATTCGCGCCATCCGGGCGCGCGCCGTCGAGGTGCCGATGCGCCGTCCCCTGGTGACCGGCGGCGGCACGGTCGGCGCAGTGCCGCTCGTGCTCGTCGACCTCGCGACCGACGGTGGCATCACCGGCTGCGCATATGTGATTTGTTATTCCCGCATCGCGCTCCAGCCGATGGCGGCCCTGATCGCAAATCTCGGCGCCGTCGTCGAGAATGACCGCCTCGCGCCACATGATATTCATCACAAGCTGCTGCGTCGAATGACGCTTCTGGGACGGCAGGGCATGACGGGCATGGCGCTCGCCGGCATCGATATGGCGTGCTGGGACGCGCTGGCGCGTGCCCATGGCGTGCCGCTCGTCCGGCTGCTCGGCGGCGTGCCCCGGCCGGTCCCCGCCTACAACAGCAACGGCCTCGGCCTGATCGGTCCCGAGTCCGCCGCGCGCGAGGCGCGTGAACTCCTGGCGGGCGGCTTTGCCGCGATCAAGGTCCGTCTCGGCTATCCGTCGCTCGCGGAGGACGTGGCGGTCGTGCGTGCCGTGCGCGCTTCGGTCGGCCCATCGGTCCAATTGATGTCTGACTACAACCAGTGCCTCGACGTGGCCGAAGCGATCCGGCGCGGCCATGCGCTCGATGCCGAAGGGCTCGTCTGGATCGAGGAACCGGTTCGGGCCGATGACTATGTCGGCCACGCCGCCATCGCTGCAGCACTTCGGACGCCGGTGCAGCTGGGCGAGAACCTGTGGGGACCGCCCGATCTGATCAAGGCGATCGCTGCTGGTGCGGCCGATTTCGTCATGCCCGACGCGGCGAGGATCTGGGGCGTCAGCGGCTGGCTCAAGGCGGCGGCGCTCGCCGAGGCCCATGGCCTGCCCATGTCGAGCCACCTTTTCCCCGAGATCAGCGCGCATCTCCTCGCCGTCACGCCGACCTGTCATTGGCTGGAGTACATGGACTGGGCCGAGCCGATCCTGCAGGAGCCGATCCGCATCGAGCGCGGTCACGCGATCATTCCCGACAGGCCCGGCCATGGCATGGCCTGGAATGAAGCGGCCGTCACGAAGTACCAGGTCGCGTGACGAGGCCGACGGGCATGATGCCGTGGCGACGCCGCCCCGAGTTACCCGCATGGACGATCGCGCCGCGCTGACCGCAACCTCCGCACTCGCCAAGCCGGGCAGCATCGCGCTCGACGGCATGGCCGAGGTGCCGCCCGAGATCATGGCGAGCACGGCCTCCTATCTCGCCGCGCGCCCGTCCCACTTTGTCGGCTGGCACCCGACGAGCGGCGACATGCTGATCGCCACGCGCTTCACGGGGACGCTCCAGCTCTACGCGCTCGCCGGTCCCGGCGCCGAACCGCGGCAGCTCACCGACTACAAGGACCTGGTCAAGACCGCGGCCTGGGCACCCGGCGGCGACGTGCTGGTTTTCGAGCGCGACCGCGGCGGCGATGAGTTTTTTCAGATCCATTGTCTCGGCATCGTGGGCGGCGATGCCCCGTGCGTGACCGATGGTGCGGCGCGCAACACCCCTTTCAAGTGGCAGCGCCCCGGCAAGCTGCTGGCCTATAGCTCGACGCGGCGCAACGGCGCCGACACCGACATCTACGTGGTCGATCCGCGCGATAGGGCGACCGATCGCATGGTGCTGAAAGTCGCCGGGGGCGGATGGACGCCCGGCGCCTGGTCGCCCGATGGACGGACCCTGTTCGTACGCAATTACGTATCGGCCGAGGAGAGCCATCTGCACGCGCTCGACGTCGCAACCGGCGCGCTCGTGCCGGTGACGGGGGCGCATGGCGGCGCTGTCTTTCGATCCGCGCCGGTTGCCTCGCCGGACGGCCGGTTCCTCTTTCTCACCAGCAACCACGCCGGAGAGTTCGACGTCCTGTACCGCTTGGAGCTTGCCAGCGGCGCGATGACGACCCTGACGGCCGACATTTCCTGGGGCGTTGAAGAATTCGATCTCTCGCCCGACGGCAGGCTGATCGCGCTGACCACGAACGAGGCGGGATTCAACGTGCTGCACCTGATCGAGGCCGCGAGCGGCAGGAAGCAGCGTCTGCCCGAGTTGCCGCGCGGCGTGATCACGCATCCGCAGTTCAGTGCCGATGGCAAGCGCATCGGCTTCGACCTGTCCACCGCACGGCTGCCGAGCGCCGTGTATGCCGTCGATCTCGCGCACAACTCGGTCGAGACCTGGTTGGCGCCCGACGATCCCGGCCTGCCGCTCGGCCGGTTCGTCGAGCCCGAGACGCTGCGGCTGCGCAGCTTCGACGGGCTCGAGATCCATGGCTATCTCTACCGGCCCGATGTCAAACGCTTCCCGGGTCCGCGCCCGGTCATCATCGACATCCACGGCGGGCCGGAGATGCAGCTGCGTCCAATCTACCGGGACCGAACGAACTATTATCTCGAGGAGCTGGGCATCGCGCTGTTCTATCCCAATGTGCGCGGCTCGACCGGATACGGCAAGACCTATGTCAGCCTGGACAATTTGCTCCGGCGCGAGGACTCGGTGCGCGACATTGGCGCGATCATCGACTGGCTGGCACGCGATCCCGGCATCGACCGGAGCCGAATCGGCGTCACAGGCAACAGCTATGGCGGCTACATGACGCTCGCCACCCTGATTCACTTCGGCGACAAGGTCCGGGCCGCCGTCGAGGGCTATGGAATCTCCAGCTGGCTGACCATGCTGCGCGACACGCAGGCGTATCGGCAGGATCTGCGGCGCGTCGAGTACGGCGACGAACGCGACCCCGAAATGGCCAGGTTCCTGGGCAGCATTTCGCCGCTCGCCAATGTCGACCGGATCAGGCGCCCCTTGCTCGTGCTGGGCGGCGCCAATGATCCGCGCGTGCCGCTGAGCGAATCGGATCAGATCGTGCGCGCCGTGCGGCGCAATGGCGGCGAGGCCTGGTATCTCGTGGCCGACGACGAGGGCCATGGCTTCACCAAGAAGGCGAACATCGACTACGTGTTCGGCGCGGTCGTGATGTTCTGGCGCAAATTCCTGCTCGGGCGCGTCGCCGGGTGACGACGCAGATCACTCGAGCGCGTTCTTCAGCAGATAGTCGGCCATCTCGGCCGGCCTGATCTTGGTGACCTTGGTCGGCGCGCCATCGAGCGCCTCGTGGACCAGGAGCTGGTTCTGCACATTGGCGAGCTTGATCTTGTAGATGCCGGTCGCGCCGCGCAGACGCGGATAGTATTTCGGATCGACCATATTCTCGCGCCGCGCCAGGCGCTCGATGATCGCCGATTCCTCAATGTCCTCGGCCGCGCGCTTCTTCAGCACCTTCCAGTCGTTCGAACCGGCGTAGGATTGCGCGTTGAGCGCCTCGACCGCTTCGGCCGGATCGCCCTCGGCGACGCCGACCTTGAGCACATGCTTGGTCAGGCCGACCTCGGCCGCCCATTTCTCGAAGGATTGGCTGCGCGCGACATAGAGCGTGGGCATTCATTGCGCCTTTCCGACGTTGTTTGCCATATTACCATATGGATGATATGGTTCGCCATATGAAGACGACATTGAACATCGATGACACGGTCATGACGCGACTCAAGCGCGAAGCCGCGCGGAGAGGCTGCACCATGTCCGAGTTGGTCGAGACGGCGCTGCGCCGGCTGCTTGCCGACAAGAAGGAAGCCGTTGCGCTACCGCCCCTGCCGACGTTCGACGGCGGCGGCGAGCTCGTCGACATCGCCAACCGCGAGGCGCTCTACAACGCTATGGAAGAGCGCTAGTGTTCGTTGTCGACACGAACGTACTGGTCTACGCGGCAAACCGCAAATCGCCATATCACCGCTCTTGCTTGCAGTTGCTCGAGGCGTGGCGCCAGCAAGCCGGTGCTTGGCACCTGACCTGGGGGATTTGCTACGAGTTCTTGCGCGTTGCCACGCATCCCCGGACCCTGCAATCGCCATGGACCGTGACTGAGGCATGGGCGTTCCTGGAGGCCATTCTGGCGGCCCCGTCCTTGTCGATGCTCGTGCCGACGGAACGACATGCCGGCGTCCTCGGTGAGCTGACCAGTCGCTTGCCCCACTTGTGCGGTAACATCCTTCACGATGTTCATACCGCCGCGCTGATGCGCGAGCATGGCATTCGAACGATCTACACGCGGGATAGCGATTTTCATCGCTTCCCGTTCCTTGAGCCGATCGACCCTGTGACCTCAACATAGTCGCGCGCGCAACTACCTCTTCGCATCGAACTGCGTGCCCATGCGGTAGCGGCTGCCGGGATGCCAGAACCAGCCGCGCGCGATCGTCTTGTTGTCCACGAGCGAACGCCGGTGCAGCAGCAGGCAAGGCTCGCCATCGCGCATCTCCAGCGCCTTGCGCACCGGCGGCAGCGGCATGCGCGCCTCGAGCACGTGCTCGACATGGGGGGACGGCACGACCGTCCAGAGATACTCGCCCGGCGTCATGCGCTCGAAATTCTGGTTCATGTAGTCGGGCACGACCTCCGGATTGACCCAGCGATCTTCGAACTGGATCGGCGCGCCGTTCTCGCGATGGAGAATGATGGAATGGAAGAGCGGCGTTCCAGCGGCGACGCCGAAGATCACGGCCACGGCTTGTGGCGCAATCTCATCCTGAAGCAGGCGCTGCTCCGAGCTATGCTCGCCACCGCGACGGCGGATCTCTTCGGCAATGTCGCGCAACTCGATCATATCCCTCCTCCACCCCCGCGGTGTCGGGATCATCGTTGGATCGACGCGAAACCTGAACAGACGCCAGCCCGCGCACGGTGCAGAATTGAACCGATCGCGGGAGTTCGCCGGCGCATCTCTTCAGCGCGCAGCGTGATGGTGCCGTTCCCGCGCAGCGCGGGCAAGTGCGGCCGCCCGATAGATGCCATGCACGAACTTGCCATAGGGCATGGTCACGAAGAGCGCGAATACGACGCCGAGATGAAGCGCGAGCAGCACGCCCATGGCGCCGGTCTCGCGCAGCACCAGGAGGGCGAGCCCGGTCAGGCTGGTCAAAAACAGCATGACAAGGAACGCGACATCCATGCCAAAACGGTCGAGGTCCTGCGTCGTGCGGTCGCGCCGCCACTTGGCAGCGAGCAGACCGGCGGGGCCGATCAGGAGCCCGATGCCGCCAGCGGTGCCGAGCAGCACGGGCAGATCGTGCCAGGCATAGGGCGCGATGCGGCCCAGCAGATAGTGATAGAGCGTCGCCACGCAAGTCGAGGCAAAGCACAACAGGAAGCCGTAGAAGGTCAGGTGGTGATGGAGCTTGCGCTCGTCCGGCACGGAGATCGCCCCAGCGCCGCAGCCCTCGCCGCCGCCGTCGAGATTGCGCAACGCCGCCGCGTCGCGCGCTGCGCTGCGCAGCTCCGAACCGCTGACGCCGGCGGATGCCACATCGCGGCCATCGCGCCAGAAGTTGCGCACTCCCATCGCAATTGCGGCCAAGGCATAGAGAAAAGCGGCGCCAAACAGCGCGACCATCGCGCCATGGGGCATCAGCCGATAGAAGGCGCCGGGACCGCTGTGGGCGCCGAACAGAACGGCCGGATCGTGGACCGCGACGAAACCGGCGATGAAGACAGCAAGGCTCAGCGCCGCAATGAGGCTGATCGCGAGACCGTTGCGGTCGAACAGGCCGGCCAGCGATCTCGGCCAGGCATAGTCGCGATAGGACTCCGCGCGCAGGCGTGCGAGCGCGCGCGGCACGTTGACGTCGAACTCGTGCGGCGGGGCGAACTGGCAGTCGTCGTAGCAGGCGCCGCAGTCGTGGCACAGATTGGCGAGATAGCGCAGATCGCCCGATGTGAAGCTGCGCCGCAGCTCCATGGCAGGGAACACCGCGCACAGGCCCTCGCAATAGCGGCACGCATTACAGACCGTCATCAGCCGGTCGGCTTCGCCGAGCGCTTTGGTCGAATGCTCAGGCGTGGACATGGCGCGCGGCCTCCTCGCCCGCGATGCGGCCGAACACCGCGCCGATGGTCATGCCGACGCCGGCGGCATAGCCCTTGCCCAGTACGTTGCCTGCCATGATCTCGCCGGCGGCGAACATGTTCGCGGACGGATGCCCGTCAGCCATCACGATGCGCGCAGCATGGTCCACGCGGGTGCCAAGATAGGTGAAGGTGATGCCGGGGCGGACCGGATAGGCGTAGAAGGGTGCCGTCGCGATGGTGCGCGCCCAATGGCTCTTGGGCGGTGTCAGCCCTTCGGTGCGGCAATCGTCGAGAACGTCGGGGTTGAAAGTGCCGGGCCTGACCGCGTGGTTGAAACCCGCGACCGTGCGCTCGAGCGCATCGGCATCGAGCTCGAGCTTGCCGGCGAGTTCGCGGATGGTCGGCGCCTCGATCGCGGGGTAGAGCGAGGGCATGAACAGATCGCGCGACAGCGAATCGAAGACGATGTAGGCGATCTGGCCGGGCTGGCCCGCGATCAGGCGCCCCCAGATCGCGTAGCGCTTGGGCCAGATGTCCTCGCCCTCGTCGTAGAAGCGCTCGGCCTTGCGGTTGACCGCGATGCCGAAGATCACGCAATCGAGCCGCGTGATGATGCCGCCGTCGAAGCGCGGCGAGCGCGCGTCGATGGCGATGGCATGACACTGGGTCGGGTCGCCGACCGGCGCCACGCCCTTGTCGAGCAGCACGCGCAGCAGCGTGCCGCGGTTGTAGCGCGTGCCGCGGATGAGGAAATTCTCCGCGGCCTCGCCCCAGTATTGCTTGAGCCATTCGATGTTCGACTCGAAACCGCCGGCGGCCGCGACCATGGCGGACGCCTGCACCTGCCGTGTGGCCGCACCGTGGCGCACAGTGGCGTCGCGAAACCTGCCGTCCTCAATGCCGAGATCGACGACTTCGGCATCGTATTCGACCTCGACGCCGAGGCGTTCCGCCGTGCGGTAGAGCGCATTGAGCATCGCGCGCCCGCCGCCGAGGAAGAAGGCGTTGGTGCGCCCCAGGCTCAGCGTGCCACCCAGCGAGGGCTGGAAGCGCACGCCCTGCTCGGCGATCCAGACCAGCATGTCCTTCGAGCGCGCGATCATCATGCGCGCGAGCTGCTCGTCGGTCTGCCCGCCAGTCACGGCAAGGAGATCCGTCCAGAACTCATCCTCGGTGTAGGGCCCCGACAAGGTCGCGGTCGCCGTGTCGTGGGCGCAGCGCATGTTGCGCGTGTGGCGCGTGTTGCCGCCGCGATAGAATTTGGGCGCCGCCTCGAGCACGAGCACGGACGCACCGGCGCGGCGCGCGGCGATCGCGGCGCACAAGGCGGCGTTGCCGCCGCCGATCACGAGCACGTCGACGCGGCGGTCAGGATCGGACATCGGGCGAGTGAAGCACGAATGAGGCCTCGGCGCTTGACATGTGTAGCACATGCAAGCATGTTTTACACATGACCATCATGATCCAGATCCGCAATGTACCCGAAGCGCTTCATCGGCGCCTCAAATCGAGGGCCGCGTTGGCGGGCATGTCGCTGTCGGACTATCTGCTCGGCGAAATTCGCCAGGTGGCCGAGCGGCCGACCATCGACGAGCTGCGCGCGCGTCTCGACCGTCGCTCCAGCGCGACTCTTTCGGAAACCCCCGTCCACGCCGTCCGCGCCGAGCGTGACCGACGATGATCGTCGTCGATGCGTCGGCGGTGTTGGAGTCCCTGCTGCGGACGCCGGCTGCACGTGTGATCGAACGGAAATTGTTCGATCCTCGCCAGACGCTCCACGCGCCCCACCTGCTTGATGTCGAGGTCGCTCAGGTCATTCGTCGATATGCGGCCAATGGCGACATCGACAGCGAACGCGGGCGCGACGCTCTGGCCGACCTCGCGGATTTCCCGGTACGCCGCTACCCGCACGATGTCCTGCTCGGCCGCATCTGGGAGTTGCGCCACAATCTGACCGCCTATGACGCGGTATACATCGCCTTGGCGGAAGCCCTCGATGCCCCGCTGATCACGCGGGATCAGCGCCTGGCCGCCGCCGCCGGTCACCAGGCACGCGTGGAAGTCGTGTGAATTCTTGACGATTGCCAGGAGCTCCAGTCCTGCCCGAACCACTAGAAGAACCGCTTCTTGGCGAAGGCTTTGCCGGAACCTGATTTGAAGCACTTTTCAAGTCGTCTCGCGCACATTTCGTCGCGAACCCCGACGTCGGAGACGAGTTGCGCGGGCAGGCTCGGCTTTGTTGACGTGACCTGACCGAGTTCGTGCGATGCAACTCTACGACGCAGATCATTCGTCGATCCAACGTCAATGCCTGCATTGTTGAGAAGCAGGAAACAGACCTACCCCATGCCGTCCCCCTTCGCTCCGGCGGAGCTAGGGGGACACTCCTACGCCTAATCGGCTTCGGATGTCAGGCCACGTCGTGACCTGCCACCCGAAGCCGAAGGCGTAGCGTGGCGGAGGGGGTGTCCGCCCTCTATCAATTCGCCATGGTTCGCAGTCGGCCGATTGTTGGCATAAAAGCCCGGGAAAATAGGCGTTATCCGTTCGCGCCCGTCCGTTGACGTTCGCCGCAAGCCGTGCAAAAATGTGGGATATTTCATCAGGCATCGGAGGGTGCGATGGCCGGGAAGCTGACGACACGCAGGGTCGAGACTGCAAGGCCCGGCATGCACGGCGACGGCGGCTGTCTCTGGCTCAGGGTGATGCCGTCGGGCTCGCGCCAGTGGCTCGCGCGCGTTGTCGTCAAGGGTGGCGGGCGGCACGATATCGGGCTCGGCGGCTATCCCGTCGTGACGCTGGCCGAGGCGCGCGAGCAGGCTCTAGCGGCACGCCGCATGGCGCGGAAGGGCATCAACCCGGTGGCTGAGCGCCGCAAGGCGGTCGTCCCGACCTTCGAGAGCGCGGCCCGCTCCGTGCACGAAGAACACAAGCCGACATGGCGCAACCCGAAGCACTCTAAACAATGGCTCACGACGCTTGAGCAGTACGCCTTCCCGACCATCGGCGCCAAGCCGGTCAGCGCCATCGACGGGCCGACGGTCCGCGAGGCGCTGTTGCCGATCTGGCTGGAGAAGCCGGAGACGGCACGACGGCTGCGCCAGCGCATCGGGGCCGTGCTGGATTGGGCGCAGGGCAAGGGATACCGGACCGGAGAGAACCCCGTCCGGTCGATCGGGCGCAGTCTGCCGAAGCAGCCGAAGGACCGAGGGCACTTCGCAGCCCTGCCATATGATGACGTGTCAGCATTCCTCGAGCGGCTGCGGGCAAGCAGCGCGGGCGAGCCGGCACGGCTGGCCTTCGAGTTTCTCATCCTGACGGCGACGCGCACCAGCGAGACGCTAAATGCTCGCTGGCCTGAGATCGACTTCAAGGCGGAAACCTGGACGATCTCGCCCGAGCGTACCAAGGCGAAGCGCCCGCATGTCGTGCCCTTGCCTACCCGGTGCATCGGGATCCTGAGTCGGGCGAAAGAGCTGCACAGCGGGCAAGGTGACGTGGTTTTCGAGAGCCGGCCGGGCGAACCGTTTTCGAACATGGTGTTTCTCGCGACGCTCGATACCATGGGCGAGCGCGGCAAGGTGACTCCGCACGGGTTTAGAAGCGCGTTTCGCGACTGGTGCTCGGAGGCGACCAGCTTTCCAGGCGCCGTGGCCGAGGCGGCGCTGGCACACGTCGTCAAGGACAAGACCGAGGCCGCCTATCGGCGCGGCGACTTGCTCGAAAAGCGCCGCGAGTTGATGGATGCATGGGCGCGGCATTGCACGGAGCAGCGCGGCGAGCTGGTGGATCATCCTGCCATGCGGCG
>Ga0194128_10001727_pt1 | contig 37547 bp, 30 predicted proteins | sample TA2KigCa65mmetaG_FD_148650 | JGI IMG/M metagenome (GOLD analysis project Ga0194128, IMG submission 148650) | Freshwater microbial communities from Lake Tanganyika, Tanzania - TA2015037 Kigoma Deep Cast 65m | ecosystem: Environmental > Aquatic > Freshwater > Lake | place: Tanzania: Lake...
CGAGCTGGCTCTCCTGACGGTGAGTCTCCTGCGCGACGGCGGCCCACACGGCTTCGTCGGTCCGGGTGGCAGCGAGGGGCGAGGCGCTCAAGGGGCTGGTCATGGTGGTGCTGTGCATAGCACATACATTGTTCCAACTGCCGCCCGCGGTTCAATTGCACACGCCCCCGCCCGTCCGCGTACGCTCTCCGCCCCCATGCCCCGCAGCATCCTCTCCTGCCTGCTTCCGCTGGCGCTATTGCTCCCCGGCTGCTCCGAGGACGCCCATGTCGACCACGAGTCCTCCGGCCACGAGCACGCCGACGCGGAGGTGCACGGGGGCGCCGAGGTCCACGGGCAGGACGAGCGCGGTTTCGTGTTCCTCGATCCCCAGCACCCCGCCCACCCCAACTGGGTCGACATTGGCGACCTCGAGCTGGGCGATACCGCCAGCACCACCGTGCGGATGCGCAATGTCGAGGACCACAGCATCACGATCGACAGCGTGCTCGCCGGTTGCTCCTGCGCAACGCCGAGGATCGCCGCGGTCACCGCCTCGGGCGAGCGCATCGTCGGGGACGCGCGCGCGTCCTCGGGCGTGCTCGTGGTGCCGCCGCAGGCGGTGGTCGAGCTCACGCTGTTCGTCGACAGCCGCCTGTCGCCCGCGCGCAACAAAGACAAGCTCGTGGTCGTGCGCCTGACGACCGACGACGATCACGACCCGTACCTCTCGATCGAGCTGCGCATGAAGGTCACGAGCGCCTTCCAGTGTCTGCCCACCGAGCTCGACTTGCAGCGCATCCCGCGCAACGGCGGCGCGTTCGGGCGTGTCGACATCGCCGGCATCGGCGACTCGGGCCGACGCCTGCTCGATGTGCTGGAGACCAGCCCGGAGATCGGCGCGACGCTCGCCGAGGCGAACCCCACGGGCGTCTCGCCGGTGTGGAGCCTGCATGTCACCGTGCGCCCGCCGCTGCTGATCGGACCGCAGGAGCGCGTCGTGCGCATCGGCACTTCGCATGCGTCCGGCGGTGGCGAGGGCCGCCCCTACGAGATCAAGGTGCGCTGGACGGCGACCGAAGATGTCGAGGTCTCTCCGGCTCGCATGCTGTTCCTGCGCGACGGCACGCTCGGCCGCGACATCGCGCGGACGGAGCTCTTCGCGCGGCTCGCGGGACAGACGATCGCCATCACGGGCGCGAGCATCGAGGGGCCGGGCACCGAGGGCCTGACCGTGCAGACCGAGCCCGCGTCGCCCGTGCATGACGGCCGCTCGTCACGCTGGCGCATCAGTGTCGATCCGGGCGCGAGCGTGCAGCTCGGCAAGCTCGAAGGGCGCGTGATCGTCACTACGGACGACGCCAGCTACCCGCGCTTCGAGATCCCCTTCGCGCGCCGCTGAGCGCTCTCGCTCAGCGCACGCGCACGAACTTGCGCTTGCCGAACTGCACCAGCAGCGGCTCGCCCGGGCGCTGCACGACGAACTTCGGGTCCTTCTGGACCTCGCCGGCGAGCTTGACGCCGCCCTGCTCGATCGTGCGGCGGGCCTCGCTCGAGCTCGGCGCGAGCCCCAGATCCCGGCACAGGATCGCGAGCGGCACGCCGTCCGAGGGCCACGCGTGCTCGACCTCGGGAATGTCGCTGGGCAGCTCGCGGTCGCGGAACTGGCGATCGAAGCTCTCTCTCGCGGCGCGGCCCGCGTCGCGGCCGTGGTAGAACGCGGCGAGTTCCTCGCCCAAGCGCGCCTTCGCCGCGCGCGGGTGACCGGCGAGCAGTGCTTCGATCTCCGCCTCGGGCAGGTCCGTCAGCAGAGCGAACCACATGCCCATGACATCGTCGCCGAGGCTCATCACCTTGCCGAACATCTCGACCGCGCTCTCGGTGAGTCCGATGGAGTTGCCGTAGCTCTTGGACATCTTGCGGCCGTCGAGCCCGTTGATCAGCGGGAAGGTCAGGCAGATCTGCGGGGCTTGGCCTTCCTTCTCCTGCAGCTCGCGCCCGACGAGCAGGTTGAAGAGCTGGTCGGTGCCGCCGATCTCGACATCGGAACGGATCATCACGCTGTCCCAGCCCTGCATCAGCGGGTACAGGAACTCGTGCACGCCGATGGCCTCGCCGGCCTCCATGCGTTTCTCGAAGGTGTCGCGCTCGAGCATGCGCGCGACCGTCGCCTTGCCGGCGAGGCGCAGCACATCTTCGAAGCGCATCGTGTCGAACCACTCCGAGTTGCGGTGCACCTCGGTGCGCGACATGTCGAGCACGCGCGCGGCCTGCTCCTGATAGGTGACGAGGTTGCGTTCGACTTCGGCCCGCGAGAGCTGCGGGCGCAGCTTGTTGCGGCCGGACGGGTCGCCCACCATCGCCGTGGCGTCGCCCACGATCAGCACGATCTGGTGTCCCGCTTGCTGCATCGCGCGCAGCCGCAGGAGCTGCACCGAGTGGCCCACATGGAGGTCGGGCGAGCTCGGGTCCATGCCGAACTTGACGCGCAGCTTGGCGTGCTTCGACGCGGCGTGCTCGAGACGCTTGCGCAGGTCGTTCTCCTCGATCACATCGACGGCGTTGCGGGTGAGGATCTGGAAGTCGTTCATGCGCGGCGTCCCGTCGCTCAAGATTGGCGTCCGGCGTTCGGCAAGTCGAGCGCCGGTCGCGCCGGATCGCTCCCGGGCGTGCTGTGGGCCTCGAGCCACGCCTTCCAGCCGCGCGCGTCGAGCGGCGGCTCGTCGAGGCCAGAGAGCCAGCGCAGGGCGGGCGCGATGCGCTCGAGCTCCTCGGGGATGTAGCGCAGGAGCGCGGGGGTCGCGAGGTCGAGCGCTTCGTCGCGGCGCTCGGGCGCGAGTCGGCCCGCGCGCTCGAGCAACGCCGGCAGCGACGGGGCACCGTGCTCGATGTAGCGGGCGAACTCCGCGGGCTCGACGGCGCTCGACGGCAGGCGCGGATCGAGGCGCACGACCTCGCACCCCGCGGCCACGAAGCTGTTGGCGGGCAACACGCGTTCGCCGAGCTGGAGCGTCCCGCCGAGCGTCGAGAGCGTCCAGCGTCCGCGCGCGGCCACGAGACCGCGCGCAGGGACATAGTATGTGCCGAGCAGCACCGCGACATCGCGCCCGCTCTCGAGCTCGAGGTTGGCGAGCGCTTCCGTCAGCTCGCGGCGGTGTGCGCGGCTCTCGATGCCCGCTTCGCTCACTCCCAGCGACAGGAACTTGAGCGCGCTGCCCGGACAGCGCAGCCGCACGCTCCCGGAGAGCTCGTGGCGCGCGTGCAGCATGACGCGGTACTCGCCCTCCGCGCCGGTGGGCTCGGCGGCGAGTCGCAGCCCGAGCGCCTCGGCCGCGCGCCGGCCGTCGAGTATGTTGCGGAAGGCCGTGAGCTTCAGCGCCGCGGCGCCGCGCGGACGCAGGGCGTCGGCGCGCAGCACGAGGCGCGCTGCCAGCTCGTGATCGCGGCGCTCCAGCGCTGCGGAGAGCTCGTCGAACAAGGCGCCAAACGGCTCGAGCTCGGCTGTGGCGAGAGCGAATTCGAGCCGCGTGCCGCGCTCGCCGAGGCGCGCGACGCCGCCCGCCTGCACCTTGGCGAGCTCCAGCTCGGTGCGGGCACCGGCGAGATCGCCCTCGCGCTCGCTTTCCTCGGCGCGCCCGAGCTGGGCGAGCGCCGCCGCGGAAACGGAGCCGCCCCGCGTCGCGCATGCGGCGAGCAGGGCGGCGAGGATTCCAGCGAGGACGGGGACGCGCTTCACGCACCCATCCTAGCGCCGCGCATCAGGCCGGTTGCGTATCTTCGGGCGGCTTGGGGTTCAGCTTGTCCTTCTCGATCTGCTCGAACAGCGGCTTGTTCTCCTCGAAGTCCGCGTGGACGAACGAGAGGCCGATCTTGCGTTCCTCGGTGTCGACGCGGATCACGCGCACTTCGATCTTCATGCCCGGGCGGACGACATCCTCGGGGCTTTGGATCTTGTGGTCGGAGAGCTCGCTGATGTGCAGCAGGCCCTCGAGGTCGTCCTCGAGCTTCACGAAGGCACCGAAGTTGGTGATCTTCGTGACATGGCCCGAGAGCAGGTCGCCGACGTGGTAGTTGTTCGGGATGTGGTCCATCCACGGGTCGCTGGAGAGCTGCTTGTAGCCGAGCGCGATGCGCTTCTTCTGCGTATCGACGCTGAGCACGACGCAGCGCAGCCTGTCGCCCTTCTTCACCATCTCCGAGGGGTGCGTGATCTTCTTGGTCCACGACATGTCGGAGACATGCAGCAGGCCGTCGATGCCCTCCTCGATCTCCACGAACGCGCCGTAGGAGGTGAGGTTGCGCACCGTGCCTTCGATGACCGTGCCGACCGGGTAGTGCTGCTCGACGAGCTCCCAGGGGTTCGTCTCGGCCTGCTTCATGCCGAGCGAGATCTCCTGCTTCTCCTTGTTGTACTCGAGCACCACGACCTCGACCTTGTCGCCGGTCTTCACGAGCTCGCTGGGGTGGTTGATGCGCCGCGTCCAGCTCATCTCGGAGATGTGGACCAGACCTTCCACGCCGTCTTCGAGCTTCACGAATGCGCCGTAGGACATGATGTTCACGACCTCGCCGACGCGCTTGGACGCGACGGGGTAGCGCGACTCGATGCCTTCCCACGGGCTGGCCTGCTTCTGCTTCAATCCCAGCGCGATGCGCTCGCGTTCGGTGTCGACGCGCAGCACCTTGACCTCGATCTCCTGATCGAGGGCGACCATTTCGCTGGGGTGGTTGATGCGACCCCAAGTCATGTCGGTGATGTGCAGGAGACCGTCGATGCCGCCGAGGTCGACGAACACGCCGAAGTCGGCGATGTTCTTGACGACGCCCTTGCGGACCTGACCCTCGTGGATGTCGGAGAGCAGGAACTCCTTCTGCTTCTGGCGCTCTTCCTCGAGCAGCTTGCGGCGCGAGATGACGATGTTCATCCGCTCCTGGTCGATCTTGATGATGCGCGCGCGCACCGGCTCGCCGAGGAAGTCGGAGATGTCGTGCGTGCGGCGCAGGTTGACCTGGCTCGCGGGCAAGAACACATTGACGCCCTCGACATCGACGAGCAGGCCGCCCTTGATCTTGCGCTGGCAGATGCCCTGGATGTCGTCGCCTTCGTTGTACTTCTGGCTGACGCGCTCCCAGGCGCGCAGGCGGTCGGCGCGCTTCTTGGAGAGCACCGCGGTGTCGTTCTCGTCCAGACCGTCGTAGAAGACCTCGTAGGTTTCGCCCTTGTGCGGCAGCGTGTCGCCGAACTCCGCCAGCGGGATCGAGCCTTCGCTCTTGCCGCCGATGTCCATCACGACCATTCCGGTGCGGTCGTCGACCGAGTCCACGAGGGCCTTGACGATCTGTCCGGTGGCGATGTCCTTGACCGAGGAGTGCAGCTGAACGGAGAGCTGCTCGTCGGTGACCTCGCCCATGGCCGCGGCGAGTTGCCTTTCGAGTTCGGCGGGGTCGATGTCGTACTGCTTGATCCTGCGGGAGGCGAGAGCCATGAAAAGGGGTCCTTGGGGACGGGGATGAAAACGGGGTTTTCAGAACTGCTCCCCGTCGCACATGCGGCGGGGAATGCTCGTGGGGTGCAAGTTCGCTGCCGTGGTTGCGACCGGGGCTAGGCGCGGCCGTCGCCGGTCATCTCGGTCACCGCGGCGTGGGCGCGCTCGAGGGCGTCGGGCAGGCTCGAGTCGATCGGGGCGCCGAAGCGCACGCGGATCTTCTTCGGCCGCGGGAAGCGCGCGCCCTTCGGCAGGGCCTCGAAGGAGCCGCGGATCGAGCAGGGCACGATCGGCACCTTCGCCATGCGTGCGGCGAGCAGCGCGCCGGCCTTGAACTCGCTCACGCGGCCGTCGACCGTGCGCGTGCCTTCGGGGAACACAGCGAGGCAGTCGCCGCGCTCGAGGTGCGTCACCATCTCGCGCAGTGCCGCGCGATCGGGCGCGCCGCGCTTGATGAGCACGGCTCCGCAGGTGCGCATCAGCCAGGCGAGCGGCGCGAAGTTGGCCAGCGTGTCGCGCGCGACGAACGAGACATGGCGCGCAATCGCGTGGCTCAGGACCGGGATGTCGTAAAACGACTGGTGGTTGGAGACCACCACCACGCCGCCTTGCTGGGGCAGGTGCTCGCGACCCTCGTAGCGCTCGCGGAACCACAGCGCGCCGAAGACCCACGTCGAGAGGCGCGCGCAGTGATAGCCGAGCGTCGCGTGCGTCAGGATCTCCGGCGCAAGCGGCGCGGGGCGCGCGGGGGCGGAACTCATGGCGCGCGCGCTTCGATCAGGCGTTCGAGCAACTCGAGCACGACCGCCGCGTCCTTGCCATCCGTGTCGATCTCGCACACGCCGGGGCCGACGCGGAGCGGCGCGACGGCGCGCGAGGAGTCGAGCGCATCGCGGCGCTCGATCTCGAGGCGGATCCGCTCGATGTCGTCGGGCGTTCCAAGCTCGAGCGCGCGGCGTCGCGCGCGCTCGTGCGAACTTGCGTTGAGAAAGAACCGGTGCGGCGCGTCGGGGAACACGACCGTGGTCATGTCTCGGCCCTCCGCCACCAAGCCGCCCCAGCGCGCGGCGAGCGCGCGCTGCAGCGCCACGATCGGGTCGCGGACCAAGGCGTGCGCGCTCACCACCGACACGAGGCGGGTGACCTCGCGACTGCGGATGTGCGGCTCTCCTTGGGCCCCGCCGATCAAGACCTTGCCCTGCGCGTCGAAGTCGAGCTCGATCGAGCCCGCCACCGCCGCGCAGTCCCGCCCGCTCGCCGGATCGAGGCCGCGGCGCAACACCTCGAGAGTCACGGCGCGGTACATGGCGCCGGTGTCCAGAAAGTGCAGGCCCAGACGCTTCGCCAACGACTTCGCGACGGTGCTCTTGCCGGCCCCGGCGGGTCCGTCGATGGCGACGATCATGGATTGCAAGGGGGCGGAGAGTGTACGGGCGGCCCCGGACTCCGGGAAGCGCCGGCGCTGGAAACGGCCTCCACGGCCCCGTCCGGGCCCCAGCGCAGGCAGTCGCGGGCCCCGCCGAAGGCGTCGAGCACGATCCAGCGCAGGGCCCCGTCGTCCTCGTCCCGGAATTGGTGGGCATGGCCGACGACGAGCTGGCGCGCGCCGGCGGCCATGGCGAGGGCGGTGGCGGCGCTGCGCTGCTGACGCTTGGACTCCGGCGGCTTCTCCGCCACGGCCTTCACGGAGGCGCTGCGCAGGCGGCGCGCGGCGGCGAGCGAGAGCGGCCGCGGCAGGCGCGGCGCGAGCCAGCGGATGGGCGCGCAGCGCAGCGCGCGCTTGAGGCGCTGGTAGCCGTGGTCGAGCGTGCACAGCTCGTCGCCGTGCACGAGCAGCGTGCGCACGCCGCCACAATGTCCGATCAAGCCCGCGGGATGCACGCGCGCGCCGGTGCGCCGCTCGAACGACTCCTCGAGCAGGAAGTCGCGGTTGCCGTGGACGATGTCGAGCGATGTGCCCGCGCGCACGAGGCTCGCGAGCGCGTCGAGCACGCGCCGCGCTCCCGCGAGCTCGGCGTGGGCCGGTCCGACCCAGGCGTCGAACAGGTCGCCCAGAATCACCAGCCGCGGCGCCGTGCGCGCGCGCTCGAGGAAGGCCTCGAACTCGAGCGCGGGCGGCGCGCTTGGCCCCGCGTCGAGGTGCGTGTCCGCGATCGCGAGCGTGCCCGGCGCGAGCTCGACCTCGGGCCACACCCCGCCCGCGCGCGTCGCCTCGCTCTCCGCCGACATGGCGCAGAGACTAGCAGACGACTCGCGCTCGACTATTCGGCCGACTCGCCCTGTACGAGGAGCCCGTGGTCGCGCATCTTCTCCCACAGCACCTTGCGCGAGATTCCCAGCGCATCGGCGGTCTGCGAGCGATGGCCGCCGGTCTGCTCGAGCGCACGCACGAGGTGGCCCTTCTCGGCCTCCTTGAGCACTTCGCGCAGCGGCCGGACGGGGCCCGCGACCTCCGTGGCGCCCCGCCAGCGCGGATCGAGCGGCACGAGGTCCCCGAGCGCGAGCTCGCCCACCGCCGTGCCGCTCGCGGGCTCGCACAGCGCGATCGCGCGCTGCACGGCGTTCTCCAGCTCGCGCACATTGCCGGGCCACGGATAGCGCTCGAGCGCGGCCATGGTCGGCGCGCTGACCTTGTAGGCGCGTCCCCCACCGTGGCGCGCGAGCATGTGCGTCACGAGCAGCTGCACATCGCCCTCGCGCTCGCGCAGCGGCGGCAACGCGATCGGCACCACATTGATCCGATAGAAGAGGTCTTCGCGGAACTTCCCCAGCCGCGCATGTTCGCGCAGGCTGACCTTGGTCGCGGCGACGACGCGGATGTCGAGCGTGCGCGTCGTCTCCCCGCCGAGGCGTTCGAACTTGCGCTCCTGCAGCACGCGCAGGAGCTTGACCTGCATCGCGAGCGGCATGTCGTCGATGTCGTCGAGGAAGATCGTGCCACCGTCGGCGAGCTCGAAGCGGCCCTTCTTCTCGCGGCGTGCGTCGGTGAACGCGCCGCGCTCGTGGCCGAAGAGCTCGGCCTCGAGCAGCGTCTCGGGGAGCGCCGCGCACGAGATCGCGACGAACGGGCGGCTCGCGCGCGGCGAGAGCCGGTGCAGCGCCTGTGCCACGCGCTCCTTGCCCGTGCCGCTCTCACCCTCGATCAGCACGGTCGCGTCGTTGCGCGCCACGATGCGAATGCGCTCGAACACGGCGCACATTGGCGCCGACATGCCGACGAAGTCCTCCATCGGCGTCGCAGCGGAGAGTTGCGCGCGCAGCAGCTCGTTCTCCTCCTCGAGCTCCCGCACGCGCGAGAATGTGCCGACCATCTGCACGATCGACTCGTTGCGAAACGGCTTCTGCACATAGTTGACCGCGCCGATGCGCATGGCGTCGACGGCTTGATCGATCGTGCCGTAGCCGGTCATCAGGACCACCGGCCTCCGCGGATCGAGCTCGATCGAGCGCTTGAGCACCGCCATGCCGCCCTCGCCGGGCATGCGGATGTCGGTCAGCACCACATCGGGCCGCGCGCTGTCGAGCAAGGCGAGCGCCTGCGCGGTGTCGGGTGCGTGCAGCACAAGGTGCCCCGCGTCCTCGAGCGCATCGCGCAGCGTGACATGGATGGTGACTTCGTCCTCGGCGAGCAGGATCCGCATGGCGCGTCCCTAGCGCCTAGGCGAGGCCCGGGTCACGCACGACGAAGCGATCTCCGCCCGTGGCCACGGCTTCCTCGAGCGCCAGCTCGGCACCGGCGACAAGCTGGTCGAAGAACAGGGTCTGCCCATCGGTCATGGTGGCTCCACCGACGGAGACTGTGATCGGGATGCGCTTGCCGTCGCTCTCGAACTGCACGGTGCGCACGCCCGCGAGCAGGCGCTCGGCGAGCACCTTGAGTCCCGGTGCGGGTGTGTGCGGAACGACCGCCATCAGGCGATCATCGGCGAGTCGCCCGAGGAAATCGCAGCTGCGCGCGAGGCCCTGCAGCACACGCCCGACCTCGTCGAGCACCGCTTCCTTCGATTCGTAGCCGTAGCGGTCGCGCAGGTGGTCGAGGCGATCGATCGAGATCACGAACACCGACAGCGGGTAGCGGTAGCGCTGCGCTCGGCCGAACTCGATGCGCATCAGGTGCTGGATCTGCGACAGCGAAAACAGGCCCGGATCGCCGTCGGAAAATTGCGCGCTCTGGAGGTCGGACATGGGAAGCGAGGTCCTTGGCACTGCTCTGTGGATTCTATTCACCGCGCAGCAGCGCCGCGATGCGATCGAGGTAGGCGTCGACGCTCCAGCTCCAGCGCACGCGCACGATGAACAGCGCGAAGCCGAAGAGCGCGACGAACAGGGCGAGCACGAACAGCTGCGTGAGCGCCATCGCGAACCAGTTGCTGGCCGCGCTGCGCAGGCGTCGCGTCCGTCCGCGCACGCCGTGCTGGACGGGGCTCATGATCAGGTCGCGCTGCAGGCGCGTCGCGCGCTCGAGCACGCGCGCATCGCCCGCGGGGAGCGGGGAGCTCGCGAGCAGGTCGCGCGCGCAGGACTCGGGCTCGAATTCGTTGCGCAGGATCGCGTCCTGCCAGCGGCGCGCGGCCGTGGCGTCGGCGATCCCGAGCTCGACGAGCAATCCGGCGCGCAGGCGCCGCCATGCCGGATCCTCGCTCAGCGCACCCGATGCAGTCTGAGGAGCAACCACGCTCGCCGGCTCGCTCGGCAGCTCGACTTCCTCGAGCTGCGCATAGGCGAGCCCGCGGAACTCCAGCCGCGCTCCGCACCACTCGATCACGTCGCCCGAGCGCAGCGCGTGCTCCTCGAGCGCGGTTCCGCCGACGCGCGGCTGCTCGCCCGTGCCCACGAACAAGAGCTTGGGGGGCCGGTCCCAGATGTGCAGCTGGTCGCCATCGGTGCCTTCGAGCGCGACATCGCCCCGGCGACCGCCGACGGTCGTCAGGCCTTCGCGCAGCGGGTGCCGCTGCCGCACTCCGCGTGCGTCGATGAGGTCGATCCAAGCCGAGGTCATGGAATAGGGATAGCGCATCGGCGTGGGCGATGCACGCGGGCCGTGTGTAGAGCCCCCCGTTTCGGCGGACTATCTTGCCTGGATCGGAGGCCTACCGCATGTCGACATTCGCTCTCGCCCTCGCCATCCCCCTCGTCGTGGTCCGCCCCCTGCCCCAGGAGGGCTGGACGGCGCTGCCGCTGCCGTCGCTGTGCACGCCCAAGCTGGCTCCGGTGCATCCGATCGAGCGCCTGCAGCGGGGCTACCACATCCTGCTCGACGAACTCAGTTCTGAATGCACCGCGCGGCCCGCCGCGGCGGCCCTCGGGGCAGCGGAGCTGAGCTACCTGCTCGCGGACGAGTCCGCTCGCGAGGACGGCGCGCTGCGGCTCTTGGGGACCGCGCCGCCGCTGCTCGCGCGCGGCTCGAGGGCCGAGCTCGAGCGCTCGCTCGCGACGCTCGCGGATCTCGACGCGCTCGGGAATGCGCTCGAAATCGAGGTCGGCGCGTGGTGGCTGCCGCAGTCCGATCCGCTGCCCGTCTGGCCCGACGACGCGGCCGCCCGGGCGCGCATCGCCGCGGCCGTGCCGCTGGGCGTGGCCTCCGTGCGCTCGGGCGGCAGCGTCGATCTCGGGCGGCGCCGCGAGCGCAGCTGCGTCGTCTCGTTCGAGGTGGAAGTGGCCTCGGACGCCAATGTCGCCGAGCCGCGCATCGGCCGCGTGGCGAGCGGTCGCACGCTGCACGCCCGCGTCGCGCGCGTCGGCGGCGGCCGGTCCGTGCTGGTCGAAGGCCTGCTCGATCTGGCGCTCGAGTTGCCCGCCGAGCAATTCGATCCCGAGAACTCCGATCTGGGCGTGTTCGAGCAGCCGCGCGTCACGGCGCTGCAGGTCGCCTTCGCTGGAAAGCTCGCGAGCGGTGGCTGGCTGGCCGTATCGATCACCGGTCACCTCCAGCACGACGGAGTGCTGCTGGTGCAGGCCACCACGAGTCCCGACCCGACCGGCACGCTGCGTTGGCGCGGCTTCGATGTCGCCGCGCTGGCCCAGCCGCTGGTCGACTGGCCCATGCCCGAGGCGAGCCTCGACGCGCTGTTCGAGGAGCCAAGGCCCGAGGACCTGCGCGCGGCGCTGCCGGCCGCGGAGTTTGCGAGCGTGGCGGCTTCCGCGCTCGGTGCGGCCAAGCGTGGCAAGCTCGGCTCGTTCGACTCCAGCGGCCGATCGGGCCCCGTGTGCGGCGAAGGGCTGCTGCTGCTCCCGGCGAGCGAGTCCACGGCCGTGGCCGAGGTCGAGGCGCTCGTGCAGGCGAGCGAGTCGCAGCGGACGCGCTCCCATGCGCTCGGCCTGCGCCACGGCGCGCTCGAAGTGCGCTTGCCCGTTTGCGATGGGAGCTTCGTGCGCGTGCTCGCCGTCGACGAACGCACCGCGCTCTTCGACTATGACGTGGAGGTCGCGGAAGACGCGTGGATTGCGATGCCGCGCGTGCGCCGGGTCCTCTCGGGACTCGTCCTCGATGGCCTCGTGCAGGGCGGTGGACTCGCCGTGCGGGGCTGGCGCGTGGCCTCGGAGCCGGACATTCGCGTCGACAAGGCGCGCGCCAATCTCGGGGCGCTCACTCTGCAGCAGAGCGAGCGCACGGTGCTCGCGGCCCGCATCGGCGCGGGTTCGACGCGCGAACTCCTGCCCTCCGACCCCGCGCACCCCTCGCTCTCGCTCACGCTCTCGCCCGCGCGCTGAGCGGCGCGCCGCAGCCTATACTGAAGCCTACTCCGCACAGGACTCGAACCGCCTTGAAGCTCGGCCTCCACCAGTCGGCACGCATGGAGCAGAGGCTCCTGCAGTCGCCTCAGATGATCCAGGCGATGCAGATCCTGCAGCTGGCGTCGCTGGATCTCGCCGACCGCATCGAACAGGAGCTGAACGAGAATCCGCTGCTGGAAAAGGCCGAGCCGGGCTCGGGCGAGGAGGGCGCCTGGGGGAGCGAGCCCGAGCGCACCATCGCCGATGCGCGCCTCGAGGAGCTCGAGCGCGTCGATCGCGAGAGCTGGCATCGCGGCCCGCTGGGCAGCGCGGAAGACTCCGATCGCAAGCAGGAAGCGCTGCAGAACGCGCCGGATTCGGCCCTGACCTTGGCCGAGGCCATCGCGTCCGAGCTGGCCTTCTCGGACCTCGACGAGGCGACCCGCGCCGTGGCCGAGTATGTGGTCAATTCGCTCGACAGCCGCGGCTACCTCGCCGCGGCGCCCGAGGACATCGCGCGCGACTGCGGCGTCGCGGGAGCCGATGTCGAGACGGTGCAACGCGCGCTCACGGAACTGCGCCACTTGATCCATCCCGCGATCGCCGCGCGCGACCTGCGCGAGTGCCTGCTGCTCCAGCTCGAATCCCACCACTTCGACGACCCGCTCTTGCGCGCCATCGTCGAACTGCACCTCGACGATGTGACCACCAACCGGCTGCCGCGTATCGCCAAGGCCACGGGGCGAACTCTGGACGATGTCGTGCAGGCGCTCGAGATCCTGCGCTCGCTCCAGCCCAACCCCGGCGCCAACTACGGCGGTGAGTCGGCCGTCGCCATCCTGCCCGATGTGATCGTCGAGGCGCTCGAGGACAACGACGCTGGCGTGCGCTTCGGCGTGCGGCTGGTGCGCGAGCGCGTCCCCACGCTGGTGCTCTCGCCGCAGTACAAGGAGTACCTGAAGCTCGCCAAGAAGGGCGAGGGCGAGCGCGACTGGGTGCGCAAGCGACTGGAGAGCGCGCGCTGGTTCATCGACGCCGTGCAGCAGCGCCAGAGCACGCTCTTGCGCCTCGCCGAGCGCATCTTCGAGCACCAGCGCGAGTTCCTCGAAAAGGGAGTGCGCGGCCTGCGGCCCCTGCGCATGCAGCAGGTTGCCGACGAGATCGGCGTGCACATCTCGACGGTCAGTCGCGCGGTCTCGGGCAAGTTCGCCCAGACGCCCCACGGCACCTTGGCGCTCAAGTATTTCTTCACGAGCGGCACCGAGACCAGCGACGGCGAAGTCGAAGCTCAGGCCTCGATCCAGCAGCGCATTCAGGATCTCGTCGGCAAGGAGGATCGCTACAATCCCCTCTCCGACGACCAGATCGCGGCTCTGCTCTCCGAGCAGCACAAGATCCAGATCGCGCGCCGCACGGTGACCAAGTACCGCAAGGCCCTCTCGATCCCGTCCTCGACCCAGCGCAAGCTCTTCCAATAGGCCGCTGCCGACCCGTGCGGGGATGCGCCTGCCCGCGGCGGCTGCTATTCTCCTCGCCCCCCCGATCGCCGATCGGGAGCTTGCACCGAACATTCTCCGAGTCACGGCACGAACATCATGGGCGTCAAGGCCACCGAATTGCGCAAGGGCACGGTCATCGAGCAGGACAAGGATCTGTGGCTCATCACCGAGTACATGCACCACACGCCGGGCAACCTGCGCGCGATCATCCACGTGAAGATGAAGAGCCTGCGCACGGGGAGCATGCGCGACTTGCGCCTTGGCTCCGGCGATGTGCTCGAGGTGGCGTTTCTCGACAAGCGCAACTGCGAGTACCTGTACAAGGAGAACGCCGGCGGCTATGTGTTCATGGACAACGAGTCCTACGAGCAGTTCACGCTGCCCGAGGAGCTGATCGGCGAGAAAATGCCCTATGTGAAGGAGAACACGGGTTGCCTCGTGACCTTCCACGGTACGAGCCCGATCGGCGTCGAGCTCCCGGCCGCGGTGGTGCTGACCGTAATCGAGGCCGATCCGGCCGTGCGCGGCAACACGGCGACCAACGTCAAGAAGGACGCGGTGGTCGAGACGGGCCTCAAGATCCGCGTGCCGATCTTCATCAGCAAGGGCGAGAAGGTGAAGATCCGCACCGAGGACGGCGAGTTCCTCGGTCGCGTCAACGACTGAGTGCCGGGCTCGCTGCCGGCTCCCCGCCGCGGGCTCGCTTCGGCGGGCCCGCGCGCGTTTTCAGGGCCGCAGGTAGACCTCGACATCGAGCTCGCGCGGCGTCCACGCCACCGGGAAGGTGCGCACGCGCTCGCACTGCTCGCGCAGGAAGCGCTCGAAGCGCGCGCGCTCCTCGCTGGTCCAGTCCTGCAAGTCCTCGCGGTTGAGCACGATCCAGATGCGGCGCTCGCGGCGGGCCCAGATGTCGACGAGGTGGTCCTCGTAGTCGGTGAGGCGCGCGAGGCTGCTCGCCTCGCGCAGGCGCGTGCTGCCGGGCGAGAGGTAGTACTCCCCCACGGGCGCCGCCATGCCGTACACGAGGTCGTCGGGTCCGCGCGAGCGCGCGACGAGCGCGTAGGCTTCCTTCCAGCGCGGCCGGTCGCCGCGCCGCACCGTCATGTAGAGCGCGATGTCGACGGCGCCCCACAGCAGCATGGCGGCGAGCAGGCCGAGCGCGAGTTTTCCGCGCGGGCGCTCGATGGGCGCGATGCCGCTCGCGGCGGCGGCCGCCCACGGCAGCAGCACGAACATATATTGGGCGGCGACGCGCGCGAGCAGCGCCGCGACCAGCGCGAGGCCAAACGACACCACCAGCACCAGGCCCACCAGCACGCCGGCGGGCTTGCGCTGGCGCAGGGCCTCGAGTGACATCCACGCCGCGGCGAGGGACAGGGGTGGGCCAAAGTAGAAGCCGGAGGTCAGCGCGAGGTGCAGCACGCTCGAGCCCGACTTCTTGCGTGCGTACTCGGTCCACACGTCCGCGCCCCATGTCAGGCCGAGCGCGAGTCCGGCCACGGCCAGCGCCACCATCCAGCGCCGCGAGGGCGTCCAAGGCAGCCGCGCGCCGAGCGCTCCGCACAGCCACGGGGCCACGAGCAGCGCCGGAACGACCAGACCAGCGGAGGGGTGCGCGAAGGCGGCCGCGAGGGCCAGCGCCACGCCGAGCAGGTAGCGCGAGCCTTGGCCGCCGAGAATGCCGCGCAGGGCGACGCCGGCACCGAGCACGGACAGGGCCTGCGTCAGCGTGTAGTGGCGCGCGGACTGGCTCCAGAACAGGTGGTACGAGGAGAGCGCCACGAGCGCGGCGGCGAGCCACGCGCGCGTCGCGCCGAGCAGCGGTCGGAAGGCCCACGCCGTGCCGAGGATCGAGAGCATCCCGAACAGACAGGCCGGCGCCCGCAGGCTCGCCTCGCCGTGGGGCGGGTCGAGCAGGTCGAGCCACAGGGAGGTCAGGAACAGGTTGAGCGGAAAGTCCGTCAGCCGGGTCCACGAGAGCGCCCCGGAGTCGTGCAGAGTGAAGGTCTCGTCGATCCACAGGCCCCAGCGCTCGAGCCCGACGAGCCGCAGCAGGCACAAGAGCGCCACGAGCCACGGCAGGGCGCGCAAGAGCCCCGTCACCCAGCGCGGGTTCAAGGCCTCCATGGCCCCGGATCTGAATGTCCTGCGATCCAAGCCGGACGAGCCTTTCAAAGTGGGCCTCCGTTGGCAACACTCGATGTGCCGATGAACTCTCCCGTGCACAGCCAGCCCCTCTCCCTCGCGCTCCTTGCGGCGCTCGCGGCCGCCAGTTGCGTCTCGATCGAGTCCCCGCCCGGGGTCATGTTCGCCAGCCAGCCCTCGGGCGCGCGCGTCATCGTCGACGGCGTCGACTCCGGCTTCGTCACGCCCTGCCACCTCGACCTCGGGCACCAGACCCACGAGGTCGACCTCGTGCTCGAGGGCTACAAGGCGGCGAGCGTGCATGTCGACGAAGGCGGCGACAGCTGGCTGATCCTGTGGGACGAGGCGTGGATCAGCGCCCAGTCCTGGCGCTTCCCGCTGTGGCTCAACGCCCGCGACGGTCTGTTCCCGATCAAGGTCGAGCGTTCGAGCGAGCCCGAGCGCATCTATGTGCGACTCGGCCTCGTCGAGACGCAGGATCGCCCGCGCCGCTCGAGCGGCGGGCGCTAGCGCCGTGGGCGGACGCGCGGCGGTCTTCCTCGACCGCGACGGCACCCTGCACCGCGAGCTCGAGCGCGCCCCGCGCAGCTTCGACGAGCTCGAGTTCTTCCCGTCCGTGGCGCCCGCGCTGCGCGCTCTCTCGGCCGCCGGTCTGCCGCTCGTCGTCGTGACGAACCAGAGCGCCGTCGCCTCCGGCGAGGTGAGCGTGGCCGAGCTCGATGCGCTGCACGCGCAGCTCGCGCGGCGCTTGCCGATCACGGCCGCGTACGCCTGTCCGCACCATCCCGAGCGCGGCCTGCCGCCCTACGCGCGCGCGTGCACATGCCGCAAGCCGCGCAGTGGCCTGCTCGAGCGGGCCTGCGCGGAGCACGAGCTTGATCCACATCGCAGCTGGATCGTCGGCGACGCGCGCCGCGACCTCGAGGCGGGGCTCGCGCTAGGGGCGCGCGCGATCCTCGTGCTCACGGGCAAGGGCGAGCGCGAACTCGCGGGCCTCGACGGTGCACTGCGCGCGCGCATCTCGGTCGCGCGCGACCTCGGCGAGGCGAGCGCGCAGATCCTCGCCGGACACGCCGCTCAGGGCAGGTAGCGGCAGAGCTCTTCGGAGAGCTTGCGCGCGAGCGGCCTCGGCATGCGCGCCCATGTGTCGCGCAGGATCTTGGTGCGCGGGTTCGAGGGAGTCAGCGCCGGCAGCGCGCGATCGCGCACGAAGTGGAAGCGGTACTGCAGCGGCGTCGGCGTGAAGCCCTGGTGCTCCTTGAACATGTGGGCGCCGGAGTCGCGCCGACTGCGGCCGAAATCGAAGCGCCGCAGGCCCTGCCTCACGGCCCACTCCTGCAATGCCATGTACATGAAGTTGCTCGCGGAGCACTCGCGATCGGCGCCCTCGACGGAGCCCGCGTAGTACGCGAGCAAGTCGCCGCCGTAGAGGAAGCTCATGACCGACGCCACGGGCTCGCGGTCGCGATGCACCATGTGGATGCGCACGTCGTCGCCGAAGCGCTTGCACAGCGCCCAGAACATCGAGTGCGGCAGTCCGGGCGAGCCGAGCTTGCGCTTGTTCTCGTGGAACATGCGCACGAAGTCGTCCAAGTACCAGCGCCCTTCCGTCAGTACGAGGCCGTGCTTCTCGCGTGCCTTGCGCGCCTCGGCGCGCGCCTTCTTGGGCATCTGCGCCAGCACCTCCTCGGGGCGCTGCGGCAGGCCGCGCACGAAGGTCGAGTAGAGCTCCGAGGGCGCGAGCGGCAGGCCGGGGTCCTCGATGCAGCGCAGTTCGAGCCGTCCCGCGCGACCGCGCTCCGCCGCTTCCATCGCGGCTTGCACGAGCCGGTGCTCGACGAGCGTCGAGTCGCCGAGTGGGCCGCCGTACACGGCGAACGGCATCGAGATCAGCGAGCGACGCGTGATCGGGCCCGGAGCGCGCATCAGGGGCAGCACGCCCGCGAGTCGGCCTCCGCGAAACGCGAGCATGTCCGCGGGCTCGTGCCCCATCTCGCGCTCGATCACGTCGCGCCAGCCCGCGAGGTGAAAGAATGTGCCTTTCTTGTGCGCGCGCACATACTCGTCGCGCGCCGCGTCGTCCGCGGGCGTGCCGAGCCGCAGCTCGGGCTCGATCTCGGTCGCCGAATCCGGAACGCTCTCGCCGCCCGCGTCAGTCGTCATGGCCGAGCTCATCGGGAGACTCTTCGTCGAAGCGCCGCCCGATCCTGTACTCGCGCAGGTTTCGCGTCTGCGTGTAGTAGATGATGATCTCGCCGACGAGGCCGAATCCGATCACCTGCACGCCGAGCGAGAACAGCATCAGCCCGAGCAGGAACGCGGGCTTGTTCTGCAGCCCGTAGTCCGGAGTCAGGATGCGGTTGGCGATCGTGTACGCGAGGATCAGGCCGCCGAAAAGCGAGAGCGCGAGCCCGACCGAGCCGAAGAAGCGCAGCGGTTTGATGCGGAAGCGCGTCAGGAACACGACGCCGACCACATCGAGGAAGCGCCGCGCGTAGACGCCGACCCCGAAGAAGCCCGCACGCCCCCACTCCTTCAGGTGGCGTACGTCGAGCTCGCGCACGACCAGGCCCTCGCGCTGCGCGATCAGCGGCAGGAAGCGGTACATGTCGCCGTAGATCTCGATGTCGGCGATGCGCTCGCGCCGGAAGGCGCGGAAGTAGCAGTTGAGGTCGTGGAAGGTCGATTTGTTGATCTTGCGCATCAGCGCGTTGAAGCTCGCCGACTGCAGTCGGTTGAGCCACGGGTCGAGGCGCTGCTTGCGCCACGGCACCACCATGTCCGCGCCCGCGTCGAGCTCGGCGAGGAAGCTTCCGATCTCGATCGGATCGACTTGCACGTACTGCGGCGTGGTGAACAGCACGGCGCCGCGCGCGATCTCGCGCGCTGCTTTCAGGCACTCCGACTCGCCGAAGTGGCGCGCGAAGTGCAGCTTGCGCAGGCGTCCGGGGAAGCGCTCCTCGAGCGCCTTCGCCCGCTCCCACGCCTTGCCGCGCACGCCGTCGAAGACGAGCACGCACTCCCAGCTTCGGCCGAGCCGATCGAGCTGGCCCGCGAAGGCCTCGACCACCTGCTCGACTTCCGCATCGGGAGAGTCGACCGGGACCACGACCGTGACGTCGGGCTCGCTCACGCGACCCCCTCCCGGCGCACCGGCTCGCGCGACTGCAGCACGCTGTCCTTGTGGACGCGACCGGCGTTGACGACGAGCTCCGAGAGCAGTCCGAGCATCAGGAAGTGCGCCGCGGGCAGCAGGCACAGCACGAACGCCATGAACGGCCACTGCGGCAGGTTCTCGAGCGTCACCACGCGCCAGTCGATCTCGAGCGCGAGCAACGCGAGCGCCAGGACGCCGAAGGGCATCGACAGGATGAAGAAGTAGTGCAGTGGCCGGCGCGCGAAGCGGGCGATCAGCGTGATGGCGAACATGTCGAGCAGGACGCGTTGAGCGCGTCCGATGCCGTACTTGCTGATTCCGAAACGGCGCGCGCGATGGTGGACGACCATCTCGGTCACGCGCGCCCCGCTGCCGCGCGACATGGCGGGCAGGAAACGGTGTTGCTCGGCGTAGATCGGCAGGCGACGCACCAGCGCGGCGCGGAAGGCCTTGAGGGTGCAGCCCGTGTCGTGGATCGGCGTGTCGGTGAGCCACGCGATCATGCGGTTGGCGATCTGCGACGGCAGGCGCCGCAGGATGAATCCATCTTGGCGGTTCTTGCGCCACCCCGCGACGATGTCGAAACCCTCGTCGATGCGCGCGAGCATGCGCGGGATGTCGGCGGGATCGTTCTGCAGGTCCCCGTCCATGGTGACCACGATGCGTCCGCGCGCGGCGTCGAAGCCCGCGGACATCGCGGCCGTCTGCCCGAAGTTGCGACACAGGTGCAGCACGCGCACGCGCGCGTCGGAGGCGCGCAGGGCTCGCATGAGCGCGAGGCTCCCGTCCGTCGAGCAATCGTCCACGAGGATCAGCTCGAAGCTGCGCGCGGTGGGTTCGAGCGCATCGCGCACCTCCGCGAAGAGCAGTTCGAGGCTTTCGTCCTCGTTGAACACGGGGACGACGATCGAGATCTCGGGACGAGAGTTCATGGCCATGGCCGCGGGGGTGCAAGCTAACCCGAGGCCGACCTCCGGGCGAAGGGCTGGCCGCTGGCTGCCTGGAAAGGGCTGGATGTCTGGCCGTCGTGGTGGAGCTCGCTAGGATGTCGCTCTGTGAGGACGTCCTCGTGAGCACCCCCCACTCGCGCTCCGCAGCTCCACGGCCCGCCTGCGCCATCCTGCCGCACCGCGAGCGCGAGGATCACGCGCGCGTGCTCGCGGCGCTCGATCCCGCGCTCGTGGTGCTGCGGCCGAACTCGCTCGGGGAGCTCGAGGCGTTGCGTGCGCCGCTCGTGCGCGTGCTGCTGCATGTGGACCATGGGACCGCCGAGGAGATCGGCTGGCTGGCTCGGATTCTTGCGAGCCGGCCGGGCTGGACCCTGTTCGGCACCGGGCCTGACCCGTCGTGCCGCGCCGCGCGCGCCCTGCTCGCGCTGGCGCAGGCACGCTGGATGCCCTGGCCCCTCGACCTGCAGGATTTTCGCACTCTCGCCCGCGCTCCACTCCAGTTTCAGGCCGTACAGGGGCCTGAGATCCTCGCGCGCGAGCACATCGAGCTCTTGACCGCGCTCGTCGGCAGCCTCGAAGGCGCCTATGCACTGCTGCTCGACCGTCGCGGCGGCGATGAGCAGGCGCTCGCGAGCATGGCGCAGTCCGTCCGGCGGCTGACTCACTTCGCGCGCACGCTCGGCAGCTTGTTCGAGCCGCCCGCGCGCGGCCGCGACGAGTTCGATCTGGTCGCGCTGCTCGACGAGCAGCTCGCGGTGCTCTCGACCGGCGCGCGAACGCAGCCGCGCCTGCAGACTCGCACGCCCGGCGGTCCACGCTCGCCGCGCTTCCCGGTGTGCGCGGATCGCGCCGTGCTCGCTCGTGCGTTCGAGACGCTGTTGCAGCTCGCGCGGCTGTGCGCGGGAGCGAGCGGGACCGTGCGCGTGCTGTACGCGCCCGTCGAAGGCGGCGAATTCGAGGTGCAGTTGGAATTTCCTTCCGGCCCGCTCGCGGGGCTCTCCGCCGCGGCGCTCGAAGATGTGCGAACCCTGTGCACGCCGCTGCCTCAGGTGTGGGCCGCCGACATTCTGGCCGCGCGCGTGGGCGTCGAGAGCCAGGGCGGGAGCGTGCGCATCGAGGCGGCTCCCCCCGCGCAGGTGCGTCTGCGGGTGCGGCTGCCTGTCCTCGCCCCGCCGACGCCGCGCGCGGAGATGGCCTCGGCCGCCGCGTCCGATGCCACCGCGGTCGAAACCAGCGCGGCGCCCCACGCGGCGCCGCCGCGTGCGGAAACCGCTGGAACTCCGCTCGACCCCTTCGCCTGAGCGCGATTCCCGCGCTCTGTGACCTCAAGAGCGCGCCCCGCGGCTGTCGAAGAATCTCGACGCCATGAGCGAGAGCGTCCACATCCATCGACGACCGGAACTGGTGCGAGTGCAGGTCTGCCTCGCGCCCGGCGGCGAGCGCGACGACCTGCTCGATGCACTCGAGCCCGAAGGTTGGCAAGTCCAGGCGCCCGAAACATTGCCCGTCGACCAACTGAGCGCGGATGTCTTGGTTGCCGAGGCGCGCGGAAGCGACGCGTTGCTCGATCGGCTGCGCGGGCAACAAGGCGCGCCCGACGTCGTGTTGATCGCGTCGTTCGGCACCATTCAGGATGCGGTGAACTCCATCCGGCGCGGCGCGTTCGACTACCTGGCGCGTCCGACATCTCCCGCCCATGTCCTGCATGCAGTGCGCCGCGCTCTGGCGGCGCGCGAGTTGCGCCAAGAGAACGAGCGGCTCAAGGACACGCTCGTCGCGCGCGTCGAAGCGGGTGAGCCGCTCTCGCGCGATGCGCGCATGCGCCGCGGCATGGAGGTGGTCGAGCGCGTTGCCGACACCACCGCCAGCGTGCTGATCACGGGCGAGAGCGGCACGGGGAAGTCGATGTTCGCGCGCGCGCTGCATGCGCGCTCCTCTCGCGCGCCGCGACCGTTCGTGGTGCTCGACTGCGGCTCCATTCCGCCGAGCTTGCTCGAGAGCACGCTCTTCGGCCACGCGCGCGGCGCGTTCACGGGCGCGGTCAAGGACAAGCCAGGCTTGATCGAGTCCGCCGAGGGCGGCACGGTGTTTCTCGACGAGCTCACCAACGCGCCGCTCGATGTGCAGGCCAAGCTGCTGCGGGTCGTGCAGGAACGGTCCTTCGAGCGCGTCGGCGAGACGCGCACGCGCCGCGCCGATGTGCGCTGGATCGCCGCGACCAATCGCGACATCCGACGCGAGGTCGCCGAGGGGCGCTTTCGAGAGGATCTCTTCTGGCGTCTCAATGTGGTGTCGCTCGAGCTCCCTCCGCTGCGCGAGCGCCCCGGTGATGTACCCGTGTTGATCGAAGCGTTCGTGCTGCGCTTCGCTCGCGAACATGCGCGAGCGGCGCGGACCATCGAGCCCAGCGCTCTCAGTGCGCTGTGTGCCGCACCATGGCCCGGCAATGTGCGCCAGCTGCAGCACGCCGTGGAGCGCGCCGTGCTGCTCGGGGAGGGCGAGCTGCTGCGGCGCGAGGACTTCGCCGCGGAGCTCGGTCTCAGAGAGGCCGCCGCGACGCTCTCGCGCGTGGGCGAGGGCGATGGCGCCCTCAAGCGCGCCCTCGAGGAGCCGGAGCGCGAGCTCGTCCGGCGCGCCCTCGAGGCCTGCGATGGCCGCCGAGCGCGTGCGGCAGCGTTGCTCGGCATCAATCGTGCCACGCTGTACAACAAGATGCGCAAGCACGGCCTGCTCGACTTCCCCTGCGGCGCACCCCGCGCGGCTGGACACGCCAAGCGCGCGTCCGCATAGTGCCCCCAGCGGGCAAGAACCTCCGACATTCATGAGACCCTTGACCGCGATCTACGCCGTGCTGGCGCTGGTTTTGTGCCTGTGGCTGGGTTACCAATGGAAGCAGGCCATGGACGCCGAGCCGCGCACGCTGCTCGACGAGGCGCGCGGCGCCATGAGCGGGCCGGAGCTCGACACCCGTGCCGCGCTGCGCGGGCTCGAACTCGCGCTCGAGGCCGCCGAGAGGGAGCAGGATCGCGCGCTGATCGAGGAAGTGCTCACCACGCGCGCGGAGTTGCTCCGTCGCACCGGAGGCTACTTGCAGGCGCGCGCGGACCTCGAGCGCGTGCTCACGCACTTCCGTCCGGGTTCGCTCTCGGTCGAAGCCCAGCTCGCCGCGGTCGAGCTCGAGGCGGGAGAGCTCGCCGCGGCGCTCGAGCGCTCGTCGCGCGTGCTCGCGCAGGACCGCACGCAGCCGGATGCGTGGGGCGTGCGTGCGCTGGCCTTGCTGAGACTCGCGGAGCGGCACCTGTCGGCCGCGGAGGCGAGCGTCGAGATGTCGTCCTTCGTGGACTCGGCGCAGCCCACGCACACGCTGCTGCGTCGCATCGCGGTGCTCGCGCTGGACGACCCGGCCCGTACCCGCAAGATCGAGCATTTGCTTGGACTGTTCACTTTGGAAGATCGCGACCGTGCTCGCGAGACGCAGCGCGAGCTTGACAAGGCCAGTGCGCTCTACGCGCAGGCGCCGGAAGCGATCGCGGAATCGATGCGTGGTTCGGTGAATCGCCAGGCGCTGGAAGCGTACACGCACCTGCTCAGCGATGCGGGTCGCCCCGAGCTTGCGGCGGATCTCGGGCTGTGCCTCGTGCGCATGCCGTGGCTCTCGAGCTACTGGCCGTACCAGCGCGACTTGATGCGCCTGCTCGTCGATGCGGGCCGCGCGGAAGCGGCCATGGAGGTCGTGCCACCCAATCTCGGTCGACGCACGGCCCCCGATGCGACGTTCTTCGGGATGTGGGCCGATGCGATGTACCACGCGCAGCGTTGGCGAGAACTCGTGCCGATCGCGAACCACTTGCGCCAGTGGGGCGAGAGCGACCAGCGCGTGAGCGCGTGGCTCTACCTGGGAATCGCGCAGTTCAAGCAAGGCAAGCGCGACGAGGCCAAGGACGCGCTGCAGCGCTATGTCGCGCGTCCGCCAATCGAGCCGTTCGAGGGCGCGCTCGCGCTCGCATGGCGCACGATCGGCGAGCTGAATGGAGCCGCGGGTGACGAAGGCGCGGAGCTCGCCGCGCTGCGGCGCTCGCTCGCCGCGAGTACGGACAGCATGTCGGGCGTCGGTGACACTTGGGCACGACTCGCGGAGCTGGAGTGGCGCCAAGGCGGTGAGAGTCTTTCGAGAGCGGTCGACGACACAGCCCACGCGCTGCGCTTGGCGCCCGCGCGACGCGAGGAACTCGAGCGGCTCTGGCGCGCACGCGGCGAGCTCGTTGCCGCGAGCTCGAGCTTCGATCTGCCGGCGGAGACCGAGTCGCTCGAGAAGCGCGGCCTCACGGTTCCTCTCGGTCAACGCACGTCGTTCGAGCTCGTGCGCATGGCGGAAATCGCTCTGGAGCGCGAGCAGCCCAAGCTCGCCCTCGCGCTGTCTCGTCGCGCGCTCACGGCCTTCCCGGGACTGATGCCCGCGCTCGAGGTCTCGGCCGATGCCTATGCGGCCGCTGGTGCTCCCGCCGACGCGATCGAGGCGTTGCGCGAGCTGCTCGAGCGCGCCGGACCCGAAGAAGGTGTGCTCGCGCGCATTTTCGAGCTCGGCGAGGATGTGCTGGACGGTCCGCTCCGAGCGGAACTCGTGCGCCTCGATCCGGAGGGCTTGGGACGGCGCTGGGCTGCCGAAGACCTGCGCGATCGAGGTGAAGTGAACGAAGCCGTGGCGGGACTGCAGCGGGTTCCCGTCGCGCGCCTGGGCGATGAAGGTCACCTGCTCTTGGCGCAGATGCTCTATGACCAAGGCCAGTTCGAGCGCGCCCAAGCGACGCTGGCGAAGCTCAGCGCCGATGTGGACATGCTCGCGCGCGCCCTGCCGCTCGCGCTGCACATCGGCATCTCCAAGCGCGATCCCGCGCATGTGGCGAGCCTGATGCGACTGCTCGACGCGAAGGTGAAGGTCGACGGCTCAGAACTGCTCGGCTGCGTCGATCACATGCTGACCGTGCGCGACGTGGACAACGCACGGGAGCTCGTGACGCGCATCCAGGCTCGCGCCAAGCTGCGCTCGGGTCCGCTCTTCGTGCGCGAGGCGCAAGTCGCGCTTCTCGCCGGTGAGCTCGAGCACGCCGAGGCTGCGCTCGAGCGCGCCCTCGCCTACGACGAGAGCGGCGCCGCCGAGCTCGGCTTCTTGCTGCTGCATGTCGAGCGGCGCGAGTGGAGCGCTCTTCCGCGCGCCGTGGTGGAGCTCTCCCATTCGGGATTCACGCCCGCTCCCATGCAGTACGCCGCTGCAGCCGCCCTCGGCGAACGAGTCGCACAGGCCCGGGCTGTCGCGGCGACGGCCGCGCCGCTTGAAGACGAGCGCGGCCTGTGGGAGTTGCTCGCAGCTTCGCTGGCAGCCATCGGCGGCGAGTCGGGAGCCGCGCGCGAAGTGGTGGCCCAGCTCGTCGGCGCCGAAGGCTTCGGTGTGTCTGCCGCGGGGACGATCGAGCGTGATCCGCGACGACTGCTGTCGCGCTTGCTCGCCATGGGTCATCCGGACTGGACGGCTTGGGCGGTCGCGGATCTCACCCGCGTCGCTCCGCTCGTTCCGGGAAGTGTCTGGCCCAACTATGTCGCGATTCACGGCCTTGCGTCGCTCGGTGACACGCGCGCTGGCGAGATCCGCGCGCGTGCGCTCATCGCGGCGCGGCCGAGCTTCGCCCTCGGTTGGGACCTGCTCGAGGCGGTCCTGCAACAGGAACTGCGCCGACCGGATCATCCCCGACTGCTGCGGGTGTTCGCGGAGCGGCGTGCCGCGCTTGGCGAACCAGCGCGGGCCACGGTCGAGTTGCTGGTGGCGGAGGCGCGCTTGGCCGAGCAGCGCGGCGATCTCGACGCGGCGCTCGCGTCGGCGCAAGGTGCCGTGGCGCTCGATGAGCGCAGCGCTCCGGCGCAGCGCCGCCTCGCCCAAGTGCTGCGCAAGCGTGGCGAATGGGCGGCGGCCCTCGCGGCGTTCCACGCCGGCATTGAGCTCGCGCCCGGTGGCGAGAGTGACAGTGTGCCCGTGAAAGAGTTCCTCGCGCTGTGCGATGAGGCGCGCGTCGGTTCAGCGGGCGCGCTCGACCGCACGGTGAAGCTCGAAATCGAGTTCCTTGTCGCTCGCTTTCCGACGGATCCCCTGCCCGCTCTCGCGCTGGCCCGCACAGCGTTGCGCGAGGCTGCGGACGATCCTCGCAGCGCCCGTTCGCGCGTGGAATCCCTGCTCGCGGATCTTCGCCGCCGGTCCGAGGAGACTCCGCTGGAGCACCTGCGGCCGGGAAGCGCGATCGAATGGGCCGAGCTCCTTGCGACGCTCGAACCCGGGAGCGCTTGCGATCTGCTCCAAGAAGAGCTTGCACACACTCCGGCCTCCGTCGAGCTGTGGCGCGCGTTTTCGATCGCCAACGAGCGCGCTGCGAGGCTCGACGCGGCGCTCGAGGCCGCGAGAACCGCGGTTCGCATGCTTCCCGACGCGGCGAGTGCGTGCCGCTTGGCCGAGCTGTCCGCGCGCCGCGGCGATCCGCTCGATCTGGTGCAGCGTCTCATCGAAGACGCGCGTCCCTTGGCCGTTGCGTCCGCCGAGGATCGGTCGCTCTCACTGACTCGAGCGCGCGCCTTGATGCAAGGTCACTCGGCGCGCCTGTCCGAGGCGATCGACCTGCTCGCGCGCCTGTGGCAAGGTCGCAGTGCAGCCGATCGCCCCAGCGAGCTCGGCGAGATCGGCACGCTGTACGCGCTCGCGCTGTGTCGACGCTACGACATGGCCGATCGAGGCCTGGCCGCCGCCGTGATCGAGGAGTCGCAGCGCTTCGTGGCCGACCCCGTGGAACGCAATCTGCTCGTGACGCTCTCAGGCGTGGCGCGCTTCTTGGGCAACAAGCCGTGAGAAGCAGCCTCGGCGTGCGCTAGAGCCAGCCTTCGTGCGCGAGGACTTCGCGCAGGGAGCCGAAGCGGAACTCGGCCAGCAGGCGCTCGAGGCGCGGCAGCGTGCGCTCGAGGTTCAGGTAGTGGCGGAAGCGCTGCGTCGCGGACGCCGCGATGCGTGGCTGCTGCGGATCGAATTCCCACGGGTGCAGGTAGAACGCTCCAGCGCGCCCCGCTCGCTCCAGCGAGCGCAGCGCCGCGCGTGTCACCGAGAGCGGAAGCAGCCGGAAATAGCCGCCGCCGCCGAAGGGCAGGTTGCGGCCCGCGAACGGGTAGGTGGACACCGGAAACTCGACCACGCTCCCGCCCGCGGCCTCGACGCGCGAGATGCCGGGGTCGAAGCCGGGGACGCCGTACACGGGATGACGGATCGGGTGCACGCTCGAGTCGTAGCTGTAGCCGCGTCGCACAAGCGTGTCGAAGGCCCACCATGTGCGGCGGGTCAAGGTGAATGTGGACGCCCGGAACCCGATCGGGCGCGGCGCGCCGGCGGCCGCGAGCGCCTGCTCCGTGCGCTCGAGATCGCAATCCAGATCTGCGGGGCCGATGTCCTGCAGGAACAGGTGCTCGTAGCCGTGACTCGCGACCTCGTGACCTTCCTCGAGGCAGCGCGTGACCCACTTGGGATGGCGTTCGGCGATCCAGCCGAGAAAGAAAAACGTGGCGTGGGCGTGGTGGTGCGACAGCGAGCGCAGGATGCGCTCCATGCCGATGTCGATCCGTGGCTCGACGCTGTCCCAGTCCTCGCGTCGGAAATGCGCGCTGAGATTGGCGACTTGGAAGTACTCCTCCACATCGAAGCTCATCGCATGCAGCTTGCAAGTCGTGCTCTTCACGGACTCCAATCTAGCGTACTCCCTTGCGCGCGCGGCGCTCGCGCACCAGCTCGCTCGCGACCTCGATCACCGAGCGTGCGTTCCCGCACCATGTGAGGTCGCGCTCGAGGACATCGGCTCGCGCGCGCGCTCCGAGCCGCAGTCGAAGTGCCTCGTCGGACGAGAGGCGCTCGAGCGCCACACGCAAGCTGGCACCGTCGCCCGGAGGCACGAGCAGAGCGTTACGGTCCTGCTCGAGCACTTCGCGCAAGTTGGGCTGGTCTGGAGCGATCGTGGGGAGACTCGCGGCCATGTACTCGAACAGCTTGAGTGGCGACGCGTACGGGTTGATGGCCGGAACGAGCGCGATGTCGAAGGCTGGCAGCAACCGTGGAATCGCGTCGTGTGGTTTCGATCCCGCGAAGTGCACGCGCTGTTCGACTCCGAGCGCGCGCGCTCTCGACGCCAGCGCGTCGTGCGCCGGGCCTTCCCCCACCAGCACGAGGCGCGCGTGCGACAGCGAGGGCCCAGCGAGCGCATCGAGCACCAGATCGAGGCGATGCCACTCGCGATAGAAGCCGACGAAGCCGAGCACGGTGCCTGCAAGCGCAGGCAGTGCGAGCTCGGCGCGGGCTCGTTGGCGCGCGTCCGACGCGTAGTCGTAAAGCCCGGGTTGGACTCCGTTGTGAGTTACGAAGATGCGCGAGCGATCCACTCCACGCTCCGCCACCATGTCTCCGAGCACGGCGGTGACGACGCACACACGATCGGCAGACTTCCAGATGAAGTCCTCGAGCCTGCGTGCGGTGCGCGGAAACGACAGTCCGCGCGTGCGCTCGAGTTCGAGCACCATCGGCGAGTTGACTTCGAGCACGATGGGGAGACCGAGCCTGCGGGCCGCCAGAACGCCGGCCGCATTCCCGAAGGCGTAGCGCTCATAGATGAAGTCGGGCTCGTGCGCGTTGGCCGCCGCCATGATGCGCGGGCGGCCCAAGCTCGTGTAGGCGTACTCCCCCAGTTCGCGAATCAAGCGCGGCATGCGTGCCAGCGCGCGCCAGCGCGCAGCGCGCGAGGGCCTGGCCGCCGCGGAGTCGCGACTGGCCCCGATGCTCACTTCGAAGACCTCGTGGCCAAGCTCGCGGAAAGCGCGCTGCAGGGCGCGAATGTGCACGCCTTGGCCGTCTCCAGCGCTCGTGCGGTGGTGATAGAGGACCCTCATCGGGCGACCCCCATGGCCTTGGTGAGCAGCGCCTCGAGCGCGTCGAGCCCGACCTCCCAGCCAAAACTGCGGGCATGCGCGCGCAGGAGCTCACGATCCGCGGGAGCGTGCAGTGTCTCGCGCAGCCGAGTACCGAGGAGCTCGGGATCTCGTGATTCCAGCAGCGTTCCCTTGATTCCCCGTAGCAGCTCCCGCGTTCCGCCGGCATCGGTGGCGAGCACCGGCAGTCCCGAGCTCTGCGCCTCGAGCACGACATTTGGACGGCCCTCGCGACGGCTCGTGAGGAGCAGCACGTCCGCGGCTCCGTACCACAGCGCGAGTGTCTCGGGCGGTACCTCTCCCACAAGCAGCATGCGTTGCTCGAGACCGAGATCCTTCGAGCGAGCGAGCAGCGCATCGTGCAGCGGTCCGCGTCCGACGAACGCGATGCGAGCGCTCGGCAGGGCGCGCGTCGCGGCTGCGAACGCATGCAGTGCCAACATGGGGTCCTTGCGCTCGATCAGGTGTCCGACCACGAGCACGAGCTCGCCCTGTGGCGCGAGAGCGAGGTCGCGGCGGCATTGCAGGCGCTCGCGCGGTTGAAAGAGCTCGCCATCGACGCCATTTGCGACCAGCACGCCGCGCTGCGCGCCCCCGAGCTCGTCCATGCGCCGCACGAGGTCCTCGGACACCGCGCACCAGTACCCCGCCGTTCTTAGGTTGCGCGCCAGATCGTCGCCCAATCCTGCCTCGCCGGCCACGGCGAGCACGTCGCTGCCGCGACCGTTCACGACGCATGGGACGCCTGCCGCGACGAGCCCTCCCGCGGCTTGGCTCGCAGGCCAGGCGTAGTCCAGCACGACGACGTCCGGTCGCTGCCCGCGCAGGATCACTCGCAGGCCGGCGCGTGCAAAGCTCCGCGCGTTGAAACGCGGAAAGCGCGGAAGGTGCAGATAGCGTGGACGCATCACGTCGAGACCGCGGCGGGTTTCGACCGGCGCCATCTCCGCGAGCTCGCGCCACGCCGCGCGGCCCAAGGTGATGGGAGTCCAAGGCAGCGGCTGTACGACGCGTACTTCGTGGCCGCGCGAGCGCATGAGCGCCCAGCGTCGCTCGGCGAAGATGCCCTCGCGCGGACGCGGAACGCTCGGAAACAGCGAAGTGAGGACGGTGATCCTCACGCGGAAAGACCCCGCACGGCGTGGCGCCGACGCCAGTGCTCGAGCACGAGCAGGCTCCACAGCACACGACCATGGTCGCGCAGCCCCGAGCGATGTTCCGCCAGCCGTGCTCGCAGGATATCCTTGGCGAACCACTCGTTGGGCAGCGTGTGGATTGCGTCCTCGATGCTCTTGCCGAGCGGTCCAGCGATCCACGCACGCAGCGGTGTGTCGAAACCGCGCTTGCGTCCGTCGAGGATCTCGCTCGGCACGCGAGATCGCAGCGCAAGGCGCAGCGCGTGCTTGCCGCGGCCTCCACGGACCTTCTGTCCCGCGGGCAAGGGCGCGAAGCGCTCGACGAAGCGATGGTCGAGCAACGGCGGCCGGACTTCCAGCGAAGCACCCATCGACGCGCGATCGGCCTTGGCGAGGATCTGGTCGGGCAAGTATGTATGGAAGTCGGCGTACTGCACGCGGTACAGCGGATCGTCGATTGTGACGCGCTCATACCAGCGGCGGAACTCTGCCGCCGGATCGTGTCGAAGCAGGCGCGCACCGAGGTCCGGCGCGAGCAGCGCGAGCGCATCGATGCGCGCGAGCTGGGTCACGCTGTGGAAGTAAGCATCGGCGGGATGGCGCGCCATGTTCTCGAGGAATGTCTTTCCGCGCATCCACTGGGGCGCCCAATCGGCCTTGGGGTAAACCCGACCAAACGCTCCGGCGAGAGCCCGCCCGGGGGCGCCGAGCGCGCGCCGCACGCGATTCTCCGCCACATCGTGGATGTAGCGCCGATAGCCTGCGAAGGTCTCGTCCCCACCATCACCGCAGAGCGCGACGGTCACATGCCTGCGAGCCATGCGCGCGACGAGATATGTCGGCAGGGTCGACGGATCGGCGAGCGGCTCGTCGAAAATCCACGGCAACACCTCGGTGGCGAGCTTCGGATCCGGCTCGAGGATCTCGGTGTGATGAACGGCACCTAGGCGCCGCGCGGTGTTTCGAGCGAGATCGAGCTCGTCGTACTGCTTGTCATGGAAGCCGACCGAGCACGCCACGACTGGCTGCGATCGAGCGCGAGCCATGCTCGTCACCACGGCCGTGCTGTCGATGCCGCCCGAGAGGAACGCACCGAGCGGTACATCGGCCGCGAGCTCTTCCTTCACGGTGCGATCGAGCCAGTCGAGCACTTCCTCGTCGCTCGTGGGCGCGGCGAGCGATGCGGTCGGCAGGTCCCAGTGCGTGTGCACGACTGGCTCGGTGCCTGGCCGCCAAGAGAGCGTGCTCGCGGGCGGTAGTCGCCGGATTCCACTCCATGCGGACTCCTCTCCACCCGTGTAACCAAGGACGAGATAGTCGAGCAGCTTCTCCGGCCGCAGTTCGCGTGGCGTGGTCCCCCATTCGAGCAGCGCCTTCGGTTCGCTCGCCCAAAGGAGCCCCTCGTGCGTGCGCGCGTAGAACATCGGCTTGATGCCGAGTCTGTCCCGACCGAGCACGACTTTCGGTCGCAGTGGATCGCGCAGGTCGAGCAGGCAAAACGCGTACATGCCGACGAGCCGTTCGGCGCAACGCTCGCCATGCTCTTCGTAGAGGTGCAGGACCACTTCCGAGTCGCAGCGCGTGCGGAAGCGGTGCCCCTTCGCTTCGAGTTCCGCCCGCAGCTCGACGAAGTTGTAGATCTCGCAGTTGATCGCGAGCGCGATCGTCCCGTCCTCGTTCTCGATCGGCTGGTGACCGCCGGAGAGGTCGATGATCGAGAGCCGTCGGAATCCCACCGCCAGCGGACCGCGCGTCCACACTCCCTCGTCGTCGGGGCCGCGCAGCGCGAGCGTACGCGTCATGGCGCGCACACGCTCGGGGTCCGGACGCCGAGTCAGGTCGTCGAAGGCCACGCCGCACAGACCGCACACGGCGTCAGCTCCGAATCTCTTGCAGCGTGCCGCGCACGAAGCCGTTGCGTCCCGCCGCGCGCTGGAAACCGCGCGCTTCCACGAGTTTCAGCTCGCCGCCGTGACTGCGCGGACCTTCGTCGGGCACCAGCCCGTCCATCTCGCGCATGGCGATGCGCTCGAAGACCAGAATGATCGCCACGAAGTGATAGAACAGGTCGAACTGCGCGCGGTTGAGGAACGTGCTGCCGACCACGAACGCAACCATCGAGGCCTCGAACATCGTGGCGTATTCGAGGATCCAGCTCGCGTAGTAGGCTTGCTGCGCGCGCCGCCGAATGCGCCACAGGCTCCAGAAGGACAGCACGATCAGCGTCATGTACAGACAGAACGCGGGCAGCCCGCACTCAGCCAGAATCTGCAGGTAGGCGTTGTGCGCGACGCGCCGCCCCTCGCTCTGGGCGCCCGAGGCGTACTTCCAGTAGTTCTGCTGGAACATCCCGTAGCCGACCCCGAACACCGGATTGGCCTCGGCCATGTTGAGCGCGGTCTTCCACGCTGCGAGCCGACCCATGGCCGAGCCATCGGCCTCGAAGTTCTGGATGGTGGAGAGTCGATCGATGTACGAGCGATCGACGAACGCGATCGCAGTCAAGCCGCCGAGGCCGACGATCATGAAGCCGGCCACGCGGTTGCGGGAACGCCAGATCAGTGCGGCGCCGACCGCGCATAGGGTCAAGAACGCCCCGCGCGAGTGCGTCAGGATGATCGTCAGCACCGTGAGCGGGATCATCGCCACGAAGCCGCGCTTCAGGATGCGGTTTTTCTCCGCCAGCGCGATCTGGATCAGGAGCGGCAGGCCCATGCACAGGGCAAGGCCGAAGTTGTTGTTGTCCTCGAGCATGCCGCCTGGTCCTTGCAGGACCTTGATGCGACCGAGCGAGAGCACGCCCGAGAGCCCGACCTTGACGCCGTAGAACCCGAACGAAAGCGCGATCACCCACATCAGCACGCGCAGGTGCTCGCGCTTGATTACGACTGCGGCGGTGAACAAGGCGACGATGATGATCTTGCAGTACTCGATGTAGAAGTTGATGACGGTCGGACCGAAGCTCCCCGTGTAGAGGACCGAGAGACCGACCCAGATCGTGAGCAGGATCATCACGGTCGAGCGCAGGTCGCGTTCGAGCCACTTGGATCCCGAGCGCGCGAGGTGGCCTGCGAGCATCACGCCGGCGATCAAGAACGACCAGCGCTGCTCGCGCGCAAATCCCCAGCAGAGATCCTGCGTGCGCATGTAGGCGAGCCACGAGAAGGACAGCAGGCCGATCAGCGGCCGCCGGAAGCACACCGGCAGCAGAATGGCGATCACCAGCGAAAAGACAATGTCGCGCACGGGCTAAGACCGTCTCCCGCGGCGATCCCGCGTCCCGATCGCACAGAGGGTGTGGAACGCGACGGGCACGTGACCCCTCTAGCGCAACGCCTCGCGGAGATCGTCGAGCGCGCTGGCGAGTCCCGAGCCGAGCAGCTGCGGACGGTTGTCGAAGGCCCACGCGACCCACAGGATCGAGCCGGCGAACGCGAGGGTCGCGACGGTTGCGATGGCGCGGCGGGTGCGGTCGTCGCGACGCTGGCTGCGCGTGCGGATCTCGTTGACGATGCCGAGCACCGGGACGGCGAGCGCACGCCCCGCGTCGGCGGCCCCGCGGAATCCGCTGCGACCGAACTCGCTGGCGAGCGCCAACAGCACCCCGATCCCCAGACCGAGGATGGCGGATGCCACGATCACTATCGCGCTCGACGGTGAGCTCGGGCTGGTGGGCGCGCGCGCGAGCTCCGTCACTTCGAACGGGCTCGAAGTGCCTTCCGTGATCTGATCGACGAAGCGTTTCTGCGTCAGAAACGCAGCGCTCGCCTTCTGGTAGTTGTCGTTGGCGACCGTTGCGCGCGCATCGAGATCGCGCAGCTCCTTGAAGATCTCCACGCGCTCCGCGTTCTGGATGCGCAGCGTCGCGACATCGCGGTCGAGCTGTGCTCGCTGCGCCTCCGCCTGCTTGAGCGAAAGCTCGCGCTGCTGGATTTGGCCGAGCAGCTGATCGCGGCGCGGATTCGGTCGCGTGGTCGTGCGCAGCTCGGGCGCCGAGGCGCGCGAACGCAGCTGCGCCGCCTTCTCCTCGAGGATCCGGATCTTGCGCTCGGCCACCTGATAGGGTGTCGCGATTTCCTTGTACGGACGCTGAGTCTCGCGCAGATCCGCGATCTCCTGCTCGATGCGTGCCAACTCGTCGTCGAAGCTGACGCCGCCCGAGAGACCTGAAGCGTCGACGATCGTCAGTGGCTCGGTCTCGTACTGCTCGCTGAGTGCCGCGAGCGCGGCCTTGTCCGAGGTGATCTGCGACTCAACCTCGGCGAGCCGCACGATCGACTGGTTGAGTCGCGTGAAGACCGGATCCTCGTCGCGCTGCCGTCCGCCGCCGGGAGCCTGCTGCGTCGCGGAGATCGCGTAGTCTTTCTGGAACTTGGCGGACTCCTCGTTGCGCTTGTTCAGTTCGTTGGCCGCCGCCGCCATGTTGTTGCGCAGCACTTCGAGGTTGAGCCGTGCGTCCTTGCGATAGCGATCGAGGACTTCCTGCGTGTACGCATCGCGCAGCCGGTTCAGGAACTGCTCAGCGCGCTGCGGATCGTCGATCGTGTACGAGATGCCGATCAGGCTGGAGCCGCCCGCATTCTTGGCGGCCACCGGAGTCAGGACGATGGCATTGATCTGCTCGCGCACGAAGTCGTTCTGTTCGGCCGGGTTGAGGGACGTGTACTCGGGCCACTCGAGCTTCTCGATCACGCGGCGCACGCGCTCGTACTGCTTGATCTGCCACGGCGTCGCGGTGACATCGCGCACGATCGCGGTCGTGTCCATGCCGCCCTGCCCGCTGAACGGCAGCGGCACATCGCGCACCTCGAGCGCCGTGAAGGCGGTGTACTTCTTCGGCACGAGCCCGCTCGCGAGCACGCCAATCGAAAGCACGACCGCGGCCGGTGCGAGCACGCGGCCAAGGCGCCGGCGCAGGGCCGAGGCGACTTCCTTCAACTGGTTCTGGTTCTGGTACTGGTACTGGTTGGCGGGCGCCATGGCACGCAGTCCCCTAGAAGAACCCGGCTTGGTTGTTGTTGCGGAAGCCGCGGCCGCCGAAGCCGCCGCCGTTGATGATCCAGATCGAGCTGGCGATGTTGCGCAGCACGTTGGTGATCGGGAACATCAGGTCCGCGAGGAAGTAGCCGAGTTCCGCGATCATCGTCGGCGGCACATAGATGATGTCGCGCTCGCGCAACTGGATGTTGTCGGTCGAGTCGCCGTTGCCGTCGAGCATGGCCGAGATGTTGACCGGGATCACCAGCGGATCGCGGGGATCGGCGCGAATCACGCGCGTGCGCGCGAGGTTGGCGGTCTGCGGGTCGGGATTGGCGTCCATCACGGCGTCGAACACCGTCAGATCGCCGGGAAACTGCTTGCGGCCCTGACCGGCGACCTCGCCGAAGACATAGTACACCTTGCCTGCGGTCTGGATCCGGACCTCCACTTTCAACTGAGCGAAGTACGGCGCGTACTTCTGCGTCAGGAAAGCCTCGAGCTCCGAGCGCGTCTGTCCGGCGACATGCACCTCGCCGATCTCGTTCAGCACCACCGTGCCGTCGACTTCGATGCGCACGGCCTGGTTGATCTCGGCGTTGAACGCGTCGCTGATCTGGATCGTGTCCCCGATCGTGACATAGTTCTGGTCCTCGGCGTTGCCCGTGTAGCGGTTGCCAAAGCCCTTGTCATTGAGGTACTGCAGCACGCGCTTGTCGGGAGCGGTGCTGCTGCACGCACCCGTCGCGAGCGCGATGGCGACGAAAAGGACATGGAGCCACAAGTGCTTGGCCGTGGTCATGGGTCGGGGGAGGGGCTTGGTTGCCCCACGGGGTCAGTCCGCCCCTTCCATCGGCTCCGGGCGGCCCGGAGCTTGCGGAAAGGGAGTGCGGCCTAGCCGCCATACTGGCGGGCTAGGTACTCACGGTAGGCGCCGCTGCGGACCCTTTGCAACCATCCAGCCCGGGATCGGTACCACGCGATCGTGAGCGGCAGCGCGTCCTCGAGGCGGTAGCGGGGCTTCCAGCCCAACTCCCGTTCGATCTTCGAGGCATCGATGGCGTAGCGCCGGTCGTGCCCGGGGCGGTCCTTGACATAGCGGATCAGGCTCTCGGGCTTTCCCAGTTCCGAGAGCAGGCGCCGCACGATGGCGATGTTCTGGTACTCGTTGTGGCCGCCGATGTTGTAGGTCTCGCCCAGCCGACCCCGCTCGAGCACGGCCAAGATCGCCTCGCAGTGGTCCACGACGTACAGCCAGTCGCGAACATTCTTCCCGTCTCCGTAGACCGGCAGCGACTCGCCGTCGCTCGCCTTGGCGATCATCAGCGGGACGAGCTTCTCCGGGAACTGGAAGGGCCCGTAGTTGTTGGAGCAGCGCGTGACGAGCGCCGGGAAGCCGTGGGTGTGGACCGCGGCGCGCACGAGCAGGTCGCTCGCGGCCTTGCTCGCCGAGTAGGGCGAGTTGGGCGCGAGCGGGGTCTCCTCGGTGAAGTAGCCCGTGTCGCCGAGCGAACCGTAGACCTCGTCCGTCGAGACATGGACGAAGCGTTCGACTCCGTGCGCACGCGCCGCATCGAGCAGCACCTGCGTTCCGAGCACATTGGTCTGCACGAACGGCAGTCCCGACTCGATCGAACGGTCGACATGGCTCTCGGCCGCGAAGTGCACCACCGACACCGGACCGCCGAAGCGCCGCGCCGCAGCGAAGGCGCGCTCGACATCCTCGCGCCGCGCGATGTCGCCGCGCACGAACTCGTAGTTCTTCCAGCCCTCGAGCGAGATCAGGTTCTCGAGGTTGCCGGCATAGGTGAGCGCGTCGAGGTTGACGACCTTCCAGTCCGGACGGGACGCGTGCAGGAGGTGCAGGAAGTTGGAGCCGATGAAGCCGGCGCCGCCGGTGACGATCAGGGTCTTCATGCGAGGGGTTCCGCGCGCAGGTACGAGGCCAGCGCCTCGCGCCAGTCCGCGAGCCGGCGCCCGCGCAGCGCGGCGAGGCGCGCGCTGTCGAGGACACTGTAGGCCGGACGGCGGGCCGGACGCGGGAATTCCTGCGTGCCACAGGCCTCGACCGGCACATGGCCGAGGCCGCTCGCGCGCAGGACGGCCACGGCGAGCTCGTGCCAGCTGCAGGCGCCTTCGCAGGCTGCGTGGAAGACTCCGCTGCCGCGCAGGCGCAGGACATCCCACAGGGCGGGCGCGAGCTCGAGCGTGGTCGTCGGCGATCCGAACTGGTCGCTCACCACCTTCAGCCGCCCCTTCTCGCGCGCCAGCGCATGGATCGTGCGCGGGAAGTGCTTGCCGCGCGGCCCGTACAGCCACTGCGTGCGCACGATCGCGGTCCGGCCGGGGTTGCTCTCGAGCGCCGCGCGCTCGCCGTCGAGCTTGGTCGCTCCATACACGGAGAGCGGCGCGGGCGTGTCGCTCTCGGTGTAGGGCGTGTGCGCCGCGCCGTCGAAGACGAAGTCGGTGCTGACGGCCACGAGCCATGTTCCCTGGCGCGCGCACAC
>Ga0194128_10001728_pt1 | contig 37543 bp, 31 predicted proteins | sample TA2KigCa65mmetaG_FD_148650 | JGI IMG/M metagenome (GOLD analysis project Ga0194128, IMG submission 148650) | Freshwater microbial communities from Lake Tanganyika, Tanzania - TA2015037 Kigoma Deep Cast 65m | ecosystem: Environmental > Aquatic > Freshwater > Lake | place: Tanzania: Lake...
TTCGGGCAGCAATCCGGTAAGTGCGTAGTATATTCGCAGGCTGTCGTTAAGTGTTACCTGCACCTTGCGGCCGCTACTGTCCAGCGACAACACCATGATCTGGTGAAAGGTGTTCACGGTATCTTTCACCGTGGGGTTTTTACCGCGGTAGTCGAGTAAATAACCGCTCATGTCCACGGTTGCTTCCCGCCTTTCGGTCAAGCCGGGCTTGGCACCGGGCATTTTCACCACCCGTTCCAGGGGTACGCCATTCAGGCTAGCCGATGGAATTTTCAGCATCATGGTCATGTTTTCCTGTATGGTAGATTCCACGCGCAGTTTCAGGGAGCCTTGCTTTACCTTAAAGAATTTGACCTGCGGGCCGCCCATATCCAGCACCAGGGCTTCGTCCTGCTCTATTACATTCTGGTTGGGGAAAGCCGCAATAGCATTGCGGGGGCGCAAATTGCGCACGGTCAGGGTGACTTCCACACCTTTGGAGGCATCAATCAGCACCGGGCCATTGCTGGCCTCGGTAATCAGGCGACGAATGACGCCTTTCAGTCCTTTGTTTACAGTTTTGTTTCGCAGGTTGATGCTTTTAGTGGCGTTGGTACCCTGGTCAATATTCAGGAATGAATCTTTGGCAACCACAGAACCATCCGATGCATTTTGCAGTTCAAAAACAAGCAGGTTAACCTTTACAGGCAATTCATTGTTGATGGAAATATCCAGAAATCCCGAGTCAAGGGTAGCGGTTTCGAAAAACGCCGATGCGTCAATATCCACCGGACTCAGATTGGTCTGATTCTGTGCAGGAACGACAATGGTTTGCCCGTCGAGCAGGCGAAAAATGGGGTTAATCTGGGCCAGTGTGATTCGCTGCACAATACTGCGGTCGCTGAGTTTTAGACGTCGCAGGGTAAAGGCCGTGGTGAGGCTGGTATCGGGTGCCGTTACACGCAGAGTGCGGGCATTGTATACAAGGTTGTCATACACCAGAGTATAGCTGCTGTCGGTAAGGTTGTTCACCAGGTAGCGTTTATCGATGTCATTCAGCGTCATTTCAGTACTGAACAACGGTACGGCGACGTTGTTGTCCCAGCGGGCGGCCTTGCGGCTGCAGGCTCCAAAAATCCAAGTGGTAAGGATTAAGAAATATGCAAGATTTCGCACAATATTGCGAAGATAGGGTTTCGCATTGTAATAATTAGCTCAGCGCTTGAGGTATTGCCCAATGTTGACATCAAACAATGCCATTGACCCGAATATCAAGGTGCTCCAAAAGGCAATGCTGATGCTTTGCCAAAGAATGATTTTGTGTTTTTCGTGAATAAAGGTGGTGCAAAGCAATGTTCCAACAGGGATGGTGAGAATGATGGGTGTGAGCAGCGCAATTAGCGGCAATCCGCCGTGCAGGCGCAACCAAACCAGCCTGCGCCTTGTTTTGGTGAATCGTTTTTTGGGGTTGCTGAATTTTTTCAGATAACCTTCCAGCCAGAATTCGCTGTATGTGAAGAGTACAACACCCAGAAAAGCCCCTGCCGAAGTGAAAATCCAGCCGTAGAGGGGGTTGTGAAAACCCGTGACCGCCACACCCACGCCAATCAGGTATTTCACAGTGGACCACAAGAAACTGAGCAAGGCGACAGTACCAAAAGACATATCTGCAAATGTATGTCTAAGTACCGGCCATTTAAATGATCTTTTCAGGAACGTACGGAATTGGTTATAACTAAATAGTCTTTATTTTGCATGGCATGTTATCTCCCCCCTGCCTTCTCCCATACGACGGCGAAGCCTTGCTCTACCCTGATTGGTGCACGGCTGAAAAATCTCGGCAGTATTTTGAAGCAGTGTTGCAAACTTCCGAATGGCAGAACGACGAGGTGGTGATGTTCGGAAAAAAGCTCACCATGAGCCGCAAAACCGCCTGGTATGGCCTGCAGCCATTTCGGTACACCTATTCTCATGTAGAAAGAACCGCACTGCCGTTTACACCGGTGCTGGAGGAATTGCGCAGACAATGTGAAGTCACCACCGGGCATAAATTCAACAGTGCCCTCCTAAACCTTTACCACCATGGCATGGAGGGCATGGGCAAGCACAGCGATGATGAAGACAGCATTGTCCCCTTTAGTGGTATTGCTTCTCTGAGCTTTGGTGCCGAACGACCATTTGTGTTTCAACATAAAAAAACGCGGAAAAAAATTAAAATCTCTTTGCAAGACGGCAGCCTTTTGCTAATGAAAGAACGCTGCCAGCCGTGCTGGTGGCATGAGCTTCCCAAAACTAAAAAGGTAAACGGACCACGCATCAACATCACCTTCAGGCTGATGAAAACCTGAGATAGGAGGCAAATTATCAATAAAAACACATTGTTTATCTGAAATTTAACAATTGGCATGAAAAGTGCTCATTATTTTGCATTGATTTATGAAAAGCAATCACGAAATTGACTACAAGCTGCACGGCGAGGAAATGCAATGCGTGCAGATTGAACTGGATCCGCAAGAAACTGTAGTGGCCGAAAGCGGCAGCTTTATGTTCATGGATGATGACATCAGCATGGAAACCATTTTTGGAGACGGCTCCAATGCTGGTAATGGCGGGTTTATGGGCAAATTATTCAGCGCAGGAAAACGCCTTATTACAGGCGAAAGCCTTTTTATGACCGCCTTTACCAACGATGGTCACAGACGGCGCACAGTGTCTTTTGCCGCGCCCTATGCCGGTAAAATCATTCCATTGGATTTGCATGAACTGGGTGGAAAAATTGTGTGTCAGAAAGACGCATTTCTCTGCGCCGCAAAAGGGGTGAGCATAGGCATAGAATTTCAGCGCAAACTGGGCACCGGGCTGTTTGGAGGTGAAGGTTTTATCATGCAAAAACTCGAAGGTGACGGAATGGCCTTTGTACATGCCGGCGGTTACATCATGGAGCGCACCTTGCTGCCCGGCGAAACCTTGCGTGTAGACACCGGTTGTCTGGTGGCCTACACCAAAGATGTAGATTACGATATTGAATTTGTAAAAGGCATTAAAAACGCCGTGTTTGGAGGTGAAGGACTGTTTTTTGCCAAACTTCGCGGACCCGGTAAAGTGTGGCTGCAAACCCTGCCTGTAAGCCGACTGGCCAGCAGAATCCTCTCTTATGGCACCGGTGGACGAAAAGAAGAAGGTTCCATACTAGGCGGTCTTGGTAACCTGCTGGATGGTGACTAAAACATACTACGTAACCCATAATTAAATGTTCTTTACCTATGAAAATAAAAAATATCCTGCTGCCCGCAGTGCTTTTGTTTACTGCTGCAATATCTGCCCAAAACCCTGCAATCGAAGAAAAACCCTATATTGAAGTCAACGGAAACGGTGAGATGGAGGTTGTGCCTGATGAAATCTATGTGTCCATCACGATAAGAGAACGCAGCACAAACAAAAAAACCATCAGTGTGGAAGAACAGGAACAAAACCTGAAAACAGCCCTCAAGAGCCTGAAAGTGGATCTCAAAAACCTTTCCGTTTCCGGTGCCAATGCCGATTTTGTGAGGGTAGACTGGCGAAAAAAAGGGGTAATTACCGAAAAGCAATATTCACTTAGACTGAGCAATGCAACTGTTCTTGGACAGGTTTTCACCGAACTGGATAAACTGGAAATTACCGATTCGTACGTTTCGCATGTGCAACATTCCAAAATAGACAGCCTGCGCAAAGTGGTGAAGATTATGGCTATCAAAGCCGCTAAAAACAAAGCAGATTATCTGCTTGCCGCCATCGGTGAAAAAACCGGAAAAGTACTGATTGTAAGAGAAAACGATGCGGCTTATTACCCTCAGCCAATTTGGGCCAACGTGAGAAAATCCGAGGATTATAACTCAGGCTCAGAACCGCCCGCCGACCCCATCGATTTCAAGAAAATCAAGGTGGAAAGTAGTATTTACGCAAAGTTTGGAATCCAGTAGGGTTTTTATTCCCCTGCTTTTTTCTTCCACTTTACACGGCAGCAAATGGCTTGCACCAGGTAGCCCAGAAATTGATAATACGGGGTTTTTCTCCTAGATTAAATCGATTCAGCAGATCGGCATCATATCAACAACACGGAGATTTTGAGCTGCCAGAAAGGCTGTAAAAAGCATCAATAAACTATGCTTCTTCATTTCTGATAAACAGTTCAACTTCCTCTATCTTCGAGCCTTTGGTCTTGGTAATTATAAATTCGAAAGTTCCCTCGCGAATGCTTTCCCGAACCCGGGGTATTTTACCGCTTATAGAAATGATAAAACCTCCAAGTGTGTTGTAATCGCCTTCAGGAAAAACAAGGTTATATTTTTCGTTCAAATACTCAACCTCATGCCGGGTTGAAAATATGTAATGGCCCGGAGCAACCTCTGTTTCGGTTAGTTGTTCCGTATCAAATTCATCATCAATTTCGCCAAATATTTCTTCTATAACATCTTCAATTACCACCAGTCCGGCTGTTCCGCCAAATTCATCTACAACCACCGCAATACTCTTGCGTTTTTGGATAAAATCACGCAGCAAATCTTGGGCCTGCATGCTTTCATTTACAATTAAAACGGGCTTGAGAACATCCTGAATACGAGCGGGTCTTCCAAACATTTCACTCTGGTGAACAAATCCAATAATATGGTCTATATTGTCTCTATATATCAATATTTTAGAAAGTGCTGTTTCAATAAATAGTTTATGTAATTCCTCTACAGAATCCTGAATATCCACGGCTATCAGCTCAGTTCTGGGGACCATAAAATCACGCACACGCACATCGCTGAATTCGAGCGCATTTCTAAAAACTTCCGTGTCAATATCCGTGGTCTCAGCCTGCCCAGTATTTTCCAAGGAAACAATGTAGTTATCAAGGTCCACCTTACTGAAAACAACGGTGTTTTCGGTCACTTTAGCATTTGTAAACAACCTTAAAAGCAAGCCACTGATCTTTTTCGAAAAGAAAATAAGAGGCCACAAGACAATGTGCACCAGCCGGAAAGGAAGCGCCAGCGAAAATAATACTGTATCCGGATTGATGCGGAACAGACTCTTGGGTAAATATTCGGCCGTAACCAAAACTATGACCGTGCTAAGAACTGTAATTAATGAAAACTTTATAAAGTGATTTGTTATGTAATCTTTCAGGCCTGCATCCAGAATTTCGCTCATGTAAATACCATAGATAACAAGTGCCAGATTGTTGGCAACCAGTACAGTACTGATAAAATCAGAAGGGGTCTTCAGGTATCGGCTCAGGACTTTTGCAGTGAAACTGCCTTGTTTGCTGCGCAATTCTATCCGAAGCTTGTTGGCTGATAAGAAAGCAATTTCCATTCCGGCAAAAAACCCACCTGTAACAAGACAGGTGAAAACCACTACCCAGTTTGTAGACATGTCAGGGTTTTGGGCCAGCAGCAGTAAAGACGTGACGACAGGGTCGGGCATTCCAATACGAAGGTAGTGAAAAGATTTAGTTTTCGGCAGGTTGTTTGGGTTTAAGCCTATTTTCGCAGGTATGAAACCGATTTTGATTGCTCTGTTTTTTTTGGGGAGCCCGGCTTTACGGGCTCAGCTGCCCAATCTACTTTTCAATCAGCAGCCGGCACCACCCCGCAAATCCATCGGGTTGCAGGCCGATGTGTTTCCGTTTCTCAAAAACAACGAATATTTCAACGCCATCAACCCGGGAGAAACTTTTTTTGGGTTCAGAACATCGGTAGCAGGGGTTTATAATCTGCAGCCGAGAGGCAAGGCACGGCTTACAGCAGGCCTTTTGATACAGGAAAATTACGGTGAAGCCAAAACCGTGGTTAAACCCATCTTTTCATTGTCCCTGACCTCCTACAAAGAGTGGAACTATGTGTTTGGTGCGTTGTTTTCAGGCACCCGGCATGGCCTGATTGAACCGTTGTACAATTACGAACAGGTGCTCACTCAGCCGCTGGAATATGGTATTCAAGTGCGCAGGGATAATAAAAGGCTTTTTTATGACGGCTGGCTGGAATGGCGACAGCGATTCAATGCCGGCAGCGGAACACGGGAAATACTGTTGGCCGGACAACATATTCAGCCACGGTTGTTCGTGGGAAAAAACACAACCTTGTCACTGCCGATGCAAATGGTGCTGATTCATCAGGGCGGTCAATCCATGAGCAGCCCTCTGCCTGTTAGCACGCGCATTGCCGCCACCGCCGGATTGCGCCTTGGCGACAACGACACCGGCTTGGTGATGGAAGGCTATGCCCTGCAAAGTTTCGATAATTCGCCCAATCCGCAGCAGCCCTGGAAAAACGGATATGCCTTAATGGTAAATCTGCAAAAGCGTTTTGGCCACTATCACCGAATTGCTGCCTCATGGTGGTTTGCTCGGGAGTTCACCTCCACGCTGGGCAATCCCGTATTTACCAATGTGTATCTCGGCTACCCTTATGCCAACGAACATACACGTCGCATTGCCATGCTGCGCTACGTCTATTCTCGACCCATACTGGGCAATAATCTCTGGATTGATGCAAGGATAGAGCCCCATTATGATTTTGAGCGGGCCGGTGTGGAATTCTCGCATGGCTTGTACTTGCGATATATAAAAAGCGGAAGTTTTAGCATACCCCGCATCCCCGGATTTTTCTGAAAAAAACGAGTTAGATACGGTCAGATCTGATAAAATTGAGGTAAAGATTATTTCTCTTAATCTTAAAAAACATCAACAAACGACCAAATAAACAAATCTGCCATTCCTTGCGTATTTTTGCCCCCTATGCAATTTGAACTTACCGAAGAACACCTGGCTGTACAGCAGGCTGCACGTGACTTTGCACAAACCGAACTCCTGCCCGGGGTAATTGAAAGAGATGAGCACCAGAAATTTCCTGCCGCGCAGGTAAAAAAACTGGGTGAACTCGGATTCATGGGCATGATGGTAGATCCTAAATATGGCGGATCGGGTATGGATACCATAAGCTACGTACTTGCCATGGAAGAATTATCCAAAATAGATGCTTCCTGCTCTGTTGTGATGAGCGTAAATAACAGTCTTGTTTGCTGGCCCCTTGAAATCTTTGGCAATGAAGAACAAAAGCAGAAATACCTCGTTCCTTTGGCCAAAGGAGAAATTATCGGTGCTTTTTTGCTCAGCGAACCTGAGGCAGGAAGCGATGCCACCAGCCAGCATACCACTGCAGAAGATCAGGGGGATCATTATATACTGAATGGTACCAAAAACTGGATTACCAATGGCAACAGTGCAAGTGTTTATCTGGTTATGGCACAAACCGATGTCGCCAAAGGACATAAAGGTATCAATACTCTGATTGTAGAGAAAAACAGCCCTGGAGTAACGGTAGGCAAAAAAGAAGATAAAATGGGTATTCGTGGCAGCGATACGCATTCCATCATGTTTCAGGATGTGAAAGTGCCCAAAGAAAACCGCATCGGAGAGGATGGTTTTGGATTCAAATTTGCCATGAAAACGCTCGCAGGCGGGCGTATCGGCATTGCCGCACAAGCCCTAGGTATTGCCAGCGGAGCTTATGAGTTGTCTTTAAAATATTCAAAAGAACGTAAGTCTTTCGGAACCGAAATCATGAACCACCAAGCCATAGCTTTCAAACTGGCCGATATGGCTACCGAAATTGAAGCCGCCCGTTTACTTTGCTTCAAGGCCGCCTGGCTTAAAGACCAGAACCTGGATTATAGCAGAGCCAGCTCTATTGCTAAACTGTTTGCAAGCGAAACAGCTATGAAAACAGCGGTAGAAGCGGTGCAAATTCTTGGTGGCTATGGTTATGTAAAAGAATACCACGTAGAACGCCTGATGCGCGATGCCAAAATCACCCAGATCTATGAAGGAACAAGTGAGATTCAGCGCGTTGTAATCAGTCGCGATGTGCTGAAAGATTAAACACCAACAGATAATTACAAGTATAAAAAAGGCCGTCTTACGACGGCCTTTTTTTCTAATATCAAAGGATTATTGTGGCCACAGTTCAAGTGCATCAAAAAGCGAACCTGCAGTAGGTGCGTTTTTGTTAGCATTGATTTCATCCTGAGGCACCAGAAAGCGTTGAGGCAACTGATTGCCCTTATTGGGCGTAACACCAATCTCATTCTTGGTTCTGCGAAGGTCACACCAGGGCTCAATCTGGCCGTACAGAGAAACATATTTCTCAACCAAAATCTCCTTACTAATCGCATTGTTTACGGTAGTGCCGGGAACCATTTGTCCGGGACCAAAATCACCAATTACGTAGTCATCATACTGTCCGCCGATGTTGGTAGCATTGTCAGAACGGACGCTATTGAGGTGACCGATAGCCGTGATGGCATCATTGTTTCTGATAGCACATTCAGCAAGAATAAGTTTATTCTCCACGTAAGATACGATTGGGAAATTTGCTGTTGCGCCGAAAATTCCATCCCAGTTAGGATCCAGCGGTGTGTATCCTGCATCGTTGAAATAATAAGCGTAACGGTCAGATTCATCCGTTTTGGCATTATTACGGAAGATGGCTGATGAGTCGAGCAGCTTTTCCATGTGTGAACCACTGGCTGAAATGTAACCGGAACGGTTCCAGTCAAGGAAATCATAATACAGATTCCATGCACCGGGAGTAGCCTGGCTGTGGTTAGCAAGCAAGTCCTTACCGGCCGCGATACCATTGGCAGCAGCAGCAGCAGCTTTGGTGTAGTCCTTCATGTGCAGATAAGCACGTGCCCTGAGAGTGTTGGCTACCTGAGCCCAGTTGTGGTTACCCACATATGCACCACTGTAGTTGGCGTGATTTGCACCATAGACCAAAGCTGAATCTAGCAAGGCAATGGCTGCATTGTGAACCGCTGTCATTTTGTCAAACTTAGGACTGGATATACCATCAACACAAGCTTCTGTGTTGGGGATGTCACCCCAAAGTGCCGATGCGGTGAGCAAAAGGTTTGCCTCGGTGATGCAAGCCACAGCATTCAGCTGCTTGTTATTGGCTTTAGCCGCCTTTGCACGAATAATGCGACACTGCGCAACACCTTCGGTGTAAATATTGCTCCAGGGATTATTGAAATCACCGGCGTTTACCACGTAGTCATTGTAGGACACAAACTGACGGTCAAAACCCACATGATGGCCGGCAAAAATACCTGCCATACGTGCAGCTTCGCCCTCATTAACGAGCACGTTGGCCAGCTGTGCACCCGATATCATCAGCACAGGGTCTGAATCGCTGAACTGACCGGGGTTTTCTTTATTGATTTCCTTGATGTCCTTTTTGCAGGAAGTAAGGCCTACAGCTAGGGCAACGGAAAAGATTAAAGCTATCTTCTTTTTCATGTTATAATTCCTTGTATTGTATTAGAGGTTAAACTTAATGTTGAAAAGGTATGACTTGGTCCCGGGGTTATTGAAGTAATCCAGACCGCGGCCATTGGAAACACCGGTAAGGTTGGTTTCGGGATCAACACCTTTAAACTTGGTCCACAGAGCCAGGTTTCTGCCGGTAAAGCCAACAGAAATTCCGCCGGGAACATGAACCGCATCAGACCATGCCTTTGGCAGGGCACAAGACAGGCTGAGTTCGCGGATACGGGTCCAGGAGGCGTCGTAGATGAACTGTTCGGGTACTGAACCGAAACCGCCACCCGTGCTGGTATACCAATACTGGTTCAGCCATACATTGCCTGCACCCCAATCCTTCAAGCTGCCACGGGCAGTAATGCTACCGTCTGCATTAACAACAGCCAGACCGTTGGCGCCGGCTGCTGCTGCTGAAGCCAGGGTTACACCGCGATAGTCTACGATTTTTGCTGCATCAGCGGCAGAAACCGTAAAATCAGTTGCTGACTCAGGATTTACCCCAAAATTGTTCAGCACACCATAGGTGCCTCCCCACATATCATTACCCTGACAAGTTTCTACCAGCAGGTTGAAATTGAGTCTTTTGTAGTTACCGTTTAGACCTACGCCGCCTCTGTAGTTAGGGTTGGGATCACCAATTACGCCTTCTTCAGAAGATACGGTAGGGAAGCCTGCTCCATCCAGAATAAGCTTACCTGATTCGTCTCTAGCCCATTTTCCGCCCCAAAGTGCACCCATAGCCTGACCTTCAACAGCGCGTGATGAAGCACCAGTGAAACCGGCCAGGAAGATAGGTGCAGCACCACTGAGATCTTCAACAGTGTTACGGTTGCGACCAAGGTTGCCATAAAGATTCAGGTTGAAGTCGTCTGATTTAATCAGGCTTACATTCAGGTCAATTTCAAGACCTTTGTTTGAAAGGTCAGCAGCGTTTTTCCACTGGTTAGAGTAGCCTGTTGAGTTTGCCACGGCAATAGCCAGTACAGCACCTTCAATTTTATTCTGGTAATAGGTAACGCCCAAAGAAACTTTGTTTTCGAACAGTTTCACGTCAGCGCCCAGTTCAGTTTCAGTCTTCATTTCAGGCTCGATGTCTGGGTTACCCTGGGTAGAACTTCTGTAGATAGAGCCACCATACAGGGAACCATCCAGGTAATCACCCCAGCCTGAATAAGATCCGGCTGCAACGAAATTGGTGTTCCAGATGTACGCAGGAGGAGCAACACCTACACGGCCCATAGACATGCGCAGTTTGGCGTAGCTAAGCACATCATTTGGCTTAAGATCTTTGGTGAGTTCATAAGCAAGACTGACGCTTGGTGAGAAGAAACGGTTTGCATAGGTTGATGACGCTTCAGAAGCACCAGTCAGCTGTAGGAAGATTTTGTCTTTAACATCAAAATCCAAAAGGCCGTATACACGGTTGTTCAACAACTCAGAGAATGAGTTGAAGGGGTCTTTGTTTTCGGTTGTCGAATTGATGAAGGCGAAACGATCCTGGTCGCGGATTATGAACTGAGAAGCAGAACCACCGATGTTATATATATTCTTGTACGTGTAAAGATAACCAACAGTTGAGTTCAGGTTGATGTCGCTGCCCAGCTTGTGTGTACCCTGATTGATAAAGTGCAGGCTAGTTTCTGATTCCTGAATATGGTCATCGGTGAACGAACCATTGGCCTGATTACCGGCTGAGTTTACAGGGAAATAGGTAATGCGGCGGTCGGTAGACATATCGTGACCTAGTCGGGCTATCAGTTTGTGGTTGGAATGCCACTGATAGGTTGCTTCAGGAGTAAGAATAAAGCGGGTTACGTCTGAAGTGTTGGTTTGTTCGTTAAGTGTCCAGCCCGGGTTGTTGTAGGTAGGAGCAGCGTTACCCAGGTAACGGCGATAACCTCTGTGGGCGTTAAAGGTGGGAACACCTGCAGCAGTATAGTAGGTTCCTTTGTAGTCAGAGTTATCAAAATCGGGAGCGGTACGCAGATAACCCAGGTACAGACCATCGAGGTTAGAACCCATTTGAATACGGTTTGAAACTGTCTTTGCCATGTTGGCATTCAGGCCTACCGTCAGCTTGTCATTTACGCTCTGGCTGAAGTTTAAGCGTGCAGTAGTTCTTCTGTAGTCAGAAAGACCTTTCATAATACCCTGCTGGTTCCAGTCGCTCAGTGAGAAGAACATATTGCTCTTGTCGTTACCGGCTGAAATAGAAAGGTTGTTGTTCCAGGTAATACCATTGCGGAAAACCTGCTCGCGGTTCTGATCGTTGTAAACGTCTTTTTTGCCTTTTCTTACGATGGTTCCGTAAACAGTTCCATCGTCAGCAACAAATTTGGCACCGGCAGCATTGATACTGTCTTTGCCGTTGCGGAGAGCAATCTGATCACCCCAAGAGTTGGCGTTGTTGGCAACCCAGCGGCCACCTGTACCTTGACCATATTTTTCTTGCTTTTCGTATTCACGATTCACCTGATCAATGGCATAGGTAGAGGAGAATTCTATATTCATGCCTCGCTTGCCTTTTTTGGTGGTAACAACTATAACACCGTTAGCAGCTCTGGTACCCCAAACAGCGGCAGCGGCAGCGCCTTTCAGCACTTCCACAGACTCGATGTCTGAAGGGTTAAGGTCATTCAAACGGGATTGCTGAACAACACCATCGGTTCCCCCGCCAAAGCTGGAGTTACTTACCGGAATACCGTCAACAACGATAAGAGGCTGGTTGCTGCTGGTAATGGTGTTCTGACCACGGATTTGAATGTAAGCACCTGCGCCGGGATCACCCGTAGAACGGGTAATCTGTACGTTGGATGCTTTGCCTGTTAACGCCTGAATCACACCACTTTCGCCGGATGATACAAGGCCTTTCCCTTGGACTTGTGAAACTGAATAGCCGATTTTCCGCATATTTTTGATGGTACCAATGGCGGTTACGGTAACGGTTCCAACGTCCACTGTGTCACTGCCGGAGCCTGCGCTCGGTCCAGCCTGAGCAAAAGCAGTGGTAGCGATGCTTGAGGCTGAAATGACCATGAGTAAATGTTTCATTCTCATAAGTTAAAATTGGTTTGTTTGTCTGCAAGCCTAAACAAAATTTACTAATTTTCATAAAAATCAATCAAAATCATTTTGCCCCAATTTGACAGGAACTCTCCCCAACGATTATCCGTATGCCTTTGAAAAACAACTGAAAACATTGATTTTATTGAAATTGAACCCCATATAAATAATCATATATTACATTTGGTTAGCAAGGGAAATGTGGAAAACTTTTGACGTATAAAAAACGGACAAGAGGCACTTTTCAGCGGATGAAAGTAATTTCTAAAAAAAAGACTGCCTAACAGGACAGTCTTTTTTAAGATATTATGATGAGATATTGAACGACTTACATGAAGAAACGAATTATCCAGTAACAAAGTCCGGCCATTACCGCGCTCACCGGAATGGTAAGCAGCCAGGCAACCAGAAGATTACGGGTAACTCCCCATCTTACAGCGCTTAGTCGCTTGGTGGCGCCTACTCCGATGATGGAACCGGTAATGGTATGCGTGGTACTAACGGGTATACCCATTTGTTCGGTCATGAAAAGGGTCACGGCACCTGCTGTTTCAGCGCTTACACCTTCCAGGGGTGTAACTTTGGTAATGCGGGTTCCCATGGTTTTCACAATTTTCCAGCCACCGCTAAGGGTTCCCAGGCCAATGGCCCCGTAACATGCCAAAGGTACCCAGTTGGGCAGGTCTTTGAAGTCGCTGATATTGCCGTTGGCGATTAGCGCAGCTCCGATTATGCCCATTACCTTCTGGGCATCGTTGCCACCATGACCCAGCGAGAATGCCGCCGATGAAAGCAGCTGCAGTTTCTTGAACATATTTGCCGTACGGTTTGCAGAGGGCTTGCGCAACAAGTCAATATAAATGTATGAAAATACGAATATCAGAATCACACACAAAAGCGAATAGCGCAAAAAGGAATTATCAGCTTTGCCGATTTCTTTGGACAAATCTTTGGTTAAATCAATTTTGAATGCCTTTTTAAGTTTGTCTTCATCGGATCCGCTAAATCCCATGGCATGAGAGACGGCAACCGCAAGGCTGTCGGCTCCAAGTTCCCTGTGCTTTTTTAACAAAGGTTTAAGACCGTCAATTTTAGCCGTTAGGGCCTCCAGTTGGGGCTTTTTTGTTTCGTCATAAAATGTCTCTTTTTTCAAACGATCCAGCTTGGTTGTTTTACTTAAAACATCCTTTAACTTACTGACTTCCAGGTATTTGAATGATATAGCCGCGGCAATATTCTGTGCTACTTTATCTGCACCAAGTTTCTGATAGTCCTTAAGGAATGGCAAAGCATTTTTATAATTGGCAGTTGCCTCTTCCAGCTTGGTTCTTGCCTCTTCGTTGTCTGGTTTCTTTTCTACTTCCTTTTTGTATTTATCTACGCGAAAGAATTTTTGGAGGTTCTCCTCCATTTTGCCCTGCTGGAAATGTAAAAACATGAACCAGGTGGCTATAGAAGTGGCTCCGATTATGCCAAGTTTAATCCAGAGGTTGCGGTGAATAGTTACCAATGCAATAAATATGGATATGAGCATACCAATCATGGGTGCCAGAAATATGAAGAATAGTGTTTTAACAATCTTTTCCATTTCTACCACGCTGCTAAACGCCACAAATCCCTTGGTCATATAAGCATGTGCAACAGCGGCACCGGCAAAACCGCCGATAAGTGTGTGCGAAGAAGAAGAGGGTATGCCATACCACCAGGTAAGCAAGTTCCAAAAAATAGCGGCAATCAAACCGGCCAGGATAACGGGCAGTGTAATGTAAGTTTCAATAACTGTTTTGCCAATGGTATTGGCAACTGCATGGTCTTTGAAAATAAAGAAGGCAGCAAAATTGAATACGGCTGCCCACAAAACCGCCTGAAGCGGTGTGAGAACCTTGGTGCTAACCACCGTGGCTATAGAGTTGGCCGCATCGTGAAAACCATTGATGTAATCGAATATCAGGGCCAGTACAATAATGACAATTACGAGTGTCATGTAAAGCAGAGGATAAAGGGTTGTTAGGCGTATTTAACGATGATAGTTTCAATCACATTGGCAACATCCTCGCACTTGTCGGTAGCTACCTCCATTACGGTAAAAACCTCCCTGCGACGGATAAGTTCCTTGAAATCATTTTCTGTTTCAAACAACTTTTTAATGCTCATGTCAAAAATATCATCGGCGTGGTTTTCCAGACTGTTTACTTTTACCAGGCTTTCAGATATTTTTTCGGGACGCTTCAGTTCACGCAACTGCATTACTGACTTGCTGACTTCCGTAGCACTCAGGTTAATTACCTCTGCCATTTTCTGTATACCCTGGTCGTTGGGGTTTACACCATGAAACTGTATTTTCTTGCAGCTGGCATAAATATAATCGGCAACATCATCCAAAGCACCTGCCAGGCAGTGAATATCTTCGCGGTCAAAAGGTGTAATGAAGTTTCTGCCCAGTTCCTGAAAAATCTGATGGGTGAGTTCATCATTCTGGTGTTCCAGGTCTTCAATCTGCTTGGACAATGCCAGACGTTTGTCTTCATCGGCTTCGTATACGAATTCCTCGAGGAGTTTACCCATCAGGGTAACCTTTTCAGCCACCTGTTCAAATAAACTGTAGAAAACACGATCCTTGGGCAGGAAAATTTTCATGATGCTGTTGAATGCCATGTTTTGATTTTTTGTTACTGCAAAGCTATTTTCGTTATCACTTAGGAACGGCACTTTAAACTAAAATTAACAATAAGTTAATATTGGGCTCTATCCAACATGCGTCAGAATAATTCCCTCGGCCGTTTGTGCTGCGTTACAGCAGTAATCACCCACATCTCTCAAAGCATTGTAAGCATCCATTCTGCATATGAATTGTGCGGGGCTATCACTGCTTTGATACTAACTTTGCATCTCATTACCATGTGCAATTTCCATCACTCTTTTTATTGCACTCAGTTCCCTGGTTTGTTTCATTACAAACCTGCGTTTTACAGTGCCGATTTCTTCAATCATTTGTTTCAGTTCCGCAGCTGATTTTTTGAGCAATCGCCCAAAATGTTTACTGTAGAAATCAGGTTTGTGTTCAGCATCCCATGAAATAGAGCGGGGCGCCAGATAAATACCTCTTGCTAAAGAATGAATATCTATTGATAATTGTTGCACAGACTCCTGGTCAATGGGTGTGATAAAAACCTTTGAAAGGCGCCTAATGCTTTGTCTGTAATTTTCCTGGCTATCATCGTAAAACGCCTTCATTTCGTGAAGATAGGCCGTCGATTTGTAAGCGCCGGGATCATTCTGCTGAAGTATTTTATTAAGGCACTTTGTCATTTTAACCACAGAAACGGCAACCGTATTAAAAAGTGCGTAAAAGACGGTTTCGCTCGGGGTTATAAGTTGTTTTATTGCCTCAGGAATCACGTTCCAAAGGTATTTGGCAACTGCACCGCTGAAATGGTGCGGTTGCAAATTTAACAGAAAAATAATGAATACCTTTTACAGTTCTTTTCTCAGCCTGGCCACGGGAATATTGAGTTGCTCCCGGTATTTGGCTACCGTGCGCCGTGCGATATTGTAACCCTTAACTTTTAGCAGTTCCATCAGCGCTTCATCGGTAAGTGGCTTTTTCTTGTTTTCTGCACCGATGGCATCCGACAATGTTTTTTTGATTTCGCGGTTGCTGACTTCCTCCCCTTCTTCAGTCACAACGCCCTCACTGAAAAAGAATTTCAATGGGAAGATACCAAAATCCGTTTCTACATATTTACTATTGGCTACCCGACTTATGGTACTGATATCCAGACTCACCTGCTGGGCGATATCTTTCAGAATCATGGGCTTGAGGCAGGTTTCATCCCCTTCCAAAAAAAAATCTTTCTGACGGGAAATTATAGCATGCATGGTGCTGAGCAGGGTGTTTTGACGCTGTTTTACACTGTCAATAAACCATTTGGCCCCATCCAGCTTTTGTTTTATGTATTGAACGGCATCCCGCAGGTTTTTGTCGTTTTTCCCGGAATGCTCATACGCTCTTAGGGTTTCTGTGTAGGAAGAAGATATACGAAGCTCCGGTGTGTTGCGCGAATTCAGGCGAACTTCAATATCACCGTTGGTGCCACTTAAAATAAAATCAGGCACAATGTATTGCGTTTTGCTCGATCCGGCACCTGTTTCGCCCGGTTTGGGGTTGAGTTTTACAATTTCAGCAATGGCATCTTTTAGCTGCGCATCATCAATTTTCAGCGACCGCTTTATTTTATCGTAATGTTTTTTGCTGAACGCTTCCATTTGCTCTGAGATAATGGTTTCAGCCAAAGTTATAGCGGGATTATCGCCATAATCTTTTTTATAAAGCTGCAGCAGAAGGCACTCCTGCAAATCCCGGGCGGCAATGCCTGCCGGATCAAAATTCTGTATTTTGATGAGCAGCTTCTCCAGATGCTCTTCTGTGGTTGTAATGTTTTCGTTGAAAGCAAGGTCGTTTACAATACTGCGAAGTTCCCTACGCAAATAACCATCCTCTTCAATTGAATTGATAAGGTGAATGGACAGCTGCAAATCTTCTTCATTGTAAAAAGTGGCCCTCGCCTGCTCCATCAGGTATTCCTCAAAACTACTCTGACTGGCCTGGGGCATCTCCCGCTGTTCGTCGTCACTGTAATCTTCGTTTAGTCTAAAACCGCCTTCATCGTCATTGCTATTCGCCCTCAGCAGCTCATCCACATCCACATCGTTGCCCAGATAATCATCATCGCCATAATCGTCTTTATTCTCATAATTATCATCGACACTATCACTGCGGTTGTCTTCCAGGGCGGGATTATCCAGCAGTTCCTGTTCTACTTTCTCTTCAAAATCCTGGGTGTTGAGTTGCAGCAGTTTGATAAACTGAATTTGTTGCGGACTTAATTTCTGCAACATTTTCTGGCTTAAATTCTGCTTCAGCGAACTCATTCTTTTAGCTTAACCTCGTTTGCGTTACCTTTGCAAATACACTTCAAAAGTAACGCATTTACAAGGTATGTACATAGAGGAATTACACCGCACAGCGAGTAAATCCACCACATTGAAAGGCTGGGTTTCCAACAAACGCATAGGGAAAGGCATTGTTTTTATCATCCTTCGGGACGGCACAGGCTATTGCCAGTGCGTGGTTACCGAAGAAACCGCCGGAGCCGAGGGTTTGCAAATTGCTCAGCAGCTTTCCCTGGAAAGCAGCGCAATCCTTACCGGAAATGTAGTAGCCGATGAGAAACAAATTGGGGGGTATGAGCTGCATGTCACTTCAGTGGTTCCGGTTGGTGACAGCGAAAACTATCCTATTGCCAAAAAGGAACATGGTGTTGAATTCCTCATGGATCAAAGGCATTTGTGGCTGCGCAGCACACGGCAGTGGGCCATCATGCGTATTCGCAACCGCATTATTTACAGTATACACAAGTATTTTCAGGAGCAGGGTTTTGTACAGATGGATGCCCCCATTTTTACCGGAAATGCCTGCGAAGGAACAAGCACTTTGTTCGAAACCGATTTTTATGGTGAACCCGCTTACTTGAGTCAGAGCGGTCAGTTGTATGGTGAAGCAATGGCCATGGCCATGGGACGCATCTATACATTCGGTCCCACCTTTAGGGCTGAAAAAAGCAAAACCCGCCGCCACTTGAGCGAATTCTGGATGATTGAACCCGAAATGGCCTTTTACGATATCTTTCAGAATATGGACTGCATTGAGGGTATGCTGCAGGCTATCATTAAAGATGTGCTTGAACATTGCCCACGGGAACTAAAAACCATTGGCAGGGATATTTCTGTACTTGAAAGCAGCCTTAAACAATTTCCCCGACTCACTTACGATGAGGCAGTGCGTATTTTAAAAGGCGAACAGGATGTGAATGGCAAAAACGGGATTGGCAGTCTTCAGGAAGAGCTGAGCCGTGTTGTGAACAGGCTAAAAGAAGTTGACGCAGATATAACAGACCGCGAAACAAAAATTGCCGCAGGTGGCGTGAAAAAAGGAGAAATTAACTTTTTCCAAGGCAAAATTGATTCTTTAAAGCAGGAAAAAGCAGATCTGGAAGAAGACGCAAGAAATATACCCCAGTGGATTAAAAGTGCCAGGGAATTTGAATACGGAAATGATTTTGGCGGCAGCGATGAAACCGTAATCACCCGCCTGTTTGATTCTCCGATTATGGTGTATGACTGGCCCCATGCGGTTAAGGCTTTTTACCTCAAAAGAAACCCCGAAAACTTTGAATTTGCGAGGGGGGTGGATGTGCTTGCACCTGAAGGATATGGAGAAATAGTGGGTGGTGGAGAAAGAGAAACCAACCTCGAATTGCTGAAAGAAAAAATTGTGGAGCACGAATTGCCCTTGAGTGCCTTTGAGTGGTATCTGGATTTAAGAAGATTCGGTTCCGTTCCTCACAGCGGTTTTGGCCTGGGGCTGGAACGTATGATTACCTGGATTTGTGGCCTGAAACACCTTCGGGAAAGCATTCCTTTCCCCAGGATGTATGGCCGCCTCACTCCATAAAAATCAGAAGCCTTCTTTTCGTCGCTTTAAATCCTCCTTCAGATAGAGCATCCGCACAGGTTGGTTTTTAACCAACTCCACCAGAAGTTCATTTTCACATATCAGTGATCTGCATTCAGGGCTGTCCAATGCTGAAGGCGATAAAATTTGTTTGCTGCTCACATTCTGCAAATCGGATAATTCAATACCCAATCCCCTGATAATTTTTTCCAGGGTATTGAATGTTGCGCTGCACGGTCTTTCAATGTGTGAAATAATGGGACAGGTTTTATTAATACTCTCTGCCAAATCCTCCAGTGTTCAACCACGTTAGAGTCTGGCCAGCCCGCATCGCTGTCCGATGTGATTATTATCTTTTAGGTTTTTCACCTCGCAAATTTGGGACTTTTTATATTTAACTATATATGCCATTTTATCGAAACACGACAACATTTTTAACAGCGTATCCAAAAAACACTTGTTTTCTGTAGAATTAAAACTCAACACACCCTACACCAATAATCCACCTCTACTTTTCAGGATTAGTGTATTTCAAGTTCATCCACAAAGATAAAAGTTTGTCCGCCTGCACCCGGGTGCCAGTCCGGTAGTGTGCCGTGCTGGGCCGCCCGCATTTTAACATAGCGGGTTTTTACCGGTTTGATATAGGTGCTTATGGTTTGTTTTTGAGATCCCAAGCTGTCTATGGGCACATTATTCATGCTTCCACAGGCGTCAGTCCAGGTTTGACCATCCAGCGAAAAACTGTAACTCACATTTCGTGGATACACAATCCAGCTTCGGGTGTCCTGAAGAAAACCTGCGCGCAGTAATGTGATGGTTTGGGTGTCGACCAAGTCAATGATTGCTTCATACGGCTGACCCTGAATGCCCTGCCAGTTGCCTTTCTGCCATTCCGCATCTCCACGCACGCCATTGCTGAGTGCCGGATCTCCGCCACCCGTATATTGCGGATGCAAAGGATTAAGCACTTGCACTTGCCAGTGATTTGGCCGCTTGAAAAAACAGGCTTTGGCAATCGCTCCACCGGTATGAAAAGCCTCAAGACAGACACTTTCATTCAAAACAAGGGTTGTATCGGCGGCTTTGTATGGGTTACTGCCATATACTTTCAAACGATTCTTTTCATCATTGTCTTTCAAAAACCTTACGGTAAAATCACGCCCAAATCGCGCATTGATATTTACTGCGAGGCTGTCATCAAATGCAATATCCCTGAAATCAAACAAGGGTGCCGCTATACTGCTTTCCTTCACGGAAGTAATAAAGCTGTTTCTATCACCGGTGCCCCATCCCGTGGGGGTTGAAGACATCTTAAAAACCAATTTTCCGCCTTCCATCAATTCGCGGTGATACAGATAATTGCGCTCAACCTTCTGTCCGTTTAACAGCACAGCAGCTATGTAATGGCCTTTATCCTTTTTCAGAATCTGCAGTTTATTGCCATTTTCAAATACCAACAACGTTTTTTGAAACAGCGGATACCCAATACTGTAGCGGTCATCACCGGGGCAAACCGGATAAAAACCCATGCTGCTGAGCACATACCATGCACTCATTTGTCCGCAGTCTTCATTGCCGCTAAGCCCGTCCGGACTGTTGTGATACATGTTTTCGAGTATCTGTTTTACCCGTTCCTGTGTTTTGTGGGGTTTGCCTGCGGTGTTGTATAGATAGGCAATGTGGTGGCTGGGTTCGTTGCCGTGGGCATATTGCCCGATGAGTCCGGTAATATCGGCCTGCTCCCGGCCCATGGTCTTACTGAATGTGGTAAATAGGCTGTCCAACATAGATTCCAGTGTATGCGGTCCATGACTTATCATAGTTCCCAGCCAGCCCTGCAAATCGTGGGGAACCGAAAATGAATATTGCCAGCTGTTGGCTTCGGTAAAGTGGTTATTTACTTCACGAGGCTCAAAGGGGCTCAGCCAACGCCCGTAACTGCGGGGCCGCATGTGTCCGCTATTGGGGTCAAACACATTCTCCCATGAGCCACAGCGCCGGTAAAATATTTTTGCCAGACTATCTTTGCCCAGCATATCTGCCATTCGGGCTATACACCAGTCATTATAAGCGTATTCCAGCGTTTTGCTCACCGATTCGCTTTCATTTTCCATGCTGAGAAAGCCGTATTTTACATAATCATCCAGACCGAAAACGGGTTTCTGAGCGGTTTTTACCGCGGCTTGTAGCAGGGCTTCCGCGCTATCAGGTACAATACCCTTGGCCATGGCATCTGCAATTACGGAAACGGCGTGGTAGCCAATCATGCAGTTGGTTTCGTTGGCAGCCAGTTCCCACACGGGTAATCTACCGCTTTGGCGATACATCCGCAGAAAGGTTTTCAAAAAATCACGGGTGCGTTTCTGCTCAATCAGTGTATACAGCGGATGGGTGGCGCGATAAGTGTCCCAAAGGGAAAAAACCGAATAGTGATCGCCATTCCCGGCATGTTGTTTATTGTCCATGCCGCGGTAAGCGTCATCGGCATCGCTTACCAAATTGGGCACAATCATGGTATGATACAGCGCAGTGTAGAAAATGGCTTCCTGTTCCGGGGTTCCCTTTACCACCAGCTTGACCAATTGTTTTTCCCATTCTGCTTCCGTTTGTTTTTTCAGGGATTGAAATCCCTTTTCATCTGCTTTGGATGCATTTGTTAAATTTTGCAACCAACCTGTAAAAGAAATGCTGGCATGTATGTAGAGGTCTGAGGTTGTTATCGGAAAATAGATCGCAACAGCCCGAGTTTGTTTACCCTTTTGTTTAAAAACCACCGCGGAATCGGCCATTTCGGAAAACCACAAATCAAAGAAAAACTGCTGGTCTTCGGCCCAGGCCTTGCTGAATCGGTGTCCGTATACGTGCATACGGTTTTTCCCTTCGGCAACAGTAGTGTTTAAAGCATCAAAGTGTCCGTCTGTAGCATAGTCACGATGTTCCAGGTCAATAACGATTACAGGTATTTGGCCTTGCGGAAAGCGATAGTGATGCATGCCCTCACGTGTGCCCGCTGTGAATTCAGCAAATACGCCGTTGTTGAAGGTTACGGCATAGTATCCCGGGTGGGCTTTCTCATTTTTATGCTGAAATGCCATCGGCTGCAAACCCGGTCTCACAAGCAAATCGCCGTAATCCGAAACGCCGGTGCCGCTTAAATGCGTGTGCGAAAACCCATAACAAACGCTGTCATCGTAATGATAACCTCCGCAGCCATCCCAGCCATCCAGACGCGTGTCGGGGCTCAGTTGCACCATACCAAAAGGTGCGGTAGCGCCCGGATAGGTATGGCCATGTCCACCGGTACCAATGAATGAATTGACCTTGTGAATGAGGGTTTGTGCCTGAAGCTGTGAAAACAGGAACAGCAAACAAGCTGACAATAATTTCATACAATTCAAAGTGGCCTTACTCTTAATGTTTTTGTGCATTCGGGTTATAAACTAAGTCCATATTGATCGATGAAATGCCCCATAAGGTTCTTCTGTAGCGCCGAATTTTCTGTAGAATGCAGCAACCTCTGGTAATTCAGAGCCTTCAAAATCGATGTAAAGATCTTGCGTGCAATTAGTTTTGGCAATAGTGTCTATCACAGCATGCATAACACCAACTTTTCTGCCTTCAGCCGTTGGTGCGGCACACACATAATGCAAATATTGAGGCGAACGAAAGAAAATAGCATAAGCGAGGACTTTATCTACTATGCCGGCACGAAAACAAAGGGCCTCGCCACTTAATTGAAGTGCCCTGTATGCATTTTCAAAACTTTGGTAATGTTGTGTCTTCAGCACCGGATTTAACGGCCCCCAAACTTCCTTGTAAAGCGAAATAGCTTCATCAAATTCCGTGCAGGATTCAACTGTGATTCCGGCATCTGAACACTTACGCAAATTCTTTCGGGCATCTTTGTTGTAGCTTTTATAAATAGTCTCATAAGGGCGGTTCAGATCCAGCAACAGATTACAACGCTGATTTACCATATCGGGAAGACTAAATGAGGGATTCAGCTGTAATGCCACCTTTACATATCTGCGGGGAATAGCACGCAGAAAATCTGAATAGCTGAGTGGAAAATCTTTTGGAGCAAATAAACCCAGTTGCTGACAGAAAAAGGGCTGGTAGACAACACTCATTCCCCATTTGTGCTTTACCGGAAGGGGAAACACTGCCTCATAATCGCCGTATACCAGGGCATCCCAGCTATGGTTGCATATAGCATTTAGGTACGTGGAACCGGCATACACCAGCGGACGGCAACTTCGGGATATACACAAATCCCATGCGGCCATGTCTATGGCATTATGCCCAAAGTGTCTTATGCTAGCCATGCTTCAAAAACCTTATTCCATCCCTGCCAGTCTTTCTGCTTTCCCAGGGATTCGTTGTGAAAAATAAAACAAAAATTACCGCCTCTTTCCCGAATCCCCGCCTTTAGACGATTGCCTGCAGAAATCGCCTGCTCGGGTGTTTGCTTAAGATAGTGTTTGCAGGTGGTTTCCATAATGCAGAACGGCTGAACCTGCAAATGCGTGGGCTGTTCATCACTCAGATCATACCATGTAAAGCCATAAGAGGTACCGGCTCTGAAACCGGGAGTATCCGGATAACCCATGCTATAATCATGGGTTATGCCTGCCTTTAGTAAACCCCGGTAAGTTCTGGGCATTGAAATCAGGATATAGTGCATGCGGCTTTCGGCTACCTCACTACAGAGTAAATTTTCCAGGTGCTGTTTTTCCTGCAGCATGATATTTTCATCCCGAAAGGCGGCAAAACTCGGATGCAATCCGCAACGGGTGCCGTTGTATATCTTCTGAATAGCATTTATCAATGGCTTGTAACCAAGCCTTACTTGCTTGTCATAACGGTTGTTTATTGCACCACAATGCCAGAATACCCGGGCTTCGGGATAATTTTCAAGTGCTTTTTGTATGTATGGAAATGAAAAATTTGGGTCTAATGCAGCGTTTTTAATGCTTTTGAGCCGTTGTGACAGACTCGGCAGGTTTTTTAAAAGAGCCCCCAATGAACGCACAATCCCCCGACCCGCATAAGCAAAGGCAATGTCAATATCCAACGTGGGTATTATGCTGAAGTTTTTATTGACAGACAAACCCCATTGGGTAAACATGGTGTTTATGGCAATATCACAAACCGGTTCTTCCAGCACTTCAAGTTTGTGCAGCAATGATGCCGATGCAGGGAAACGCCCGTGTTGATCGGGGGTGAATATCTGATATTCTTCATACCGCGTCAGGCACCAGAAAACCATGGCAAATAAGTCAAATTGCTGCCTCGAATCATCGGAAAACAGGCAGAAAACATTGCCCATACAGGCTGTATTTGGAGTAAATCCTTGCCTTATTCCGGTTTCATCTAAAAAACCTGAGCGATAAATGCGGTTGCCAGGCAATTCAAGATTTGTGTAGTGCAGTTTTACCCGTGCAGCGGAATTCAGATAGGCGTTTTCATCTTCAGTAATGTGGACTTGGCCTGTATGGCTGCGCTGGAAAACTTCCGCCACTGCATAGGCAATTCGGGCATTTAATCCGGGAATGTATAGGATGGCTTCCGACATGGTTTGAGACAGCGCAAATTACGCAGATTGGGGTTTTGAATGGGTAAAATTCGCACAAAATGATTTATACATGGCTCTTGGGCAGCCTGGTGTATGGTTTTGGTCAAGTATGTCCTGATTTTGCCAATCTAATTGTTAAGAAAAATTGCATTTGAAAAAATGGATAATAACATTGTGCCTGAGGTAAAGGCACTTGGGGTATGTACCTAAAAACCTGAAAAAGGCAAATTAACAAATTAACTGGTATTGTCAATGGAAACGAGCGGCAATATCGCAAAAACATATTTGGTATCAACGGCCATTATTTTTACAAGCCTGACTAGTTTTTGTGCTTGGAATCGAAGGTTCCTAATTCGTGGGTGAAAACAATTATTTCTTGAATGGTGAGGACACGGACGATGAGGGGACTTATTACATACCGAAGACGATACAATCAATACCTCCGGAAACAACGGTTCAAACAACAAAACAGTTAATACGGGTGTAAGCTATGCTACCTTGAAAACGTTTAGTGAAGTGATCAGTGTGCGCATAGGTCGGCTGTTTTAAACCCACGAGCTCCATAAAAACAAGGCTGTTGACCAGATTCTTTTCAGGACAATCTTCTCGCACCGCCGGTTTATACCAGACCTGTTGATTTTCGCGGCTCAGTTGTACCCGACGTTTTATTAAGCGGCGACCCCAAAAAAGTTGCCGATTGGAGATATGAACAAGCCCTCCTAAGAACAAAACAAAAAAGGCCTGATCTACTGGATAAAGATTAGATAATTTCACCAAAGAAATTATTTTACTGCCATTTTATATAAATTCGTTACTCCTTAAATCGCCAAATGAAACAACTCTTACTATTGTTTTTCTTGAATGTTTTATTGCTTCAATTATCCGCACAGGATAAAGAGATTGAATCGATCCAAAAAAATTATCAATTAAAAATACAACGCACTTCAGAAAAAATTAAAATTGATGGAGAGTTAAACGAAACCACCTGGCAAAAAGCAGAGTTAGCTAAATCATTCTGGCGAAAATTTCCTACCGATGGCGGCAAAGCAAAAAGGCAGACAGACGTAAGAATAAGTTTTGATAACATTTTTCTCTATGTAGCTTTTACGGCTTACGATTCCGGCGAGGTGGTAATACAAAGTCTGAAAAGGGATGTAGGACATGATGGACAGGATGGCGTAGCACTTGTACTAGATCCGGTAAACAGAAGAACCAATGGCTTCTTTTTTGTCGTAAACGCATTTAATGCGCAAAGCGAAGATTTAATTACCGTTAGTGGGGATGGCCCCAATTGGAGCTGGGATAACAAATGGTATTCTGCCACTAAAAGAGAAAATGGCAAATGGTACGCTGAAATGGCTATCCCTTTCAAAACATTGCGTTATACTGCCGATAACCAACAATGGGGAATTAATTTTCTACGCATAGATACAAAAAGCAACGAATATTCCTGCTGGACTCCGGTACCTGTAAATTTTCGCAGTTACGATTTAGGATATACGGGTTCATTAATATGGGATGAGAAACCTCCTCAACCAGGCAGCAACATTTCAGTAATACCCTACATTACTGGTAACGCCAATGAAAATAAACAAACCGGCCAGCCCTGGAAAAGTGGTGGTAACGCAGGTTTTGATAGTAAAATCGCATTGAACTCTTCTCTCAATTTAGACATAACCGTAAACCCTGATTTTTCGCAAATTGAGGTTGACCGTCAGGTAACTAACCTAACACGTTTTAATATTTTCTTTCCAGAACGAAGGACATTTTTTCTTGAAAATGACGATTTATTTTCCGGTTTCGGCATCCCACCGATCCGACCTTTCTATTCAAGAAAAATTGGGTTAGATCAGAACATTAACGCAATTCCAATTTTATTTGGCGCCCGTTTATCAGGCAATCTAAACAAGCGTTCGCGGATTGGTTTAATGAATATGCAAACCGGCAAAACCAGCAACTATGCAGCAGAAAATTATACTGCTGCCGTTTTTAACCAGCAAGTGCTTAAACGTTCTAGTATCAAGGCTATGTTTTTAAATAGGCAAAGTTTCTTAACCGATGATCAGAAAAAAGCAGACCCTTTGCTAGAATATGGCCGCAACGGGGGTGTAGAGTTTAGCTATTCTGATTTAAGTGGAAAATGGAATGGCTGGACGAGTCACCATAAATCTTTTAAACCAGGTATTCATGATAAAAATAGTTATTCGAATATCGGTGGTGGCTATTTTGGCAGGAAATTTAGCAGTTTTGTAGATTTTGTTTCGCTTGGCACCAATTATTATACCGACATGGGTTTCCTGAAAAGGATTGAAAATTATGATGCATTACAAGATACGGTAATCAGGTTGGGCTATAAACATTTTTATAACGAAACAGAGTTCACCATGTTTCCTAAAAAAGGTAGCATCAATACGCATCGATATTCGCTAAATACATTTATTGTTTGGAATCCCGATGGAAGTTTAAATGAGCAAAGCCATGTATTGCGGTACAGTTTGGATTTTAAAAATACTTCGAGTATTTTTTTAATGGCAAATAACACACTTACTAATTTATTGTTCCCCACCAGCTTTACGGGGGGCACACCCTTACCGGCAGATCAGTATCGTTATAGCCAGTATTTATTGGAGTATACATCCGACTTTCGTAAAACATTCCGTTATACCCTTAGTGCCGGAACCGGTGACTTTTATAACGGCACCAATACACAATTAAGTGCCAGTATCACTTATCGTAATCAACCGCATGTAAATATTACTTTGAGGGCAGAATATTATAGATTAAGTTTTCCGGGCAGTTATGGCAGCACGGAACTGCTTTTAATAGCACCCAGAGTTGAAATAAATTTCGCTACTAACTTGTTCTGGACCACCTTTATTCAATACAATAACCAAAGAAATAATTTCAATATTAACAGCAGGTTGCAATGGAGGTACAAGCCCATGAGCGACTTCTTCCTGGTTTATACTGACAACTATTTTACCGACCCTCTTTTTAAGAACAGGAATCGTGCTATCGTATTTAAGCTGAATTACTGGTTGAATTTATAGTATTTTATTGTACCTAGTATTGAATCATAACCCTGCATGTTGGCAGGTACTTGCAACTACGCCTGTAATAAACCCGAAACCAAATAAACCAATCAACTAATTAACTAATCAACCAGTCAACGGGATGAACAAAAGGAACAGTAAAAGCCGTGCTACTAATAAGATGTTTTCTTTTTTATTCTTGAAAAACTATATTATCTTGTTGCATTAAACTAAATATATGAGTGCTTTTGTTGCCGAATTTATTGGAACAGTTTTGTTGATTTTGCTAGGCAATGGTGTTGTTGCCAATGTGTTGCTTGCAAAAACCAAAGGTAATAACAGCGGATTGATCGTGATAGCATTTGGCTGGGCTATCGGAGTTTTTGTGGGTGTGTATGTAGCTGCTCCACTTAGCGGAGCTCATTTAAACCCTGCTGTAACAATTGCAATGGCTGTACTGTCAAAAATATCCTGGTCGCTGGTACCGCAATATATTTGTGCCCAGTTTTTGGGAGCCATGGCAGGAACAACGTTTGTGTGGGTGGCATACAAACAACATTATGATGCAACAGTAAATCCTGCCGACCAACTAGCTACTTTCTGTAACACGCCTGCAATAGATAACAGCCTTATGAATTTCTTTACTGAAGCCATAGCAACATTTGTTTTAATGATCGGGATTTTATTTATCGCAGCCCCGCAAAATAGTTTAGGTGCTTTAGATGCATTACCAGTTGCTCTACTCGTATTGGGAATTGGTGTTAGTCTGGGTGGACCAACCGGCTATGCCATCAACCCTGCCAGGGATCTCGGACCACGCATTATGCATGCGATATTACCCATAAAAGGAAAGGGTGTCAGTAATTGGGCCTATAGCTGGATACCTGTATTAGGGCCAATCATCGGCGCAGTTTTGGCCGCAGTATTATACGATGTAATTACAAAACCTTAGCGCCAGCGTGGTTTAACAATCGTATCGAACAGTAAAAAACTTTCTTTCCACTTAAGCTGGTATTTTTCTTTTATTCCTTTGCATTCCTGATAACCATAAAACATCCTGGTTGAGGGCTCATAACGCAGGTTCGGGATGGTTTCAAGACCTTCAATCATATGGAAAATTTTTTCATAGGGGTCGAGACAAAACAGATTCCAATAATTACCTGTGCACTCCCCCACCTTAGTTCGTTCTTTAACCAGTAGATCAACATAGCCGTCACTATTTATGTCCCCGAGGCTATCAATGATTAAATTTGCAACGGGTATTTCAAGATTATTCTCCTTCTTCCACAGCGGCCTCCTGCATCAGCGCCCTTGTGGTTTTACAACTCACGATAGCGTTTTCTTTGGCATCCAGGATTTCAAATTCTCCGGGCACAAGGTTTTTCACCTTCACGCTCTGGCCAATTTCAAGGGTATCGGTATTGACATCGATGTAGTCAGGGAGGTTTTTCACCAGTCCGCGCAGGCGTAGGCGGTTGATTTTTTTCACCAGCGTACCACCGGCACGCACACCGGGCGAGTTGCCCACCACACGCACAGGGATATCCATAACCACGGCACGTGAATCATCAACAGCCATAAAATCGGCGTGAATGATGGCTTCTGACACAGCGTGAAATTGCAGATCCTGCAAAATAGCATCGTAAGAATTGCCTTCCAGATCAATCTTCACTTTGTACACGTTGGGGGTGTAAACCAGGTTTTTGAAGTCGGATTCATAAATAGTGAAATGCAGATTTTCTCCTGCACCATAAATAACGCAGGGTACTTTACCTGCATTTCTGAGGCTTTTGGCGTTTGAGGTGCCGCTGCCTTCTCTTTTTTCTGCTTTGAACAAAATGGTTTTCATATTCAGTAGTTACGCTTATTTTAACTTTGAGTTGCTTTTAAGGTCTAGGTTGGTCTGACTGTTGTGTATTTGCCTAAAAAGCGAACTGATACTTCCGTTTTCGTGTACATTGCGGATGGCACGGGCAAAGAGGGGCGCTACAGACAGTACTTTAATTTTATCGAGATGTTGTTGCAGGGGAATGGTATCGGTTACCACAAGCTCGGTAAGCACGCTGTTGGCAATATTTTCGTATGCTTTGCCGCTCAATACGGGATGGCAGCAAAGGGCGCGTACGCTGCGAGCACCTTTCTCCATCAGCGTGGCCGATGATTTACAGAGTGTTCCGCCGGTATCGATAATATCGTCTATCAGCACCACGTCTTTGTCCTGCACATCTCCAATTACGGTCATGTTGGCGATTTCGTTGGCTTTCTTGCGTTCTTTGTCGCAAATAACCATGGGCAGATTCAGCGCCTTAGCGACTTCGCGGATACGATTGCTGGCTCCTACATCAGGTGCCGCTATTACTAAGTTGTCCTGGGGCAGGCTGCGTATGTAGGGAACAAAAATGATGGATCCTTCCAGATGATCCACCGGAACATTGAAGAAGCCTTGAATTTGTGGTGCATGCAGTTCCATGGTCATCACACGGTTGGCACCTACAGTGCTCAAAAGATCCGCAATCATTTTGGAGGCTATGGAAACGCGGGGTTTATCTTTTCGGTCCTGACGGGCAAAACCAAAATAGGGAATTACTGCCGTGATGTAATTGGCGCTGGCTCTTTTGGCCGCGTCAATAGTCATCAGAAGTTCTATCAGGTTGTCGGTGGGCGGGAAGGTACTTTGAATAATGAAAACGTCGCATCCGCGAACACTTTCATTAAACACCGGCTGAAATTCACCATCGCTGAAGCGATTTACGGTAAGATCGCCCGATTCCAGGCCATAGTATTCGCAAATACCTTTGGTGAGAGAGGCAGAAGCACTGCCCGCGAAGATTTTTACTGGGTTAAGTAGTGATAACATATTCTCTGTATTTTACTGTCTCTGTGCCCAACAAAAGTAAAGCACAGATATCATCAAATCAGCGTTGTGTTGTCCGACTAGGGCTCGAACCTAGACTCTTCTGAACCAAAACCAGACGTGTTGCCAGTTACACCATCGGACAATTTTGGGAGTGCGAAGGTAGTGGATTTTTTTTATTTGTGCAAGGTGAAGGCGTTCAGTGACTTTAACTGACTATGTTCAGGCCTGTCGCTCAATGCAAAAGCAGATTATCAATCAACCGCACACCTTCCACATAGCCCGCAAAAACTACCGCTTTGTGCGGAGAATCCGGATCTGCCGTTTGCAGGTCAGGTAAGGTTACCCTCTCAAGATACTCCACATCAATCCCCTTGTTGGTCAGCATATTATATGCCTTTTCTGTGGAAGACATTTCGGCAGCCATTTTCAACGCCTTATTGATGTAACCTGCCTTTAACAAACCTTCGTCTGAAAGCCTCAAATTGCGGCTGCTCAGTGCCAAGCCTGTCTGAGAATCCCTTTGAGTGGGAATATTGTGTTGCCTTATATTCGGAAAATAAGCGGCAATAAGCTTTTCCACCACCAGGCATTGTTGCAAATCTTTCTGACCGAAAAACACGTCTGCCGGATTTAGCACCGAAAACAAACGGTGCAGCACCTTTACCACACCTTTAAAATACCCCGGCCTTTGCAGGCCTTCAAAAACCTTATCCAGTATCCCCAGATCCAAAACAACTTCTGCAAGTCCTTCAGGGTAAAGATCATGTGTAACCGGCAAATAAACAGCGTCGGCTCCGGTCCGGGATAACAGGCTTAAATCCTGTGCAAGTGTCTGCGGATATTTTTTTAGATCTTCTGCGTTATTAAACTGAGCGGGATTCAGGAAAATGCTAACCAATACAGGCTTTCTCAAAGCCCTGGCGTTTTCCACCAATGACAAATGCCCCGCATGAAGTGCACCCATGGTCGGTACAAAAGAAAAAACGTCATCTTGACATTTAGCCCAGCGGGAAATCTCTTTGGTATAATAGAAAACCTTCAACGAAAACTGAAAATATCTATGCAAATAAAGGTTTTTGAGCATAAAAGTTTTGAATTTCAGGAAAATTTTGTTAATTTTGTAACTCGTACTTTTTCCAGTAGAGTTTCTATACATGAGCATCACCAAAAAACGCGTTCTGTTTGTCAGTTCAGAAATGGCCCCCTTCCTTGAAACCGAAAGTGCACAGGCCATCATCGCAAGAAATCTTCCCCAGGCGCTTCAGGAGCGCGACAATGAAATCCGCATTCTGGTTCCCCGCTTCGGTGTGATCAACGAAAGAAAAAACCGTCTTCACGAGGTAGTTCGTCTTTCCGGCATCAACATTTCCATTGAAGATAACGACAATCCCCTGATTATCAAAGTTGCCAGTATTCCACAGACCAAAATGCAGGTGTATTTCCTCGACAACGAGGATTATTTCCACCGTAAAGCTGTTTATCAGGACGACAAAGGGCAGTTTTTTGATGACAATGACGAGCGTACCATTTTCTTCTGCAAAGGCGTAATGGAAACAGTGAAAAAACTTGGCTGGGCTCCCGACATTATCCATTGTCAGGGCTGGATGACCAGCCTGATTCCAGTTTATCTAAAAACCGTATACAAGGATGAACCTGTGTTTCGCAATGCCAAAGTGGTTTACAGCGTATACAATGACAACATAGCCTGTCTGGGCTCTGATTTCTCACGCAAAGCCCGCCTTAACGAAATCCAGGAGGCTACTATGCAGTGCTTTGCCGATGGCAACATTAAAAGTCTGCACAAAGGTGCCGCAAGTTATGCCGACGCAATTGTAACAGCATGCGACGAGGCTCTCCGCTGCGTGGAAGATCACATCAGCACTAAGCCGGTTATGCGACACTCCGATGATCCCATCGGAGAACAATATGTGAGCTTTTACGAAAAAGTGATTTCACAAACGCTGTAAAACCGCGAACTTTGCCCCCGTGACGAAAAGTCTGGTTCGGTTACTCCCGGTTGCGCTGTTGCTTGTTGCCTGCAAAAGACAGGACGGTAATATCATGCTGGTTGGGCAGGGCAATGCCGGACAAATGCAGTTGTTTACAACAGATACGCTCAGCCTTACGGCAGTGACAGTTCGCGAAGACTCTCTTCCCGGAAACAACTTGCGCTATGTGCTGCTGGGTAGCATGAACGACCCTTTGCTGGGAACCATCTCCTCCGGAGCCTATGCACAATGTGGCCTGCTGGAGCCCAATTCCGATTTTCCTAACACCGAAGAGCCGGATTCTGCTGTTTTGTTTATTCCTTTTATTAATGGCTTAAACTTTTATGGCGATAAACAAACCCCTCATGGCTTTTCCATTGTGCCCCTGAAAACAGGAATTAACGGCACCAACACTTACTATCAGGGGGATTTACTTGAGATAGACCCAACCCTGGAAAGTCGCTACTATGGCCCGATCTACAACTACAAAACAGACAGTGTCCGTTACAAAAAAGGAAAGTCGGCCATAACCCCCGGTATCCGAGTACGTTTGTCTTCCGGCATGGCCCGCAAGCTAATGCAACTTCCAAAAGAAGCCTACACCAGCCAGGAGAAGCTTATTGAGAATTTTCCGGGTATCGCTGTTTTACCTGAAAAACGCGATCTGGGTGAGGGTAAAGGCGGTTTTGGAGTGTATGACTTTAACAATGTTATTAGTTTTGCTTACCGGGCAAAAATCCTGTTGTATTACCGCGATACAGCAACGCAGGTTTTTACCTTTACCGGTTCAAAAAACACCATCAACAAAGGCATGCCCGGGGTGTATAAAGCGGCAGTGATGCAGCAGCTCGGCAATCCTTCTCAGGCTTTCTCAATCACCTACGCGCAAGCTCCAAATGGTTTAAAAACACATATCCGCATACCGTATCTACTGAATCTCGGACAATTGGGCAATATTGCCATTAACAAAGCAGAGTTGCAGCTATACACGTTATCAGGTACCGCAACTTCACTGCACCCTGCCCCCGGCCGACTGAACCTATTTCAGCCTGCCGGCAAGACCAGCGACCGCAACACCTTTGTGGAAGACGGTGTTTCTGACAGCTACGGTGGCACCTACAATGAAGCCACAAAAAGCTATCGCTTTACACTTACCAAACACCTTCAAAACCTGCTTAGTGGCAAGAAATTTTACAACGAAGACCTTAATTTCGGGCTGTATCTTGCAGTTCCTTCAGACCAGCCTGTGAGCGCTGCCCGTGTGGCCATTGACCACAGCAAAACCAAACTGATCATTACCTACACCAAACTAAATTAACCATTACTTGTTAGTAGCATGATGGATAAACGCAAACCCTACCAGCTGGTGAGCCGCGAGTGGAAGCCGGAAGATACCGTTATTACATTAAACGGCGTAGAAATAGGGAAAGAGCTGATGTTGGCTGCAGGCCCCTGCACTGTGGAGAATGAGGAACAGGTGTTTACCATCACAGAGTTTTTGGCTAAACAGCACGTGCGCTTTTTGCGTGGAGGTGCCTATAAACCCCGCAGCAGTCCCTATTCTTTTCAGGGATTAAAGACCGAAGGGTTGCATTTGCTCAGAAAAGCGGCCGACAAATTTGGTATGGCTGTGGTGAGCGAGGTAATGAGTTCCGATAAGGTGGATGAGCTGTGCGAATACGCCGATATCCTGCAGGTGGGAACCCGCAATATGCAGAACTATCCGCTGTTGCGCGCACTTGGTAAAATCAATAAGCCAGTGTTACTGAAACGGGGAATGAGTAGCACCGTGGAAGAATGGATGCTGGCAGCAGAATACGTTCTTGTGGGCGGCAATGAGCGCGTTATCCTCTGTGAGCGCGGCATTCGCACCTTTGATACCGCTACGCGGAACACGCTGGACCTAGGCGCTGTGGCACTGGTAAAGCAGCTCAGCCATTTACCTGTGATTGTAGATCCCAGCCAAGGCACCGGAAACCGCAACCTGGTGGCGCCGCTTTCTCTTGCTGCCATTGCTGCCGGTGCCGACGGGCTCATCGTAGAAGTGCACAACCAGCCCGAAAAAGCCCTTAGCGATGGTGAACAAAGCCTTTATTTCGACCAATTTACAGACATGATGCAGTCCCTGATACAGCAGAGCGCTTTGCGCAACAAGCACTTCGATTTCCAAAAACCGCGGTTGACCGAAGCCGAAACAACCGCCTAATTGCGGTATGCAACTGCACTGGGAAAAACATACCCTCTCCTTTATCAAACCCGCCAAAACCAGCAGGGGCGAATACACAGAAAAACCTCACTGGCTGATTTACTTGTCGAAAAATGGCATAACCGGCTGTGGCGAAGCCGCACCCCTGCCAGACTTGAGCATAGACGGACAGGCACCCATAGACGAAGTGCTTACCCAGCTAAAGTATTTTGCAGGGGAACCGCTGCCGCTAAACGAATGGCTGCGTCTCACCGAAGGTTACCCATCGCTACAGTTTGCCATAGAAAGTGCCTATATGGATGTGCAAAACGGGGGCAAAGGCGTGCTGTTTCCCGGCCCGTTTACTGAGGGAAAAGTGAGTATTCCCTTCAATGGGCTGGTGTGGATAGACACCATTGAAGGCATGTGGGAAGAGGCGCAGCAAAAAATTGAAAAAGGGTTCACCTGCCTGAAATTTAAGGTAGGGGTCTACGATACCGATTCGGAATGCCGCTTGCTGGAAAAGGTGAGGGGACTTAAAAATGCGTTTGGTCTCACCATTCGTCTGGATGCCAACGGCGCCTGGTTGGCTGAAGAAGCGCAATACCACCTCAAAGAGTTTTCTCATTTTGATGTTCACAGCATAGAGCAACCCATCAAAGCCGGACAGGCAGATACCATGCAGGAAGTGTGTGCCAAAAGCCCTATTCCGGTAGCCTTGGATGAAGAGTTGATCGGGGTTTCAAAAGACAATTCAGATCCCCTTTTAAAAAAGATTAAACCCGCTTTTGTGGTGCTGAAACCCACCCTGGTAGGCGGTTTCACCGCTTGCGACCACTGGATAAGGATTGCCCAAAAACTCAATATCGGTTGGTGGGCTACCAGTGCGCTGGAAGGTAATATTGGCCTGAGTGCCATAGCGCAGTGGGTTTCTGCGAAACAAAACCCAATGCATCAGGGTTTGGGTACCGGAGCCCTCTATCAAAAGAATTTTAAGGCCCGTACCCGCACGGAGAAAGATAAGATGTGGTTTTTACAAAACCCTTCAACCATCTGACAATATCTTTGTTTATAAGGTGTAGATGAACTCGCATATCGAAAGAATAAACCAAAGTATTGCTCCTCAAAAAGCCCTTATTGTAAAGCATCCGCTTTATGCGCAAATTCGCACCCTTAAGCACGTGAGGGTGTTTATGCAGCATCATGTCTATGCTGTTTGGGATTTTATGTCTTTGCTGAAAAGCCTGCAGCAAAACCTTACCTGCACCACCACACCCTGGTTGCCCAAAGGCAATACGGAAACCCGCTTTCTCATCAATGAAATTGTAGCGGGCGAAGAATCGGATGTGGACATGAACGGCAGCCGCAAAAGCCATTTTGAAATGTACCTAGATGCGATGGAGCAGGCCGGTGCAGACACAACACTGATTCACCGCTTGATTGCGTCAATACGCAAAGGATTGCCCGTGAATAATGCTTTGGAAGAATTGACTATGCCAGCTTCGGTAAAGGAATTTGTGCAGTTTACCTTCAGGCAAATTGAGGAAAACAAACCCCATGTATTGTCTGCTATTTTTACCTTTGGGCGCGAAGACCTTATACCCAATATGTTTATGGCGTTGGTAAATGACCTCAACCAGCGTTTTCCTGAAAAAATTGCGGCCTTCAAATATTACCTCGACCGCCATATAGAAGTAGACGGCGACCACCATTCCCACCTTGCCTTGCAGATGACAGCAGAGCTCTGTGGCAATGATGAAAACAAATGGGCGGAAGCTGAGAAAGCATCGATGGAGGCGCTTCGCCTTCGCAACAACCTGTGGTCTGGGGTGCTGGAGGAGATAATGCAGGTGGCCGTGGTTTTGTAGAGACGCAGCAGGGGTGGTTAGTTCGACCCCTCCCAACCCTGTAAAGTCTCACCATTGTGCGTCTCAACACAAAGCACTCAATAGTACAACCCAACATTCCCAAAAACCCCGTAATTTGCATTTGTGTTGATACGCGGTATCATAGCGTTTGCGCTTTGCTCGTTGTTTGCGGGTCATGGGCAGATACATGCAACACAGTCAATCAATGACAGTTCCCGGCAACCCCTGCCATTTGAGTTCCCGACGCTAAAAACCGGACAACACATCATTTACCACGCTGGATTTGCCCTGGTATACAACGAAGCACACGAGCAGGCCGACTGGGTTGCCTATGAACTCACAGCCGAAGAAACCCAAAAAGCATTTGAAAGAGGCAATGTATTTATGAAAGATCCGCTGGTAAAAACAGGTACCGCTGCCGATGAGGACTATCTGCATTCGGGCTATGACCGCGGTCACCTGGCACCTGCCGCCGATCTGTGCTACTCGATATCGGCCATGGCAGAATCTTTTTACTACAGCAATATGAGTCCACAGGTAGCTGCCTTTAACCGTGGGGTTTGGAAACGCCTGGAAGGGCAAGTGCGGGTTTGGGCCCGGAACAATGGCGCTGTTTATGTGGTTACCGGACCGGTTCTGAATGCCGGTCTGCCTACAATTGGAAACAATAAGGTATCTGTGCCACAGTTGTATTACAAAGCCATTCTGGACTACCGCAAGCCAGAATACAAAGCCTTGGGCTTTGTGCTGCCCAATGCGGGCTCTTCTTTGCCACTTAGCCATTTTGCCGTAACCATCGACAGCCTGGAACGCCTCACCGGCATAGATTTTTTCCCCGCTCTGCCTGATACGGACGAAAGTACACTTGAAGCAAATATTTGTTTGCCCTGCTGGAATTGGAGCTCCTCCACAACCCACTCTGGAGGAAAAAAACCTTCGGCAAAGGCAGGTGAAGCCGCACAATGTGGTGCTTCTACCAAAACAGGTGCACGCTGCACCCGTATGACCAAAAGTTCCAACGGAAACTGCTGGCAGCATGGTGGTGATTGATACCTGTTAATATTTTATATAGTTTTACTTAAAGTAATTATTTATTATATTGTTTCCCGCGGCCTTTGTTAAAACCC
>Ga0194128_10001733_pt1 | contig 37472 bp, 37 predicted proteins | sample TA2KigCa65mmetaG_FD_148650 | JGI IMG/M metagenome (GOLD analysis project Ga0194128, IMG submission 148650) | Freshwater microbial communities from Lake Tanganyika, Tanzania - TA2015037 Kigoma Deep Cast 65m | ecosystem: Environmental > Aquatic > Freshwater > Lake | place: Tanzania: Lake...
CAAGCTGCCGAGCGACAATTCGACCGACTACATCAAGCGCATCGTCGGCCTGCCCGGCGACCGCGTCCAGATGCGCGACGGCGAGGTCTACATCAACGGCACCCGGGTGCCCAAGGTCCGCACCGATGACTACATCTATGCCGACAGCGTCGGCCGGCGCTTCCGCGTGCCGCGCTACCTCGAGACCCTTCCCAACGGCATCCGTCACGAGACGCTCGACCTCATCCCGCAGGCCGAGCACGACAACACCCGTGAGTTCGTCGTACCGGAGCGGCACTATTTCGCGATGGGCGACAACCGCGACAATTCGCTCGACAGCCGTGTTGGCGGCGGCGTCGGCATGATCCCGGCCCGGAACCTGGTCGGCCGCGCCGAGTTCTTGTTCTTCTCGACCGACGGCACCGCCCGCCTCTGGGAAGTGTGGCGCTGGCCGTTCGCGATCCGTTATGAGCGCCTGTTCGTGCGGCTCTCGCACTGACGCGATGGATGCCGCCGCGCGCACCCGCCTCGAAACCGCGCTCGCGCACCGCTTCAACGATGCGAGCCTGCTCGCCGAAGCGCTGACCCACCCGAGTCGAACCGGCGCCAAGGGCGGCGGCCGCAGCTACGACCGGCTCGAATTTCTGGGCGATCGCGTCCTCGGGCTGGCGATCGCCGAAATGCTGCACCGGCATTATCCCGACGCTCCGGCCGGCGACCTCTCGCGGCGGTTGGCGGCGCTGGTGCGCCAAGAAACGCTGGCCGAGGTCGCCCGCGCCCTCGATGTCGGCGGCGCGCTCGACGTCGCGGCCGCCGACCGCGCCGCCGGGACCGCCGAGCGGCCAGCGGTGTTGGCAGACGCCATGGAAGCGCTGCTGGGCGCACTCTATATCGATGGCGGGCTCGCCGCGGTGCAGGCCGTCGCTGATCGCTACTGGCTGGCGCGCGCGCACGCGCAGGCCGAACCGCCAGCCGACGCCAAGTCCGCGCTTCAGGAGTGGGCGCAAGGCGCCGGCAAGCCGGCCCCGACTTACCAGGTGGTCGGCCAAGCAGGCCCGCCGCACCGGCCGCAGTTCACGGTCGAGGTGCGGGTCGAAGGCGTCCCGGCGCTGACCGGGAGCGGCCCGAGCAAGCGCGAAGCCGAACAAGCGGCGGCCGCGGCCGCGCTGGCGGCGCGTACCCCAACGGGCGATAACGAGGTATGACCGACACCCTTTCATCGATCCCGGCCGAAGCGCCGACGCGGTACGGCTTCGTCGCCCTGATCGGCGCGCCCAATGTCGGCAAATCGACGCTCACCAACACGCTGGTCGGATCGAAGGTCTCGATCGTGACGCCCAAGGTGCAGACGACGCGGAGCCGCATCCTCGGCATCGCCACCCGCGGCCGCGCCCAACTGGTGTTGGTCGACACGCCCGGCATCTTCGTGCCGCGCCGCAAGCTCGACCGCGCGATGGTCGCCGCCGCCTGGGCCGGCGCGCACAATGCCGATCTCGTCGTCCACATCGTAGATGCCCACCGCGCCCGCGGCGAAGCGCTCGACGAAGAAACCGAGCGCATCGTCCACGGACTGCGCGACATCGGCCGTAAGGCGATCCTCGCCCTCAACAAAGTCGACCTGGTCGATCGACCGAAACTCCTGGTCGCTGCCGACAAACTGTTTGCCGAGAACATTTACAGCGACGTGTTCATGATCTCGGCGCTGACCGGCGATGGCGTCGCCGACATGACCGCGTTCCTCGCGGCCCGGCTGCCGGTCGGCCCGTGGCTCTACCCCGAGGACCAGGTCGCGGACGTACCGATGCGGCTCCTGGCGGCCGAAATCACGCGCGAAAAGCTGTTCCTCAAGCTGAGCCAGGAGCTGCCCTACGCCACCAGCGTCGAGACCGAAGCCTGGACCGAACAGGATGACGGCAGCGTCCGCATCGAACAGATCGTGTTCGTCGAGCGCCCCGGTCACAAGGCGATCGTGCTCGGCAGGGGCGGGCAGATGATCAAAGAGGTCGGCTCGTTGGCGCGTCACGAACTCGAGACGATGATGGGCCGGCGCGTGCACCTCTTTCTGTTCGTCAAAGTGCGCGAGCGCTGGAGCGAGGATCCCTCGCACCTGCGCGCGCTCGGCCTCGACTTGAACGAGTGACTGGGGCGGCCTGAGCCGATGGAATGGCGCGACGAAGGCATCGTCCTCGCGGTCCGCAAACACAGCGAAAGCTCGGTCATCGTCTCGGTCCTGACCGTGCACCACGGCCGCCACGCCGGACTGGTGCGGGGCGGCAGCGGCCGGCGCCAACGCGGGGCCCTGCAATCGGGCAATCAGGTCGCGGTCGCATGGCGCGCGCGGCTGGCCGATCACCTGGGCCACTACCAAGTCGAACTCGTGCGCGCCCGCGCCGCCGCCGTGCTCGACGATGCGGCGCGGCTGGCGGCGGTGACGACCGCGTGCGCGCTGATCGAGCGCGCGTTCCCCGAGCGCGAGCCGGTCGCCGACGCGTTCCCGGCGCTGGTCGCGATGCTCGACGCGATCGAGGCGTCGCCGGCGTGGCCGAGCCGGTACGTGCGGTGGGAAATGACGCTCTTGGCCGAGCTCGGTTACGCGCTCGACGTCGAGCGCTGCGCGGTGACCGGCGCGACCGCCGGGCTCGCGTTCGTGTCGCCATCGAGCGGTCGGGCCGTAACCGCCGCCGCCGCCGGCCCTTACCGCGGACGGCTCCTGCCGTTGCCGGCCTTCCTCGCCGGTGCCGAGGACGCGGCCGCGGTTCCAGCCGCCGAAATCGCCGCCGGTCTCGCGCTCACCGGCCACTTCCTCAGCGCCAACGTCTTCAACCACCGCACGAAACCGCTTCCGGCCGCCCGGCTACGACTGCTAGATTACTTTCACGCGGAAGCTACTAAATATGGTGCCTAGCAGACGATGGCCAAAGTCCTGACGACCGGCGACATCCGCCCGACCCCGTTCCCCGACGCGCTATCGTCGCGCTATCTCGCTTACGCGCTCTCGACCATCACGGCGCGCTCGCTTCCCGACGTTCGCGACGGGCTGAAACCGGTGCATCGGCGTCTGCTCTACGCGATGCGCCAGCTCAAGCTCGATCCGAGCACCGGCTTCAAGAAGTGCGCGCGTATCGTCGGCGACGTGATCGGCAAATATCACCCGCACGGCGATCAGGCGGTCTACGACGCGCTGGTACGCCTGGCGCAGTCGTTCGCGGCGCGCTATCCGCTGGTCGACGGCCAGGGCAACTTCGGCAACGTCGACGGCGATAACGCGGCGGCGATGCGCTACACCGAGGCGCGGATGACCACCGTGGCCGAAGCGCTGCTCGCCCAAATCGACGAAGCGACGGTTGACTTTCGGCCCAACTACGACGGCGAGGACGAGGAGCCGATCGTGCTGCCGGCGCGGTTCCCGAACCTGCTCGCCAATGGCGCTACCGGGATCGCGGTCGGCATGGCGACCAGTATCCCGCCGCACAATGTCGGCGAGATCTGCCAGGCGCTGCTCCACCTCATCAAGTTTCCGAACGCCCGCGCCCAAACCTTGGTCGAGTTCATGCCGGGGCCCGACTTTCCGACCGGCGGGGTCGTGGTCGAGCCCACGGCGAGCATCGTCGAGGCCTACGCCACGGGCCGCGGCAGCTTCCGCCTGCGCGCGCGGTGGGCGGTCGAAAAACTCGGTCACGGCCAATACCAGATCGTCGTCACCGAGATTCCGTACCAGGTCGCGAAGTCGCGGCTGATCGAACGAATCGCGACGATGATCCAGGAGAAAAAACTCCCAGGCCTCGCCGACGTCCGCGACGAATCGGCCGAGGACATTCGGATCGTGCTCGAACCCAAGAGCCGCGCCATCGATCCCGATGCGCTGATGGAGACGCTGTTCCGCGCCTCCGACCTCGAGGTCCGGGTATCGCTCAACATGAACGTTCTCGATGCGAAGCACACGCCCAAGGTGATGAACCTGCGCGACGTCTTGCAGGCATTCTTGGACCATCGCAACGAGGTGCTACTCAGGCGCTCGCGCTATCGGCTCCAGGTGATCGCCGACCGGCTCGAAATTCTGGCCGGGTACTTGATCGCCTATCTCAATCTCGATGCCATCATCAAGATCATCCGCAACGAGGACGAGCCGAAGCCGATCCTGATGAAGCGGTTCAAGCTCACCGACCGCCAGGCCGAGGCGATCCTGAACATGCGGCTCAGGAGCCTGCGCCGGCTCGAGGAGAAGGAGATCAAGGCCGAGCACGACGCGCTCAGCCTCGAGCAGGTCGAGCTCAACAAGCTGGTCAAGGACAAGAAGCGGCAGTGGGCGGCGATCGGCGACGAGATCAAGGACATCGACAAGAAGTTCGGCGCCAAGACCCCGCTCGGTAAACGCCGCACCGATTTCGGCGCCGCGCCGGCGGCCGAGGAAGTGCCGCTCCAAATCCTGGTCGAGCGCGAGCCGATCACCGTGATCTGCTCGGAGAAAGGCTGGATCCGCGCGCTCAAAGGCCACGTCGACGAGGTCGGGGCCGACGTCAAGTACAAGGAGGGCGATCGCGGCCGCTTCTGGCTCAAGGCGCAGACCACCGACAAGATCTGCCTGTTCGCGACCAACGGCCGCTTCTACACCTTCGCCGGCGACAAGCTCCCGAGCGGGCGCGGCCACGGCGAGCCGATTCGGCTGATGATCGATCTCGGCAACGACGAAGACATCGTCGCGCTGTTCGTTCACCAACCCGGGCAGAAACGCGTGGTCGCGGCGAGCGACGGCCGCGGCTTCGTGGTGCTCGAGGACGAGGTCATCGCCCAGACCCGGAGCGGCAAGCGCGCCCTCAACGTCAAGGAGGGCGGCGCGGCGCGGGCGTGCAAACCGCTGGTCGGCGATTCGATCGCGGTCGTGGGCGAGAACCGCAAGCTCGTGATATTCCCCGCCGCGGAATTGCCGGAAATGGCGCGCGGCCGCGGCGTTCGCCTGCAGCGCTACAAGGAGGGCGGGCTCTCCGACCTCAAGACCTTCGACCGCGCTCAGGGCTTGAGCTGGTCGCTAGGCGACAAGGCGCGGGTCGAGACCGACTTGGGCCCGTGGCTCACCGCGCGTGGCAAAGCCGGACGCCTGCCGCCCAAGGGCTTCCCGAAATCGAACCGGTTCGACGGCTAAGCGCTAAGGCTCGAACGGCGTCCAGCCGTCGGGGCCCAGGCGTTCGAGCGGCGCGAAGCGGCCCTTGTAGGCCATCTTGCGGCTCTCTTTGATCCAGTAGCCGAGATAGAGGTAGGTGCTGCCGCGCCCGACCGCGAAGTGGATGTGCCAGAGGATCATGTAGGTACCGAGGCTGCGGCGCGCCATTTCGGGCTCGAAGAAGCTGTAGACCATCGAGAGCCCGTCCTGCATGACGTCGGTGAGCGCGACGGCGACCAGCTTGCCGTCGGGGTCGCGGAATTCGAACAGCGAGGTTTGGATCGGGCTCTCCTCGACCATCGCCTGGTAGTCGTCGAAATCCATCGACGCCATACCGCCCTCGGCATGGCGCGCCTGCTCGTAGCGCGCGAACAGATCGAACTGCTCGGGCGTCGCCAGCGCGCCGGTCTCGGCGACCGCGATCTCGGCGTTGCGGATCAGCACGCGGCGGAGCGAGGGGCTCGGCTCGAACTCGGCGGTGCGTACCCGCACCGGCACGCATGAATCGCAGCCCTGGCAGATCGGCTTGTAGGCGATGCCGTGGCTGCGGCGAAAACCGGCAGCGGTCAGGGTCTCGTGCAGCGCTTCCGGTTCGCGGTCGCCGCCGACGAGCTCGGTGAACACCTTGCGCTCGAGGCGATCGGGCAGATAGGGGCAGGGCGCTTGCCGCGTGCTGTAGAAACGCTTGAGCGGCAGGGCTAATCCGGACGTCATCCAGAACCTCTCGCCGACATACTAAGACGGATGAGAGGGAGATGGTAGCAGTCAGGACGCCTATCCACGGTCCGCGCCCCGTTCAGGTGCAGCGCAGCGCTTCGAGCCGGACGCGGATATCGTCCGGGATCGGCAGCGGCCGCCCGCTCGCGCGCTCGACCATCACCATCACGCATTCGCCCGAGGCGGCACAGGCGTCGCCGGTGAAGATGCCGTGCGCCAAGCGCACCGAGGTACGGCCGATATCGAGCACGCTGCTGCCGATATCGACCGCGCCGGGAAGCACCAGTTGGCGGCGGTAGTCGATCTCTAGCCGGACCGCCAGCCACCGCCGCTCGTCGCCGTCGACCGGCTCGCCGAGATCGGCGAAAAAGCCGACCCGGCCGGTCTCGAGGAAGGTGGCGTAGGCGACGTTGTTGACGTGCCCGAGCGTGTCCAAGTCGGCGAAGCGGATGACGTCGCGCCGCCAGTGGCGGTACGCGGCGCGCGGCAAGGGCGCGGCGGGCGCGCTCACCGCGATCCGTCGGCCTTCTTGACCAGTTCGGGCGGCAATACCGGGGCTTCCCGCATCAACACGATCGTTATGCGCCGGTTCTCGGGCTTGAGCGGGTCTTCCTCGTTGAGCGGCTCGGTCGCCGCCTTGCCGATCACGCGCGCCATTCGCTCCTGGATGACCCCGTTTTCGGTCAGGACCCGCCGGCTCGAGTTGGCGCGGTCGCTCGAGAGCTCCCAGTTGGTGTAGCCCTGGCGGTTGAAGGGCGAGGCGTCGGTGTGCCCGGCGATCGAGACCTTGTTGGGCAGCTTCTCCATCACCTTGGCGACGGTTGCCAGCAATTTGCGCGTCTTCGGCGTCACCTGCGCCGAGCCGGCCGCGAACATCGAGCCGCCGTCCTTGTCGGTCAACTGGATGCGCATACCCTCGGGCGTCATGTCGATGATGATCTGGTTTTTGAGATCCCGGATTTCGGGGTCTTCCTCGATCGCGCGCTTGAGCGCTTCTTGCGCGTCGTTGAAGGCGACCTGCTCCTGCTGCGCCTTGAAGCGCTCCTGCGCTTCCTTTTCCTTGTCCGCCCCCTTGGTCTCCTCGACCACCTTGGTCGGTTGCGGCGGTGGCGGCGAGGCGATGGTGACGATGACGGGGGCCGAGGAGGAGGCCGAGGCGCTGGCGCCGGGCGAGAGCGCGAGCCCGCCCAGCAAACCGCCGGCGCCGCCGCTCGACAAGCTGACCGAGGCTGGCGTGAAGTACTCCGAGATGCCCTTCTTCTGGTCGTCGGTGGTCGCGGAGAGCAGCCACAGCAGAAGGAAGAACGCCATCATCGCGGTCACGAAGTCGGCGTAGGCGACCTTCCACGCGCCGCCGTGATGGCCGTGCTCGCCCTTCTTGATCTTCTTGATGACGATCGAGCCGTCGGTATTGCGTCGATCGCTCATGATGTACGCACGCCGCTCAGGTCACCGGGCGATCGAACCATCAAACCGCCTGGGCGTTGGTCACGGCTTGTTCGAGCTCCTGGAAGGTCGGCCGCTCGAACGAGTAAAGCGTCTTGCGGGCGAACTCGACCAATACCGCCGGCGCATAGCCCTGGAGGTGCGCCATCAACCCGGCCTTGATGCAGGCAAAGTATTTGGACTCGCCATCGGCGTAGTTCTTGAGCGCGGTCGCCATCGGTCCGACGATGCCGTAGGCGAGCAACAAGCCGAGGAACGTACCGACCAGCGCCGCGCCGATCAGGCCGCCCAGGACTTCCGGCGGCTCGGTGATGCTCGCCATGGTGACGACGACGCCGAGCACGGCAGCGACGATGCCAAACGCCGGGAGGCCATCGGCCATTTTCTGGATCGCTTCCGAGGGCGCCATCGCCTCGTGGTGGTGGGTTTCGATGTCGAGGTCGATCAGCGCCCCGAACTCGTGCGGGTTCTCGGTTCCCATCGTCATCAGGCGCAGATAGTCGCAGATGAAATCGACCGCGTGGTGGTTCTTCATGAAGTTGGGGTAGGCATGAAAGATCGCGCTCTCGTGCGGGTTCTCGATGTGGGCTTCGAGAGCGAGCATGCCTTTCGACTTGGCCAGCCGGAAATTCGAATAGAGCAGCGTCAACAGTTCGAGGTACGAGGCCTTGGTGTAGGGCAGCCCCTTGACGATGTGGCCGAAGCTCTTGGCGATCTTGCCGACCATCGGCTTGATGCTCGAGGCGAGCAAGGCGCCAATCGCCGCGCCCAGGATGATCAGGACTTCAAGCGGTTGGATGAGGACGCCGATGTCGCCGTGCGGGAGGTAGCCGCCAAGCACCGACCCGACCACGATCAAGAAGCCAATGATGAAGAACATCGCGCTAACCTCCACGCGACCGGCGGCGCGAGACGCGCTCAACGCGGCAGTACAACCTGTTGCAAAACAACGACAAACCCTCAAGTTCTATTATCCGCGAACGGATCGCACCCGGCAACCGGAGTCAGCTGGCGGGCGAGGCGGGCTCGAACGACATGGTTAACAGCGCCGGCACATAGGCTTAGCTGGATATAGCGCGGGGTCGTCGAAAGCGAGAATGACGCCGGTCACAACTCTGTCAGTCGCCGCGGACCCGATCGGAGAGTAGCCGGGCGCGAAACCCGGCGGCCTTGAGCCCGGCCAGGATCGCCCGCGCTTGGCGCGCATCGCGGGTTTCGACCATCAAGTCGAGGTCGGCGGCCTTGATCGGCACGTCCGAGAACAGGCGTTGGTGGTGGACGTCGATGATGTTGCCGCCGCCTTCGCCGATCACGCGGGTGACAGCGGCGAGCGTTCCGGGCGTGTCGAGCGCCTCGACGCGAAGCCGCACCACGCGGCCGTCCCGCACCAGGCCGCGCATGATGACCGCAGCCAGCAGGCGCGAATCGATATTGCCGCCTGAAAGCACCAGCCCGACCTTGCGCCTTCGAAAGTGGCGACGGCGCTTGAGCACGGCCGCCAACGGCGCGGCCCCGGCCCCTTCGGCTACCGTCTTCTCGACTTCGAGATAAAGGAGGATCGCGCGCTCAATGTCGCTCTCGCTCACGAGGATCACATCGTCGACCAGGCGTTTCGCGAGCTGGAGCGGGAGTTTGCCGATGGTTTGGACCGCGATGCCCTCGGCGATGGTCTGGCCGCCGGTCGCCGGCTTGCGCCCGCCGCGGGCGCGGTAGAGCGCGGGGTAGAGCTCGGCCTCGACGCCGACGATCTCGATCTCGGGCTTGAGCGCCTTGGCGGCGACCGCCATGCCGGCGATCAGGCCGCCGCCGCCCACCGGCACGACGAGCGCGTCCAGATCGGGATACGCCGCCAGCATTTCGATCGCGACCGTGCCCTGGCCGGCGATGATCGCCGGATCGTCGAACGGCGGGATGAAGGTGAGCCGGCGCGCGCGGCCCAAGCGGGCAGCAACCGCCGCCGCTTCGGCGATCGTTTCGCCCTCGAGCACGACGGTCGCGCCGAACGCCTCGGTATGGCGGACCTTGGTGAAGGGCGCGGTCCGCGGCATGACGATCGTCGCCGGAATCCCGAGCCGGGCGGCGTGATAAGCGACGCCTTGGGCGTGGTTGCCGGCCGAGACCGCGATCACGCCGCCCCTGGCTTGGCGCGGACTCAGGCCGAGGAGCTTGATCAACGCGCCGCGGTCCTTGAACGAGGCGGTGTACTGCAGATTCTCGAACTTGACGACGACCTCGCAGCCGGCCAGGGCCGAAAGCGTGCGCGAGGGTAAGCACGGGGTCTCGACGATGGCGCCGCGAAGCCGCCGGGCCGCGGCCTCGAGGTCGGCGAGGCGGACGGTCACGGGCGGCGTCACCGGGCCGGCGTCAACGTCAACGTACCGAGCGCATCGGCGGCGTAAGCGGCGCGCGCGGTCGTCATCGGCATGAAGCGGACGTCGCGCCAGCGCTCGATGAACGAGCCGTAGAGCGGCGACAGGCGGTTGCCGGACTGCCCGGATGAATGCATGTAGAGCGAGCGATCGAGGTCGCTTAAGTCGTAGATCGCGCGCAAGCTCGCGCCGTGGATGTGCGCGAACGGCTGGGCCGCGTCGCTCGCACTGTAGCCGCCGCGGTTGACGGTGTAGTTGCCGCCGCCGTTCTCGATCCTCAAGTCGAACAGGCCGGCCAGGACCGGGATGCGCGTGAACGGCTGGTGTTTCATGTGGGTCGCATGCGCCAGGCCCCAGCGCCAGCGCTTGGGGTTGTGGCCGTAGCGCTTGCTCAGACCGTCGACGGCTTGCTCGAACGCGCGGGTGACGATCGAGCGGCAGTCTTCGACCGCCGGCGTCGTCACGTCGTCGCACCAGACCGGGTTGCGCGCGAGCGCGTTTGCGACGAAACGCGGGCGCCGCTCGAAGGTTTCGGCGAACAACAGCGCGCCGGCCTCATCGCCGTAGAGCAGCGGCTCGAGCGCGCGGTACCACGCGGCGAAGATCAACGGTTGCGGTTTCCCCGCGTCCATGCGCCCGTCCCATCCGGCCATCAGCGCCAACGCCTCGCGCGCGGCCGGCGCGGCCGGTTTGGCGCGCAAGAGTTGCGGCAGGAGTTCGCGGGCGAGCGGCGAGACGACGTCGGCTTGGAGCGCGACCGAGTCCTCGACGGCGTGGCGGCGATGACCGTTCAGAACCTCGGCAATCCGTTGCGCGCGGTAGGGCTCCTCCCAGTCGTAGGTGATGTGGTGCGGGTAGCGTTCGTCGACGATCTTGTTGTTGGCGGTCGCGATAATGCCGGCGGGCGGATCGACGTGGTGCGGCAGCTCATCGAACGGCACGAACCCGTCCCAGTCGTAGGTCGCGTCCCACCCCGGGACTGGCGCCGTTCCGGCGATCGCGTTGCCAGCCTTCCGGATCGGCACCTTGGCCGGCGCGTAGTAGCCGATGCGGCCGTCGACATCGGCGTATAGCATGTTCTGCATCGGCGTCTCGTAGTCGCGAATCGCGGCGACGAATTCGGTCCAGTTCTGCGCCCGCGCCATACCGTGCGGCGCGCGCGCAGTCTTGTCGGTCGGGCTCAACGCGGTCCACGCCAGCGCCAGCACGTGGCCTTCGGATGCGGCCTTGGCGGTGCGCTCGTTGACGTCCGAAATCACCGGTCCATGTCGGGTCGAGCGGATCGTGAGTTCGACATCGCCGCCGCCCTTGACCTTGATGGTGTCGTTACGCACCGCGAACGGGCGCGGGCCGTCCGGCGCGAGGTAGCGGTTGGGATCGGCCGGATCGATCTTCTCGATGAAGAGGTCTTGCGTATCGGGCCCGGTATTGGTGAACGCCCAGGCGATCCGCTGGTTGCGGCCGAGGATGATCGCCGGGATGCCGGGGAGGGTCGCGCCGATTGCGTCGAGCCCGGGCGCGCGCAGATGGGCGAAATACCAGACCGAGGGAACCTGCAAACCGAGGTGCGGGTCGTTGGCGAGGATCGGCTTCCCGGTCGCGCTCCGGCTGCCGGCGACGACCCAGTTGTTGGAGCCGTTGGCGGGATCGGGTTTGACGACGAGATCGGCAAGCGTCGCTTCGATCGAAGCAAACGCCAGCGGAAGGTCGCGGTAGACGGGCCCGAGCGCGATCAGCGCGGTCGGGAGACCGGGCGGGTAGGCGGGGTAGAGCTCTGCGATCTGCGCCGCCGAGAGTTTGGTCGCGAGGCGGGCGCGGTTCACTTCGGCGTTCCAGTTGGCCGAGAGCGAGAGCGCCATCATTTTGCCCCACACCAGCGAATCGGCCGGCCGCCACGGCTCGGGCGCGACCCCGAGCAGCTGGAACTCGATCGGCAGCGGCGCCGTGAGCGGGTCGCGGGTTGCGAGGAACGCGTTGACCCCTTCCGCATAGGCATCGAGCAGGGCTCGGGAGGCGGGGTCGAGGTCGGCGTAGTTCTCTTGCGCGACCCGGTAGATGCCGAGCGTGCGAAGCGTCTTGTCCATCGGCAGCGTCGCCGCGCCGACCAGCTCGGACGTACGCCCAGCGCCAAGCCGGCGTTGCAGCTCCATCTGCCACAGGCGGTCCTGGGCGTGGACGAAGCCGAGCGCGCGGTAAGCGTCGGCCTCCGATGCGGCGGCGATGTGCGGAACGCCCTCGCGGTCGCGCACGATCTCGACCGGCGCGGTGAGCCCCGGGATCGCGATCGTGCCGCTCATTTGGGGCAACGAACCGCGCAGCCAGATATAGCCGCCCGCCGCGGCGACGACGATGAGGCCGACGAGAGCGAACGCGATACGGACGATCCAGCGCATGGTGGGACTTTACCGCGAACCCCCGCGCTCGCGTTAGCGGGGGAGGGTGGGGAGGGGGTTACCGCGCCCGTGCGGCCTCGAGCTCGGCCACGAGCGTGGCGCGGTGCTGCCCGAGCTCGGGGCTCGGCGCGCGCGCGTGGGGGTCGGCGAAAGCCGGCATCTTGATCGGGTTGCCGGCCATGCGCACGCGGCCGGCGACCGGGTCGGCCGCCTCGACGATCATGTTGCGGGCGGCGACCTGGGTGTCCTCGGCCACCTGCTTGATGTTGTTGATCGGCCCGCATGGAATACCGTTCTTGTCGAACAGCGCGAACCAGTGCGCGCGCGACTGGGTCTTCAGCACCGCTTCCATCGCGGCTTTGAGCGCCTCGGCGTGCTTGGTGCGGGTGTCGTTGGAATCGAAACGCGGATCGGTCGCGAGGTCGGGCTTCCCCAACAGCTCGGCGAGCTTGGCGAACAGCGCGTTGTTGCCGGCGGCGATGATCATGTAGTCGTCGGCGGTGGCGTAGCTCTCGAACGGCGTGATCGAGGGATTGCGCGCGCCGGAGGGGCCCGGCACCTTGCCGGTCGCGAAGTAACGCGCGAGCGCGTTCTCGCAGATCGCGACCTGGCAATCCAACATCGAGACATCGATCTGGATCGCTTCGCCGGTCGCGGCGCGGTGATAGAGCGCGGCGTTGATCGCGATCGCCGAGAACAGGCCGGCGGTGATGTCGCCGACCGAGGTGCCGACGCGGGCCGGCGGCATGCCGGGGTGCCCGGTCATGCTCATGACGCCGCCCATGCCTTGGACGACGACGTCGTAGGCCGGACGCTGTGCGTAGGGGCCGGTCTGGCCGAAGCCCGAGGCGGCGCAGAAGATCAGGCGCGGGTACTTGGCGTGAAGCGTTTCCCAGCCGTAGCCCAGACGCGCCATGGCGCCGGGGCGAAAATTCTCGATCAGCACGTCGGCGTGGGAGAGCAGGTCCTCGAAGATCGCGCGGTCGGCGGCGTCCTTCAGGTTGAGCGCGACGCTTTCCTTGTTGCGGTTCAAGGACATGTAGTAGGCCGACTTGCCGTTGACGAACGGCCCGTACTGGCGCGAGTCATCGCCCCCGTCCGGCGCCTCGACCTTGATCACGCGGGCCCCGAGCTCGGCCAGCGTCATGGTGCAAAACGGTCCCGCCAGGACGCGGGTCAGGTCGACGACGGTCACGCCGTTGAGCGGCCCGGCGACGGCCGAAGGCTTGAGCATCGAACGCCCCGCTACTTGTCGCCGTTCAGGAGCCGCGCCGCCTCGCGGGCGAAATAGGTGAGGACGCCGTCGGCGCCGGCGCGCTTAAAGCCGAGCAGCATTTCCATCATGATGCGCGGGCCGTCGATCCAGCCGCGCTCGGCGGCGGCATGGATCATCGAATACTCGCCGCTCACCTGGTAGGCATAGGTGGGGACGCCGAAGGCGTCCTTGACGCGGCGGACGACGTCCAAGTAAGGCGTGCCCGGCTTCACCATCACCATGTCGGCGCCTTCGGCGATGTCGAAGGCGACCTCGCGCAGCGCCTCGTCCGAATTGGCCGGGTCCATCTGGTAGGTCTTCTTGTCACCCTGGCCCAAGGAACTGGCCGAGCCGACCGCGTCGCGGAACGGCGCGTAGAAGGCCGACGCATACTTGGCGGCGTAGGCCATGATGCGGACGGCCTCGTAGCCGTTGGCATCGAGCGCCTCGCGGATCGCCTTGACGCGTCCGTCCATCATGTCGGAGGGCGCGATCACGTCGCAGCCGGCGGCCGCCTGCACCAGCGCCTGCTCGCACAAGACCTGGACGGTCTCGTCGTTGACGACGTAGCCCTCGCGCAAGAGGCCGTCGTGGCCGTGGGTGGTGAAGGGATCGAGCGCCACGTCGCACATGACGCCCAAATCGGGGTGCGCGTCCTTGACCGCCTTGACCGCGCGGCAGACGAGATTGTCGACGTTGACGGCTTCTTCGCCATCCGGCGTCTTCAAGCGATCGTCGATTGCCGGGAAGATCGCGATCAAGGGAATGCCGGCCGCTTTGGCCTCGCCCGCGGCCCCGACCAGGAGATCGACCGAAAGCCGTTCGACCTTCGGCATCGACGGCACCTGTTGGCGCCGATCGGTGCCGTCGTGGACGAACAGCGGCCAGATGAGGTCGGCGGTAGAGAGCTGGCGCTCGGCGACCAGGCGGCGCGACCACGCGTCGCGCCGGTTGCGCCGGAGCCGCGTCCGCGGAAACGCCCCGAGCGGCGGGAATTGGGATGAAAGGGGCCGGGTCATGCCGCTAGATTTCGCATGGTCGGCCGGTTGCGCGCAAGGCGGGCGAAGTGCGCTATAGTTCGGGCTAATCCGCGCGAAGTGTTGAGGAGAGTGCGGCCTATGGCCGACGCCGCTGTCGATCGTTCCATTGCTGGCCGCCGCGCGCGAGGCCGTGCGCTGCGCGCGGTCGAGACAGCCTCGCTGCCGGTCCGCTTCGTGACCGCGGCCAGCTTGTTCGACGGCCACGACGCGGCGATCAACGTGATCCGCCGCATCCTGCAAGGCGCCGGCGCCGAGGTTATCCATCTCGGTCACAACCGCTCGGTCGATGAGATCGTCAAGGCGGCGATCGCCGAGGATGTGCACGGCATCGCCGTCTCGTCCTATCAGGGCGGTCACGTCGAGTTCTTCAAATACATGATCGACCGGCTCAAGGCCGAGGGCGCCGCCCACATCACGGTGTTCGGCGGCGGCGGCGGCGTGATCGTGCCCGAGGAAGTGGCCGAGCTCGAGGCGTGCGGCGTCGCCCGCATCTATTCGCCCGAGGACGGCCAGCGCTTGGGCCTGCGTGGCATCATCGACGACATGTTCGGCCGGCTCGACCGCGGCATCGCGGCGCGGGTGCCGCCCTCGCTCGATCAACTTGAGGTCGATCGGCCGGCGATCGTCGGCCGTGTCATCACGGCGCTCGAAGCCAAGACCCTGCCACCGGCGCTCAAGACCGCGCTCGGCGAGCGCGCGGCCGTCGCCAAAGTGCCGGTCGTCGGCATCACGGGCACCGGCGGGGCCGGTAAGTCCTCGTTCGTCGATGAGCTGGTGCGGCGCTTCCGGCACGATCGGCCCGAGATCGCGATCGCGATCCTCGCGGTCGATCCCTCGCGGCGCAAGACCGGCGGGGCGCTCTTGGGCGATCGCATCCGCATGAACGCGATCGATGCGCCGCGAGTCTTCATGCGATCGATGGGGACGCGCGGCTCCGAGCGCGAGATCGCGGCCTGCTTGAGCGATGCGATCCACGTCTGCAAGGCGGCCGGGTTCGAGCTCGTGATCGTCGAAACCGCGGGCATCGGTCAGGGCGATTCGGCGATCGTGCCTCTGGTCGACGTCACCGTCTACGTGATGACGCCGGAATACGGTTCGGCGAGCCAGCTCGAGAAGATCGACATGCTCGATTTCGCCGATCTGGTCGCCATCAACAAGTTCGACCGTCGCGGCGCCGAGGACGCGCTCCGCGACGTCAGGAAGCAGGTGCAACGCAACCGCGGCGCCTTCGGCGCCAGTCCCGAGACCATGCCGGTGTTCGGCACCGTTGCCGCCAAGTTCAACGACGACGGCGTGACCGCGTTCTACCTCGAACTGCTCGCCACGCTCCGCACCAAGGGCTTGGCCGCGTGGTCGAGTGCGCAGACCGGCGCCGCGACCCGCTGCTCGACCGATCGCACCGGCTTGATCCCCGACGAACGCCAACGCTACCTGGCCGAGATTGCCGCGACGGTCCGGGCCTACCACCATCGGACCGCCGAGCAGGCCAGGCTCGCGCGCGAACGCCAGCAGCTCATCGCGGCCAAGCGGCTCCTGGCCGAAGCCGGCGCCGCGCCCGCGACCGACCTCGATAGGCTGATCGCGGACCGTTCCGCCAAGCTTGCGCCCGAGACGCGGGCTTTGCTCGACGACTGGCCCAAACAGCGCATTGCCTATGCCGGCGAGGAGTTCGTCGCCAAGGTGCGCGGGCGCGAGGTGCGGACGGCGCTCAAGCGGACGACGCTGTCGGGGCTCGCGCTGCCCAAGGTCGCGCTGCCCAAGTTCGACGACGATGGCGCGCTCTTGACGTGGCTGCGCAAGGAGAACCTACCCGGCTTTTTCCCGTTCACCGCCGGCGTCTTTCCGTTCAAGCGCGAGAACGAAGACCCGACCCGCATGTTCGCGGGCGAGGGCGGCCCGGCCCGCACCAACGCCCGGTTCAAGCTGCTGTCCAAAGACCAGCCGGCGGTCAGGCTGTCGACCGCGTTCGATTCGGTGACGCTCTACGGTGCCGATCCGGCGGTCAGACCCGACATTTACGGCAAGGTCGGCACCGCCGGCGTCTCCATCGCCACGCTCGACGACATGAAGGTGCTCTACGACGGGTTCGACCTCTGCGACCCGCAGACCTCCGTCTCGATGACCATCAACGGGCCGGCGCCGACGCTGCTCGCGATGTTCTTCAACACCGCGATCGACCAGCAGGTTGCGAGGTTCGAACGCGAGCATGGCCGCGCGCCCGCGGCCGAGGAACGCGCCAAGATCGAACGCTTCGTTCACGCCAACCTGCGCGGTACCGTGCAGGCCGATATCTTGAAAGAGGATCAGGGCCAGAATACCTGCCTGTTCTCGACCGAGTTCTCGCTCAAAGTGATGGGCGATATTCAGGCCTATTTCATCGAGCGGGGCGTGCGCAATTTCTACTCGGTCTCAATCTCCGGCTACCACATCGCCGAGGCCGGGGCGAACCCGCTGAGCCAACTCGCGTTCACGATCGCCAACGGCTTCACCTACGTCGAGGCGTATCGGGCGCGCGGCATGAAGGTCGACGACTTCGCGCCCAATTTCTCGTTCTTCTTCTCGGCCGGGATGGATCCGGAGTACACGGTGTTGGGGCGGGTGGCGCGCCGGATCTGGGCGGTGGCGATGCGCGACCGCTACGGCGCCAACGAGCGCAGCCAGAAGCTCAAGTACCACCTGCAGACCTCGGGCCGGTCGCTCCACGCCCAGGAATATTCGTTCAATGACATCCGCACCACGCTGCAGGCGTTGATCGGCACCTACGACAACGCCAACTCGCTCCACACCAACGCGTACGATGAGGCGATCACGACGCCCTCGGAAGAATCGGTCCGGCGCGCGATGGCGATCCAACTGATCCTCAACAAGGAGTGGGGCCTCGCCAAGAACGAGAACCCGCTCCAAGGCTCGTTCGTGATCGACGAACTCACCGATCTGGTCGAGGAGGCGGTGCTGGCCGAACTCGACCGCATCGCCGCGCGCGGTGGCGTCTTGGGGGCGATGGAGACCGGCTACCAGCGCGGCAAGATCCAGGACGAGTCGCTCCACTACGAAATGCTGAAACACGATGGCAGCCTGCCGATCGTCGGCGTCAATACGTTCCGCAACCCGAACCCCGAGCCGGCCAAGACGACGGTCGCGCTGATGCGGTCGAGCGTGGCCGAAAAGGACGATCAGCTCTCGCGGCTCACGTCCTTCCAGGCGCGCCACGCCGCTCAAGCAACCGATATGATTAGTATGCTAAAAGAAACCGCACTGACCGGCGGCAACGTCTTTGCCGCCCTGGTGCAGGCGGTCCGCCACTGCTCGCTCGGCCAGATCACCCAGGCCTTCTTCGAGGTCGGCGGCCAGTACCGACGCAATACCTAAGATATTGATTTAATTAAAGTAAACAATAAACTTGCTCCTTCTTTCTACCTGTATATACTTTTTTCTATACAGGTAGAAAATGGCGCTCAGCATCAAGGATCCGGAGACCGACAAGCTCGCGCGCGAGCTTGCGCAGGCGACCGGCGAGTCGATTACTGAGGCGGTCAAGATCGCACTCCGCGAGCAGCTGACGCGCGTGCGCCGGCGCAAGACGGATGAGCGGCTGGTCGAGGACCTGATGGAGATTGCGCGCCATTGCGCCAGCGCGCCGGAATACGATTCACGGTCGGCGGACGAAATCCTCGGCTACGACGAGGACGGGCTGCCGACCTGATGGTGATCGACACGTCCGCGGTCGTCGCAATTCTCCTCGGCGAAACCGAAGGCGCGGCGTTCGCTGCGCGGATGTCGTTCGACCAAACCCGGCTCATCTCGGTGGCGAGTTTCGTCGAAGCTTCGATCGTGCTCGATCGACGCCGGCGTGACGTCGGCCGACGCGACCTCGATCGATTCATGGTGCGGGCCGGACTCGAAGTCGTGCCGGTCGATCGAGCCCAGGGGGAAATGGCGCGCGAAGCCTACCATCAGTACGGGCGCGGCCGACATCGTGCCAACCTCAATTTCGGCGACTGCTTCGCCTACGCGCTCGCCAAGACCACCGGCGAGCCGCTGCTCTACAAGGGCACCGACTTCGGTCTAACCGACGTGGCGACGGCTTAGGCGAGCCCGAGCGGCTCAGACCGTCCCCAAGTCTTTCAGCACCTTCTCCATGACCGAGCGGTCCATGATCTCGGCCGCGCCCAACCGCCGCTTGACGATGCCGAGTTCGTGGTAGGTCTTGGCCGCTGTTTCGGCCGCGTTGACGTCGGCGCCGCCGTTGGCGTCCCACGCTTTCAAGCGGATCAGCTCTTCGATCACCGACCTGAGCAGCACCGGGTCGACGTTGGGCGTGCGCTTCAGCATGGTCGCGGTCGTGAGCGCCGCGTCTCCGAGCGCGGCGCGCGCCCCCTCGACCGCGCCGCGAGTGAAGACTTCGAGCGCCTTGCGCTTGGTTGGATCGGCCAGGCCGGAATCGGTCACCACCGAATAAACGTAGCCCAGCCCCGGTAGCTCCTTTTCGACCGTGGTGAGGATTTCGACCGAACCCTGCTTGACACCGCCAAGGGCAGCGATCGTGTTGACCATGGTGACATCGGCCTTGCCGACCGCCACCGCCTGCACGCGCTCGGGATGGCCGCCGATCGAAACATAGGCCATCGCCTTCGCATCCTTGCCATACTTCTTCATCAGGAGTTGCGGCACGTGCTCCAACAGATTGCCGCTGGAGAAGCCGGCAAAGGTCTTCCCGGCCATATCGGGAATTGACTTAATTAGGCCTTTGCGCGCGACCAACTGATAGTCGGCGACCGGCTGCCACGAGCCGATCGCTTTCATTTTGGCGCCTTCGGCGACGGCGACGAAAAAGCTGTCGATCACGAGAATGCCGACGTCGGCCTGGCCCGCCAGCATGGCGCGAATCACGTTGGGCGTGCCGGCGATCGTCTGTTCCTCGATCTCGAGGCCGTTCTTGGCGTACCAGCCCGAGTCCTTAGCGATGTAGTAGGGGATACCGAAAGTCTGTGGCGGTGTCGGGAATACCACCGTGAGTTTCGACTTCTCTTGTGCGTGCGCCGCCGACACCACGGCGAGGGCGAAGGCGGCGGTAGCGGCTAACGCGGCAAGTACCGGGCGACGGGTCGGTGAGCGAGCCATGATGTCGGTCCTTTCGGCTTTCGGGGAATCGGCTTGGGGCTAGGCGCCGGCCTCGCGCAAATAGATGAAGAGATCGAGCGCGAGCGACTCCTTACCGAGCCCGGTCAAAATCCCATGCACCTGGCCGCGGTGATGGGTAGCGTGGTTGAACATATTGATGATGAGGGGGCCGAGAGCGAAGGTGAAAGCCTCACCCGCCACGTTCGTGAACGCGCACGGGCAGTCGAGCGCGTCCTCTTCCAGGCGGTCGACGTACGCGACGATGCGCTCGTCTTCGCGCTCGCGGGCCGCCTGTAAACTCGGAAAGTCGTCGTAGAGGATCGCGTCCAGGCTGCTCGGCTGATCGCCGCTCCCGGTCAGGCGTCGGAGCCACAGCCGGTCGCCGACCAGGATGTGGTTCAAGGTGCGATGGGTAGAGCGGAAAAAGGCGCCGCGATCGGCCCGGTACTCGGCATCGGTCAGGCCAGCGACCGCGGCGTAGACCTTGCGATTGGCCCAGCGGTTGAAGCGGCCGAGGATACGAAGCTGCGGGCTCAGCATCGACCGGTTCGCCGATCAGGCCGAGAACGCCTGAATCCCGGTCTGGGCGCGGCCGAGGATCAGCGCGTGGACGTCGTGGGTGCCTTCGTAGGTGTTGACAGCCTCGAGGTTCAAGACGTGGCGGATCACGTGATACTCGTCGGCGATGCCGTTGCCGCCGTGCATGTCGCGGGCGACGCGGGCGATGTCGATCGCCTTGCCGCAGCTGTTGCGCTTGATGATCGAGACCATTTCCGGCGTGGCGCGTCCCTCGTCCATCAGCCGGCCGACCCGCAGGCACGCCAGCAGCCCGATCGAGATCTCGGTCTGCATGTCGGCGAGCTTCTTCTGGATCAACTGGTTGGCGGCGAGCGGCCGGCCGAACTGCTTGCGTTCGAGCGTATAGCTCCGCGCCGCGTGCCAGCAGAACTCGGCGGCGCCGAGCGCTCCCCAACCGATGCCGTAGCGCGCCTTGTTGAGGCACGAGAACGGGCCTTTGAGCCCGGAGACCTCGGGCAGTTCGTTCTCCGCCGGCACGAACACGTCGTCCATGGCGATTTGCCCGGTCGGGCCGGCGCGGAGCGAGAACTTGCCCTCGAGCTTGGGCGTGGTGAGCCCCTTCATGCCACGCTCGAGGATGAAGCCGCGGATCACGCCGGCATCGTTCTTGGCCCACACCACGAACACATCGGCGATCGGCGAATTGGTGATCCAGGTCTTGGTGCCCGAGAGCAGGAATCCGCCTTTGCTGGCGCGGGCGCGGCTCTTCATGCCGCCGGGGTCGGAGCCGTGGTCGGGTTCGGTCAAGCCGAACGCGCCGACCAGCTTGCCCGCGGCCAGGCCCGGCAAATACTTCTGGCGCTGCGCTTCGCTGCCGAAAGTGTAAATCGGGTACATCACGAGCGAGGACTGCACGCTCATGGTCGAGCGATAGGCGGAGTCGACCCGCTCGACCTCGCGCGCGATCAACCCGTAGCAGACGTGGTTGACGCCGGCGCAGCCATAGCCTTCGAGGGTCGAGCCGAGGAATCCCATCTCGCCCATTTCGTCGAACACGGCGCGGTCGAAGGTCTCGTTGCGAAACGCCTGCAGGATGCGTGGCATCAGTTTTTGCTGGCAGTAGTTGCGCGCGCTCTCCATCACCAGCCGCTCGTCCTCGGAAAGCTGATCGGCGAGCAGGAACGCGTCGTCCCACTTGAACTCGGCGGCTTTGGCCGTGGCGGATTTGCGTTGATCGGCGCTGGCGATGCTCATCGGAGGATCCTGTTTCTCCCGAATTCTAGCACGGGTCCGGGCCGCGGGCCGTCGCCCGCGGCGGCGTCACGCCGGTACGACGGCAGTGACTTCGATCTCGACCTTGGCGCGATCTTCGAGCAGGTCGGCGACCTGCACCAACGTCATCGCCGGATAGTGTGCGCCGATTACCTCGCGATAAGCGCGCCCGATGTCGCGGGCCGCGGCGAGGTACTCCTTCTTGTCGACCACGTACCAGGTCATGCGCGTGATGTGCGCGGGCCTGGCGCCGCCTTCGGCGAGCACGGCGACGACGTTCTGCAATGCCAGCCGCACCTGGCCGGCAAAATCGTCGGTTTCGAACTGCTCCTGGCCATTCCAGCCGATCTGGCCGGCCACGAATACCTGACGACCCGTCGCGGCGATCCCGTTGGCATAACCTTTGGGCTGTTTCCACCCTTTCGGGTTTAGCACCTGCATCGGAGGTTCCTTTCGCGGCCAACCGGCGTTTTAACCTCTGTTGGTCCGCGCGGCAACGCATAGGGTGATTATCCGTACACACACTCGTGAGAGGGCCCGGTTTGTGGGCTTTGCGAAATCGGGTAAAGTGACCGCCGCAGGGTTCGCATGGACTACACCAAATTTTTCGCCGACAAGATCGGCGAGCTCAAGCGCGAAGGTCGCTATCGCGTGTTCGCCGACCTCGAACGGCACGCTGGCGACTTCCCGCGGGCGACCCGCCACAAGGGCGTCGGCATCGACGAGGTCGTGGTGTGGTGCTCGAACGACTATCTCGGCATGGGTCAGCACGCTGCGGTCCGCGCGGCGATTCGCGAGGCGCTCGACAAGGTCGGCGCCGGTGCCGGCGGAACCCGTAACATTTCGGGCACCACGCACTACCACGTTTTACTCGAACGCGAGCTCGCGAGCCTGCACGGCAAGGATGCCGCGCTTCTTTTTACGTCGGGCTACGTCGCCAACGAAGCGACGTTGTCGACGCTCTCGAACCTGTTGCCCGACTGCGTGGTTTTCTCCGATACGCTCAACCACGCCTCGATGATCCAGGGCATTCGCTTCGGCAAGGGCGAGAAGAAGGTCTTCCGCCACAATGATGTCGCTCACCTCGAGGCGCTGTTGCGCGAGCACGATCGCGATCGGCCTAAAGTCATTGCCTTCGAATCGGTCTATTCGATGGACGGCGACATCGCGCCGATCGGCGCGATTTGCGATCTCGCCGAGCGCTACGGCGCGCTGACGTATCTCGACGAGGTTCACGCCGTTGGCATGTATGGCGCGCATGGTGCCGGCGTTGCCGAACGGGACGGCGTCATGGCGCGCGTCGACATCATCGAAGGCACGCTCGGCAAGGCGTTCGGCGTTCAAGGCGGCTATATCGCAGCCGATGCCGTCACCGTCGACGCGGTCCGGAGCTATGCGCCGGGATTTATTTTTACGACCGCGCTGTCGCCGGTGCTTGCGGCTGGCGCGCTCGCCAGCGTCCGACATCTCAAGACCAGTGGCGCCGAGCGTGACCGCCAGCACGAGCGCGCGACGCGGCTCAAGAAGCTGTTGGCGGACGCCGGCTTACCGGTCATGGAGTCTTCGAGCCATATCGTACCGGTGCTGGTTGGCGATGCCGATCTTTGCAAGCGGGTCTCCGACATCCTGCTCGACCGCTATAAAATCTACGTGCAGCCGATCAACTATCCGACCGTCCCGCGGGGGACCGAGCGGCTGCGCTTCACGCCGGGCCCGCTCCATACCGATGCGATGATGGATGACTTGATCCGTGCGTTGAACGCGGTCTGGGGCGAGTTGTCGCTTCGGCGCGCCGCCTAACGCAAAAAACGACAAGATGGATCAGTGACTTAGCGTAAACATTGCGCTTACCGGCGAATTACAACTTAAGATAGAATTTATATCTTGATTATTCCCCTCAAGATAGCTCTAATGAAGGTCGTACGCACGGATCCATCACGATCCCAAGCCCAAACTAACGCCCCGCGCGAGCGGGGCTTTTTTTACGCCGCCGTGGAACGGTCCGGCGGTGGCGCTCGCCGATCCCGAATGGCATGCTGCCCCACCGGCATGGGCGCGACCGACAAACAGGAATACCTGCTCGAATTTCGTCAGATCGGTAGTTCGGTCAAAGCGACGGCCATCGATCCGGAGACCGGCGAGGAAGTCTCGGTCATCGCCCCGGCCAACACAGCCGAATCCGAACTGAGCGCGCTCGCTATCCGCAAACTCCGCTACGTTCTCGCCAAAAAAAAAGGCAACGACGAGCCGCCGACCGATGCCAGTTCGACCGGCCGCGGCGGCATCGTCGTTTGAACGGCGCAGCAAAAGCTCGCAATATCAATATCTTGGGTCCGCAGCTTCGTCGACCGCGAACGCGGCCGAGCATTTGTGCGGGCATGGCGAGGCCAAGCGACCTGTGGTATTGAAGCCGGTCTCGTCCCGTTCAGGTACCTGCCCGTTCGCGAATGGCCTCTCAGGAAACGATCGCGCTCGCCGCCGACCATGCCGGGTTCCGGTTGAAGAATGTCCTCAAGGACGAGATCGAGGGTGCTGGCTACGCCACGCTCGACTGCGGAACCGATGGGCCCGAGTCGGTCGACTATCCTGATTTCGCGCACGCGCTGGTGGAAGCGTTGGCGCAGGGGCGCGCGAGCCGTGGCGTTCTCGTGTGCGGAACCGGGATCGGCATCGCCATCGCCGCCAACCGCGCTCCCCACATCCGCGCCGCCGTCTGTCATGACGTCACCACCGCGACGCTCGCGCGCGCCCACAACGACGCCAACGTGATCGCGCTCGGCGCCCGCATCGTCGGCGAGGAAGTGGCGCGCGATTGCGTACGGGCTTTTCTGACGACCCCGTTCGCCGGCGGCCGCCACGAGCGCCGCGTCGCCAAGCTCGGTCAGCCGGCCAAGCCGAGGAAGCCCGCCAATGTCCCGGTCTGAAGCTCCGGTTCGCCCGGCGGCGTCCGGATTTTTTGCCGCCGATCTCGAAACCGCCGATCCGCAGGTGCATGCCGCGATCGCCGGCGAACTCCGGCGCGAACAGGACCAGATCGAGTTGATCGCGTCGGAAAACATCGTGAGCCCGGCGGTGCTGGCCGCCCAGGGTTCGGTGATGACCAACAAGTACGCCGAGGGTTACCCCGGACGGCGCTACTACGGTGGCTGCGAGTTCATGGACGATGTCGAGGACCTCGCCCGCGACCGCGCCAAGAAGTTGTTCGGCTGCGGCTTTGCCAACGTCCAGCCGCACTCGGGCGCACAGGCGAACCAGGGCGTATTCGGCGCGCTGCTACAGCCGAACGATATCATTCTCGGCATGTCGCTCGCGGCCGGCGGGCATTTGACCCACGGCGCGCCGCCCAACCTGTCGGGCAAATGGTTCAAGGCGTATCAATACGGCGTCCGCCGCGACGATCACCGCATCGACCTCGACGAGGTGGCGGCGCTCGCCCGTGCGAACCGGCCCAAATTGATCATTGCCGGCGGCTCGGCCTATCCGCGCATCATCGATTTCGCGGCGTTCCGCGCGATTGCCGACGAGGTCGGCGCGCTGTTCATGGTCGACATGGCGCATTTCGCGGGCTTGGTCGCCGCCGGCGTGCATCCGAGCCCGTTCCCGCACGCTCACATCGTTACCACCACCACCCACAAGACCCTGCGCGGCCCGCGTGGCGGCATGATCCTCACCAACGATTCCGACATCGCCAAGAAAGTCGACTCCGCGGTGTTCCCGTTTCTACAGGGCGGACCGCTCATGCATGTGATCGCGGCCAAAGCGGTCGCGTTCGGCGAAGCGCTCCGGCCCGAGTTCCGCTCGTACGCGCAGGCGGTAGTCGACAACGCCCGCGCGCTGGCAGCGAGCCTCGTCAACGGCGGTCTCGCGATCGTCTCCGGCGGCACCGACACGCACCTGATGCTAGTCGACCTCCGGCCCAAACGCCTGACCGGTAAAGCGGCCGAACGCTCGCTCGAAGCCGCGCACATGACCTGCAACAAGAACGGCATCCCGTTCGATCCCGAGAAGCCGACGGTGACGTCGGGGATTCGATTGGGCTCGCCCGCCGCCACCACGCGCGGTTTCGGGCTCGCCGAATTTCGCGATGTCGGCCGCATGATCGTCGAGGTGTTGGACGGCCTTGCCCGGCACCCCGACGACAACACGGCGGTCGAAAGCGAAGTGCGGGCGGAGGTGCTGGCGCTGTGCCGGCGCTTCCCGATCTATGGGCTCGGCGGATAACGGGCGACGAGGCAAGAGGACGACAAGTCTAAGCGATAGGGCGATAAGAAGACTGGAGGGGACCATGCGCTGCCCGTTTTGCGGCAATGACGAAACGCAAGTCAAAGACTCGCGTCCGACCGAGGACAACTCGGCGATCCGGCGGCGGCGCTTTTGTCCGGCGTGCGGGTCGCGCTTCACCACCTTCGAACGGGTCCAGCTGCGCGAGTTGACCGTGGTCAAACGCGGGGGCCAGCGCGTCCCGTTCGACCGCGACAAACTGCATCGCTCGATCCTGGTCGCGTGCCGCAAGCGTCCGGTCGATCCCGAACGGGTCGAGCGCATGGTCAACGGCATCGTCCGCCGGCTCGAGAGCCTGGGCGAATCGGAAATCCCGTCCGAGATGGTGGGCGAGATGGTGATGGAGGGTTTGGCCAACCTCGATCCGGTCGCCTATGTCCGGTTCGCGTCGGTCTACCGCAACTTCCGCGAAGCCAAGGACTTCGAGAAGTTCATAGGCGGTCTGGTTGGAAATCCCGAAGGCGGCAAGAACGACGACTGACGCGCACCACATGGCGGCGGCGCTCGGACTCGCGGCGCGCGGGCTCGGGCGGGTATGGCCCAATCCCGCCGTCGGCTGCGTCCTCGTCAAGGACGGCGCGGTGGTCGGACGCGGCTGGACCCAGGCCGGCGGGCGGCCGCACGCCGAAACCGAAGCCTTGGGCCGCGCCGGCGCCGCGGCGCGCGGCGCCACGGCCTATGTCACGCTCGAACCGTGCGCCCATCACGGGCGAACGCCGCCCTGCGCCGACGCGCTCGTCGCCGCCGGGATCGCGCGCGCCGTGGTGGCGATCGTCGATCCGGATCCGCGCGTCAACGGCGCCGGCATCGCTCGGCTGCAGGCGGCGGGGGTCGCGGTCGAAAGCGGTGTGCTGGCAGCGGCGGCCGAGGCGTTGAACGCCGGATTCTTCATGCGGCTCGCGCGCGGCCGGCCGCTCGTGACCTTGAAGACGGCGACCACGCTCGATGGTCGGATCGCGACCGCGAGCGGCGCCTCGCAATGGATCACCGGCGAAGCGGCCCGGCGACGGGCGCATCTCGAACGCGCCCGCCACGACGCGATCATGGTGGGCGCGGGCACGGCCGCGGCCGACGACCCGGCGCTCTCCTGCCGCTTGCCCGGACTGACGCGCGCGTCGCCGGTCCGGATCGTCGCCGATTCGCATCTCCGTACGCCGCTCACCCACAAGGTGGTCGCGACCGCCAAGACCCAGCTGACCTGGTTCGTGACGCTCGCGCGGGGCGATGCCGAACGCAAACGCGCCTTTCGTGCCGCTGGCGTCGAGCTGATCGAAGTCGATGCCGATGCCTTGGGTCGGCCGGATCTCGGCCGGGCGCTCGGCGCACTCGGCGCACGCGGCATCACGCGGCTCCTGGTCGAGGGCGGCGGCGGGCTCGCGGCATCGCTGTTCGCGGCCGCGCTCGTCGATCGCGTGCTCTGGTTCCGCGCCGCCCGGATCGCCGGCGGCGACGGGCGGGCGGCGATCCTGCCGCTTGGGGTCGCGGCGGTCGCGGCGATGCCGACGCTTGCGCGGCTGACGACGCAGGCGCTCGGCGAGGATGTGCTGGAAACCTACGCGGTCCAGACGTAAGTAGTGACCATGTTTACCGGCATCGTGACCGACCTCGGGCGCGTCCGTGCGGTCGAGCAGCGGGGCGACCGTCGCATGACCATCGCGTGCCGTTTCTCGGCGACCGCGCTCGGCGTCGGCGCGTCGATCGCGTGCTCGGGCGCCTGCCTGACGGTGGTCGAGGCGGGCGACGGCTGGTTCGCGGTCGACGTCTCGAACGAGACCTTGGCCAAGACGACGCTCGGTACATGGGCGGTCGGAACCGAGGTCAATCTCGAGCGAAGCCTCGCGGCCGGCCAGGAATTGGGCGGCCATTTCGTCCTCGGCCATGTCGATGCGACCGCGGCGGTGATCGAGCGCCGCGCCGATGGCGATTCGATCCGCTTCGCGTTCGAGGCGCCGGTTGCGCTCGCGCGCTTCATCGCGCCCAAAGGCTCGATCGCGCTCGATGGCGTGTCGCTCACCGTCAACGAAGTCGATGGCGCACGCTTCGGCGTCAACATCATTCCTCACACCGGCGCGGTCACGACCTTCGGCCGCCTCCGCCCCGGCGCGCGCGTCAACGTGGAAGTCGATATGATCGCGCGCTACCTTGCCCGTTTGGTGGAAAAGCCGTGACCGTTCGCGTCGTCGAAAACCTGTCGACCATCGAAGAGGCGCTCGACGATGTGCGCCGCGGCCGCATGATCGTGCTGGTCGACGCCGAGGATCGCGAGAACGAGGGCGATCTCGTCATCCCGGCCGAGAAGGCGACCCCCGACGTCATCAATTTCATGGCCAAGTTCGGGCGCGGCCTCATCTGCCTGGCGTTGACGTCCGACCGGGTCGCCGCGCTCGGCCTGCCTTTGATGCCGCGCGAGAACCAGGCGCGCCGGCAGACCGCCTTTACCGTCTCGATCGAAGCGCGTGAAGGCATTTCGACCGGAATTTCGGCCGCCGACCGCGCCCGCACGATCGCGGTTGCGATCGACCCCGCCAAGGGCAAGGCCGATATCTCGACGCCGGGACACGTGTTCCCGCTGGTGGCGCGCACGGGTGGCGTCCTGGTGAGGGGCGGACATACCGAGGCCGCCGTCGACCTCGCGCGCCTCGCCGGGCTCAACCCCTCGGGCGTCATTTGCGAGGTCATGAACGACGACGGCACCATGGCGCGGATGCCCGACCTCGTGAAGTTCGCGCAGTATCACGGCATCAAGGTCGCGACCATCGCCGACCTGATCGCCTATCGCCTGCGCAAGGACAAGCTCGTGCAGCGCGCGGCCGAGTCGACGCTGGACAGCGTTCACGGCGGCCGCTTCCGCATGATCGTCTACACGACGGCCGTCGAAGGCGGTGAGCACGTGGCTCTGGTCAAGGGCGAGATCGGCGGTTCCGAGCCGGTCCTGGTCCGCGTCCACACTTTCGATGTTTTGGGCGACGTGCTCGGCGACCGCACCAGCCGCGGCGGCGTCCTGCAAAGCGCGATGCGCGCCGTCGCCGACGCCGACCGCGGCGTGGTCGTGCTGATCCGCAAGAGCCGCGTTCAAGATCTGGTCGATCGCACGACCCACGGCCATGACGATCCGGTGCCGATCGCCAAGTGGCGCGAGATCGGGATCGGCTCGCAGATCCTGGTCGACTTGGGCGTCCGCAAGATGATCTTGCTCTCGAACTCGCAGCAGCCGCTGGTCGGTCTCGAGGGTTACGGCCTCGAGATCGTCGCGCGCCGTGCGGTCCCGGGCAGTCGCTAAGGGCGGACGATGGCGGTTCCCAACATCCTGATCGTCGAGGCGCGCTACTACGAGGAGATCGCCGACGAGCTTCTGCAGGGCGCGCGCGTCGAAATCGACGCCCACGGCGCCAGCCACGAGACCGTGACCGTGCCGGGGGCATTCGAGATACCGGCGGCGATCCGAGCGGCGCTCGACGGCGCCCGCCGCCGCTATTCGGCGTATGTCGCGCTCGGCTGCGTCATTCGCGGCGAGACCGACCACCACGAGCATGTCGCTCGAGCCTGCGTTCAGGGCCTCTCCGATTTGGTGACGCGCGAATCGATCGTCGTCGGGTTCGGCGTCCTTACCTGCCACACGTTCGAGCAGGCGATGGAGAGAGCCGCGATCGATCGCGGCAACAAGGGCGCCGAAGCAGTCCGCGCCGCTTTTACGGTGCTCGACATGAAGCGTGCGTTCGAGCGGCGGAAAGGCCAATGAGCGGGGCGCCGTCCGCGCTGCGGCCGCGCACGGCCGCTCGCTTGTGCGCGGTGCAAGCGCTTTACCAGATCGATCTCGCGACCGCGCCGGCCGATGAGGTGATCGCCCAGTTTCTCGCCCATCGCATCGGCCACGTTCTCGAGGGCGTCGACTATCGCGGCGCCGACCGCGAGCTGTTTCGCGCGATCGTCGCCGGGACGATCGCGCGTGCGGGCGAGATCGACCCGCGGCTCGCCGGAGCGCTCGGCGAAGGCTGGACCCTCGCTCGCATCGACAACATTCTCCGCGCGATCCTGCGCGCGGGCGCGTTCGAGCTTCTGGCCCACCCCGATGTTCCGGTCCGCGTCGTCATCACCGAGTATATCGAAGTCGCCCACGCGTTCTTCTCCGGGCCCGAGCCCAGCGTCGTCAACGGCGTGCTCGATCGCTTGGCGCGCGAGCTGCGCGCGCCGGAACTCGAGCGCCGCGCGCCATGACCGGCCGCCGGCGCGGCGAATTCGAGCTGATCGCCGACCTGTTCGCGCCGCTCGCGCGTTCCTACCCGCTCGCGTTCGGGCTTACCGACGATGCCGCTGTGCTGGCGCCGGCGCCGGGCGAGGAAATCGTCGTGACCGCCGATGCGCTGATCGCCGGCGTCCACTTCCCGGCCGACGAGCGGGCCGATTGGGTCGCGCAGAAGGCGCTCCGCGTCAATCTCTCCGACATTGCGGCGATGGGCGCGCGGCCGCACTCTTACGTCCTCACCATCGCGCTGCCCGAGACCGTCGGCGAACCCTGGCTCGAGCGCTTCGTCGCCGGCTTGGCTGCGGACCAGGCGGCGTTCGGGATCGTCCTGATCGGCGGCGATACGGTGGCGACATCGGGACCGCTCGCCTTGTCGATCACCATGTTCGGCCTCGCCCGATCGGGCCAGCGCCTGCGCCGGAACGGTGCCAAACCAGGCGACCGGATCGTCGTTTCGGGCACGATCGGCGATGCCGCGCTCGGACTTAAGGTTGTCACCGGCGCGCTGCCGGCGGCCGGACGGGCGTTCCTCGCCGAACGCTACCGACTGCCGACGCCGCGCATTGCGCTTGGCCAGCGTTTGATCGGGCTTGCTACCGCCGCTCTCGATGTGTCCGATGGCCTGATCGCCGATCTCGGCCATATCTGCGACACCAGCGGCGTCGGCGCCCGGGTCGAAACCGCACGGGTGCCGCTTTCGGGGCCGGCGGCGGCGCTCGTCGCTGAACGACCTGAGTTCCTCGAAACCGCACTGACCGGCGGCGACGACTACGAGCTCCTGTTCACGGTTCCGCCGACCATCGCGCTGGACCCGGTTGCGAGCGCCGCCGGCGTCGCCCTGACCGTCATCGGCGGGATCGTCCCGGGCGGCGGTGTCGTCGCCCTCGATGCCGGCGGCGGCGCGCTCGATCTCGAGCGGCCCGGCTACACCCATCGTTAGCTGACAATGATCGCTCGGCTGGCCTAGAGTCGGACCCGTCCGGCCATGAAACTCGTCATCATCCTGGCGGTGGTCTTGCTCGTCCTCGGTTTGGGCGGCGGCGCTGCGTTCGTTCTGATGTTCGATTTCGGCGACAAGAAAGAGGCCAAGGTCGAAGCAGCGCCTAAGCCGGTCAACCTCGAGGAGCTCAAGCTCGACCCGTTTATCGTTCCAGTCACGAGCTCGCAGCACACCGCGGTCAAGGTCGAGCTGGTCTTGGTCGACAAAGCCGCAGCAGCCAAGGTCAAGGCGCTGACGCCCAAGCTTCGCGACGCGCTCCTGACCGAACTTTACGCACAGGCCGATAAAGGCGGCCGGGCGGCGACGGTCATGGACTTCACTGCCGTGCAGCCGCGGCTGCTGGCGGCGGCGCGCAAGGTGATCGGCGAGGCCGACGTCGTCGACATCCGCGTCGGCGACGCCACCCTCGACATGGCGAAGCCGCCGGTGCCCAAGACGTCGGAAAAAGAAAAGAAGAAATCGAGTCACTGAGTGAACTGGTTCGCCCGCGTCTCCGACGAGAAGCGTAACGTCTTCCTGCTCGCCGCCTGTACGGCGCTGCTGATGACGGGCTCGACGTTGATGATGTTGCTGTCCTCGATCGTCGGCGATTGGCTCCTGGTCGAGGACAAGGCGCTGGCGACGCTGCCGGTGACAGCGATGGTGGTCGGGACGCTCGCGACCACGATCCCGGCGTCGCTGTGGATGCGCCGCGTCGGCCGCCGGTTCGGCTTCATGACCGGCGCCGGGTTCGGCGTGATCGGTGGTCTGGTGGCCGCGCTCGCGATCTACTGGAAGCTGTTCCCGCTGTTCTGTCTCGGCACGTTCCTGATGGGGAGCTACAACGCGTTCGGCCAGTATTACCGCTTCGCGGCCGCCGACGCTTCGAGCGGTCCGTTCAAGGGCCGCGCCGTGTCCTATGTGCTGACGGGCGGCGTGGTCGCGGCGGTGTGCGGGCCCGAGGTCGCCAAATTCACCCGCGACCTCTTTTCCGACCTGCTCTACGTCGGCTCGTACCTGACGCTATCGGTGCTCGCTGCCGTCGCCATGCTGACGCTTTCGTTCATCAACATCCCGCCGCCCTCGGCGGCGGAGCGCACCGGCGGCGGCCGGCCGCTATTGGCGATCGCGCGCCAGCCGGTGTTCGTCGTCGCGGTACTATCCTCGCTCGTGAGCTACACGGCGATGAGCACGGTCATGACCGCGACGCCGCTTGCCATGGGCTTGTGTGCGCTGCCGCTCGAGGATGCCGCCTTCGTCATCCAGTGGCACGCGCTCGGCATGTTCGCGCCCGGGTTCGTGACCGGCCATCTGATCCGCCGCTTCGGCGTGCTATCGGTCATGATCGCCGGCGGCGTTCTGCTGGTGCTGGCCTCGCTCATCAACCTCCACGGCATCACGCTCACCCATTTCTGGATTGCGCTCTTTCTGTTCGGGGTCGGCTGGAACTTCATGTTCGTCGGCGGCACCACGCTCGTGACCGAGACTTATGCCCCGGCCGAGCGGGCCAAGACCCAGGCGCTCAACGACTTCCTGGTGTTCGGTTCGGTCGCCGCCGGCTCGTTCCTCTCGGGCAACCTGCTCTACTTTTTCGGGTGGGGATCGGTCAATTACAGCGTGCTGCCGATCCTGACGGTGACGATCGCCGCCTCGGCCTGGCTCGCGCTCCGCCGCCGCGCCGCGGCTCCTGCCTAACCCTCCGGCCGAGCGGCGCAGCGGCGGTTGCCATCCCCCCGTAACTTTGGCATTGTCCCGCCGCCCGCGCGTAACCCCGTGCGGCGCTTGAATTTTCCTGGAGGGGGACTGAATTCATGACCGGACAATTGTGGTTCGTCATCGCTTGCGGCGTCATCGCGCTGCTCTACGGCCTGTGGGCCAGCCGATCCGTGCTGGCGGCCGACGCCGGCAACCCGCGCATGCGCGAAATCGCCAACGCGATCCAGGTCGGAGCCTCGGCCTACCTCAACCGCCAGTATCGAACCATCGCTGTGGTCGGAGTCGCGGTGTTTGTGATCTTGACGGCGCTGCTCGGGTGGCGGGTCGGCGTCGGGTTCGTGATCGGGGCGGTGCTGTCGGGTGCGACCGGCTACATCGGCATGAACATCTCGGTCCGCGCCAACGTCCGCACCGCGCAGGCCGCGACCGGCGGATTGAATCCGGCGCTCGCGATCGCGTTCAAGGCCGGCGCCGTGACCGGTTTGCTCGTGGTCGGGCTCGCGCTGTTGGCGGTCGCGGTCTACTACGGTTTCCTGGTCGCAACCGCCACGCCGACCGACAAGATTCTCGAGGCGCTGGTCGGGTTGGGCTTCGGCGGCTCGCTGATCTCGATCTTCGCGCGGTTGGGCGGCGGCATCTTCACCAAGGGTGCCGACGTCGGCGCCGACCTGGTCGGCAAAGTCGAGGCCGGGATCCCCGAGGACGATCCGCGCAATCCGGCGGTGATCGCCGACAATGTCGGCGACAACGTCGGCGACTGCGCCGGCATGGCGGCCGATTTGTTCGAGACCTACGCCGTCACCATCGTCGCGACCATGCTGTTGGCCGCGATCTCGTTCACCGGCGCGTCCCAGGGCGCGCTCATGATGTACCCGCTGATGATCGGCGCCGTCTGTATCCTCGCCTCCGTGGTCGGCACGTTCTTCGTCCGCCTCGGCAGCGACAACAAGATCATGGCGGCGCTTTACAAGGGATGCATCGCGACCGGTATCATCTCGGCGATCGCGCTGTGGTTCGTGACCGACATGGTGGTCGGGAGCGGCACCAAGCTGGGAAGCGGCGCCGAGGCGTTCACCGGGCGGCACCTCTACTACTGCGCGCTGGTCGGCCTCGCCGTGACCGGGCTCTTGATGTGGATCACCGAGTACTACACCGGCACCGGCTTCAAGCCGGTCCGGAGCATCGCGCAGGCTTCGACCACCGGCCACGGCACCAACGTGATCCAGGGGCTCGCCGTATCGATGGAGGCGACCGCGGCCCCGGTCGTGGTGATCTGCGTCGGCATCGTCGTCTCGTACCTGCTGGCCGGAGTCTACGGCATCGCCATCGCCGCGACCGCGATGCTGGCGCTGGCCGGCATGGTGGTGGCGCTCGACGCCTACGGTCCCGTGACCGACAACGCCGGCGGCATCGCCGAAATGGCCGACCTGCCGCGCGAGGTGCGCAAGTCGACCGACGCGCTCGATGCGGTCGGCAATACCACCAAGGCGGTGACCAAGGGCTACGCGATCGGCTCGGCCGGCTTGGCTGCGCTCGTGCTGTTCGCGGCTTACGTCGAGGACCTCAAGAAGTACTTCCCCAAACTTCAGGTCGAGTTCGACCTCTCCAACCCCTATGTCGTGGTTGGCCTGTTCGTGGGCGGCCTGCTGCCGTACCTGTTCGGCTCGCTCGGCATGCGCGCGGTCGGGCGCGCGGCCGGGTCGATCGTGATCGAGGTGCGCAGGCAGTTCAAGGAGATCGCCGGCATCATGGAAGGCAAGGCCAAGCCCGATTATTCGCGCGCGGTCGACCTCCTCACCAAGGCGGCGATTCGCGAGATGATCGTGCCCTCGCTCTTGCCGGTGCTGGCGCCGATCGTGCTCTACGTCGTCGTGCTGTGGATCGCAGGCCAGTCGGCTGCGTTCGCGAGCATGGGCGCGATGTTGCTGGGCTCGATCGTGACCGGGCTGTTCGTCGCGCTGTCGATGACCTCGGGCGGCGGTGCCTGGGACAACGCCAAGAAGTACATCGAGGAAGGCAATCACGGCGGCAAGGGTTCGGACGCCCACAAGGCGGCCGTGACCGGCGACACCGTCGGCGATCCCTACAAGGACACCGCCGGGCCCGCGGTCAACCCGATGATCAAGATCGTCAACATCGTGGCGTTGCTGGTGCTCGCGGTGCTGGCGACGTTCGCGAAATAGCCGATCGAACTCGCGGCGGGCCGGGGCGAGAGGCCCCGGCCATGCCGGCTCCCGCTCCGTGGGCGGCTCGCCGGCTAGCGGCGGCCGCGAGTCGGCGTGCGGCCTTCGTCGCTGAAGCGGCCGACGTTGCCGATCAACTGCTCGACGAAACCCAGTTCCTTGCCGCGGGTCGGGGTTTCGCGTTCGACGAAAGCGACGTCGCGCCCATCCTCGACCGAGAACCGGCGCACCTCGGCGACCAGCCCGTTGTTGGCATCGAAGCTCACGGCAACGACCCGTTGATCAGTGACTTTGGGTTTCAGGAACGCGACCGTCTCGGTGCGTCGCGTAATGTAATACCAGGTCTCGCCGTTGAACGAGGCGACGCTCGATGGGGCACCCAGGATTTCGGTTACTTGCGAGCGCGTGTGGGTTCCGACCTTGACCCGGTCGACCAACTCGTTGTCGGGAATGAAGCCGTGTTGGGCGACGATCGGCGAACAGGCGCCGAGCGCGAGTACCGCAATTGCCGCCACGATCGTCGATTTCATCCTGCGCTGCCTCGATCCATCAATCGGCCTGGCGAGGTTCGGGTTGACGGCCGGTGTCCAAGCCCGTACCTCAAAGACTAAATGGCACCCCGAGTCGCCGCTGTCAAACCGCCGGCCTGCCCGCGTGATTAACCTGTTTCGCCGTCAAACGCCCGCGCAGGCGTCCGCCCACGCGCTGTTCGGCGCGCTGGTGGCGCAGTCGCGGCTCCCGGCGTTCTACATGGCGGGCGAGGTGCCCGATACCATCGACGGCCGCTTCGATCTCCTGGCGCTCCATGTTTCGCTGGCGATTCGCCGGCTCCAGCGCGATCCGGCGCTTGGCCCGCTCGGCCAGGCCCTGTTCGAGGCGATGGTCGACAATCTCGATCACGGATTGCGCAAGGCCGGGGTCGGCGACCTCCGCGTCGGCAAACGGGTCAAGGCGATGGTGGCGGCGTTCTACGGGCGCCTCAAAGCCTATGGCGATGCGCTCGATCCCGCCGCGCCCGCCGACGCGCTCGACTTTGCCCTCGCCCGCAACCTCTATCGCGACGCCCGACCGAAGCCCGAAACGGCGGCGGCCATGGCGAACTACGTCCGCCGTCAGGACCGGGCGATCCTGGGCCTCCGGGCGGCCGATCTGGCGGCCGGGCGCCTCGCGATGATCCCGTTTCCGCCCGATGGCGGGCCGGCGCTCGTTGACCGGGGCTCGGCTTGACCTTATGGTCCGCGCCCTTTAGGTCACCTGCGGATCCACGAAGGGTCGGCCATGGAGGGTGAAACCGCCGCCGCCGAATTCAGCCGCATCGTGCGGCGCGACGACTTGGCCGAGACCCCGGTTTCGCGCGAGTTCGCGGCCACCGATTCGGAATGTGCCGCGCTCGCCCGCCGGTTCGGTCTGGTTCGGATCGAGCGCTTCGCGGTCGCGGCCGATTTGGTGCCGCTCGGCGGCGGACGCCGGTTCCGGCTTCGCGTTACTTTTCAAGCGGATGTGGTACAATCTTGCGTCGTAACGCTCGATCCGATTAGCGCGCGGGTCGAGGACACCATCACTCAGGAAGTCGTCTTTGCGGAGGCGCCCGCAGCCGGAACGCCCGACCGCGAAGTCGATGTCGAACTGGATGATGAGCCTGAAATCGTATACGGAGACGCGTTCGACCTAGGCGAATTCGCCGCCCAGCAGCTATCGCTGGCCCTCGAACCCTACCCGCGTAAGCCGGGGGCGGCGTTCTCGGGTTATAGCGACGCCGCCGGCGCGACCGGACCGTTTGCCGCGCTCGGCAAGCTGAAGGAAAGTTTGAGCAAGAAAGGTTCGCCCTAACGGCGCCCACGCCCCGCAACGAAATTAGTGACGAAGCGAGAGACCTATGGCTGTTCCGAAGAAAAAAATCTCCAAGTCGCGCCGCAACATGCGCCGCGCTCATCACGCCCTCGAGGCGCCGAATTCGGGCGAATGCCCGAATTGCGGCGAACTCAAGCGCCCGCACCACGTCTGCCGCGCCTGCGGCTACTACGACGGACGCGAGGTGGTGCCGGCTCCCGACAGCGCCAGCGCCTAACCGGGCGGCCCGGCCGACGTGGCCCCGGCGACCATCACCCTTGCGCTCGATGCGATGGGGGGCGACCACGCCCCCGACCACGTCGTGCGCGGGGCCGCGATCGCGCGCGAGCGCTTCCCGACGGTCCGCTATCTGCTGTTCGGCGACGAGCGCAAGATCAAGCCGCTGCTCGACAAGGCCCCCAAAATCGGGGCGCTTTCGGACATTCGCCATACCGACGAAGCGATCGGCGACAGCGACAAGCCGGCCCAGGCGCTCCGCCGTGGCGCGCGCTCGAGCATGCGCCTCGCGATCGATGCGGTCCGCGACAGCGCGGCGCAGGGCGTGGTCTCCGCCGGCAACACCGGCGCCCTGATGGCGATGGCCAGGTTCGTCCTGAAGACGCTGCCGACCATCGACCGGCCGGCGATCGTCGGCCTGTTCCCGACCGTCAAGAGCGAGTGCACGATGCTCGACCTGGGCGCCAACGTCGAATGCGACGCCAGCACGCTGGTTCAGTTCGCGGTGATGGGTTCGGCGTTCGCGCGCACGCTGCTCGGCATCGAGCGGCCGCGGGTTGGCCTTCTCAACGTCGGCTCGGAAGAACTGAAGGGCCATGAAGACGTGCGCGGCGCCTATCAGCTGTTGAAGGACGGCGACCTGCCGCTCGAATTCATCGGCTACGTCGAGGGCAGCGACATCCCGGCCGGCACCGCCGATGTGGTCGTTACCGACGGCTTCACCGGCAACGTTG